>Ga0137374_10008161_pt1 | contig 12395 bp, 11 predicted proteins | sample SagtaG_20_FD_104811 | JGI IMG/M metagenome (GOLD analysis project Ga0137374, IMG submission 104811) | Vadose zone soil microbial communities from Sagehorn Ranch, Mendocino, California, USA - Sage1_R_100_16 metaG | ecosystem: Environmental > Terrestrial > Soil > Vadose zone | place: USA...
CCATCGGCTGCAAACGCTCGGCCACACTTTTCCACAGCTCCGACCAGTAGGCGAGATATTTCCACTTGCCCCATTTTGCGTAGTGGCGCAGCATCGTTTGATCGCTGACGCGGCGCCCCTTGTGATGCCGCTCACGAACGAAGCGGCGGAATTCGCTGTCGACGGCGATGAAGTCATGGCGGCCGTCCATCGCCAGAAGATGCGCGGCTCCGTATGGTCCGATGCCCGGCAATTCGCGATAGCTGGAAAACAACTCCTCGGTTGATTGCGAAGGATCGGCGATCGCGTGCAAATCGATCGAGCCGTCGCCGATTCCGGCGGCCAGCGCGTGAATCGACTTCGCGCGATATCCGAGGCGACAGTCGCGCTGCAGGTCGTCGACGGAGAATCGAGCGACGTCCTTCGGCAGCGGAAATGTGCCGCCACGACCGCACTTCGAAACAATCAACTCGACCATGCGCATCGTCTGGCGCCAGGTGGTGTTCGTGGTGGTGATGATCTTCACCGCGTCTTCGAAAAGCGTGCTTCCGCAGAGCAGCCGTCCGAAACCGGCGCTTGCCACCCATGCGTGATCGGACGACTCCGTTGCGATACCGATGAACTCGCTGGTATCGACGTGAAGCTGGAACATGCGGGTGAGCTTCGAGCGAAGCTCGTCGGAGTCCTCTGCCCCTTCGACTTTTAGCGCCGCCGATGTAGTGCCGCCGCCCTCGGCCGCCGCCGATGTAGGGCCGCCGCCCTCGGCGGCCGCCGCGGAGGGCCGCGGCGCTACATTCGGGGCCGTGATCTGCAGGTGTCGAACCTTGCCGCCCAGGATCTCCGGCCTGTAGAGAACGCCATGCGCGCGCGACCAACGGAAGGGCGCGAGCAGGTACCAGCCGTGCGACACGACTGTCGATTCGAAATTGAACGCGGGCGGGACAGGAATGGAGGCGACGGCCGGAATCGAACCGGCGGATGAAGGTTTTGCAGACCTCTGCCTTACCACTTGGCTACGTCGCCTTTCTGAGCATCGGGCAAGAGGATTTGCGAGTGTAGAGAACGAGATACGCGGCGTCAATATTCGGCGAACGCGTCGCGCAACTCAACCAGGTCCGCCTCGGCAACATCTCCGATGGCGATGAACGTGAGTCCGCCCCGCTGCCAGGTGAGCGTGCTCACGGCCGCGGGCGCTGCGCCGAGGCGTTTCGGGCCAAAGTCCTCCCGAAAGACGAAGAGTGAAATTCGATGCGCGTTCTTGCCAATCAGCATGTACGCAGCCTGATTGCCTCGCCAATACACGACGCGTCCACCGATCAGTCGAAACGGTGTGGAGGCGAGTTCGGGCACCGGCACGGCAAACGGAACGCGGCCTTCGAACCAAGGCTTCACCGTGTGGCGGTCGGTGGAGAGGACGTCGACCGGATTGGCGCTCGCGAGCAGCGTCACGTGCATGTCCGCGAGCTCGACGAGCGCACTCGGCGATTGTTGCCGGAACAGCATCGCCGAGCCGATGACAATCGCCGCGATGGCCGCGGCTGCGGCGAACCACGAAGTGGCAGGCGGCTGCCGCCGCACGCGGCGCAGGAGCGAGGCGGGCGCTCGCTCTGTGCGCATCACATCGCGCACGGCGCGCTTCATCTGCAAGGCATCGAGGATCGCATTCGCGCACTGCACGCAGTCGCGGACATGATCGGCCGGCTGCGACTCTCCGTCGGCTATGCGCTGCACGTCTTCAATCGTCAGGTGTTGATTCATCGTTCCTCGTGAGCGAGCGCTTTGCGAATCTTCTGACGCGCGCGCAGCAGCCGAGAAGTGACGGTCCCCATTGGAATGGAAAGGGTCTCGGCAATTTCCTTGTAGCTCATTCCTTCGGCGTCACACAGCAGCAGAACTTCCCGAAACTCGACGGGCAACTCTTCGATCGCGCGACGCAAGGCCTGGGCGTTCGCGCGCTGCAGAAAATGTGATTCGGGTGTCGCCTCATCGGCGATTTGATCCACGAGCTCGGGCTGCTCATCCACCGAGAGCGGCGGAACGGCACGCAAACCGGTGCGCGAGGTCAGGAACGTGTTGCGCACGATACGAAACATCCAGGCGCGAATGTTCGAACCGGCGACGAACGACTCGAACCCGCGAATTCCTTTGAGATAGGCCTCTTGCACCAAGTCCTCCGCCTCGGTGCGATCCCGAGTGAGCCATTGCGCGTATCGGTACAACGAGTCGAGGAGCGGCAGCGCCAGCTCTTCGAACGATGCCCGTTCGCGATCCTCCATCCGAAGCACTTCTACACCTTGTAACTGCCGAAGGGATGAAAAAACCCCGTCACCAGTTGTCATTGCAGGAGGTGCCGATGGACCGACGTGAATTCCTCAAAATTTCAGGCATGTCTTTCGGCGCCGGCGCGCTGATCTCATTTGCGCCGGCGATCGCGGCCGGCAGCCCAGCCGCGCGCGTGCGCAACTGGTTCCGCAGGCAAAACGGCGAGGAGCCGGCCCCGTTTACGTTCGCGCAACTGAGCGACGCGCACGTTGGATTCGCGGGGCCGCCCAATCCGACCGGAACCAAGGCGCTGGAGCGCGCCATCGACGTGATCAACGGACTCAATCCGCAGCCGGAACTGATCCTCTTCACCGGCGATCTCACACACGAATCAGAAACGCCGGGGGAACACGCGAAACGGATGAAGCTTTTCCAGTCGATCACCAGCCGGCTACGAGCGAAGAAAATCATGCGGGTTCCCGGGGAGCACGATGCCGCGCTCGACGGCGGAGTTCTCTACAGGCAGTTTTTCGGAGAGACCCATTACTCATTTGATCACCGGGGCGTTCACTTCATCGCACTGGACAACGTCTCGCACGGCAAGCCGATGGTCGGCGCGGAGCAGGTCGCATGGCTCCAGCGCGATGTCGCTCGTTTTCCGCACACCGCACCGATCATCGTCTTCACACACCGGCCGCTGTTCGATCTTCGTCCCGATTGGGAGTGGTTCACACGCGACGGCAGCGAGGTGCTCAACGTCCTCGCCCCGTATGAGAACGTCACCATTCTGTACGGCCACATTCACCGGCACGATGTCCATCAGAGCGAGCACATGACGCATTACGCCTCGCGCTCGCTGATCTTTGCGTTTCCCGATCCGGCGACGACAGCCGACAAGAAGCCGCTCGCATTCGACAAAGAAAATCCCTTCAACAATCTCGGCATACAGATCGTCGCCGACAAAGGGGCGGTGCGTGTCGATGACGTCGAGCTCACGCTGCGCGAATTCTCAGGGACCAACGGCGTTCAACAGATCGCTAAACCAGGAATCATTATATGAAACGATTAATGCTGATATTTTCTATTTTCGTCGTTGCAGCAGTCATGGTCGCGCAGGAGTCCCAGCCGCGCATCATCGCGATCTCCGCCAAACGGTTCGAGTTCACGCCGAACGAGATCACCCTCGAGCGCGGCGAGCGGGTCACGCTGCGGGTGAAGGCCGAGGATCGCGATCATGGCTTCTTCCAGAAGGAGCTCGGGCTCGATCTCGACCTCTCGCCCGAGCGCGTCGCCGAAGTCACCATCACGCCGCAGGCGAGCGGTCGCTTCGTGGCCATCTGCGACAACTTCTGCGGCTCAGGTCACGGGAACATGAAGATGGTGATCAACGTCGAATGACGTTAGCGGCTCGCGGACGTGGCGACGGTCGAGTCGCCTTTCAGGTCGCGCACCTCGAGCGACGCCGACGCCGTTCCCACGACCTTCCCCTTCGCCTCGGCACGCGGATAGATGAAGATGTTGAGAGGCTCGGCGGTCGCCGGCTTCAGCACGAGATCGCGCCCGCGCGTGAACTCGACGCGGTCGGCGCCGAGGTTGCCGAAGAGAAATGCACGAACGGAGGGATCGCTCGACTTCGACGCTTCGCTCGCATCGACCGGCACCCATCCTTTTCCTGGAGCGTAAAACTCCGCCCAGCAGTGATAGCCGGGGCTCTTGCCGGGAGTTTTCGGCAGCGGAAAGCCGATGAGGAATCGCGACGGAATCGACTTCGCGCGCGTGAGCGACATGAACAGCGAATGGAAGTCTGTGCAGTTGCCGGCCTTGATGTCACAGGCGCGTTCGGTGTCGCCGTTGCCCCAGCCGGGAATCGTTTTGTCGTACTTCATGGTGGTCATGACGTACAGATAAATCGCCTGTGCCTGTTCGGCCGTGGTCGTCTTTCCGGCGGTGATTTGATCGGCGAGTTTCTGAATGCGCGGTGAAATCGTCACCAGCCGATCGGCGCGCAGCGCGCGAGCGAGCTCCTTCCTGCTCGGCATCGCGTTCGCGCTGCTCTGCGTGGCGACGGCGCGGCGCGTGGCGCGGAAATTCACGCGCACGATGAGCTCGCCAGTTTGCGGAGCAGGAAGTGTCGCGAAGATGTACTCGTCACCGAATTCACCCTCGCGAAGCCGCTTCCAACTGTACGCGGAGTCGATCTTCACATCCGTGATCTGCTGTTCGGCGCGAGTTCGGGGAATGGGGATCCAGACGTTCAACACACCGGCGTCCACCGGAATGTTGGAGATGGTCGCGGTGTAGGTTGCTTCGAAGGTCCGGCTCGCGTCATCAGCCAATCCGGCCGATGCAAGGAGTAGTGAGAGCGCGAGCAGAATCGAGATTCGACGCATAGGGGTCCTCCAAAAAAAGGAACGAAAGCCTACCACGGCAGTGGTTGACAGTCCGTAAACGATCAGCGACCATCGCAATCTTCCCAACTGCTGTGGTGTAGCTCAGTTGGTAGAGCGGCGGATTGTTAATCCGTTGGTCGGAGGTTCGAGTCCTCCCGCCACAGCCAATTCATTCGATCAGGAGGCGGCCATGATCATCGGTGCGCACTCGGTCATCTACAGCAAGGATCCAGAAGCCGATCGTGTTTTCCTTCGCGATGTCCTCGAGCTCCCGAACGTCGATGTGGGCGGCGGGTGGCTCATCTTCGGCCTGCCGCCGGCTGAGGTGGCCGTACACCCGCCCGATGAGAACGACGTGCACGAGTTCTACCTCATGTGCGACGATGTCGACGGCTTCATCGCTGACATGAAAAAGCGCCGCGTCAAGTGTGGCCCCGTGCACCTTCAGCCATGGGGTCGCCTAACGCAGGTCTCGCTGCCCGGTGGCGGTAAGCTCGGCGTGTATGAGCCCCGACACGCCCGACCGCCGTCAGCCCGATGATCGGGCGCTTCCTTTGCAGACGCGGCGGTCATGGTGTCTCAACGACCGCCTGAAGATCTCGCACGGGAACTGCGTCGATCGCGAAGGACGCTCGAGCGGCAGATCGAAGAGGGACATGCTTCGTGCAATGTCCAGGACGCGCTCGACCGAATCGCGAAGATTCACAAAGACGAAGACGCGGCTGACGACTCGCTCCTTCAGCGCGGCAAGGCATAATCGCCTTTGTGGCCGAGCAAGACGCGGAGCTCGTCGAGGGTGAAGACTTCTACCGCGAAGGGCCGTACATCGTCTTCACCGAAAAGTATCTGCGGAAGCGCGGCTATTGCTGCGAGTCCGGCTGCCGCCACTGTCCGTATGGATTTAAGCGCCAGGCGTCGGAGCCCTCTACCGTTCGATAGATTCGCTCCGCTCCGGTTTCAGACACGATTCCGCTTCCGGAGGAGCCCGATGCAGCACGCGCAAGTGAAGTATCGGTTCGTTGGAGATCGGCCTTCGAGCAGCCAAAGAGATCGCGCAATGGCACGACGGATCATGGACGTGTGGCTGAGGAGCAGCAGCCCTAGTGACCCGCGTACCAGTCGTAGCCGCGCTCGGCCCAGAAGTCGGCGGGACGCACGTTGGTATAGCGGATCGTACCGACGCGCTTGATGTTCTTGATCCCGTACTTCACTGGAATCGCCAGGCGCAATGGCGCGCCATGCTGCCACGTGAGCGGCTGCCCATTGAGCTGATGAGCCAAAAGCGTCTGCGGATGCGCAGCGCTCTGCATGTCGAGCCCGACGTAGTACTCGCGGCCGGGCGTTTCCATCGCCACGTAACGCGTGCCGTTCGGCGGCGGAAACTTGGCCATCAAATCCGAAAGCCGGGCGCCGCTCCAGCGCGCAACGTAGCTCCATCCCTCGATGCAGCGAAACTCCGTGATCATGTCGCGCATCGGAAGGGATTGGATGTCGGCCAACGTGAGCGTGATCGGATGCTGCCCGTCGATGCCTTCGACGCGGAGCTGCCACGCGCTCGTGTCGTGGTTCGCGTTCAGGCCGATGCCTCCGTTGATTCGTGCTGTGGTGATGGCGGACGGCGGGAACGTCGGGCTGAGACGATTCGGACTGAAGTACGCCTCGCTGATTTTTTCGTTCGTTTCGAGAACCTTGCGCAGTGGCCACGGCACGTCGCCGATGCGCGCGGCGTGATTGAGCCATTTCCAGCCGCCGTACGCCGCGATCGCGCTCACGCCGGCGACGAAAAATCCGCGGCGCGAGAGACGGCGCAGTTCTTTATCGATGTCGGGAGTTGGGGGTTGGGTGTCGGGAGTAGGAGATACCGTTTCGGATACTGGTTGTTCGACTCCCTGCTCCCTCATGTCGGGTGTTGGGAGTTGGGTGTCGGGAGTTGGAGATGCCGTTTCGGATACTGATTCGGATTCCGGTTTTTCGACCTCCTCCTCCCCATTCCCTACTTCCATTTCAGTCATGCGCCACCTCGGTGACCTCAACGCCGATGATCATCGCGCGAAAGTTGTTCCATCCGCTCTTGATCACTTGCGCAACATGAACGATGAAGAAAGCCACGTAACCGACGGTGATCCAGAAGTGGAAGAAGCGCGACATCTGGTATCCGCCGAACAGGAACGTGAGCCACGCGAACTGCACCGGTTTGTAAATCGCCAGTCCGGTCAGAAGCGAGCCGAGGCCCATGATGACGATCGCCGTGTAAGAGATCCTCTGCGCCGCATTGTATTTTCGCTGCGGCGGCGCTTCCTTCCGCAGATGAAGATCGTGGAGTGTCACCTGCACGGCCTCGATGAGCGAGCGTCGATCGGGAAGCAGATCTCTCCATTCGCCGGAGAAGATCGTGTAGAGGACGTAGAGCACGCCGTTGATGGCGAAGATCCACATGAAGAAAAAGTGCCACGAGAGACCTTCGCCGAGCCGGAAGGCGATGTGCCCCTTCTCGTAGAGGCGCTCGGGGATGGTCATTTTGAACAGCGTGTGCTTGCCGGCTCCGACGCGATACACCGCGTTGGCCCAATAAATCAGCAGACCGCTCCAGACCATGACCGCGAGCACCGGGAAGTTGATCCAATGAAACCAGCGGATGGCCAGTGGATGCTTCTTCTCCAGGGTCTTCATGGCGCGTTGGATGCCGCGGTGCCTGCCAAAGTTTCGTCGAAGAGCTTCAGGATACGCTTGTACTCGTCGGCCCAGGAGGTCGGCTCGACGAAGCCGTGGTTCTCGACCGGAAAGGCCGCGAGCTCCCAGTTCGATTTGCGCAACTCGATCAGCCGCTGCGCAAGGCGGACGCTGTCCTGGAAATGCACGTTCGTATCGGCCATGCCGTGGCAGATCAGCAGACGACCTCTCAATCCTTCGGCGAAGTAGATCGGCGACGATCGTCGATACGCTTCGGCATCGCTCTGAGGAAAGTTCAGGATCCCTGACGTGTAGCCGTTGTTGTAATGCGCCCAATCGGTCACCGGACGCAGCGCAGCGCCGGCGGCGAAGACATCCGGCTGCGTGAACATCGCCATCAGCGTGATGAAGCCGCCGTAGCTGCCGCCGTAGACGCCGATGCGTTTCGGATCGACGCCGTGCTCGCTCACGAGCCATCGCGCAGCGTCGACCTGATCGTCGAGATCCTTGCCGCCCATGTGGCGGTAGATCGCCGTTCGCCAATCGCGTCCGTACCCTTTCGATCCTCGGTAATCGAGATCGAGGACCAGATATCCACGCGACATCAGCAGGTGATGGAACAGGTATTCATGCGCGTAGCTCGACCAACCGCGGTGGACGTTCTGCAGATATCCCGCTCCGTGCACGAAGATGACGGCCTTGCCGCCGCGCGCGAAATTCGCCGGCTTGTAGATGTGGGCGGGAACCTGCACGCCGTCGCGCGCCGGAAGGCGCACGATCGGCACGTCGAGCCATGGGTAGTTTGCAAAATCGGCAGCGGGTGACGTCGTAATCCGATTCCCCTCACCCGGCCTTCGGCCACCCTCTCCCCGCGCCGCGGGGAGAGGGACGAGAAACAGCTCCGGCGGTTTGTTCGTGTATGAGTACACGTCGGCGATCAGGGCGCCGTCCGGCGAGGCGATCGCGTCGTGAAAACCTGGAGCAGTGGTCAGCTTGACGCGTGCTCCGCCGCCCACCGGCATCCGATAGAAATGCTGCTCGAACGGGCTTTCCTCGCTGGTCGTCAGGTAAAACGAGTTCTTGTCGTTCGACAGCGTGACGGAATCGACTTCCCAGTTCCCGCTGGTGAGTTGCCGAGGAGTGCCGCCGGCGAATGGCACTTCGAAAAGATGCATGTAGCCGGTAGCTTCCGACTCGTAGTAGATGGTCTGGTTGTCCGCGAGCCAGCCGGGCTGCGGCACATCGAACGAGCGGATCCACGCGTCATCGTGCATCGGGACGATCACGCGCCCTTTCTCCGTGGCCGGATCGAACGCCATGATCCAGGCGTCTTTGTTGTCGGTTGAGCGAGCGAAAAGAAAGGCGTGCTTGCCGTCCTCCGACCACACCGGCAGCCGCAGCGTGACCTCGCGCTCTTTTGCTGTCGGCTCTGCCGGACGTTTTTCGTCCTGCGGCGGCTTCAGTCCGGTTTCAAACCATTTAACGTCACCATTTGTCGTATCAATGATTGCCAGCCGCGCCGGCGGGATGACGTCGCCCACTTTCTCTCGCGACGGGATCGTGTCCGTATACGCCGCCTCAGTCAGGTAATTCGGGACGATGACCTTCTTCGCTTTTTCCGATTCAGTGCGGACCACGGCGATGACGGACTTGCCGTCCGGCGTGAGCTGCGCATCGGCGAGGCTCTGATGTTTGTCGAGCTTGAACGGCTTGAGCGGATGCTCTTTCTTTTTCTTCGCCTCGTCTTCCTCGCGCTTGCGGGCGCGCTCATCGACGACCGAGAGAAGTTTTCGCTCCTCGGCCTTGACGTACTCCTGGCTCGCAGTCCCCTTCTTATCATCCCACAGCGTCACATTGGGGCCTTTGTCGTCGGGGCCGACGATATTCGTGAGCTGCACGAGCGATCCGTCGTGAATGGAGATCGCGAAGAGATTGTTGTTGCGCACGAACGTGACGCGCTGCTCGTCGAAAGTGAAGTGCGGCGACGACTCGATGTCGGTCGTTTGCGTCAGCGCCCGTCGTTTTCCGTCCCAGAGGAAGATGTCCCCATCCTCCGCGTACACGATCATCCGCTTGTCGCGCGTGCGGTCGCCGTTCGCCGGCGGCGCATTCTTTTTTTCTTCATCGGAGAGTTTTCGAAGGCCGCTGCCGTCGCGATTGACGACGTACGTGTCGCGATCCTTCTCCAGCGGGTCATTCCACTGTTTCCAACTGAAGTAAACGCGCGCGCCGTCGGGCGTCCAGCGCATGTCCTGAGGCTCGTAGCCGTAGAGGTTCGGGCCGCGCATGATGTTGTCGATCGTGAGCTCGAATGTAGCGCCGCCGCCCTGTGTAGCGCCGCCGCCCTCGGCGGCGATGGCAAACGCGACGAATACCGCGACAGCGAACCATTTCTTCATTCCAGATCTCCCAATCGTCCGCGGATGGCGTGCAGGCGCTCGACCGCGTTTTCCATATCGGCGTGAATGCAGATGGTGTCGAATGCAATGGGCACTCGCGAGCCGTCGCGGGCGATCACCACGCGTTCTCGCACGAGCAGCTCCGCCTGTTCCGCCGCCTCTTCGACGCTGAGCAGTGAGCCGGCGACGCTGCGCGTCACCAGCGATCCGTCGGGGTTGTAGCGCCGGTCGGCGAAGGCTTCTCGAATCACCGGGGTTCCGCTCGCGCGGGCTGCCGCGGCCATCTCCGAGACGTTGGGGCAGACGATGGCGATTTGCGGATCGACTTCGCGGATCGCTTCGATGATCACTCCTGCGAGGACGAGGTCTTTGTGCGCGTCGTTGTACAGAGCGCCGTGCGGTTTGACGTGGCACAGCGGGACGCCCTCGCGGCCGGCGATGCCGCGCAGAGCTTTGATCTGCTCGATGAGCGTCGCACGAAGCGCTGGCGGCGCCATGGGCATCGACATACGGCCGAAGTTCGCGCGATCGGGATACGAAGGATGCGCGCCGAGGCGAACATTGTGGCGGCGCGCGAGGCGGACGGCGCCGGCCATCGACTGCTCGTCGCCGACATGCCCGCCGCATGCGACATTGGCTGAATTGATCATCGGCCAGATTTCGTCCTCGCCCGGAGCGCCTTCGGCGAGATCTGCGCTGAGGTCGATCACAGCTCCGCTCCTTTCGTTTCCGGAAGCAACCACACCAGCACTGCACCGACTGCGAAGAAAAGCGCATCGACAGCGATCGCCACACCCAATCCATGCTTCTGCGCGGCGGCGCCGATCGCCAGCGGCGCGGCCGCCGAAGCGAGACGGCCGGCGTTATAGCAGAAGCCTTGCGCACTGGCGCGAAAGCGAGTGGGGAAAAGTTCGGCGAGCATCGCGCCAAACAGCGAGAAGTATCCGTGGCAGAAGTAGCCGACGAGCGGCCCGATGATCAGCAGCGCCAGCTTCGATCGCGCTTCGAACGCGAACAGCGGCACGACGGCGGTCGCGGCGATCATGAAGAATGTGAACGCCGCGCGGCGTCCAAACTTGTCGGCGAACCAGCCGAAGCTGATGTAGCCGAAGAATGCGCCCGCCTGGAGCGCGATCAGCCACGCGGCCGATTTCGTGATCGTCAATCCTGCGCCGCCCTTCTCGATCGGCGTCGCCAGAAACGCAGGCAGCCACGTGATCACGCCCCAGAATGCGATGAGGACGCTGCTCGCGAGCAGCGTGGCGATGACCGTGCGGCGAACGAACGGCGGCGAGAACATTTCGCTCCAGCGAGACGGCTCACGGTTGCGATCGCGCCAGAGCGGCGGCTCTTCGACAGTGCGGCGGATAAAGAACGCCGCCACCGCCGGGAGCGCGCCGATCAGAAACAACACGCGCCAGCCGTAGGTGCCGAGGACGAGAGCGGAGACGGCGGCGGCGATGAGCGCGCCGATCGCCCAACCGGACTGCATGATGCCCATCGCCTTCGCGCGGTGCTCGGCGGGCCACGTCTCCGCGACCAGGACCGATCCGCACGACCACTCGCCGCCCATTCCCAGTCCGACCAGAACACGCCAGGCGATGAGCTGCCAAAGCGCTTGCGAGCTCGCCAATCCCGCGGTTGCGACCGAGTAGACGAGGATGCTGATGGTCATCGCGCGGACGCGGCCGATCGCGTCGGCGATCCGGCCGAAGGCGATGCCGCCGATCGCGCTCGCGACGAGCGCCACGGAGGTCAGGCCGCCCATCGTGGCGCTGGAAAGCGCGAATTCTTTTTGAATCGGAACGATGGCGAAGGTGAAGAGGAGAAAGTCCATCGCGTCGAGCATCCACCCGAGCTGCGCCGCAAACAGTGCGCGCCAGGCGTTTCGATCGATGGCCGCGATGGACGACATTGTTTCGATTTTTCAGTTTATCCCGAGCGGAGCGAGGGATCTCCGGTGGCACAGCGACTACGGCGATTTTGCCGAACGCTCGCGGCTCCGCTCAGCTTCCTCGCTGCTTCACGGGAGACGCCTCGCTACGCTCGGCGTAAACTCTGAAGAAGAAACATCTCCAGCCCGAGCTCGACGGGCATGCCGCCCGATTTGCGCTTGATCTCCAGGTCCGCGATTTCGGCGAGCGCGCGGAACAGATCGGCCTCGCTCTGCGCGCGCGCCGCTTCCCACTTTTTGTGCAGCGGAAAGGGATGCGGTTTCTGACGAACGATGCCGGTCGCTTTCAAATACTCGCCGAGCCTGTCGGCGATCGTGTCTTTGAATCGATTGTATGGAATCGATTTCTGCAGATCGATTCGATTCGCGCGCGCAAACGAGATGATTCCGATCGTCTGCCGGAGCTCGTCGGCGATCGGGAAAATGTAGCGGCCGTAGAGAATGTCGAGCGACGCACGCGCGTCGTCGCGCCGCGCCTGCGCCACGAGGTCGCGCAGCTTCGAAATCGCTTCGATCATCTTGCCTTCGGAAAAGAGCGACGCGAGCTCGTACCGCGCGCCCCCTTCGACCACCGATACTTCGCGCTCCACCAGCTCCGCCCCCACCCGGCCGCCCTCCCCCGCCAGCGTGGCCAGCCTCTCGGCTTCGGAGACGGCGACGCGAAGGTCGGGAACGTCCCGCGAGAACTTATCGGCGAGCACGCGATCGATGCCCAGGCGGTGGCGAAGAACGGTAATCGCC
>Ga0137374_10008163_pt1 | contig 12394 bp, 10 predicted proteins | sample SagtaG_20_FD_104811 | JGI IMG/M metagenome (GOLD analysis project Ga0137374, IMG submission 104811) | Vadose zone soil microbial communities from Sagehorn Ranch, Mendocino, California, USA - Sage1_R_100_16 metaG | ecosystem: Environmental > Terrestrial > Soil > Vadose zone | place: USA...
AAATCAGGGGAGTCACGTGATCCACAAATCCGCGCCGCAAAAGAAAAGCGCCAGAGAATGCCTGTAAGCTGGGGTATAGACAAACTGCGAAAACTTCCGTGCTGACGCGGAGTTGCGCGCAGAAGATTCTGTTCCGCGAGCGTGTGGCTGTAATCCCGGGAAGCCGAGTTTACTGCCCCGGACACGGGCTGCGGCTCGTCTCGAAGGATCTCGCGTCGCGCTATCGGGGGAAGGGCGACGCCGAGCTTCGGAGGCTCCTTCAAATGTGCGGCCAGCCATCTTGCGAAACTCCTCGCAAAGTCAGGCCCCGACGCCTGGGGCGTAGCGAACAGCGAAAGTCCCTCGGCAGGTCGATCGCGCCTCCAGCGTGCCTTCGGGCTCACTCGGACGCCATGTGGGATCACTCCAAGGCCGCGAGCCAGCTAATCTAGCGGCGCCGTGAAGGGTCCGTGAGAAAGTCGAAGGCGTGTTCCCAGGCGTCGGGCGAGTTCAAGATACCGAGGTGAGCGGTCCCCAGAATGCCATCATGCTGGCCCTGGCCGACAAGATCGACCTGGTCCGCGCGCTCGAGGGTTGCGCTTTGAGAGAAGTCGTGCGGGTTGCCGTTTCGGTCCTCGGCCGGGACTGCAGGGAACACTCCGTCCTGCAACGAGAAGTACACGAAGCTCGTGTCGGCATTGCGGATCACCAGGATGCGCGTCGCGCCGTGCGTCTCGCTGCCGCGATTGAGCTGGCTGAGCAGAGGTGTCTCGGGTGAGCCGTACTCCTGACAGGCCGCGCTGTCCGGGGTAAATCCGCCGAATCCGGGGAGCTGATAGTAGTTCAGTGGCGACGGTGAGCAGTTGATGATGCCGTGGTTCGGGCCGTCGACGGCCACGAAGCGACGGACGAGATGATACGCCTGGTCCTGGCGCAGCCACTCGCGCGTGAGCGTGACCCCGAGGCTATGAGCGATGATGTCGACCTGTCTCGCTCCCGTGTATCCAAGCACTGCGCTGACGAAGGCGCGCAGGTCGGGGACGTTGGCCACCGTCGAATGGGCGATTCCCGACCGGTTCGTCGGGTTCACGATCAGATCGCACTGATCGCCCTGGTAGCCGAGGCCCCACAGCTCGCTCAGGGAGTATCCGTGGTCCGCGAAGAACTGGGCGAAGCCGTGGATGTACCCAAAGGGGTTGCACCCGGTCGGGAACGGCGTGTCGTTGTTGCCATGGAGGAAGATGATCGGTGTTCGCTGGACAGGGCCGGCGGCCCCGAACCCGATGATAGGCAGGCCGAGTGAGGCATCGATGATGACGGGAAAGTCGAGCGGGAGCGTGGTACCGACGGAGTCGGCCGCGACGGCGCCCGCCACCACGAGCTGAACCGTGAGCCAGAAGGCCAACACGGCCACCGCGACTCGCCTCCGTGACATCGACGCCTTCTGCCGGGATCTCGACTCATGTGTCATGACGTCCCTCCTTCCGTGATGCGAGGATGCCACGGCCTTGTTCGGCCAGGTATGTTTTACTGGCTTGTCCAATCGCTGAGCTCGATAGGCCGCTGGCGCTTTGCTCTATAGTAACGACATTCCGCGAAAAGAGCTCGACGTACGGATGGCAATCCTGATGATCTCTTGCTGCAACTGAAGCTGGCAGCGGTGGAGGAGAGGAGAGACGTGAGCGCGCTCCTCTGCCGACTCGCCGAGGCGTACCTCAAAAGCCGGAAAGGGGGCCGACGATGATTGTCGAGCGCGTGCACATCGGCGCGCGGGATCCGCTTCCTGCGCCTTCTGGGTATAGTACGTCCACGGGGCGATCGGCCAGACCGCGCAGATCGGCTCGACCCCGGCGCTGAATTGATCGGGAAGCCATTCACCTATGCCACCCTGGTCGCAAAGATCCAACGCTTACTGAGGCGCGCAGCCTCGGAAATCGAACCCCATGGAACATCTGACGATTGAGGCGAACGGCGCGAGCTTCCATGTCGCGCGGACCGGCGCGGGGCGGCCGTTGCTGCTGCTGCACGGCTGGCCGGAGTTCTGGCTCTCCTGGGAGCCGGTCATGAAGCGGCTCGCCGATCGCTACACGCTGATCGCCCCGGACCTGCGCGGCTTCGGGGACAGCGCCAAGCCCGCGGGTCCGTTCGGCCCCGCGGACCATGCCGCCGACATGCTGGCGCTGCTCGACGCGCTCGGCGTTGCGCGGGTCGGCGTCATTGGCCACGACGTCGGCGGCGCGGCGATGCAGCCGCTGGCGCGGACGGCGCCGGAGCGCCTCGTCGGGCTGTTTTTCTTCGACTTCGTCTATCCCGGCATCGGCCCCCGGATGGCGGCGCCCGACCGGCTCAACGAGATCTGGTACCAGTCCTTCAACCAGATGGAGATGGCCCCGGGCCTGGTCGGCGCAACGCGCGACAGCTGCCGCACGTTCATCGCGCACTTCCTGCGCCATTGGTCGCACCGCAAGGAGGCGTTCGACGATGTGATCGAGGCCTTCACCGACAATTTCCTGAAGCCCGGCAATCTCGCCGGCGGCTTTGCCCATTATCGCGCCGCCCATGCCGCCCGGATCCGCATGATGAAGGGCGAGGCCCCTCTCCTTCCCGCGATCACGGTGCCGACTTGCTTGCGGTGGCCCGAGCACGATCCGCTGTTTCCGTACGACTGGACCGACCGGCTTGGCGCAAGTTTTAGCGATCTCGACCTCGCGCTCTTTCCGGGCGTCGGACACTTTCCCCATCGCGAAGATCCCGATCGCGCCGCAGCCGAGATCGCGACCTTCTTCCAGCGCGTGGGTTGGCACTGACATCCTCGCTTAACGGCACTTCTCGTCCTCGACCCGTTCGGCCAGTTCCTCGACCGCTCTCGCTCTGGCTTGGCGCGGGTATTTCGTACTCCGTCACGCCCCCTTCGGAAAATCGTAGAGCGTCGCCGGGTTCTCTACCAGGACCCGGTGGCGGGCCATCCCAGTCGCTCAGCAGGTCGAACAGCACTGCGTCGTCCGGGAGTTGCTTGGTCTGCTCGGTCGGGTGCGGCCAGTGGCTGCCCCACACGCACCGCTCGGGCGCCGCCTTGGCGTACGCGCGCGCCACCGCACTGGAGTCCGCGTAGGTCGGCGGACCGATCTTGGTGTCGGCGTAGGCACCGGACAGCTTGACCCACGTACGGCCCTTGTCCATCAGCGCTCGGACCTTGGCATAGAGCGGATGGTTCACGCCGTCCGGCTGCGGGATGTGGGCCAGATGGTCGAACACGATCGGCGAGGGCACGCGTTCGAGGATCAGCATGATCTCCATGATCTTGGCGGGCGGCGCGTTGATTTGGATGTGCCAGCCGAGATCGTTCACGCGCCTGGACAGCGGCTCGATCATCTCCGCCGTCGTCACCCCCGCCTGGGCGAGGTTGAAGCGGATGCCGCGGGCGCCGAGCCCGTGCATGCGCTTGAGTTCGGCGTCGGAGACCGCATCGTTGACGACCACGACCGCCCGCGCGCTCGGGCCGAACGCCACCAACGCGTCGAGCGTACAACGGTTGTCGGTACCGTAGGTCGACGGCTGGACGATAACGTTGCGGCTGGTGCCGATGCGCTTCTGCAGCGCGCGGTAGTCCTCTACAAGCGCGTCACCCGGACGCAGGGTGGCCTTGGGATCGACAGGGTACTTCGCATCGTAGATGTGGTGGTGGCAGTCGGTCGCGTTGGCCGGCGCCTTGAGCTTGGGCGCCTCGGTACCCGTCGACCATTTCACCCCCTAAGCGAAGACCTGCCGGGCGTGGATACCCAGGAGGCCGGCCGCGGCCGTGATCGAGAGTGTGGTCAGGACTTCGCGTCGGGTCCAGTCAGTTGACATCGTTGCACTCTCCTGACGACAGCGTCGGTGCGGTTCGTCTTTCTGTCTCCCTCATCCAAACAGTACCTTCCGAAGGGCATCGACACGCGCGCAGGGCCAGGAACGCACTGGGGTTATAGGCTCGGGTTCTGCGCCCGCACCTAATGAGTCGGAATAACTGCATCGCAAGCCATTGGAGAAAAAGAAAAGCGCCAGAGAAGGCCTGTAAGCCGGGTTCTGTCACCTGAGCTCGCGCCCAGGGAGACGGTCATTTCTCTAGGACGCCGGTTGCCCGGCGCCTCGAGCGGCCATACCCGAGAGCCCCACGCGGGCCGCGCTTCACCCGTTTCCGGGATCGCTCTCCTATTTGGCCTTGCTCCGGGTGGGGTTTGCCGAGCCAGCCCGGTCACCCGGGCCGCTGGTGAGCTCTTACCTCACCGTTTCACCCTTACCGCCCTCGCGAGCGGCGGTTTGCTTTCTGTGGCACTGAGCCGTGGAGTCGCCCCCCCTGGCCGTTAGCCAGCACCCTGCCCTGCGGAGCCCGGACTTTCCTCCCGCGCGGGTCACCCCGCGCCGGCGACCGTCCAGCCTTCTCTGGCGCAATCAAAGAGCGTGTGGACGCGAAGACAAGTATAGCATCCGGCGGGACCCCTCACCCCTGCCCTCTCCCCAGAGGGGAGAGGGAGCAAGTCGCGATCTCACCGCCGGCGGAAGGCCTCGAGGCGCGGCAGGAGGTCGCGGAGCAGGATACGCGTCTTGAACGGGAGCACGGCGTGAGGCAACGGCCCCGGCTGGAGCGCGCGCGCCCGGGGGACGGCGACGAGGAGATTGGGGGCGCGGACGCGGCCGAGCTTGGCGAACTTCTCGGCCAGGTATTCCGGTGTCCAGTAGCCGACGATCTCGAAGGCGACCTCGGTGCCGTCGGCGTGGGTGAAGACGAAGTCCGGGATCAGCAGCGCGCCGCCGGCCTCGAGCGCCGCGCCCTCGCGCTGGAGCCGCCAGCCGTCCCGCTCGGGACCGAACTTCTCGGCCAGGGACGACTCGAGCGTGGAGTCGAAGAGCGCGGGGGCGGGCACCCGGGAGCGGAGTCGATCGGCCGGGGTGAGGGTGAAGACGAACGGGCGCCAGCCCTTGCGCAAGACGATCTCGGCGGAGAAGCGCCAGTCCCGGGCCTGCACGAGGGCGGCCAGGAAGCGCGCGAAGTCCACGCCATAGGCGTGCGTGTGACGGAGGATGGAGTTGGGGCCGTCGAAGACGAAGCGGTAGCCGCCGCCCGGCGCGCGCTCGATCCGGTGAAGGAGGCGGGACAGGCGCGCGTAGCGGACGATGTGGCCGAGCTCGGCCCCGGCATCCACCGTGACGCGCAGGGCGGAGTAGAGCAGCGCCTGGGCCTGGCCGAGGTCATAGTCGGCGCGCAGGTCCTCGACCGTGTAGTCGGCGGGGAAGGCGCGCAGGCGGTGGAACTCGGGGTAGTCGGCGTAGAGCACGGCCACGCGGTCGTCGAGGTTCCGCGGCGATTCGCCGAACGCCTCGGCGAGGAAGCGATGGGCCGCGTGCTCATCCAGGAGCGGATGATCGCGGGCCGCCCGCTCGAAGACGCTTACCCGGCGCGCCGCCGCCTGGCCGCCGCGGGGCCAGTCATAGGCGGCCGCGTCGTCGAGGATCTGGACGACGGCCTCGACGCGGTCCGGGCGCAGCCCCGCGAGGGCGGCGCGGGCTCGATCGCGCACCCGCCCGAGCCGCTCGCCCGTCATGGATCGGTACACGCCGAGGGCCCGCGCGAGATGCGCGAGGTCCTCGGCGGCGAGCCGGTCAGAAGAGATCGAGCTGCTTGGCCTGTCCCAGTGATAGACGCGCTGCTGCCTGGTAAGCACCGCTTCGCCCGCGCCGGCGCGCCCGCGTCACGTCCGGCGTCTCCTGGACCACCACCTCGTAGAGTCGCGCCGCCCGATCGCCGGATCGCCGGAGCAGCCGGCCGATGCGCTGCACGGCCTCCTTCACGCCCTTCTCGCCGCCCAGCACCACGCCCACCTTGAGGGCGGGGGCGTCCCAGCCCTCGTTCAGCACCTCGCACGCGGCCAGCGCCCGGATGCGTCCGCGGGCGAAGGCGTCGAGGACGGCATTGCGCTCCCGCTTGTCGGAGTGGGCGGTGAGGGCGGGGATCAGGAAGCGCGCCGAGACGTCGAGCGCCATGCGGTTGGAGGCGGTGAAGATCACGCACTGCTCGTCGGGGTGCAGGCGCAGGACGTCCTCCACCACGCGCAGCTTCTCGGCCGAGCGGTGCAGGAGGGCGAGCTTCCGCCGGTAGGCCCGGAGCGTCTCCCGCGCATCCGCGTCGGTGCGCGACAGCCGCGTGAGGTCGGTCCACTCGAAGTCCGGCGCCTCGCGGCGCCGCTCGGCGAGGTAGCGGCGGACCGTGCGCGAGCAGCGATCGAACTCCGCCTGCTCGGCCGCGGCGAGGTGGATCGGCACGCGGACGAGGCTGTAGTCGGCCAGCGTCCGGCCCTTGGCGGCCGGGATCTCCTCCCGGAAGGCGACGGGGCCGATCAGCGAGTCGAGCAGCTGCTCCCGTCCGTCGGCGCGCTCGGGGGTGGCCGTGAGCCCGAGCCGCATGGGCGCGAGGCAGTCCAGCGCGCTCTCGTGCAGACTCGGGCCGGGAAGGTGATGCGCCTCGTCGAAGACGATCAGGCGGTAGCGGTTGCCCATCTCCTTCATGTGGATCCAGGCGCTGTCGTACGTGGTGACGGTGATGGGCCAGATCTCGCGGCGGCCGTCGCCGAGGACGCCGGCGTCGAAGCCGAGCCCCGCGCGGATACGCCGCTGCCACTGGTACATGAGGTCGCGCAGCGGCGCCACGATGAGCGCCGACACGCGGTGGCGGGCGATGATCCCCAGCGCGATCTCGGTCTTGCCGGTGCCGGTGGGCTTGACGATGACGCCACGGCGGCCGGCCTGCTCCCAGGCCGCGATGGCGGCGTCCTGATCGGGCCGGAGCGGCGGGAGAGCGGGCCGGAGCGGCGGGCAGTCGAAGAAGCGCTCCGCGTGGTCGTCGAGCGAGAGGCGGTACTCGGCGGCGTCCTCCCGGAGGCGCGCGTGGTTCAACGCCTCGGTGCGCCACGCCCCGACGCGCTCGTCCCAGGCCAGATAGCGCGGGACCTGCGCCGTGCGCGGCGCCGACAGCACCAGCGAGCCCCGGTCGAACTCGAGCGCGGCGACCGGTCGCGGGCCCCCCGCGGCCCACCCGGCGGCGGGCGTCACGAGGCGTCTTGCCCGGGCTCTGCCCTTCTTCCCCATCGGGCGCTCGCTCACCGCGCGAGCCGGTCGATGGCGGCGCGGGCGAGCCGGTCGGCCCGCTCGTTGAGGGGATCGCCGCTGTGCCCGGCCACCTTGTGCCAGGTGACGTCGTGCCGTTCCGCGAGCGCGATCAGCGCCTCCCAGAGGTCACGGTTCTCCACGGGCTTCTTCTGGGCATTCCTCCAGCCGTTCTGGCGCCAGCGCACATGCCACTTGTCGCGGAAGCAGTTGACCAGGTAGGCGCTGTCGCTGTACAGCGCGACCGTGCGGCGGCCCCCGAGCGCGCGGAGTCCCTCGAGGGCGGCCCTGAGCTCCATGCGCTGGTTGGTGGTCGAGGTCTCGCCGCCCGAGAGCTCCCGTTCCCGGCCGTCGTCGATGACGATGGCGGCCCAGCCGCCGGGGCCGGGGTTCCCCGAGCAGGCGCCGTCGGTGTAGATGGTGACGGGACCCGGCTCAGCCACGGCCCCTCACCCGTGCCCTCTCCCCCGAGAGGAGAGGGAACCCTGGCGCGCGGGAGGGTGAGGGGGCGCGGCGATCAGGGGACCCAGTAGAGGTAGCGGCCGCAGGACTCGCAGTGGATCAGCGCGCTCTGCTGGCGGAGCTCCTGGAGGCGCTGAGGGGTGATGGTCACGCGGCAGCCGCCGCAGAAGTTGGGCTTGGCCACCTCGGCGACGGCCACGCCGCGATGGCGGAGGAGCTTGTCGTAGTCGGTGAGGACCGAGGCCGGGAGATCCCGGGCGAGCTGACCGCGCTCGCTCTTGACCACGGCGAGGTCGGCCTCGACCTCGCGCAGCCGCTCCCCGAGCGCCGCCTCCTCGCCGCGGCCCTGGGCCTCGCGCGCCTTGAAGCGCGCCTCGGCCTCCTTGACCTCCACCGTCACGCGTTCTTGCTGCTCCATGAAATTCAAGATCTCTTCCTCGATCCGCGCCTTCTCCTGCTTGACTTCCTCGATCTCGGACAGGACGGCGGAGTACTCCTTGTTCGTCTTGACCTGGTAGAGCTGGCCCTCGTACTTCTGCCGCTTGATCCGGTTGTCCTCGAGGTCTTTTTCCTTGGCGCGCTGGCTCTTCCTGGCGGCCTCGAGCCGCGCCTTGCCGGCCTCCACGGCCTTGCGCGTCTCGTCCACGGCCGCCTGCACGGCGGCGATCTCGCGGGGGAGCCGGGCGAGCTCGCTCTCCAGCCCGGCGATCCGCGTGTCGAGCGCCTGCAGGTCGATCAGCGTGCGAAGCTGAGCGTCCACCCTATGACCCTCTCCGGAAGGAGCCCCTCACCCTGACCCTCTCCCCGGAGGAGAGAGGGAAGCCGCCGCGGGCGCCAGCCCGGGTGCCCGACCCCGATGGTGGGCCCACTTGGACTCGAACCAAGACCGGACCGGTTATGAGCCGGGGGCTCTGCCAATTGAGCTATGGGCCCGAACGTCATGATAGCACCTGGGGCTCAGGACTAGGACTCCAGGAAGCTGCGGAGTTTTTTCGAGCGCGAGGGATGGCGCAGCTTGCGGAGGGCCTTGGCCTCGATCTGCCGGATCCGCTCGCGGGTGACCGCGAAGTCCTGGCCGACCTCCTCCAGCGTGTGCTCGCAGCCGTCCGAGAGCCCGAAGCGCAGCCGGAGCACCTTCTCCTCGCGCGGCGTGAGCGAGTTCAGCACCTTGTTGGTCTGCTCGCGCAGCGACAGCCCGATCATGCTCTCGACGGGCGAGCCCACCTGCTTGTCCTCGATGAAGTCGCCGAGGTGGCTGTCTTCCTCCTCGCCGATGGGCGTCTCGAGCGAGATCGGCTCCTGGGCGATCTTCAGCACCTTGCGCACCTTGTCCACCGGCACTTCCATCTTCACGGCGATCTCTTCCGGCGTCGGCTCCCGGCCGAGCTCCTGGACGAGCTGGCGAGAGGTCCGGATGAGCTTGTTGATGGTCTCGATCATGTGCACGGGGATGCGGATGGTGCGAGCCTGATCGGCGATGGCGCGGGTGATGGCCTGCCGGATCCACCACGTGGCGTAGGTGGAGAACTTGTAGCCGCGGCGGTACTCGAACTTGTCCACCGCCTTCATGAGGCCGATGTTGCCTTCCTGGATCAGGTCCAGGAACTGCAGCCCGCGGTTGGTGTACTTCTTGGCGATGGAGATGACGAGCCGCAGGTTGGCCTCCACCATCTCCTTCTTGGCGCGCGCGGCCTTGGCCTCGCCCGCCTTGATGACCTTGACGATGTTCTTCAGGTCCTCCGCCCTCGCCTGCGCCAGCTCCTCCGCGCGCTTGATCTTCTGCTGGGCCACCCAGACCAGGCGGTCCTTGATCGAGGGGGACCGGCCGGCCGCCTTCTGGTAGAGGTCGCGGTCGCCGTCGTCGCGGTCGTCGTCCGAGAGCGAGGAGAGGAAGGCATCCACGGCGGTGGGGGCCGGGCGCCGGCCGTCGGACCAGAGGGCGATCTCGCGCTCGGCGCGCTGGATCTTCTCGACGAGCTTCTTGAGGTCCTGGCTCCACGCCTCGAGCAGGGAGGGCTGGAGCGTGAGGCCGCGCAGGATGTGGAGCACCCTGACCTGCTTGCCCTGGGCCTGGCCCTCGACCTTCTTCCAGGGCGCCTCGCCCCGCTTGCGCTTGCGGCCTCCGCTCTTGGCCTTGATGCGCCGGACATCGTGGAGGAGCTTCTCGCGCTCGCGCAGCAGCCGGTCCACGTGGCCCAGCTCGCGGATCACCGAGCGGCGCAGCTCCTCTTCCTTCTCCTCGGTGGATTCCTCCTCGGGGTAATCCACCACGTCCTTGATCGGGATGAGCTCGCGACGCAGCTCGTCGCGGAGGACGTGGATCTTCTCGATGGCGAGCGCCGTGGAGAGCGTGGCGCCGGTGGCCTCGTCCTTGCCCTCCTCGATGCGCTTGGCCAGCGTGATCTCGCCCTCGCGCGTCAGGAGGGAGACCTTCCCCATCTCGCGCAGGTAGAGCCGCACCGGGTCTTCCGTGCGGCCCACCGGCCCCGGCGTCAGGTCGATGCGCCGGTCGGTGGTGTCATCCTCGTCAGTCTCGGCCGGCGGCTCGATCTCGGATGGGAGACGGACGCCCTTGGTCGAGTCCACCAGTTCGATGTCCATGGAGCCGAACATCAGCATGATGTCGTCGAGCTGATCCAGCGAGACCACGTCGGAGGGCAGGGCGTCGTTGACCTCGTCGTAGGTGAGGAAGCCCTTCTGCTTCCCCTTCGCAATCAGCTTGTCCAGCTCCTCGATGCGTGGTTCGTCCGCCATGGCTGGCTGTTCTCCTGATGGGGGTTTCGGTGCCGTCATCAGCCGGCCTTCCCGCCCGCCTCGGGCTCCGGGCGCGCCACGGCCAGCTCCCTCATGGCCTCGGCCTCTCGCTGGAGCTCCCGCAGCTCGGCTTCCACCTCGGGCATTACCGGACCGCCCGTCGCCTGGGCCCGGGCGATGGTCTCCCTCACTTCCCGGACGCGGTCCCGGCGGCGCCGGATATGGTACCGCTTCCGAAGCTCCAGGACCTGACTATGTGCGTCTCCCCACTCCCGCTCCTCGATGAGCAGCGCGGCCAGGAGACCTCGCTCTCCGTCGCCGCTGAGCTCGCTCATCAGGGCCTCGGGCGGACCCGAGGTCCGGCGCAGGGCGGCCAGCAGCGCTCGGAGCCCCGGATGGGCGAGGTCCGCGTCGTCGAGGATGGGGAGCAGCTCGGTCCGCGCCTCCTCCACGTGCAAGAGGAGGGCCAGCAGATCACGCTCGGCCAGGCTGGGCGGAGCGAACGCGGCCGCCGTCGACGGGACGTCGGCCGGGCGCTCGAACCGCCGGCCTCGGGCCCGGGCGCCCTCCCGCTGCTGCGCCTCGATCCAGAGTTGCGTGGCATCGACCCCCAGCCGCCGGGCGGCTTCGCGCGCCATCGCCGTGGCTTCCTCGGCGCTCTGCACCTTGGAGAGGAGGAGCGCGACCCGCGCGTGCGCCGTGGCGCGGCCGCGCGCCGTGCCGAGGTCCTCCTCGGCGAGCGTCCGCTCGAGGACGAAGGAGAGCAGGGGGCGCGCGGACTCGAGCCGCGCCGAGAGCGCGGCCGCTCCCTCGGCCCGGAGCAGGCTGTCCGGGTCATGCCCGTCGGGGAGAATGGCCACCTTGATGGCGAAATACCCGGGCCGCTCGAAGTCGCCGGTGCGCGCCACCGACCAGCCGAGGTTCTGGAGGTCCATCGTGTCGGTCAGCATCTCCTCCAGACGCGTCGAGGCCTTCTGGCCGGCGGCGTCGGCGTCGAAGAGCGCGACGACCTCCTCCGCGTGGCGGCGGAGCAGCGCGAGCTGAGCCGGGGTGAACGCGGTGCCGAGGGCCGCCACCGTCTCCCCGAAGCCGTGCTGGTGGGCCATCAGGCAGTCGAGATAGCCTTCGACGATGATGGCGCGGTTCTTCTCCCGCATGCCGGCGCGGGCCACGTCGAGCCCGTACAGTGTCTGTCCCTTGACGTACAGCGGTGTCTCCGGGGAGTTGAGGTACTTGGGCTCCTCTCCCGCGAGCGCGCGCCCGCCGAAGGCGATCACCCGGCCCTGGGAATCGCGGATGGGAAAGAGCAGCCGCCCCCGGAAGCGGTCGTAGAAGCCGCTCCCGGTCTGGCGCGGGAGCACAAGCCCCGCCTGGGCCAGCTGGTCCGGGGCGATGGAGTGGCTGGCCATCGCCGTGAGGAGGACATTCCAGCCCTCCGGCGCATAACCGAGCCCGAAGCGTTTGGCCACCTCGGGATCCACGCCGCGCGTGTCCAGGTACTCGCGGGCCTTCGCCCCCTCGGGCTGCCAGAGCGACCGGGAATAGAACTCGGACGCGAGTGCCATGATGCGCCGGAGCGTCTCGAACGTGCCGTCGGCCTCGGGCTCCCGCGTCGTGGGCAGCGGGACGCCGGCGCGCTCGGCCAGCGCGCGGACGGCCTCGGGGAAGCCGAGCCGGTCGTGGCGCATGAGGAACCCGAAGGCATCGCCGCCGGCGTTACAGCCGAAGCAATGGAAGATGCCGCGCTTGGGATTGACGGTGAAAGACGGGGTCTTCTCGGCATGGAAGGGGCAGAGCCCCTTCCAGTGCTGGCCGGCGCGCTTGAGGTTCACGAACTGGCCGACCAGCTCCACGATGTCCAGGCGAGAGCGGATTTCGTCGAGGAGCTGGGGGCTGAATCCTGCCATACTATGCGCCCGTCGGAGAAACGGTCTGCCTAGAGCGATGAGAAGGGTCCAGCTGCAAGGCGGCGCCCGACGGCCGCACGCGAGGCGTACTCTCTGTACGTTGAGCGTGCGGCCGAGGGCGCCAACGCCGCAGATGGGCCCTTATCATCGCT
>Ga0137374_10008166_pt1 | contig 12392 bp, 10 predicted proteins | sample SagtaG_20_FD_104811 | JGI IMG/M metagenome (GOLD analysis project Ga0137374, IMG submission 104811) | Vadose zone soil microbial communities from Sagehorn Ranch, Mendocino, California, USA - Sage1_R_100_16 metaG | ecosystem: Environmental > Terrestrial > Soil > Vadose zone | place: USA...
ACGTCGAGCGCCTCATGAAGCTCGCTCCGCAGGTCCATCAAAGCACCGCCTCGTAGCTCTGAAGCGCCGGTCGCATTCGCTTCAGGCCGCGATTGATCCGCGACTTGACGCCGGCGACAGAGATGCCGAGGGCGATCGCGACCTCGTTGAGCGGAAGGTCGAGGTAGAAGTGAAGGAGGATCGCGGCGCGCTGGTCGGGAGGCACGCGGAGCAACGCCCGCCGGACGTCGGCGCCCCGAACCGTCGTGTCTTCGTATGCCTTGGACGTCGTGTGGTCGAGCCGCAGCACCGACCGCCACGCGGCACGTCGCGTCGAGCGCGCCTGGTTCGCCACGATGCCCAGAAACCACGGGCGAAAGTCGGAGCCAGACCGGATGTTGTCAAGCCGTCGCCATGCCCTGAGCGCAGCCTCTTGCACCACGTCCTCAGCCGCCGAACGGTCTTGCAGCATGCCGTAGGCGAGCCGCGCCGCCGGTGTGATGACTGGCCGGAGAAGATCCTCGAAGGCGGACTTGTCCCTTTGGCGCGCGCGCGCGATCAGGTCCGCGTCGCCTGGCGGTCGCATGCATCCGTCACCCTGCTATACGCACCACGGGGGCGCAAGGGTGGCAGGTTTCTGGGCGACCAAACGGGCGCAAATGGCGCTCTCCGGAGCAAAAGAACCGACCATCCGTGCCCGAATGGCAGTTATCTGACGGCGGGGAGCCACTCCGCGCGTGTCTTCTCGTACGCGCTGATGTCCGGGTCGTGGCGCTCCACGAGGGCGATCTCGTCCAGGCCCTGGAGCAGACACTCGCGGGCGAAGGGATCGATCTCGAAGGGATAGGCAAAGCCGTCGCCGCGCACCTGCTGTGCCTCCAGGTCGACTACCACCTCGGCCGTAGGGTCTTCAGAGACCAGGTCGACCAGGTGGCGCACCTGCGACTCCGGCAGGGTCACCGCGAGCAGTCCTGTCTTGTAGCAGTTGGCGCGGAAGATGTCGGCGAAGCTCGGCGCGATGATCGCCTTGAAGCCGAAGTCGCGAAGCGCCCACGTCGCGTGCTCGCGCGACGAGCCGCAGCCGAAGTTGGCCCCGGCGACCAGCACCGGCGCACCCTCGTACTCGGGCTTGTCGAGCACGAAGTTGCCGCGCGCGCGCCAGTCATAGAAGAGGAAGGGCCCGTAGCCCGTTCGCTCGATCCGCTTCAGGAACTGCTTGGGGATGATCTGATCGGTGTCGACGTCCGCCAGGTCGAGCGGCGCCATGCGCCCCGCCACGCGCCGAACGGGCTGCATCTAGAGCAGTTCCCGCACGTCGACCAGGTGGCCGGTGATCGCCGCCGCCGCGGCCATCGGCGGCGACATCAGGTGCGTGCGCCCGCCCGAGCCCTGCCGGCCCTCGAAGTTGCGGTTCGAGGTCGAGGCGCACCTTTCGCCTGGCGCCAGGATGTCCGGGTTCATCCCGAGGCACATCGAGCAGCCGGCGTTGCGCCACTCGAAGCCCGCGGCCTTGAACACCGCGTCCAGCCCCTCCTGCTCGGCCGCGTGCTTCACCGACGTCGAGCCCGGGACGACCATCGCGCGCACCTTGGGGTGAACGCGCCGGCCGTGGATCACGCTCGCCGCGGCCCGCAGGTCCTCCAGCCGCGCATTCGTGCACGAGCCGATAAACACACGGTCGATCGCAATATCGGCCAGCGCCACGCCCGGCTTCAGGTCCATGTAGCGGAGCGCCCGCTCGTCGGTCTCGGAGTGAGGGACGGGCACCCGACCGGTCACCGGCACCACCTGCGCGGGCGTGGTGCCCCACGTGACGTGCGGCTCCAGTGCGTTGGCGTCGACGTCGATCTCGCCGTCGAATGACGCTCCATCGTCGGAGGCCAACGTGCGCCAGTAGTCCAGCGCCTGCTCCCACGCCGCGCCTCGTGGCGCGTGCGGCCGGCCCTCCACATAGTTGAAGGTGGTGTCGTCGGGCGCCACCATCCCGGCCTTGGCGCCCCACTCGATCGACATGTTGCAAACGGTCATGCGGCCTTCCATCGACAGGCCGCAGATCGTCGGCCCGCGGTACTCGACGAGGTGGCCCTGGCCGGCCGAGGTGCCGGTGCGGCCAATCAGGCCGAGAACGATGTCCTTGGCGGTGACACCGATCGGCAGCTCGCCCGAGACGTTGACCGCGATGTCGCCCTGCCGCTTCTGAGGCAGGCACTGGGTGGCCAGCACGAGTTCGACCTCTGAGGTTCCGATGCCAAAGGCCAGGGCGCCGAAAGCGCCGTGCGTCGAGGTGTGGGAGTCGCCGCAGACGATGAGCATCCCGGGCTGGGTCAGGCCGAGCTCGGGGCCGATGACGTGGACGATGCCCTGGCGGCGGCTGCCGATCTGATGGAGCGGGATGCCCTCGCGCCGGCAGTTGTCGGCCAGCACCTCCATCTGCCTGCGCGACAGGTCGTCAGCCGCCCGCACGCCGCCCCGCGTGGGCACGTTGTGGTCCATCGTCGCCACGGTCAGGTCGGGCCGCCGGACCCGCCGCCCGGCGAGCCTCAGGCCCTCGAAAGCCTGGGGCGAGGTCACCTCGTGAACCAGGTGGAGGTCGACGAAAAGCAGGTCTGGTTCGCCCTGAGCAGAACGCACCACGTGGGCGTCCCAGAGCTTCTGGGCGAGAGTCTTTGCCACCGGGATCGACAACTTTACGGAGACAACACCCCGGAAATTTGTGTCTTGCCCACAACCCGAGGTGAGGGTTCGCTCGTTAACATCTCATGCAAATGGCTCAGCCGCGCGTCCTCGGCCTCGTACTTCTTGGCCTTCTGGGCCTTATTGGCATTGAATCGGGGGCACGCGCGACCTAGAGAGACCACCAGACAGATCGCAAAAGCCCCCGACCGAGAGGCGGGGGCTTCTTCATTTTCAAGGGGAAAAGGAGCCCGCCAAGCAAGTTGACCGGAGCCGACATGATCCTGGAAGCGCTGGAGCGCGAGGGTGTCGAGTACATTTTCGGCTACCCCGGCGGCGCCAACCTGCCGATCTACCAGCACCTCCACGAGCACCCACGGCTCAAGCACATCCTGGTTCGCCACGAGCAAGGCGCCGCCCACATGGCCGACGGCTACGCCCGGGCGAGCGGCAGGCCGGGCGTCGTTTTCGCCACCTCCGGACCGGGCGCCCTCAACCTGGTGACAGGCCTCTGCACCGCCTACATGGACTCGGTGCCCATGATCGCGATCACGGGCCAGGTCGTCAGCACGCAGGTCGGCCGCGATGCCTTCCAGGAGTCGGACGTCATCGGCGCCACCTCGTCGGTGACCAAGCACAGCTACCTGGTCACCAGGATCGACCAGCTGCCCCGTGTCATCCACGAGGCGTTCCACATCGCCACCACAGGCCGGCCCGGCCCGGTGCTGATCGACATCTGCAAAGACGTCCAGCAGGCCGACGCCGAGCGCGTGACGCCTGAAAGGCTCCAGATCCCCGGCTACAGGCTCAACGGGCACGTCGACCTGGCGCAGGCCGAGCTCGCTGCGCAGGCCCTGTCCAGAGCCGAGCGCCCGGTCATCCTCGCCGGGCACGGCGTCATCCTCAGCCACGCCGAGCCGCAGCTCCAGGAGCTGGCCGAGGCCGCGGCGGCGCCGGTCGGGACGACGCTGCTCGGCATCGGCGCCTTTCCGGTCAGGCATCCGCTCTCGCTGCACATGACCGGCTTCATGGGCACGGGCTGGTGCCTGAAGGCGGTGCAGAACGCGGACGTTTTGATGATGGTCGGCATGCGCGTCGACGACCGCGTGACCGCCAAGCTCGCCGAGTTCGCGCCGAAGGTGAAGACCTTCATCCACGTCGACATCGACGGCTCGGAGATGGGCAAGAACGTGCGCCCGCACATCGAGCTGGTGGCGGACGCCAGGCAGGCGATGACCGCGATGCTGCCGCACATCGGCCCCGTCGAAGGGGGCCGCGGCCACTGGCTGACACAGATCGACGCGTGGCGCGAGGAGCACCCGCTTCGCTACAAGCGTTCGAACGGACAGCTGCAGCCGCAGGACGTGCTGGTCGACATGTACCGGCGCGCCAACAGCGAGGCGATCGTCGTCGCCGACGTCGGCCAGAACCAGATCTGGGCGGCTTTGTGGTGGAACTACGACCGGCCGGGACTGTTCATCAACTCCGGTGGCGCGGGGACGATGGGCTTCGCGCTGCCCGCGGCCATCGGCGCCAAGTTCGGCCGTCCTGATGTGCCGGTGTGGTGCGTCGCCGGCGAGGGCGGGTTCGTGATGACGGCGCAGGAGCTTTCTGTCGCCGTCGAGCACCAGCTCGACGTGAAGATCGTGCTCCTCAACAACTTCTCGCTCGGCATGGTCCGCCAGTTCCAGGACGATTTCTACGGTGGCGTGCGCTCCCAGGTCGACCTGACCCACATGCCGGACTTCGTCAAGCTCTCCGAGGCCTACGGCATGCCCGCCCTGCGGGTCGAGAAGTTCGAGGACATCGCGCCGGCGCTCGACGCCGCGCAGCGGACGAAGGGCCCGTTCCTGATCGACTTCCGCATCGACCCGGAAGCCAACGTCTACCCGATCGTGCCCCTCGGCAAGGGCCTGAACGACTTCTGGGAGGCTCCGGATGCCTGAGGCGGTGTCGTTTGCCATCACGCCCCATCCGACCGGGGCAGCTTCGCTGCCCGGGTCACCTTCCCCGGCGAGCGGGGAAGGGAAGTTCTGGGAGGCCCCTGATGCCTGACAAGATTCGCGTCCTGTCGGCGCTGGTGGAAGACCACCCGAACACGCTGACCAAGGTCTCCGGCGCGATCCGCCGCCGCGGCTTTCACGTCCGCGGCATCTCCGTGGGGCCGAGCCGCGAGCCCGGCCGCTTCCGGATCACTCTCCAGGTCGACCACGGCCACGCCGAGGCCGACCAGGTGCGCAAGCAGCTGGAGCGGCTGGTCGAGGTCGTCGAGGTCGAAGACCTCACCGGTGACGACGTGCACAGCCGCGAGCTGATCGTCGCCAGGGTGGCCGCGTCCGAGGTGGACGGGCTGGTCAGGCACGGCGCCAAGGTCATCGCGACCGCGGCCGACGGCACGACGGTCGAATTTTCAGGAGAGCACGACGAGGTCGGCGCCTTCGTCGACGAGCTGACCCTCCACGGGATCGTGGACGTGGTCCGCTCGGGCCCCGTGGTCATGAGGAGGAGCCCGTGAAGATCCACTACGAGAGCGACTGCCCGCCCAGCCTGGGCGAGCCGGTCGCGGTCATCGGTTACGGCAGCCAGGGCCGCGCGCATGCGCTAAACCTTCGCGATTCGGGCGAGGACGTCCGCGTTGGCCTCTATCCGGGCAGCAAGTCGATCGAGCGCGTCGAGGCCGACGGTCTCCGCGCGGTGCCCGTGCCGGAGGCGGTGTCCGAGGCCACGGTCGTCATGGTCCTGACCCCGGACGCGGGGCAGGGCAAGCTGTTTCGCGAGTCGATCGAAGCCCACCTCCAGCCGCGCTCGATGTTGATGTTCGCCCACGGCTTCGCGATCCACTTCGCCCAGATCAAGCCGAACCAGGACATCGACGTGGCGATGATCGCGCCCAAGGGGCCGGGTCACCTGGTCCGCAGCACCTATGTCAACGGCCAGGGAGTGCCGGCTCTGATCGCAGTCCAGCAGGACGCCACAGGCAAGGCGTGGCAGCGCGCCCTCGCCTACGCGCGGGCTCTCGGCGCCGGGCGCGCGGGAGTCCTCGAGACCACGTTCAAGGAAGAGACCGAGACCGACCTCTTCGGCGAGCAGGCCGTGCTGTGCGGCGGCGTCGCCTCGCTCGTCAAGACCGGGTTCGAGACGCTGGTCGAGGCCGGCTACCAGCCCGAGCTCGCGTACTTCGAGGTCCTGCACGAGCTGAAGCTGATCGTCGACCTGATGTATCGGGGAGGGCTCGGCTTCATGCGCTACTCGGTCTCCGACACCGCCGAGTTCGGCGACTACGTGTCGGGTCCGCGGGTCATCGACGACCACGTCCGCCAGACCATGCGACAGGTCCTGGCGGAGATCCAGGACGGGAGCTTCGCCGAGCGCTGGCTCGACGAGAACTCGAAGGGCCGCGATCAGTTTTACGCGATGCGACGCAAAGACGCCGACCACCAAATCGAACAGGTTGGGCGCGAGCTGCGCTCGATGATGACCTGGCTGGAGCCTGTAGAGAAATGAGAGATCCGAATCCCGACCGCGTATTCATCTTCGACACCACGCTGCGCGATGGCGAGCAGTCGCCTGGTTTCCACCTCGACGCCAACTCCAAGCTGCGCATCGCGCGCCAGCTCGAGAAGCTCGGAGTCGACGTGATCGAGGCAGGCTTTCCGATCTCCTCGCCTGGCGACTTCGAGGCCTGCCGCCGCATCGCGCGCGAGATCCGCGGCGCCACGGTGACCGCTCTCGCGCGGGCGGTGCGGGAGGACATCGACGCCGTCTGGGGCGCGATCAAGGACGCGCAGGATCCGCAGATACATATCGTGCTCTCGGTCTCCGACCTGCACATCCAGCGCAAGCTCGGCATGACGCGCGAGCAGGTGCTCAAGCGCGGCGCCGAGATGGTGGAGTACGCGCGGTTCCTCTGTGAAAAGGTCGAGTACTCGCCGGAGGACGCCGGCCGCGCCGACGCCGACTACCTGATCGAGACCGTGGAGACGATGATCGCCGCGGGCGCCAACGTCATCAACATCCCCGACACAACGGGTTACTGCCTGCCCTACGAGTTCGGCGAGCTCATCCGCCGCGTGATCACCGAGGCGCGGGGCAGCGAGAAGGCGCTGTTCTCGGTCCACTGCCACAACGACCTCGGACTCGCGGTGGCGAACACGCTGGCCGCGCTTTCCGCGGGCGCTCGACGCGTCGAGTGCACGGTCAACGGCATCGGCGAGCGCGCCGGTAACACCTCTCTCGAAGAGGTCGTGATGCTGCTCAAGGTCCGCCAGTCGAAGCTGGGCCTGGAGTGCGGCGTCGACACCCGGGAGATCACACGCACCTCGCGCCTGGTCTCCGAGCTGACGGGCACGCCGGTGCAGCCGAACAAGGCCGTGGTCGGGGCCAACGCGTTCGCGCATGCCTCGGGCATCCACCAGGACGGCGTCCTGAAGGACCGCCTGAACTACGAGATCATGAAGCCGGAGGACGTCGGGCTCAGCGATTCCAGGATCGTGCTCACCGCGCGCTCCGGACGCCACGCGTTCCACCACCGGCTGAACCGGCTCGGCATCACGCTCGCCGACGCCAAGGCCGACGAGGCATGGCAGCGGTTCCTGCAGCTCGCCGACACCAAGAAGGAAGTCAGCGACGAGGACCTGCGCAAGATCGCCGCGATGACGGAGAGCAACGGGCACGAGGGAAACGGGCATCCCCCCGTAACCGACCAGCTGCACGACCACAACCATGTGGCCGACGCGATGCGACATCTCATTTTCGGGTGAAAGTTGCGTACCAGGGGGAGCCTGGCGCGTACTCGGACGAGGCGGTCTCCGCCGTCTTTCCGGACGCGCAGGCCATCGGCTTCCCGACTTTCCGGCTGACCTTCGAGGCGCTCACGATGGGCGCGGTCGACGCGGCGGTGCTGCCGGTCGAGAACTCGAGCGCGGGCGTCGTCCAGGAAGTCTCGGACCTGCTCTGGGAGCTGCCCGATCTTCGCGTCGTGCGCGAGCACGTGCAGCCGGTGCGCCACTGCCTGCTGGGCTGGCCCGGGCCGGTGGAGCGCGCGCTGTCGCACCCGCAAGCGCTGGCCCAGTGCGACCGCTACCTCCACGCGCGGCAGATCCGCCCGGTCGCTTTCCACGACACGGCGGGCGCCGCCCGCGCGGTGGCCGAGCAGCGCCAGCCGGGGACCGCCGCCATCGCCAGCAAGGCCGCGGCGGCGCGCTACTCGCTGTACGTGCTCGCCGAGTCGATCCAGGACGACTCCGAGAATCGCACCCGATTCGTGGTGGTCGAGAAGGGGAAACCGACGCGACCGCGCGACGCGGAGGCCAACTGGAAGGGATCGATCGCCTTTGTCACCGCGCACCGGCCGGGCAGCCTCGCCCACGCCCTGGCCTGCTTCGCCGAGCGCGGGGTCAACCTGACCAGGCTGGACAGCCGGCCGATGATGGGGCGGCCGTTCGAGTACCGGTTCTACCTCGACTTCTCGATCAACGGGGAGGCGTCGGCGGCCGCCGCGGCCGAGGCGGCGTTGAGCGCGCTGGAAGAGGCGAGCGCGGACATCAAGCTGTTCGGGACATACCCGGCGTAACGCTTGGCTCGTTGGCGTCGGGTGAGGCCCGGCGCAACGAAGGGTTCGGTCCCCATCCGGCCCGGGCCGCACGGCGCCCGGGGCCACCTTCCCCGGCAAGCGGGGAAGGAGATACAGGCCGCGGCGGGAAGCACTCGGACCGCGGCCTGCACGGACAAGTCTAAATTAACAGCGTTAAGTGCGCAGCGACCACGGTTCGCAAGCGACTCCTGAGTCTGAAACGTGCGTTTCAGACCCGGATGAAGAGCACCGTTGAAGGTTTTCCGATAGAGTGACGAGTCGTGGCCAGCGGGCGCACTGACGCACGAGTTGCGGCAGACGCTCGGCCCAAACGGCGCCGGCTTCCCGGCGTCAATCTGCGCCCTGGATCGGTCAAGCAGGCGCGCCTGGAGTCAGGCCTCAGCCTCGCCCAGCTCGGCAAGGGCCAGGTCACCGCGCCGGCGATCTATCTGATCGAGTCCGGTCGCACGCGACCCTCGATGCCGACCCTCGAGCACATCGCCCGGCGCACGGGCAAGCCGGTCGAATTCTTCCTCGCCGAGCGTGCCGGCCGGGCCGACGATTCGCACGATCGGCTGATCGAGCTCGAGGCGATGGTCGCCGACAGCCGCAACCTGGAAGCGATCGACCTCGGCCAGACGCTGCTCAGTGGTGGCTCGTCCGCGCTGCGCCTGGGCCGGATCCGGTTCCTTCTCGCGCAGGCCTATCTCGGCGCCTCGCAGCCGGAGCGCGCGGCGGGCCTGCTTGCCGAAGCAAGGACGCACTTCGAGGCCATCAACGACGGCGCCATGCTCGCCGAATGCATCGGCTCTCAGGCGACGGTCGCGACCATGATGCACGCGAAGGACGCGGTGTTCCTGGCGGAGATGGCGGTGTCGGTGTGCCGCGCGCTCCGGCCGGTCCCTGCGCCGACCGAGCTTCGCCTGCTCGGCATCCTGGCCGCGGCGCACGCCGCGGAGCAGGACCACGACCGAGCGATCGCGGCCTACGAAGCGGCGATCGAAGTCGGCGGCGCGATGGCGGACCTGAAGGAGCTGGCCCGCCTGTATCGCGGCCTTGGCGCCGACTACAGGGCTGCGGGCGACACGGAGACCGCCACGCGCTACACGCAGCGCTCGCTGTCGGTGCTCGAGGTGATACGCGATCGCGACGCCCTGGCCGAGTTCGAGAACGGCCTCGGGCTGCTGTTGATGGCCAGGGGCGATTACGCGGCCGCGCGCCGGCACCTCGAACGCGCGCTTGCGGTGTGCGACGACACCAACCTGAGGTGCGGCCGGAGCCAGGTGCTGCTGAGCATGTGTGAGCTTTCGATGCGCGAAGGCGACCCGGACACCGCCCACCGGCTCGCGATCGAGGCGCTGGGGCTGGCCGAACGACTGGAAGAGGGTGCGACGATCGCCGAGGCTCACGTCTGGCTAGGCCGGATCGCCGGCCAGCGCGACCAGCCGGCCGAGGCGGACCGCCAGTTCGAGGACGCGATCCGGGGCTTCGAGGCGCTGGGATTGCACGAGCGATTGCTGCAGTGCCACGGCGTCTACGCGGAGATTCTCGAGCGGCGCGGTGAGCTCGATCGCGCCTACGTGCACATGCGGGAAGCGCTCCAGGCCAGCCGGCCGGGACTGCTCCGCCGCGGCCGGGTCCAGGAGCGCCTCAGCTCCGCCTGAGCGTTCTCCCAGTGTGGGGGAGCTGTTGCAGACGCGTGTTAACGTAACTTCGGCCGCGTAGCGGAACTATGGCGAAAGCGCTTCGCAACTCCAAAGTCGCTCTTACAGGTGAAGCCATCGTCGCGGACTACCGGCTCGCTTACAGCAGCCGCCGCGCGAGCGTGATCGGGCGGGCCGAGGTCCTCCGCGGCAACGCGACCTTCGGCATCTTCGGCGACGGCAAGGAGATCGCGAACATCGCGATGGCCAAGGCCTTTCGGCCCGGCGACTGGCGCGCCGGCTACTACCGCGACCAGACCTTCATGTGGGCGACGCGCATGTCCAACGTCCGCGCCTTCTTCGCCCAGCTCTACGGCACCGCGAACCTCGAGGCCGACCCCGCCTCCGGCGGGCGCCAGATGGGCAACCACTTCGCCACACGCTTCCTGGACGACCGCGGGGCTTTCGAACGCACCGTCGACATGCCGAACTCCAGCGCCGACGTCTCGAACGTGGCCGGCTGGATGCCCAGGCTGATCGGACTGGCCTACGCGTCGAAGCTCTACCGCAACAACCCCCTGCTGAACGGGGTGCAGGACGGCTTCTCCGTCCACGGCAACGAGGTCGCCTTTGGAACCATCGGCGACGCCTCGACCAGCGAAGGCCTCTTCTGGGAGTCGGTCAACGCCGCGGGCGTGCTCCAGATTCCCATGGCGCTCTCGGTCTGGGACGACGGCTATGGGATCTCGGTCCCGATTTCCGCCGAGACGACCAAGGCTTCGATCTCCGACGTGCTGCGCGGCTTCATGCCCGACGACCGGCCCGGCATCGACATCTACGTGACCCGGGGTTGGGACTACTCGGGGCTCGTGGAGACGTACGCGAAGGCCGTCGAGAAGGTGCGCCGCGAGCACAAGCCGGCCCTGATCCACGTGACCGAGATGACGCAGCCGCAGGGCCACTCGACCAGCGGCAGCCACGAGCGCTACAAGTCCAAGGAGCGCCTGCGTTTCGAGAACGAGTACGACTGCGTCGCCAGGATGAGGGACTGGATCATCGAGTCCGAGATCGCCAGCGAGTCGCAGCTCGAGGGCTGGGAGGCCGCCGACAAAGAGGCCGTCGAGGCTGCGCGAGACCTGGCTTGGGAGGCGTTCCAGTCCCCGATCCGGGTCGAGCGCGACCGGGCAGTGGGCATCCTGCGCCGCGTCGACATGCCCGAGGTCGCCGAGATCACCAACGCGCTCGACGAGGCGCACAAGATCACGCGGTCCTTCATCATGGCGAGCGCCTCCCGTGCGCTGTTCCAGCTGCGCGGCCTCGACAGCCCGGCGCGCACCGAGCTCGCCAGGTTCGTCGATGAATATCGCCGGGAGAACGAGGAGCGCTACAACTCGCACCTCTACAGCGCCTCGACGGAATCCCCTTTGAACGTGCCCGTGGTGCCCGCGGTCTATTCCAACAAGTCACCCACCGTCGACGGGAGGCAGGTGCTGGTCCGCAACTTCGACGCCAACTTCGCGCGCGATCCGCGGATCTTCGTCATCGGCGAGGACGTGGGCAGACTGGGTGACGTCAACCTCGTGTTCGAGGGACTGCAGGCAAAGCACGGCGATCTGCGCCTGACCGACACCGGGATCCGGGAGGCGACGATCCTGGGCCAGGCGATCGGGTCCGCGATGCGCGGCCTGCGGCCGATCTGCGACATCCAGTACCTCGACTACTTCCTGTATGCGCTGGAGGTCGCGTCCGACGACCTGGCCACCCTCCACTGGCGCTCGGTCGGCGGCCAGAAGGCGCCGGTGATCATCCGCACGAAGGGCCACCGGCTGGTCGGCATCTGGCACTCGGGCTCGCCGATGTCGGTCGTGGTCAACGCGCTGCGGGGAATCTACGTGGCGGTGCCCCGCAACATGACGCAGGCCGCCGGCTTCTACAACACGCTGTTCCAGGGCGACAACCCCGGCCTGGTGATCGAGGTCCTCAACGGCTACCGGTTGAAGGAGCGGGTGCCGGACAACGTCGGGTTGTTCACGGTTCCGCTCGGCGTGCCGGAGGTCCTGCGCGAGGGCACCGACTGCACGCTGGTCACCTATGGCGCCTGCTGCGCCATCGCGCTCGACGCGGCGCAGGCCCTCGACGAGCTGGGTGTGTCCCTCGAGGTGATCGACGTCCAGACGTTGAATCCCTTCGACGTCGACCACATGCTCGTGCGCTCCATCGAGAAGACCCACGCCCTGATCTGCGTCGACGAGGACGTGCCGGGCGGCGCGTCGGCGTTCATGCTGCAGCAGGCCCTGGAGGCGCAGAACGGGTGGTGGCACCTCGACGCGGAGCCGAGGACGCTGTCGGCGTCTCCGAACCGGCCGGCGTATGGGCCCGACGGGGACTACTTCACCAAGCCGAACCGGGAGTCGATCGTGGCCACCGTCTACGGGATCGTGCGCGAGCGGCAACCTTGGAGGTTTCCTCCACTCGACGGCTAGCGCGCCGAAGCAGGCTTAGGCTTTCTTGTCCGCGCAGTCGGG
>Ga0137374_10008167_pt1 | contig 12392 bp, 12 predicted proteins | sample SagtaG_20_FD_104811 | JGI IMG/M metagenome (GOLD analysis project Ga0137374, IMG submission 104811) | Vadose zone soil microbial communities from Sagehorn Ranch, Mendocino, California, USA - Sage1_R_100_16 metaG | ecosystem: Environmental > Terrestrial > Soil > Vadose zone | place: USA...
CGCCTGCACGAGCTGATCGACGACAGCTTCGTCGCGCTCCACTTCACCGACGTTCGCCGCCGTCCGGCCATTGCGGCGAGCAACGCGCCCGGGCTCAAAAGCCTGATCGTCTCGCGCCGGGACGCGCCGCTCGATTCCGGCCTGCGCGAGCGCTCCCTGTTCGACGTGGGCGACCGGTTCCGGCAACGGGTCGGCTGCGCGACCGACACCGTCGTTCTGGTCCGTCCTGACGATCATATCGCGGAGATCGCCCCGATGCGGAACGGGCTTGCCGAGGAGCTGTACCGGAAGGTTGTGCGGGGACCGATGCAGCGCCGCCGCGTTCCCTCCCCCCTTGTGGGGGAGGGACAGGGAGGGGGGCGGATCATGCTTGAGTCATGCTTGAACCCCCCACCCCAACCCTCCCCCACAAGGGGGGAGGGAGCGCGCCGAGCGAGCGGCCCACTTGTCCATCTACAAACGCGCGTCGTTCTTGCGAGCCGCGGAGACGATGCCAGCGAATTGATCATAAGGACATAGCGATGGCCACCGACGCGACAGGCGGGCGCCAGCTTGGGCCCATCGGCGACAAGATCCTGTTCGAGAACGAGCATCTGCGCGTCTGGAGCGTGAAGCTCGATCCCGGCGAGCGGCAGCCGTGGCACCAGCACCTGCTGCCCTACCTCATCGTGCCGCTCACGGCGGGCAAGAACGTCATGACGTTCGACGACGGGCGCGTGCGCGAGACGCACGAGCAAGTGGGCGAGGTGCTCTGGCGCGAGCCCGGCATTCCGCACGAGCTGCACAACATCAGCGACTGGCAGTACCGGAACGTGCTCGTCGAGATCAAGACGGCGAAAGCGGGTTAGACGCGCGACAGCTCGACCTATCGGCATCGTCATGGCCGGGCGAGCCGCCACAGCGGCGAGGGTTGTCCCGGCCATCCACGTCTTTCTTTGCCGCAGCTGCAGAAAGTAAGACGTGGATGCCCGGCACAAGGCCGGGCATGACGAATGATGCACGCATCGACGTCGCCCGTGATGTCCCCGCATCAGCCGAGCGGGCCCTGCAGGACCTGATCCACATAGGTGTCGGGCGAGGCTTCGATGGTCTGCGGCCAGACCGGCTCGACGCGTCGCCGCTCGGCCCCCGGACGCGGCCTGCCGTCCCATCCGACCTGCTCCATGCAGTGATAGAGCTGGATTAAGTGTCCGTCGGGCCCGATCAAATGGGCGGCGTAGTCGATGCCCGGATGAAGCTCGAACGGGATCGAGTCGATCAGCCGAAGCCCTTTCTCGCGCAGGAAGAGAACCGCATCCTTCAGCTGCTTGTAGGTCGCGACCTCAATCCCGATGCTCATCAGCGTGGTCGACGCGTTGAGCTTGAGCTCCCGGCGCAGCGCCAGTGGATAGAGCGCGATGCAGTGATGATCCGTCCCGCACCGCAGATAGACGCAGCGGTGACCGCCATAGTGAACGTCCTCGGTCTTGGTCAGGCCGAGGAGATCGGTGTAGAAGCGCTCCGATGCATCGACATCGGCGACGAACAGGCCGACCGGGCCGATCTTCGCGACCTTGAACGGCCGCGGCAGCATGACGCCGCCGACGCAATAGTCGCAAGGCAGCGCTTCGGCCGGACGAAATCCGGTCGCGAGGTCGATGCCGCTTTGCTCGGCGTTGATGATTTCGGTCATCTCGGCCGGCTGCGGCAGCGAGAACCCGTCGCGCACGGTGCGCACGTAGGCGGCAGCCGGCTTGCTCCTGCGGTCCCACCCGATCTGCTCCATGCCGTAGTAGAACTCGACCCGGTGCCCGTCCGGATCGAGCACGTACAGCGCCCAATTGCTGCCGGGAAAATCGCGGCCGAGCCGGCTGATCGGCACCTGCCGCTGCGCGAAGTATTCATGCGCATGGACGACCTCCTCCAGCGTGCCGACCTGAAAGGAGATCTGATTGACCAGCACGCCGTTCTCATAATGGGCCTTGCGCACGCCCTCGGCGGTTGAGGCGTGAATGGCGGCAAGCGAATGGTGATCGGTCCCGTGCGAGGTGAAAACCGCAACCGGCTCGCCGTTCCGCACGACCGTGTCGGTCTGACGAAACCCGAGCAGGTCGACGTAGAGACGGCGCGCCATCGCGAGGTCGGTGTGCCACAGCGCGAAATGGCCGAGCCGGCGCGGCTTGAACGGCCGCGGAAGCATAACGCCGCCCACGTCGTACATGCGGTCCTGTGCGTTCATGAGAGCGGCGTCTCCAAGGTCATCGACGGAAATACGGCCTTGACCATACGTCTCGCTTTGCCGCGCGAGCAATGAGCAAAACGCGAGCCTGATATTCTTCCCTTCACGATTGACCGGCCTGGACGCGGCGCAGGCGTTGGGTAAGAATTCGTCAAGCACGACTGGCGGTTCGCGCCGGCGCCGGAAAGCCCGCAGTCGGGATCGGGGGAAACGATGGCGTTGACGCGAAGGACGTTCCTTTCCGGCACCGCCGCCGCGTTGGCGACCGGCCCGTCCGTTGCGCAGACCCCGAATTGGCCGACGCGCCCGATCAGAATCATCATCCCGACCGCGCCCGGCGGTAGTCCCGACCTGGTGGCGCGCACGCTCGGCAACAAGTTGACCGAACGGCTCGGCCAACCGGTGATCGTCGAGAGCGTCACCCACGGCGTCGGCATCGTCGGCAATCAGATGGTGTCCAAATCGCCGCCGGACGGCCACACGTTGGCGATGCTGACCGGGGGCTTCACCACGCAGGCGGCGGTGGTGAAGACGCTGCCCTATGACCCGGTCCGCGATTTTGCCTTCGTGACGACCGTCGTTGCCTATCCGATGTTCCTCTCGGTCGCACCGAACTCGCCGATTGCCAGCTTCAAGGACCTGATCGCTCGGGCGAAGGCCGAGCCGGGAAAGGTAAGCTATGCCATCATCGGCGGCGGCAGCGTCTATCACCTGCTGGGGAAATGGATCGAGAACCGTGCCGGCATCGACATGGTCGCCGTCCCCTACCGCGGGTCGGTGGCGGCCTTCACCGACGTGATCGGCGGACGGCTGGACGCCATGATGGACACCGCCACGTCGGCCATATCCCGCATCCGCAACGGCCAGCTGCGGCCGCTCGCGGTGTCATCGCCGGAGCGCTATCCGCTGATGCCGGACGTCCCGACGATGGCGGAAACCGTCCCCGGCATCCAGCTGATGTCGTGGCTCGGGCTTGCGGCCGCGCCGCAAACCCCTCGCCCGATCATCGATCGGCTCAACGGCGAGGTACGGCGCGCGCTCGAATTGCCCGACGTCAAGCAGTGGCTGGCGGACACCGGGGTGCTGGCTGCGCCGTCCACTCCCGAGGAGCTGCAACGGCGGATCGAAACGGAGATCGCGCTTTATACGAAGATCGCGGAGGCCAACAATATCAAGCCCGAGTAGTCAAGCCCGAGTAGGGCGTAGGTTGGGTCGAGCCCTTTGCGAGACCCAACATGGGCATGGTTGTGATGTTGGGTCTCGTGAAGAACTCGACCCAACCTACGAAGACATCTTTCGGAGAACGACATGAAGCTCATGTACTTCGATGACTACAAGCTCGGCGTGCTCAAGGGCGACGCGGTGGTCGACGTCTCGTCGGCGGTTAACGACATTCCGCACCTCGGCCCGCACGACCTGATCAACGGCCTGATCGAGCGCTTCGCCGATTACCGGGCCCGGCTGGAGGATGCGGCCGCGCGCGGCAAGGGCGTTCCGGTCGCCGGCGTCAGGATTCGCCCGCCGCTGCCCAAGCCCGGCAACATCGACTGCATGGCCGTCAACTACATGGAAGACGGCACGCGCACCGAGCCGGCCCCGATCAATGCGTTCCACAAGTCGCCGGGCGCCGTGATCGGCCATGGCGACACCATGGTCCTGCCCGACGTCCCGGCCACGATTTTCGAGGGCGAGGCCGAAGTCGCGGTGGTCATCGGTGCCCGAGCGAAAGGCGTCAAAGCCGCCGACGCCATGCGGCACGTGTTCGGCTACGTCAACTTCATCGACGGGTCGGCGCGCGGGCTGCCGCCCGCAGGCAATACGTTCTACCAGATGAAGTCGCGCGACACCTTCGCCCCCATGGGTCCGTACATCGTCACTGCCGACGAGATTGCCGACCCGCATCGGCTGCAGGTTAGGCTGTGGGTCAACGGCGCGCTCAAGCAGAATTTCAATACCAGCGACATGGCGCACAAGATCCCGCGCTGCATCGAATGGGTCAGCGCCATCCACACGCTCGCGCCGGGCGACGTGCTGGCGACCGGCACCAACCACCGCGGCTTGAGCTCCTTCCAGGACGGCGACGCGGTCGAGCTCGAGACCGAAGGGCTCGGCCACCTGCGCATCAACGTGCGCGACGACCTCAAGCGCACGTGGGGGCGGGAGACGCGGCTCGACATGCAGCACAAGGGATCGAAGGAGGTCACGACGCCGCAGCTGACGGGAAAATATGCGGCCGCGCGGGCGTGAAGCGGTGCGGCTTGGTCCACCTCTCGCCGCTTGCTGGGAGGGGTGGAGCAAGCCGCGCGTCCGAGCCAATCAACCGGATTCGGTATCACACGATGATCGAGATGCCCTCGTGCACGCCGTCGGCGTCGATCAGGTCGAGGCGCTTGAGGCGGATGCGCCACGGGCCCGAGGCGCTCCCCACCAGCTCGTGGCGGCAGGTGCCGGACAGGAGCCGCGTGCGGGCGTTGCGGTACTCGACGATCACCTGGTTGCTCAGCACGGCCACGGCATCGCCGGGCTGATCAGGCGGAAAGCGCACGTTGGCGACGAGATGGACCGTCTGCGACGGCGGCTTCTGCGCATGGAACAGCGCGTGCTGGGCGCGCCGCACCCGCGTCTCCAGCAAGCGCCGGTCGTCGTAGATGTGCGAGACCTGCTCGTGGCCAGACACCTGATCGCGCGAGGTGGGCAGCCAATAGATCGCGTCGGCGGTGAACAGATCGAGCCAGGCCGCGAGGTCCCAGGCGTCGAGCAGCTCGGCCTCGTGAACGAGAAATGCTTCGACCTCGGAAAGCGCCGGAAGACCGCGTGGCGCCGCATGCGAGAGATGCTCCACGGACATCAGTACGCCGCCCGGGTCATGTCGCCGTAGCCGCCGTAGCCCGGATGGAGCGAAGCGAAATCCGGGGGCTCCCCTCCCCGCATTTCGCTCCGCTCATGCGGGCTACGGTCCGTGAGGGGTTCCACGGACATCAGAACGCGGCCCCGGTCATGTAGCGCCGCCACGCCGCGAATTGATTGCGCAGGTTGATCTCGCTGGTCCCGGTCGATCCGCGCAAGGTGCCGTTCGCTTCGGCGACGTCGCCGCCGAGCCCGCGCGCCGCATCCACCCATTCGCCGCCCTCGGCGTCGAGGCCCGCCTGGACGCGCTCGTAGGTTTCGAGATCGTCGGTGAGCACGAGCGATCCGATGCCGTTGACGGTGTTGGCGAAGGCGATCGAGTCGCGGAACATCTGCTCCGGCGCCCCGACCATCTTGAACGTGTAGGTGTAGAGCTCGGTGCGATCGACCGCGACCGGATGGACGACCCGTAGCTGCCGGAAGCGGCTCATGAACGACAGATTGGGATAGATGATCGAATTGAACCGATTGACCGACAGGATGTCGGCCGCGCGCGCCGGGCCCACGCGCGCATCGAGCAGCGCCCGATATTCGATCTGCACCGGATCGTCGGTCTGGACCAGCAGGGTGCGGTCGCTGTGGTAGTCGCCCATGAAGCTGTGGCCGTAGCGCGAGGTCCAGATGCCGAGATCCTCCCACACCTGGGTCGGCGCCCCGTTCTGCCGCATCTGCCGGATGGCGATCTCGCCGGCGCCGTCGCTGTGCACCTGGTCGTCCTGGTCGCGCGCCGCGGCGATCGACGAGGCATGGACGAAGCGCGGATGCAGGGTGTCGTTGTGGTTCTCGATGACGAGCTTCCAGTTGGCGTTATAGGCGTGCTTGGAAACGCCGCCGGCGGCGATGACCTCACCTGTGGGGGAACGATCGACCATATCGTCGATCGAGGTCGCCATGTAATCAAGGAAGTCGGTGAGAGACGGCCCCTCGGGGACGAGACTGGCAAAGACGAATCCCCGATAGCTCGCGACGCGCGGCAGGCGCACGAGGTCCAGTCCGGAACCCTTGACGTAATTTGCCGGGTACCCGTCGGGCAGCGGGACTTCGGCCAGCGCGCCGTCGATCTCATACGCCCAGCCGTGGTAGCAGCAGACGAAGCGCTTCACCTGCCCGCCTTCGTCCGTGCACAGCTTGGCACCGCGGTGCGAGCAGCGATTGAACAGCGCGGCGACCGTCCCGTCGTGCTGCCGCACCATGATGACGGGCTGGCGGCCCATGCGGGTCGTGATGAAGCTGCCGGGGACAGGAATCTGGCTTTCGTGGCCGAGATAGAGCCAGGCGCGGCCGAAGATCAGCTCGATCTCGCGCTCGAAGATGGCGGGATCCACGTAGACCGATTTGTGGACCCGTCCGTCCTGGATCAGTCCTTCGACGTCGGCGAAACGCTCGTGACGGCCCATGGTCGCCCTTTCTGCCTCGACTGTTGCGGCGATCATCCTACGGCTCAACTGCGCCGGCAAGGTGCGTGCGGTCGTCGTAGGGTGGGTTAGTTAGCGCGGCCCGAGCGCACCAGGTCTCCTGCAGCGGTCGATCCGCGCGTAACCCACCATGGGCGATCAGGCAGACGGTGGGTTACGCGCGGATCGCGCGCATCGACCAGCCCGGAGCTTTCCGGGCCGCGCTAACCCACCCTACGGCGCATCGGTTCCGGTCGGCCGGTGATGCGCCGTGCGGGTGCGCTGCCTGACCAGCCATTTCGACCGGCCGGCGACGGCGAGAAACAGCGCCCGCAAGCGAGGCGGCCAGGTGGTCGGCAGGCCGAGCAGGACGGAGATGCGCTGCGTGTGGTCGGTCAGCGGACGCTCGTGGCGCTCCCACGCCGCGAGCGCGGACGGCACGTCGGCGTAGCGGTCGAGAAAAACCGCGAGCGCGAGCGCATTCATCATGGCGCAGCCGCCGCCCTGGCCGATATTGGGCGGCAGCGCGTGGGCGGCATCGCCGATGACGGCCGCCTTGCCGGCCGACCAGCGCGCGAGCCTGATCAGCTCGAAGCGGTCGTAGCGGCCCTGGTCGCCGATGCGGTCGATCAGGGAGGCAAGATGCGGGAACGAGCGCGTCCACTCGCGTTTAAGGATCGGCGTCGCCTTGCCGGCGGCGTCGGCGTCCAGCATGGTGAGCGCGATGTAGATGTCGGTCCGGCTGCACGGCGTGTAGAGGACGCGCCGCGTGCCCGACCAGTACTCGATCGTCGTGCCGCCGTCGCCGGCGCTGCGCTCTTCGTCGGTCTTGTCCATGAGCAGGCGGATCGCCCCGTCGGCGAGCTGTTTGCGCCTGACGGGGAGACGAAGCGAGTCCCGCACCTTCGAATTGCTGCCGTCCGCGGCGATGACGAGGTCGGATTTGAGCCGCTCACCGTGGCTGAGGACAAGCTCGCCGTCGGCGCTCGCCGCCACCGCCTCGGAGCCGGTCGCAATAACGACGCCGGCGCGCTCCGCCGCGGCGGCGAGCGCGTTGATGACGTTCTGCCGCACGATGCTGAACACCCGGCTGGCGTCCCACCGGTGCACGGCGATGACGCGATTGCGGTCGTCGCGCACCTCGCGGGTGTGCGCGCGCGGCGCGCCCTCGACCGCCGCGTCGTAGGCGCCGACGGCTTCCAGCACGCGCAGGCCGTTCTCGTAGATGTAGATGCCCGATCCCGTGGTGCGCAGGCGGTCCGCCCGCTCGTGCACGCGCACGCTCCAGCCGCGCTGGGCGAGCGCGCAGGCGGCGGTCAGGCCGGCAAAGCCGGCACCGGCGATTTCCGCGTGGCGTCGCTTGGTCATGCGGTTGAACCTGATGCCGCCCGGTTCAAGTACTGACGAGTCGAGCACGCGGCGCGACTCCCTCTCCCCATCGGGGAGAGGGCTGGGGTGAGGGGGTACGGAGTCTCGACAACGCAGTCACTTTCCCCCTCACCCGCCCGCCTTCGCCTCGCTCTGCTCGGCTTCGGCGGGCGACCTCTCCCCGCTGGGGAGAGGTGGAGCAAGCCGCGCCGCCGCGCATATCCTGCTCTGCCCGCAATTGGAATGCCTGCCCGCAATTGGAATGCCTGCATACGCAAGCCGCGCTATGATGCATCGCACCGCCCCGGCGACGCGGCAAGGGATGGCCCTTGCGCCGCGGCCGAGGCTATGATGAAGGGCGCCTCGGCAGGGAGGAAGCCATGGCTCGACTGCGTCACATTGCCGTCGTGGTGAAGGATCTGGAAAAGGCCGCGTCGTTCTACGCGGAGGTGTTCGAGATGAAGCGGGTCGGCCGCGAGGACCTGGACATCGGCTCGGCCATCTACATGAGCGACGGCGTCGTCAACATGGCGCTCTTGAACTTCAAGGGCAGCGCGGGGAGCAAGGCATCGGATCTTCCCGAGACCGGCACATTCGTCGGTGCGCACCATTTCGGATTTCAGGTCGACGACCTCGCCGAGACGCAAGCCCGCATCGAGAAGGCCGGCGGCACGTTCTTCTTCGATCTCGGCGACGCGCGCAAAGGCAATTTCGAGCGCAAGTTCAAGGACCCGGACGGGGTCATCTTCGATATCTCCCAGCACGGCTGGGCCGGAACCGAGGGGGCGAAGCGGGCGGGGTAGCGGCTGTTGCAAACGCACATCCGAGGCACCCCCCACCCGGCCGCCTTCGCTTCGCTGCGCTCCGCTTCAGGCGGGCCACCCTCCCCCTTCGGGGGTGGGATCGAACAAGCGGAGAAGAATCGGTTCCACCTCACGCTGACAGCCTCCGCGACGCGGCTTATCTTGCCGATGCATGCGCGCTGCTCTTATCCCTCCCCCGAAGGGGGAGGGTGGCCGAGCGAAGCGAGGCCGGGTGGGGGGTCGAGATGCTAGACGCCATAGGAATTTGCGGCGCGAAAATTACGGACGCCGCGGTCACCCGCTACTTGATGAACGCGTTGGTGTAGAGTTCCTCTACCGGGGTCTTCTGCTTGATGATGCCCTTGGCCAGGTAGAAGTCCTGCAGGTTGGTGAGACGTTCGACGTTGACCTCGCCGAGCTCCTTCTGTCCCGGATAGACCAGCTTGGCGTAATAGTTGAACGCCGCCTTGACGGCGCCTTCCTTACCCTTCCATTCGGGGACGAAGCGGACGAAATCGTCCGCCGCCTTGTCCGGATCGTCCATGATGTCTTTCATGCCGCGCAGCGCCGCCTTGACGAAGCTGCGCACCATCTCGGGCCTTTCCTTGATCACCTGGTCGGAAACGCCGATCGCCTGCGCCATGTGGGGGAAGAATTCGTCGGTCGGGAGGATCTTCACCTTCACCCCGGCCGCCTGCACCGGCGGGATCCAATCCGGCACGCCGGCCATTCCCACCGATTTTCCCGTGGCAACGGACTCCCACACGCCGGTCGGCCCGGCGGCCTGGATATTGACGTCGTCCTGGCCGAGGCCGACGCTCGCCAGCAATCCCAAGAGCGCATAGAACGTGGTGTCCTGATACGACATCACGGTGATGGTCTTTCCCTTGAGGTCGGCGGGTTTTTCGATGCCGCTATCCTCGCGCACGACCAGCTGCATGAATCCCTTGCCGCCGAACACGGCGACGATCTTGATGGGCACGCCGTTCTGCCGGACCATGATCGGGCCGTCCGCCACGATGCCGCCGAGCGGGGCATTGCCGGCGCCCACCTGCTTGGCGACGTCGACGCCGCCTCTCGCCACGGCGAATTTCACCTCGAGCCCGGCGTCCTTGAAGGAACCCTTTCCCTGCGCCAGCTGGATCGGACCGAACGCCGGCAGCATCGGCGGCGCCGGAAAGAGGTACGTGACCGTCTCGGCGGCCGTCAGCGGCAGCGGCGCCAGCAAGGCGGCTCCCAGTAGCATGAGCGCCGCCCCGTACGCGATGCATTTCTGAAGCCCGCCCTTGCCCACCATCGGTTCCATCGTCAGCTCCGTCGCTAGATCCAAGCTCCGTCATGCCCGGCCTTGTGCCGGGCATCCACGTCTTTGTGCAAGAAAACAAGACGTGGATGGCCGGGACAAGCCCGGCCATGACGTCCAGAGTGATGTCCTATCATCGGAACACGCGCTAGCCTCTCGGCGATGCGTTAGTATACCCGAGCGGACCTTGCGGTCGATCGGGAATCGGCCCGAGCGCCGCGCGCGCAGAAGCAGGCGATGTCTCCGGTCGTACGTCTCGAATACCGCAACGTCACCATGCGCTTCGCCGACGCCGCGCAGGGGCTCACCGCGATCCGCGACGTGAGCTTTTCGGTCGCCGACGGCGAGGTCGTCGCCCTGATCGGCCCGAGCGGCTGCGGCAAGAGCACGCTGCTCAACATCGGCGCCGGCCTCTATGCGCCGTCCGCGGGCCGCGCCCATGTGGACGGCGAGCAGGTGGAAGGCCCCAATGCCCACGTCGCCTTCATGCTGCAGAAGGACCTGCTGCTGCCGTGGCGGACGATCGCCCAGAACGTCATGCTCGGCGTCGAGATCCAGGGCTGCGAACCGTCCGAACGCAAACGGCGCGCAAGCGCGCTCCTGCAGGCGCTAAGCTTAAGCGAATTTGCCGATCACTATCCGCATCAATTGTCGGGCGGCATGCGCCAGCGGGTGGCGCTGGCGCGCACGCTGGCGGTCGAACCCTCGGTGCTCCTCCTCGATGAGCCGTTCTCGGCGGTGGACGCGCAGACGCGGATCGTCCTGCAGCGCGACCTCGCCCAGTCCCTGACGCGCACGCGCAAGACGGCGCTGCTCATCACCCATGACCTCTTGGAGGCCGTGGTCATGTCCGACCGCGTCCTCGTCATGAGCCGGCGGCCGGGGCAGATCATCGACGAGATCCGGATCGAGCTGCCCGAGCGCGACAACCCCATCGCGCGGCGGCACCATGCCAAGGTCGGCGACTACGTGGCGCGCTTGATGAACCGCCTCGACATCAGCCACGCGAGCCTCGAGGAGCAGAGCGTGCAGGGTACGCCATGAACGACGCGATGCGCCGCTCATTCGTGCGCAGGGGAACGGCGGCGAGCGTGGCGCTGCTGATCGTCTTTCTGGCGGCGTGGCAGTGGGGGCCGGGCTTCTTGAACATTCCGACCTTCATCGTTCCTCCGCTCTCCATGGTGTGCGAGGAATTCGTGCGGATGTGGCAGGTCAACAGCCTGTTGTTCCACACGAGCGTCACGGCGGCGGAAGTCTTCGCCGGATTCCTGCTCGGCTGCCTGCTGGGAGCGATCTTCGGCTACCTGCTCGGCATGTCGCCGACGGCGGAGTTCGCGCTGTCGCCCTACATTCTGGCGCTGCAGATCGCGCCCAAGGTCGCGTTTGCGCCGTTGTTCATCCTGTGGATGGGGTTCACGGTCTACCCCAAGATCCTGGTTGCGATCCTCATCGTCTTCTTCCCGATCATGGTCAACGTGCTCACCGCGATCCGTACCGTCGATCCCGACCTGATCAATCTGGCGCGCTCCTTCAAGGCGACGCGGGCGCAAATCTTCTGGAAGATCGAATTTCCCTCCTCCATGCCGCCGCTGTTTGCCGGGCTGCGGATCGGTTCCACGCTCGCCGTGGTCGGCGTCGTGGTGGGCGAGCTGGTCGGCGGAAATCTCGGCCTCGGCTTTCTGCTCTCGTTCGGCGAGGGGCAGGCCAATACGCCGATGGTGTTCGTTGCCATCGTCATGCTGACATTGATCGGCGGCGTTGCGTATCTCGCCGTCATCCTGGCCGAGCGGCGCGTGCTTCACTACCTGCCGGCACCGACCCATGGGGGATTCTGAATTACTTGGGTCATTCGAGCTGGAGGCCGGAGCCGGCCACGATCTCCTTCCAGACCTTGGCTTCCTTTGCGATCCGCGCGGCAAAGCCTTGGGCGGTGTCGCGCACGGGCTCGATGCCCTGCCGGGTCAGCAGCGCGACATTGGCGGGATCGTCGAACATCGACTGCAGCTTGGCGTTCAACAGCGCAATGATGTCCGGGCTCGTCCCGCGCGGGGCCATCACCCCGAACCAGTTCGACAGCTCGAAGCCGGCAAGGCCCGCTTCGGCGGTGGTCGGTATGTCGGGGAGGCTGCTCAGGCGGCGCGGGTGCGCCACCGCGAGGATCTTGACCTTTCCGGCCGCGACGAAGGGTTCGGCGCTGGCGTGGGTCGCGATCGAGAACTGGATTTCGCCGGTGGCAACCTCCTTCATCGCCGCCGCCGAGCCGCGGAACGGCACGTGCACCATTTTCGTCCCGATCAATCGGGCCAGAAGGTCGCCGCCGAGATGGGGGATGGTTCCCGTGCCGGCCGACCCGTAGGTGAAGGTACCGGACTTCGCCCGCGCCGCCGCGATGAACTCGC
>Ga0137374_10008169_pt1 | contig 12389 bp, 6 predicted proteins | sample SagtaG_20_FD_104811 | JGI IMG/M metagenome (GOLD analysis project Ga0137374, IMG submission 104811) | Vadose zone soil microbial communities from Sagehorn Ranch, Mendocino, California, USA - Sage1_R_100_16 metaG | ecosystem: Environmental > Terrestrial > Soil > Vadose zone | place: USA...
CGTCCGCGGCGATGGCGGCGCGTACCTCCAGCAGGTCGCGGACGTGGCCCGTTGGAGCGAGCAGTCCGGCTGCCGAGGGATGCTGGTCTATGCCGACAACTCCCTGCTGGACCCCTGGCTGGTATCCCAGGCCATCATCGAGAACACCGAGGCGCTCTGTCCGCTCGTCGCCGTCCAGCCGGTCTACATGCATCCCTACACGGTGGCCAAGATGGTCACGTCCCTCGGCCATCTCTACCGGAGGCGTATCTACCTGAACATGGTCGCGGGCGGCTTCAAGAACGACCTCGTCGCCTTGAACGACACGACCCCCCACGACAAGCGCTATGCGCGCCTGGTCGAGTACACCACGATCGTCAGGCGGCTCCTGGAGGGGGCGTCGGCCGTCACTTGCCGGGGCGAATTCTACACGGTTGACAAGCTGCGGTTGACGCCGCCCCTGGCGGCGGATCTGTTTCCCGGCATCTTCGTGTCCGGGTCCTCGGACGCCGGGGTGGCGGCGGCGAAGGCGATCGGCGCCACCGCCATCCGATACCCGAAGCCGGCGAAGGAGTACCAGGGTGAGCCTGCCGTCCACGCCGGCGAGTCCGGGATCCGGGTGGGCATCATCGCACGCGAACGGGAGGAGGACGCCTGGCGCGTGGCCCACGCGCGCTTCCCGGAGGACCGCGGAGGGCAGCTCACCCATCAGCTCGCGATGAAGACGTCGGACTCGGTCTGGCACCGGCAGCTGGCCGCGCTCGGGGAGGCGCGCGGACCGTACTGGCTCGTCCCCTTCCAGAACTACAAGACCATGTGCCCGTACCTGGTCGGAAGTTACGAGCAGCTCGCGGCCGAGCTCGCGGGATATCTCGCGGCCGGCTATCGCACGTTCATCCTGGACGTGCCGCCGGACCGGGAGGAGCTGGGGCACGTCGGCATGGCCTTCGCACGGGCCCTGGAGGTGACGAGATGCCAGAGTTACTCCAAGAGTGGGTAACCATTCAGGCGGAGAGACAGCCGGGAGCGGCGGTCGTCGGGACCGACGAGCGGCTGACCTACGCGCGGCTGGAGGAGCAGTCGAATCAGCTCGCGCGACTCCTGAGAGACGCCGGGTGCAAGAAGGGGGACCGGGTCTGCCTCTTGATGCCCAAGTCGCCGACGGCGATCGTCAGCCTCCTCGGCATCTACAAGGCGGATTGCCTTTACGTCCCCCTCGATCCGGCCGGCCCGGCGGCCCGCCTGGCGAAGATCATCGAATCCTGTGAGAGCAGGTGGATCCTGGCGGCGGGCCCGGTCAGCCGCGTGCTGGATGAGCTCGTGGACGACGCGCGGTTCCGGGGGTCGATCTCCGTGGGCTGGGTGGGCAGCGGGCCGCCGCCCCGGGAGAAGCTCACCGCCGCGTTCACGCTCGACGACGTGGGGAGCTACCCGGGCACGGCCCTCGACTACGACAATGACAGCCACGACCCGGCCCACGTCCTCTTCACCTCGGGATCGACCGGCGCCCCCAAGGGAGTGGTCATCACGCACGCCAGCGTGATCCGGTTCGTGGAGTGGGCCACGCGGTACTTCGGGATGGCGGCGGGCGACCGGGTGTCGGGGCATTCTCCCCTGCATTTCGACCTGTCGGTCTTCGACATCTTCGGCGCCTTCGCGGTCGGGGCCGAGCTGCATCTCGTGCCGCCGGAGCTGAACGTGCTGCCGCACAAGCTGGCGGAGTTCATCCGGACCGCGGAGCTCACGCAGTGGTTCTCGGTGCCCTCCGTCCTGACGTACATGGCGAAGTTCGACGTGGTGCGGGTCGACGACTTCCCGTCCTTGAGGCGCCTCCTCTGGTGCGGCGAGGTCTTCCCGACGCCGGCGCTCATCTACTGGATGCGGCGGCTGCCCCGCGTGAGCTTCACGAACCTGTACGGACCGACGGAGGCCACCATCGCGAGCAGCCACTACACGGTTCCGGGCTGCCCGGAGGACGAGCGGGCTCCGGTCCCCATCGGGCGGGCATGCGACGGCGAGGAGCTGCTCGTGCTCGATGAACGGCTACGCCCGGTCCGGCCGGGCGAGGCCGGCGACCTGTACATCCGCGGCGCGGGCCTGAGTCCCGGGTACTGGGGCGACCCGGAGAAGACGCGCGCGGCGTTCCTGCGCAACCCGGGCGGCGCGGACCCGGAGGACCGGATCTACAGGACGGGCGACGTGGCGAAGGTCGGGGACGACGGGCTCGTGTACTTCCTCGGCCGGGCCGACTCCCAGGTCAAGAGCCGCGGGTATCGGATCGAGCTGGGCGAGGTCGAGACCGCGCTGAACGCGCTCCCGGGTGTGGGGGAGTGCGCGGTGGTGGCGGTCCCGACCGATGGCTTCGAGGGCGCCGTCCTCTGCTGCGCGTACGTGCCGGCCCCGGAGTCCGACGGCAGTCCGCTCGCGGTGCGGCAGGGGCTGCGCGCGGTGTTGCCGACCTACATGGTGCCGGCGCGCTGGCGGGTCATGGACCGGCTTCCCCGGAACGCCAACGGCAAGATCGACCGGCGCAAGGTGACGGAGATGTTCGACGACGATGAAGCCCCGGTCGGGGGAGCGTCCTGACCGGCTCGGGCCGGTCACGGGGTCGCGCAACCCGGCCTCATTCTCGATGATGGAGCGGCTCGGCTTCTGGGTGATCGGGCGGCACGGGGAAGGGCGTGACGGTGCTGGCCATCTGTACGGTCGCCTCTGCTTCGACTTCTTGGCATGGGGGCGCAAGGAGATGTGCGATGGCCGACGCTAGCGCGTTGGAGGCCCGGATCCGTCAGCTATTCCGTGACAAGCTCAAGCTGGAGGTGCCGTCCGCGGACACGGATCTGTTCGAGACGGCGGCGCTGGATTCGATGATGTTCGTCGATCTCCTGGTGCACCTGGAGCGGGAGTTCGGGGTCACGGTGGCGCTCGAAGACATCGAGCTCGACCATTTCAGGTCCATCGAGCGGATCGCGCAGTTCGTGGCCCGGCGCGTCGCCTGGGCCGAGGGCACGACCCCGCGGGGTGGTCGGGAACGGACCCTCGCGGACGCGCCGGGGCCGTACAGAAGCTGACGGATCAGGGGGCTGACCCGGCGGACCTCGGGGCGGCGTCGGGCGGCGGACGGAGGCGAAGCGGGCATGAGCACAGCCGCACGGGTGACGAGACGGGCGGGGGACGTGCGCCACTTCGTCGAGGCGGACATCGCGCAGGTCGCGGAGCTCCACCGGCGTGTGTTTCGGACCGGCGACGCGCCTTCCGCGGAGCTCGATCGGAGGTATCGCGCGTACTTCCGGGGGCACTTCCTGGACAATCCCTGGTACGACGAGGAGATCGCGCCGCTCGTGTACGAGGACGCGGACGGGTCGATCGCCGGCTTCCTCGGCGTCGTGCCGCGGCGGATGTCGATCCGCGGCCGACCGATCCGCGCTGCCGTGAGCTCCCAGTTCATCGTGGAGCCGGGCCGTCGGTCCACGCTGGCGGCGGTCCATCTGCTGAAGACGTTCATGTCCGGACCGCAGGATGTGTCGATCGCGGACGAAGCGAACGGCACGTCACGGAAGCTGTGGGAGAGCCTCGGGGGCGGCACCGCCTTGCTCTACAGCGTCCACTGGGCCCGGCTCCTGCGGCCCAGCGAGTTCGCGCGCTGGCGGATGGAGAGGGGGAAGCACGCGTGGACCTCGTCCGTGGTCAGGCCGATGTGCCGCCTGGTGGACCGCGTCGTCGCCCATGTGCCCGGGAGCCCGTTCCGGCACTCGCCGGCATCCCTGTCCGGCGAGGAGCTGGACGCGGAGACCCTCCTCGCCTGCCTGTCGGAGTTCTCGCGTCGCTCGGCCCTCAGACCGGAGTACGACGCGCGCGCGTTGCGGTGGCTCCTGACGGCACTGGTCCCGGCCCGGGGCGAGGGATCGCTGCGGAAGACGCTCGTGCGGGACGCCGCCGGCCAGGTGCTGGGGTGGTATCTGTACTATGTCAGTCCAGCGGGGTTCGGGGAAGCCCTTCACATCGGGGCACGGGACGAGTCGATGAAGGCGGTGCTGGAGCATCTGTTCCAGGACGCCTGGCGCCGCGATGTCGTCGTGCTCTCGGGGCGACTGGAGCCGCGGTTCACGCCGGACTTCGCGGACACCTACTGCCTGTTCCATCCTCGCCGCTGCTGGATGCTGGTCCATTCCGGCGACGCCGAGGTCCTCCAGGCGATCCATCGCGGGGATGCCATGCTCACGCGCCTCGAGGGCGAGTGGTGCATGCGATTCCAGATGGAGGCCCGGTGAGCGCCGGATCCGGGCCGGGTCCGTCGCCGAGACGGCCTGTTCAGGGATTCTCGGGAGATCCTTTCAGGAACTTACCTGATTTGTCGCCCCCCGCCCGTCTTCTATCCTGGAAGCGCGACAGGCGCGCGGCGACCGGTCTTCGTGCCGTGCTGGCCACCGTGCCTGAACTCTACGCGGGAGGGTAACGGTTTATGCTGACGGATTCCAAGCGGGAGCGAGTGGCGGAATGGAACGCGCCCCGACGGGCCGTCCCCTTGGCCCAGTGGGTGCCCGAGCTGGTCGGTGCGCGCGCAGCCGAGAGGCCGGAGGCGCTGGCCCTGGCCGCGACGGAGCGGGTGCTGACCTACCACGAGCTGGATACCCGAGCCAATCGGCTCGCCCACGAGCTCCGCGCGCTCGGTGTCGGGCCTGAAGCCGTCGTCGGACTCTGCGCCAGGAGTTCTCCCGAGATGGTCGTGGGCGCGCTGGCCATCCTCAAAGCAGGCGGGGCGTATCTTCCCCTCGATCCCGCCTATCCGTCCGAGCGGCTCGCCTTCATCCTGAGCGACGCGCGCTGCCCACTGGTGCTCACCGCCCCCTGCGTTGCGGATCGCGTGGCGGCGGGGGTTCAGCGGGTGATCACCGTGGACCTGGACGGGCCCGGATCGTCGACCCCACCGGCCACGGACCTCGGGGCGGACAACCTCGCCTACGTGATCTACACGTCCGGGTCCACCGGCCGGCCCAAGGGAGTGGAGATCACTCATGCGAGCCTTCTGAACCTGGTGTCCTGGCACCGCTCCGCCTTCCAGATCACGCCCGCTGACCGTGCCACCCAGATCGCGGCGGTGGGCTTCGACGCCGCCGTCTGGGAACTCTGGCCCTACCTCACCGCGGGCGCGAGTGTCCACGTGCCCGATGAGGCCGTCCGGGACGAGCCCGAGGCCCTCCGGGACTGGCTGCTCGCGCAGGGGATCACCATCACCTTCGTGGCGACGCCCATGGCCGAGCGCATGATGGCGCTGCCGTGGCCGCCCCTGACCCCGCTGCGGGTGATGCTCACGGGGGCCGACGCGCTGCACGCCTATCCGCCGCCGGGGCTGCCCTTCCTCCTGGTGAACAACTACGGCCCCACCGAGTGCACCGTGGTGGCAACCTCCGGACCCGTGCGTGCGGAGGGACCCCGCGACCGTCCGCCCGCCATCGGGCGCCCGATCGACAACACGCGGGTCCACATCCTCGACGACCAGTCACGGCCGGTGCCGGTCGGGGCCGCCGGAGAGCTCCACATCGGGGGAGCGGGGCTCGCGCGCGGCTACGTGAACCGACCCGACCTGACCGCGCTGAAGTTCGTGCCGGATCCGTTCAGCGCCGAGCCCGGCGCTCGCCTGTACAGGACGGGAGATCTCGCCTGCCTGCTCCCGGACGGTCAGGTCGCCTTCCTCGGACGGATCGACGATCAGATCAAGATCCGTGGCTTCCGGATCGAGCCGAACGAGATCGTCACCGTGCTCAACGAGCATCCCGACGTCATCCAGAGCGTCGTCGTCGCCCGCGACATGGCGGGCGGCGACAAGCGCCTCGTCGCCTATCTCGTGCCGGCCGCCGGGTCCACGCCCGGTCACGTCGCGCTCCGGACCTTCCTGCGAGCGCGGTTGCCCGAGTACATGGTGCCGGCGGTCTTCGTCCAGCTCGGCGCCCTGCCGCTGAACCCGAACGGCAAGATCGACCGGAACGCGCTGCCGGCGCCGACTCCGGAGAACACCGTGCGCGACGATGCCTTCGTCGGCCCGCGCACGCCCGTGGAGGAGCGCGTGATGGGCATCCTGGCGCCGCTGCTCGGCCTCGAGCAGGTCAGCGTCGAGGACAACTTCTTCCTGCTCGGCGCCCAGTCGCTGCTCGGGACGCAGATGATCGCCCGCATCCGGGACACCTTCGGCGTCGAGCTCTGTCTTCGACAGGTGTTCGATGCGCCGACCGTGGCGACGTTGTCGGCCGAGGTCGAGCGACTCCTGGTCGAGAAGCTGGACGCGATGACCGAGGACGAAGCCCAGCGCCTCTTGACTCCCGGAACCCGTCCGGAGTGACACGGGGAGGTGCGCATGAGCCTGACAACAGCCGCCAGGGCGGACCGGTCAGATTCCGCGTTGAGCCTGTACCACCTCCTTGACCCCGAGGTGCTCGCCAACCCGTACCCGCTCTACCAGCGCCTCCGGACCGAGGACCCCGTGCACTGGGATCCGTTCCTGCCCGCGTGGGTCGTGACCCGCTACCGGGACGTGCTCCGGGTCCTCTACGGGTTCTCCGCCGACTGCACGCCCACGCCCGAGCAGCTGACGGCCATGGGTCTGTCCGCGCTGAATCCGATCGCGCAGGTGCTGGTGAAGCAGATGCTGTTCATGGATGCGCCCGCGCATACGCGACTGCGCGGCCTGGCCTCCGAGGCGTTCACGCCCCATCGGGTCGCGGCCTTGCGCGAGCACATCCAGGCGATCACCGACAGCCTCCTCGATGCCGTCGTGCCGGTGGGCCGCCTGGACGTGATCGCCCACCTCGCCGAGCCGCTGCCGGCCATCGTCTCCGCGGAGATGCTCGGCGTTCCCGCCGCCGACCACGCTCAGCTGAAGGCCTGGTCCCTGGACTTCTCGCAGATGCTCGGGAACTTCCAGCACGATCCGGACACCGCCCCCCGGATCCTGAAGAGCCTGGACGAGATGACCCGGTATTTCCGCTCGGCGATGGGCGAGCAGCGGCGCTATCCCCGCAAGGGACTGGTCAGCGCGCTGATGAGCGCGGAGATCCAGGGCGATCGGCTGTCCGAGGACGAGGTCATCGCCAACTGCATCCTGACGATGGTGGGCGGCCAGGAAACGACCACGAACCTGATCGGCAACGGGCTGGTCTCGCTGCTCCGCAATCCGGATCAGCTCGAGAAGCTTCTCGGCGATCCCTCGCTGGTCCCGTCGGCCGTCGAGGAGCTGCTCCGGTACGAGGCTCCCAGCCAGCACACCGCGCGGCGCGCGCCCGAAGACGTCGAGCTGGGGGGGAAGAGAATCGGCAAGGGTCAAGCCGTGATCGCGGTGATGGGCGCCGCCAACCGGGATCCGGAACGTTTCCCGGACCCGGATCGGCTCGACATCACTCGCAGCGACAATCGCCACGTGTCGTTCGGCTGGGGGCCGCACTTCTGCTTCGGAGCGGCGCTCGCCCGGATCGAGGGGCAGGTCGCCTTCGAGACGATGCTGCGGCGGCTGCCCGACCTGAGGCTGGAGCCGGGCCCGCTCGTGTGGCGGACGAACCTCGGATTGCGGGGCCTGACCACGCTGCCGGTGTCGTTCGGAGCGGCGGCATGAGTCGCCGCGATGGGGACGGCCCGGCGGGGAGCCCGGAACCCTCCGCCGGAACGAGCGGGAGCACAACGACCGCGGAGCGCGTGGAGCTCTCCGATGTCAAGCGCAGACTGCTCCAGCAGTATCTGCAGGGCGACAGGCAGCGGTCTCGAACCGGGACGGGCCCGATTGGCCGCCGCCCGCCGGCGAGCCCCATCCCTCTGTCTCATGAGCAGCAACAGATCTGGCTTCACTGCCAGGTGGCTCCGGACCTGCCTCTCTACAACGAGCTCTTGACGGTTCGGCGGACCGGCCCGCTGGACGTCCCGGCGCTGGAGCGGAGCCTGAGCGAGATCATCCGACGCCACGAAGCCTGGCGAACCACCTTCGACACCGTGGACGGGGAGCCCGTTCAGGTCATCCTGCCGCCTCCGACGATTTCATTGCCGCTGGTGGATCTTCGGGAGCTGCCGGAGGCAAAGCGGGAACCGGAAGCCCTCCGTCTCGCCACCGTCGAGGCCCGGCGACCCTTCGACCTGGCCTCGGGTCCTCTGCTCAGAGCCAAGCTCATCAGGCTGTCGGAAGCGGAGCACCGATTGTATGTGACTCTGCATCAGATCATCTTTGACGGTGTCTCGGCGTACTGCGTGTTCTTACCCGAGCTGGTGACCATTTATGAAGCGTTCGCCGCTGGCAAGGCATCGCCGCTGCTCGAGCCGCCCATCCAGTACGCGGACTTCGCCCACTGGCAACGTCAGCAGCTGCGGGACGCCCTGCTGACCACTCAGATGGAGTACTGGCGCCGGCAGCTCGCCGGTGCTCCGACCACCCTCGAGATGCCGACGGACCGCATGAGACCGACTGTCCAGACCTTCCGCGGGCGCCAGGCGTCGTTCGCCCTGCCAAAGAGTCTGAGTGAGGCGGTCAAGAGGCTGAGCCAGCAGGAGGACGTCACGCTGTTCATGACCCTCCTGGCCGCGTTCAAGGCTCTCCTGTACCGCTACACGGACCAGGAAGATCTCCTCGTGGGTACGGCGATCTCGAGCCGCAAACGGCCCGAGGTCGAAAACCTCCTCGGCGTCTTCCTGAACACCCTGGTCCTCCGCACTCCTGTCTCGGGAGGACGCAGTTTCCGCCAGCTGTTGGCCACGGTGAAGGAGGTCACGCTGCAAGGGCTCGCCCACGGTGATGTGCCGTTCCCGCTTCTGGTCAAGGACCTTCAGCCCAGACGGGATCCGGGGCGCAACCCGATCTTCCAGGTGACCTTCGTGCTCGAGCCCCCCCTGCCAGCTCCAAGCGCGGGCTGGGATCTCACCCAGATGGATGTCGATACCGGCGTCGCCCGAGTCGACTTGTACTTCCAGCTCGACGATAGACCCCAGGGCATCCTAGGTCACATCCGGTACAACAGCGACCTGTGGGATGCTTCGACCATCGCCCGCCTCGTTGCGCATTTCCAGCTCCTGCTCGAAGGCATCGTGACGGACCCCGAGCGGCCCATCTCGGCCATACCGATTCTCACGGCGAACGAACGAATCGGGGGGGCCGCGCATCGCGACCTCGTACGGCCGAAGAACCCGTTCATCACCTTCGAAGACGAGGAAGTCGAACAATCGATACCGCGACGATTTGCGAAGCAGGTAACGAAGTATCCCCGCCGTGTCGCGATCCGAGCCGGACACGCGGCGTGGACCTACGACGCGCTGAACGGGGCCGCCAATCGGGTCGCCCACGCGCTCTCGAGCGTGCCGGACATCGACGGCGCCAGGGTCGCGTTGCTGCTGAACCATGACGCGCCGATGGTGGCCGGCATCCTCGGCGTCCTGAAGGCCGGCGCCGCGTACGTGCCTCTCGACCCCACGCACCCCCGTGAGCGGCTCGTGCAGATCCTTCAGGACTCGCGCGCGACCGCGATGCTGACGAGCACGGCCCGCCTGCCCCTGGCGGCAGAGCTGGTGACGCATTCGGTGAGGATGCTCGAGATCGACGATATCCTGCGCCGCCCGATGGCGCCCGAGTACGGCCACGCCGCGTCGGCGGACCACCTCGCCTATCTCCTCTACACGTCCGGCTCGACCGGGCGGCCCAAGGGTGTCGCGCAGAACCACCGCAATGTCCTGCATTTCATCGCGGCCTACACCAACAACCTGCACCTCGGCGCGGATGACGCGCTGACGCTGCTCCCCTCCTACAGCGTGGACGCGGCGGTCATGGACATCTTCGGGGCCCTGCTCAACGGGGCGACCCTTTGCCCGATCGACATCCGCGACGTCGGCTTGCACGGCCTGTGCGAGCGCCTGCGCGGCGACGGCGTCACCGTCTACCATTCGACGCCCACCCTCTACCGGCACGTCGTCAAGGCGTTCGCGACACGGCCGGCGCCGCCAGCGATACGCCTGGTCGTGCTGGGAGGAGAGGAGGTGCGCGGGGAGGACGTCGAGGCATACCGGGAGCGATTCGGGCCCGATTGTCTCTTCGTGAACGGGTTCGGGCCGACCGAGTCGACCGTCTCGCTCCAGTACTTCATCGACAAGCGGGCGAGGGGTGGGTGGCGTTCCGTTCCGATCGGCCATCCGGTGGAACGGACCGCGGTCTCGCTGCTGAGCCGGGACGGCCACCCCGACCAGGTGTACGGAGAGATCGCCATCAGGAGCCCGCACGTGGCCCTGGGCTACTGGCAACGGCCGGACCTCACGCGGGCCGCCTTCCTCCCGGGCCCGGAGGGCGGGCGGGACCGCATCTACCGGACCGGGGACACGGGCCGGTTGCTGCCCGATGGCAGCGTGGAATTCTGCGGGCGAAAAGATTCGCAGGTGAAGATCCACGGATTCCGCGTCGAGCTCGGCGAGATCGAGGGGGCGTTATCGCAGCATCCCGCGGTGAAGGAGGCGGCCGCCCTCGTCGGCGAGGCGGCCGACGGCGAGAAGCGCGTGGTCGTCTACTGGGTCGCCGACGGACAGCCCGCGCCGTCCACCGATGCGCTCCGCGCCTTTCTCGGCCAGCGCTTGCCCGGCCACATGATTCCGTCCGCCTTCGCGCGGCTGGACGCCTTGCCGTTGACGCCCAGCGGGAAGCTGGACCGGCGAGCCCTCCCCGTCCCGGACCCGGCGAATCAGGAGCCGGCGTTCACGGCGCCACGAGATGACCTGGAACGGGAGCTCACGGAGATCTGGCAGAGCCTGCTCGGCGTCGAGCGCATCGGAGTTCGGGACAACTTCTTCGACCTCGGGGGACACTCGTTGCTCGGGATCCGCATGTTCGCCGAGATCCAGAACCGGTTGGACGTCAGCCTGCCCCTGGCCACCCTCGTCAAGGCGCCGACCATCGAGCGTCTCGCCGACGTCCTCCGGAGCGATGGGAACCCGGCGCCATGCCGGCCGCTCGTGGCGATCCAGCCCGGCGGCTCTCGTCCGCCGCTCTTCTGCGTCCATGGCCACTCCGGCGAAGTGCTCTTCTATCGGGATCTGTCACGGCGCCTCGGGCCCGATCAGCCGTTCTTCGCGCTCCAGGCTCAGGGCCTCACGGGGAAGCCGGCCCAGCGGACCATCGAGGCGATGGCGGCCGACTACCTCCGGGAGATCTGTTCCGTCCAGCCTCGCGGCCCCTACGCCATTGGCGGCTACTGTTTCGGTGCCATCGTGGCCTTCGAGATGGCGCGGCAGCTCCGGGCCCGGGGCGAAGCCGTCGCGCTCCTGGCCCTGTTCTTGGGCCGCGCGCGCCCAGCGCCGCCGGCGGAACGGGCGCGGTTGCATGTCGAACGACTTCGACCTCTCGGGGCGAGAGGGAGGCTGGCCTACGTGGTGGAAGGGGCCTCCCGTAGCGCCGCCGCCGCGACGACCTCCTGGCTCTGGCGGCTGGCCTACGCGCTCTGGGGGCGTCGTGCGCGCCCGTCGTCGCGACTCCTCCGCAACGTCCCCCAGATGAACCTTCAAGCGGCCAGGCGTTACGTGCCTCGCAGGTACGAAGGCGGGATGACGGTCTTCGTGAGCGGCGACCTCGATCCGGAGCGAGACCTGGCCGGGATGACGGCCCACGAGGTCGACGTGGTGCGGGTGCCGGGCGACCGGGACTCCATGCTCCGGGAACCGTTTGTGCAGGTCTTGGCCCAGCGCCTGGACGCCTGCCTGGAGCGGGCGAGACAGGGGAAGTGACGAGCCTGGCCCTCGACGGAGACGAGGTTCACGTCTGGCGGGCGGCTTCGGACGCGACGGAAGGACGGCTCGAGGAGCTGAGCCAGAGCCTCGGCGCGGACGAACGGGCGCGGGCGGAGCGATTCGCTTTTCGAAGGGACCGTGACCGCTTCATCGTGCGTCGCGGGTTGCTCCGCGCTATCCTCGGGCGCTACCTGGCGGTGGATCCTGCCCGGCTGCAGTTCGATTACGGCGCTTCCGGCAAGCCCGCCCTGGCACGCCGGTGCGGTGGCATGCAGCTCCGTTTCAACGTCTCCCATTCGGCGGGACTCGTCCTGTACGCGGTGACGCGTGGCCGCGAGATCGGCGTCGACCTCGAACAGATCCGGCCCGCGGTCGCTCACGAGCGCATCGCCGAGCACTTCTTTTCGCCCCGGGAGGTTGCCGCGCTGCGCGCCCTTCCGCTGCAGACGCAGCCCGAAGCCTTCTTCGCGTGCTGGACGCGGAAGGAAGCCTACGTCAAGGCCAAGGGGGACGGTCTCCCGTTGGGGCTGGATCGGTTCGAGGTGTCGCTCGTTCCCGGCGAGCCGGCGGCGCTCCTGCGTACTGCCGGTGACGCCGGGGAGGCGTCCCGCTGGTGGCTTCAGGCATTGGCGCCCGGCCGGGGCTACGCGGCGGCCCTTGCCGTCGAGGGGCACGCC
>Ga0137374_10008170_pt1 | contig 12389 bp, 10 predicted proteins | sample SagtaG_20_FD_104811 | JGI IMG/M metagenome (GOLD analysis project Ga0137374, IMG submission 104811) | Vadose zone soil microbial communities from Sagehorn Ranch, Mendocino, California, USA - Sage1_R_100_16 metaG | ecosystem: Environmental > Terrestrial > Soil > Vadose zone | place: USA...
CAAAGGGGAGGGTCGGCAGACGTGGGTGGGCTACTCGGGGGGGGGGTGTTGGGACCGGGTGGCGATTTCGGCGGCGGGTTGAGGAGTAGACCAAGCGACATGCCGAGATGAAGGCCAAGGCACTGCGCGAGCGCTTTGAGCGCGGCGAGAACATCACCGACAAGCCGCGCACGCTCGGCGAACTGCTCGACGACTGGCTTGCAACCATTGAGCGGGGGGGGAAGGCACATAATACCCTGCTCACCTATCGCAACACCTGCGCCAATCATCTCAAACCACGCCTCGGTGCAACCGCCGTGCCAAAGCTCCGCGCGCGCGATATTCAGAAAGTCTTCAACGAGTGGGCTGATCAGTTCGCACCCTCAACCATCCAATCGTTCAAGACTGTGCTGGTCGCTGCGCTGGATTTGGCCATTGAGCAGGATGAGCGTACCGATAACCCGGCTGCCAGGATTCGTATTCCCACCGTCAAGCGCGCGCCAGGGCGCAGTCTCAGCTCTGACGAGGTGCGCGCCGTGCTCGCACAGTGCGCCGGCCATCGCTATGGCCTGGCTGTGCAGCTTGCGCTGATGGGCCTCAGGCGCGGCGAGATCCCAGGGCTCAGGTGGGAAGACTTTGACGAGGTGGCAGGCACGCTCAAGATTGAGCGCCAGATTCAGCGCGCCAACCGAGAACTGGTCGCTAAAGCGCCGAAAGATGGCAGTGAGCGAATGCTGAGCCTGGGTCCGAAGATGACCGCCGCGCTGCGCCAGCTCCGCTGGAGACAGGCCGACGAGCGCGATGCAATGGGATGGGAGAATAGCGGCTACATCTTTGTCTCGACCAACACCGGCGGCGTGTGTCCGCCAGAAACAATCTATCGGGCCTTTAAGACCATCGCGACTGCAGCCGGTATCGAACCGGCGCGCTTGCACGATTGCCGCCATACCGCGGCTACCAAGCTGCTCTCCGAGGGGGAAGATATCGCGACGGTCGCCGATGTGCTGGGCCATGCCTCGGCAGCCGTAACAGCATCAGTCTACGCGCACGCGCTACCGCACAAGGTCGCCGGCGCGTCGCGACGATTGGAAGATCTGTATGAATAAACGCCTCGTAATAGCGGTGAAACTTTTCACGGCTACGTTTTGGGCAACGTTCCGCCTATGCCCCCGCATCAGTACGCGGAATATACGGTCATTCCCTATAATAACACCATATCGTCGCGATGCACTATCTCCGGCCCGTAGTCGTAGCCAAGCGTTTCGGCGATCTGAGTCGAGCGCAGGCCTTTGATCAGCCGCAGATCGCGCGCACTGTACTGCGCCAGGCCGCGGGCGATCTCTTGGCCGGCCCCGCTGTAGATTCGGATCGTCTGGCCGCGCTGGAAATCGCCCTCCACGCCGACGACGCCGGCCGGCAACAGGCTTTTGCCACCTTCTGTCAGCGCGCGAGCGGCGCCGCCGTCGGCGATCACGCGGCTATGCCGCACCGTCTCGGCCAGCACCCAGCGTTTGCGGCTCTCCAGCCGGCTGGCGATCGGCAGGAAGCGTGTGCCGAGCGGCTCACCCGATAACACACGGGCGATCGCGTTTGGCGCGCCGCCACTCGCAATGACGACTGCCGTGCCGCCGTGGGTCGCCAGATCGGCGGCATGGATCTTCGTCAGCATGCCGCCGGTGCCGCGGGCGTTGCTGCCGCCGGCCAGCGCATAGATTGCATCGTCGATCGCGCGCACTTGGGAGATCAGCGTGGCGCTCGGGTCGCGGCGCGGGTCGGCCGAGTACAGCCCGTCGATATCGCTTAGAATCAGCAGCAGGTCGGCGTCGACCAGGTTAGCGACCAGCGCCGAGAGCGTGTCGTTGTCGCCCAGGCGAATCTCATCGACCGCGACGACGTCGTTCTCGTTGATGATCGGCAGCACCCCGTGCAGCAGGCATGCCAGTATGGTGTTACGCGCATTCAGGTAGCGGTGGCGGTCGCGCAGATCCTCGCGGGTCAGCAGCGTCTGGGCCACCGGGATGCTATACAGATCGAAGATCTGCTCGTAGATATGCATCAGCCGGCTCTGGCCGACGGCCGCCAGCAACTGCTTGAACGGCAGGTCTTTACGCTTGGGCGGGAACTGGAGTCGCTCGCGGCCGGCCGCCACCGCGCCGGAGCTGACCAGCACGATTTCGACGCCGTGTGCGCGGGCCTCGGCGATCTGGCGCACCAACTCGACCATGCGCGGCCGGTGAAGGTGGTCGGTGCCGGCGGTGAGGACGTTGGTGCCGAGCTTGACCACGATCCGCCGAAAATTCACACCGTTTGTAGCGGAATTGGAAGTCATTAAAGGAATCAAAATAAAGGAACCGAAGGAACAAGAGGAACTAAGGGAACTGAAAGTACGCAGTTCCTCCTATTCCTCCAGTTCCTTCAGTTCCTTGAGTTATGGCACCATCCGATACCCAACGCCCCACTCGGTGAGCAGGATCTTGGGATCGCGCGGATCAATTTCGATCTTGCGGCGCAGGTGCCAAATATAGACTTTCAGGTAATCGTTGTCTTTGGTATATTCCTGGCCCCAGACACCGCGCAGCAGCGCTTCATGCTCCATCACCGTGCCGGCGTTTTCGGCCAGCAGCACCAGCAGATCGTATTCAGTTGGCGTCAGATCGACCTGTTCATTGCGCACGCGCACCTCGCGCTTCTGCTTGTCGATCACAATCTCGCCGTTGCCGGCGGCGACCGGCCGATTCGGCGAAGGCACCCGCCGTAGTAGCGCTCGGACCCGCGCCATAAGCTCGTCCATGTTGAAGGGCTTGAGCAGATAATCGTCGGCGCCGCTATCCAGGCCAGTGACGATATCCTGGCTTTGAACCCGCGCGGTCAACATGAGCACCGGCACTTGCGAAAACTCGCGTAGTTTCTTGCAAGCTTCCCAGCCATCCATCTCCGGCATCATCACATCCATAATGACCAGATCGGGCTGGCTTTCGTGAACCATATCAAGACATTGAGTGCCATTCTCGGCCTGGAGCGCCGCGAATCCTTCGTGCTCCAAATTGATGCGAACCAGTTCGCGCAAACCCGCCTCGTCATCAACAATTAGGATCCTACGTTGCTGCATGAAATCCTCGCTCACCTATCAGCGCTGGCTGACACTTCCTGCTGAAGTTTATTAAACAGCGCTTCGACATCATCGCCGGTCACCGCGCTGAAAAGCAGGTATCGGACATTTCCGTCCGTGTCGATCAGAAAACTGGTCGGCAGTGTATAGACCTGGTAATCACGATCCACCCGGCCATGGATATCTAACGCGATCGGGTACGTCACGCCGTTAGCAGTGGTGAATTTGCGAATATCTTCGTCGCCTTCCGGGCCTTTGCGCTCATTTTCGCGTACATTAACACCAACGATCGCGAACCCTTGATCGGCCAGTTTTTTGTAGGTGGCCGCGAGCGCTGGCGTTTCTTCACGGCAGGGCGCGCAGTTGGTATACCAAAAGTTGACCAGGACAATTTTGCCACGATAATCGCTCAGCCGCACGTTACCGCCATCTAAGCTCGGCAATGAGAAATCCGGCGCCGGGCGGTTGACTTGTGCGGCCGGTGGAAGTGCCGGCGCGGCGTTCTGCCCTACCAGCACCCACACCAACGCGATCACCAGCAAGCCGGCCAGCGCGCCACCCGCGGCCATAGTGAGCTCGCGCCCACTGAGCCCGGTTCTTCGTGGCGGTTGCGATGTCGTTGTGGCGGGCGTGCTGCCAACGCTTGCGTCGTAAGCGCGGCGGCGCTCTGGATCGGCCAGAACCGCGTAGGCGCGCTCGATTTCGGCGCTGCGCGCCTCTGCGACTCGGCGAAATTCTTCGCCAAGCGTCGCCACGCGCTCGAAGCTATAGCGTTCGCGTTGGCGCTGATAGGCCGCCTCGATCTCGGCAGCCGTCGCCTGCGCAGAGACATCTAGTACTGTGTAGTAGGTTTGCATATTTATTCAACGTAAGCGATGCCCATTTTAACACATTCAGGTACGCCTGTGTAGGGGCAATTTTAACAATTTGATCTCGTGTTCAGGTTCCCGTGTATATCCTCTGATTTGTAAGTTCGTAGGCAGTCGCTTTTCAACGTGGCTTATAGCCTGCCCTTCGGCAAGCTCAGGATAGACGGCAGCATAGTACTCCTCCATTCTCAGTTTTTTGTTTTTGCGCTCTGCGAGCGCAAAGAACGATAAGAAGATAAAGTACTACGGTTCCGGTTCCTGAGCTTGTCGAAGGGGAGCGTGCCGAAGGGCTGCCGAAAGCTAAATACACCGACTGTGTAAGTCCTAATTACTATTGTTTAGATCTCTGATACTTCTCGATCAACAGCTTGACCTGCGCCGCAAACTGCGAGTTGGGATTTTGCTCCACGATCCGGCGCCACGTGGTAATCGCTTCGTCGGTTTTGGGCGGCTGGGCGCTGATGAGGCAGTGGCCCATGCTCAGCAGAACCCGCTCGTCGTTCGGGGCAATCTGGGCGGCCCGCTGCACTTCGGCGGTGCCGGCGCTCACAAACGACTGGTCGCCGGTGCCGGCCCCATAGAAGCATGAACTCGCGCCTAAATCGGCGCGCGTCGCGGCATTGTTCGGCTCAAGCGCGAGCGCCTGGCTATAGGCCTCGGTTGCCTGCAGCCAGCGCCCGAGCCGCTGCTGATACAGCGGACTGTCCGGCGCACCCTCGCGCACGATCTGGGCGCTGTCGTACAACACATTGCCGAAGTCGATCCAGGCCTGTGCGCTCTTTGGATTTTGCTCGGTAGCGCTCTGGGCCTGTGGGATCATCGCCTCGTACTGGTCGAACGGCGAGGCGGTTGGCGCGGCCGGCGCGCTCGCTGGCCCGCCACCGCCCGTCAGCAGCAGGCTGGCCGCGACGATCAGCACAACTATTCCAGCGATCACGATCGGCAGCGTGGGGCGCAGCGCCGATGTGTGCGCCGCCTCGCGCCCCGCCGGTGTCGCGAGCGCGATGGTACGGTCCGCGGCGCCGCGTGGCCGCTCCTGGCGATTGGCCGGCGGCAGCGGGCGATAGTCTAACACCTCTTCCTGACGACCGACGAACGACCCTTCGACGGAGTTTACGCTGCCCTTCGACGGGCTCAGGAGCCGCGCAGCCGAAGTGCTCAGGGCAGGCGACTGACGACCAGCGATCTTTCCCTCCGGGTGGTCGGTGGTCGGTGGTCTATGGTTTGTTCGGAGGGTGGCCTGCTCGTCATCATAGGTCGCGCGGCGCACGGGGTCGCCGAGCACCGCGTAGGCGTGCTCGATCGAATCGCGCTTGGCGCGCGCCAGTTCAAGCAGTTCGTCGGCGGCGCCGTCGAGCCTGGTCGGGTCATACAGATCACGAAGTCGCTGATATGCCGCAGCGATTGCGTCAGCATCGGCGCGGGGATGCACCTGTAGGATTTCGTAAAGGTCCTGGGCCATAATGACAAGATGACAAGATGACAAGATGACAAGATGACAAGATAACGATTTCACCTTGTCACCCTGTCACTTTGTCCTCTTGTCACAAGAATTTACATTTATTCTGTACCAACAAATCGTGCCAGCCCGCCCAGCCCGCGCGGCAGCCGCGCCCGCCGGCCATCGGGCTGCCAGCGGCCTTCGATCGTGCGCCGCAGCATGGCGATCAGCCCGCCCAGCACGCCGATGGTGACGCCGAGCCAGACCAGGAAAATCCCCGGCTTCAGGCTAATCGTCACAACCGCTTTACCGCTATCGATTGGTAGATTCAGCCCATTCACATGGATCTGCACCCAGCGCTGCACCGGGTCGAAGTTTTCGAACAGAATCGTCTTGCCGCCGGGCAAATCGGCCGGCAGGCGCTGGATGGCCTTATCCGGGTCGGTCTCATTGGCTACGAGGCGGATGATCGGCTTCACAGTCGTCTCCTGGCCCTGGTAGCTGACCTTTAGCTTGGCGCCGATGTCGCCGCTGCTGCCCTCGTGCGCCGCATCCGCGTCGAAGCCGAGGAAGGTGATCGTGTACGGCCCGATCTCGCGCTTGCCGTCAATTGTGAGCTGTGCGATACTGGGGTCCAGCGGCGGGTTGTATTCCTGCGGCGAGATATACAAATCCTGGTAGAATTCGCTCTTGATCGACGGCGTGGCCATCGTCGCGCCCATACGCGGGTTGAAGTACAGCGAGGGCGCCGCCGTGAAAGATTGGCCACCACGTACGACGGTGATGTCGAGCACACCCTTGCCTTCAGGCGTGCGCTTCCAATCGTTGAACGAGAAGTCGTAGCCGTAGGCGCTGATCGTATCGCCTTGCGGGATAGTCAGCCTCAGATCAGGTGAGGCGTAGAAGCTCGACCCGACCACGCCGGTCAGCAGCACCGCCAGCCCCACATGCGCCAGGTAGCCGCCAATCCGCAGCCAGCCGCTGCGCAGCGTGCGGATAATCATCAGCGTGTTGGTGCCGATCGCGAACGCGCCCAACCCGATGTAGGCCAGTGGCAGCGGATCGCGCGCGCCCAACAGCAGCGCCGTGCAGGTGGCAATCACCGCGGCCAGGCCCGGCCAGCGCAGCGCCTTCAGCAAGCGGCGCACATTCGTATCGCGCCAGCCTAGCAGCGGCCCGACGATGACAAGCAGCACCAGAATGATCGCCAGCGGCGGCACCGTCGCGCCATAGAAGCTGCCGACCAGGCCGAAGCGGCCGTCGGTAAACTCAGGCGCATTGGGATTGAGCGCCTGCCCGCGATCGATCTCAAATGCCGCGCCAAAGAAGTTCTGCAGCGCATGCCCAACGCCAGGGATCGCCGAGATGACCGGCATGGACGTGCCGATCGCGATCACCGTGGCGATCACAATCAGCCCCAGCGAAAGCAGCACAAAGAAACTATCGCGCGAAAGCAGCTTGTCGGAGATCGGGCGGCTGGGGATATCGCGCCAGCGTAGCGCCAGGAAGCCGAAGCTGAGCACCGCCAGCACGCCCAGGAAGCCGATCATAATCCACTTCAGCCCCTCCTCGACGAACGAGTGGACCGAGAATGACGACAACACGCCGGTGCGCGTCAGGAAGGTTGCGTAGAACACCAGCACATACGTCAGAATCGCCAGGGCGAAAGTCGCCCGGCGCATGCCGCCGCTGGTGCGCTGAATCAGCAGCGTGTGCAGCAGCGCTGTCGCCGTGAGCCATGGCACCAGCGCCGAGTTCTCGACCGGATCCCAGCCCCAGTAGCCGCCCCAGCCGAGCGTCTCGTAGGCCCAGTAGCCGCCCAGCAGCAGCGCCAGGCCCAGCGCCGACCAGCCCGCCAGCGTCCAGGGTAATGCCGCGCGCGCCCAGCCGTCGTAGTCGCGCCGCCACAGCCCGCCAAGCGCGAACGCGAATGGCACCGCCAGCAGCGCATAGCCGCTGAACAGGATTGGCGGGTGGATAATCATCCAAGGGTTGTGCAGCAGCTCGTTCAGCCCTTTGCCATCGGGCGGTACTGTGGCCGCGCCCGTCGCCGGGTCGGTATACGGAATAAACGGGTTGCGAATCAGCATAAAGACCAGCAGCGAAGCTTGGAGCAGCATAAAGATGCTCAGCACATATGGCTCGTTGTGGCGCGTGCGGCGGATCAGGAATTGCGCCGCGACGAGGCCCCAAAGCGCCCAGATGACGAACGAGCCGGGTTGTCCGGCCCACATCGCGGCGACGCGGAAGCCAAACTCGAGATCGGCCGAGCTATAGTCGTAGACATATTTGATCTCGTAGTGCCGGGTGAGAAACAGATAGACGATCAGCGCGACAACCGCCAGCGCCGCGCCAAGCGCCACCCGCGTGCCAAGCCGCCCGTAGTGCAGCGCCGCGACATTGCCGCGTGGAACCAGCGCATAGCTCACGCTTGCCAGCGCCGCCGCGACGATGCCACATATGATTAACATTGAGCCGAACAGGTACATACAACCCTCATTTCAGATTGCAGATTGCAGATTGCAGATTGGTAGGCGTTATCTCAATCTGCAATCTGCAATCTACAATCTGCAATTCATCCCTTGGCTTGGTCGAGCTGTTCCTGGTATTTCGACGGGCACTTCACCAGCATGTCGTCGGCCAAGAAGGCGTTTTTTGACGCGTCGTAATGGCCAATCGCCACGATGCTGATCGCCTGCTCGAAGTTGGCCGGTTTCGGCTTGGGGTAGATCACTTGAACGATCTTGCCGGTGCTGTCCTGCATACTGAATGTGAAATTGCTATTGGCGTCGTAGCTGCCTTGCTCGCCCGGTACCAGGAAGCCAGCCAGCTGTACGCCGCGCCCGCTGCTCATCGCCTCGGTCACGCTGGTGGTATACGGCCGCAGGGCCCCTTGCAGGCCATAGTAGCCCAGCACAACCGCCAGAACGATAATGGCGATGCCGATGATATGCAGCGGCTTCAGCACAAATCCGCGCCGGCCGAGTTCGGTGGGTACGCTTGCCATCGAGAACTCCTACATTCGATCCGCTCCATTCTCACGAATATTGCGAATATTTTCTGTCTTTAATTCGCGTGTATTCGCGCAGATTAGCGGATCAATTCTATCTATTCCTCATTCGTTGCGACGCGCGTCTGCGGATGGGTGTTGCGCACTTCAAGCGTCGCGCGTGGCGCAGGCGCCTCGGCGCGCGGGGCCAGGTCAAGTCGCCGGCGCAGCTCGCGCGTCTGCCGATCGATCCGCCAAAGGAAAGCGAAGATGCCAACCCAGACCACCAGCGCTACCGCCAGCGCGGCGTAGATCGCGATGCCCGGATCAAGCAGGAAATTCGACATAGCTGCCCTCCCGTTGCGCAAGGCGCTCCTGCATAATCAATAGATCGGCGCGCAAGCGATACATCCAGAAAAACAGGCCGGTGAAGCCGAGGATCGACGCCAGGAATGTCCAGAGCGTGCGCGGATTGCTCAGCAGGCCAGTGCCGGGCGCCTCCATATTCAAACGTGCCGTACCAGTCGCCAGGTCGGCTTGCTCAAGCGCCAGGGTAAAGCGCTGCCCCGCGAAGTTTGGGCGGTTGGCCGGTTTGCCAGTGCTTAGCTCGAAGGATGGCTCCAGCGTGTCGATGATCTTGCCGCCCGGCCCAAGTACTTGCACCTGCGCTACCGCGAAATCGCCACGCTGCTCGAGCTTCTGCAAGTTCAGCACAATATCAGAATTGCCCAGTTGGCCGATTTTTGTGCCGCCGGGTTGGGTCGTCAGCGAGATGCCGTCGCACTTGCTGCCCTGAATGAACGCGCAGTTGGGATGCAGCGAGCTTTCCGCCACGCGCGGCGCCACAAACAGCAGAAACGGCATAGTGACAGCCGCGAACAGGTTATATGCCGCCGAAAGTCTGCGCCGCCGGTCGGTGTCGTCGATCGCCGAGCGTAGCGCAAAATACGCCGCGTAGATTAGCAGCAGCACCAGGATCGATGTTTCGCGCGGGTCCCAGTTCCAGAACACGCCCCAGACCACCTGGGCAAAAATCGCGCCTGTGACAGTGGCCAGGATGCAGAACATGAAGCCGACCTCGGCGGCGGCCACCGCGCTGGCGTCGCTCTCGGGGCGGCGGCGCCAGAGGTACAGCGCGCTATAGATCGCCGAGACGGCGAAGGCGACCGAGGTGACCCAGGCGGTCGGCACATGCATGATAATGATCCGGCCCGCATCGCCCAGGCCAACATACTGCGGCACGATCAGAAACATCGCGATAACGACGCCGGCCAGCCACAACCCCAGCAGGATCTTGGCTGCCTGCGCGACTTGAGTTCTCACATTCATAGAATACCTTGTGTCAAGAATCTTGTCTAATGTTTCAGTTGCCTGGAGGCGCTAAATAGCGATGGTATCATACTACGTTTGATATTGGTGAGCAAATGATTCGGACCGTGATGCCTGCAGAGTCTTGTTCGCCAAATTGATGAGCCGTTGGAATGTAATATAGTGCCTGCTTACCGTTCAGATGTCGAAGGTTGACGGTGCATAGCAACTCGGACGACATTTTTGTATGCGAAGTGGGATCGGCCCGCCGCGCGATTGTGGCAGCCGTTCGGTTCCAGTTTCGGTGGTTGTACACAACACGTAGAATCGCCAGGGTGCCGACGCGCGGCCGGCAGAATGAGACGTTCGCCGGACTACAGAGACTTCAAGTATTCGACCAGATCGCTGATCTCCCGATCGGTCAACCCTAAGTTGAAGATTGTGTTGTAGTGCTTGACCACATCCTGCAATGTAGCAAAGCGGCCGTCGTGGTAGAAGCCACCTTTCTGATGCGTCCAGAGGCCCTTGAGGGGTGATGTGCGATAGCGCTGATCGGGCGCCCGGTTCGCCTGGAAGGCGTCGATACCGATCTCGCCAGGTGTATGCATATTCCAGCCCGGTTCAGTGAAGAGCGGTGGCACATGGCAGCTGGCACAGTTCGCCTTGCCGTTGAAGATAATCGCTCCACGGGCGGCCGCCGGTCGGTTGAAACTCCCCTTCGGTGGAACGGGCGCAGGGATAGCAAGCTGATAGAAGTGCAGTGCGGCCAGTTTCGACGTGATCAGATCAGGAGTGTTCCGTACATTCCCGAACCCTGCTTTGGCAGCGATCGGAAACTGAGCGGCATCGTTCAGGCGCGGGTCGTAGAATGTGCCCTGGCCGTGCATCTCGAGATTGGCGACAAAGGCGTTCCAGTGCGTGACCGAGCCCCAGCCAGTCCAGGTATGCAAGTTCACGCCAGCGAGGCCGAACGCGGGCGGGATCAGCGTAGCCGCCGACTTCCCATCCGGACGAAACGCTTTGCCGTCCAGGATCAGCTCGGCGTCGAATTTCCCTGGGCCCCAACTGTTGAGCACCGTCCGGACCGTATCCTGATCCGTGCCCAGCAGGGTGGCTATTGGCTGTAGGTTGGGTGCCAGCGCGATGATCGCGCCGACGTTGAGATCTCGATTGGCCCAGGCATCCAGCCGATGGCCAATCCCCGGAGCCAATGAGTCATCGACGGTCGAGTGACACACAGCGCACTGAATGCCAACTGCCCGGAGCGTTCCTTGGTCGTTGAAGAAGCCGGTCAGACCCACGACCGCGTTGAGTTTGAGCAGGGCCAGGGTGGTAGCTGGATCGTCGAGGTTGACCTGTCCCTTTTTCAGTTGGTCGACCAGGCTTGAGGGTAGCGCATCCGAGTCCACTTTCAAGCCAACGCCTAGCGCAGTGCGGGGGCTGACCCCCGGACCAACGCCGCCGAGATTGGCGCCTTCGATCGCCTCGTGCAGGTGCAGTTGATCACCTCAGAAGGCCTCATCGCCGAACGTGTCGAAGCGAAAGGTTTGTCGGCCCGCCGTGATCATCGTTTGCGCGTTGTCGAGAATCGGATCGCTGGAGGCCGCGAGAGCTGGGCTTGCTGCGTAAACCTGGTCCGAAGTAGTTCTTTCCGGTGCATTATGGGCCCAAGCGATGCTCAGGGAAAGTAGGAACGTGAGCCCGCTTACGTAGAATACAACCCACTTCATCCGCATAGCCTATCTCCTGGTGTTGTGCCCGTACGGGCAGTTGACTCGGCGGCACAGGGCGCGCCGAAGGTCTTCACCAGCTAACAGCCGTCGAGAGGAAGGCGCCGTGTCAAGGCAGCGTCGGCCCGCGCCTCATCCTGCTCGAATCGGAGCTGGCGTAGCAGCACTACAGCTTCGGCCATCACCTCCTTATATTATTCTGTGGCGCCGGGCGCTGTATCAGGCGGTTCAGCTTGATTCGTGGAAGGAAAATCAGCCATGAGCATCGCTCGGACAAGCTACCTCTGAAAAGGCATGTACCGGGCGCGCCATAGCATACGAGCGATAATTGCCCAGTACCTGGCTGCTTAAAATTCTGCTAAGATGTCGGGGCCAATGATGCGGATATCTCTTCTTCTCTTGAATCAGTATACGTACCGGTTAGGCGATCAACATCTGTTGCTGAGCCCATCGACGGAAAATCTAGCATGGCACGGTCGCTATACCAACATGATCGCCGACCTACAGCGACTTCAAGTACTCGATGAGATCATCAATCTCCTGTTGGGTCAGCGCTAAATCGCCGAACAGTTCCCCATAGTGATCGACCACCGCCTTCCCGTATGATCCGTAAAAGGCAGCAAGACCTGTGCCAGTAGTGGTTCTATAAGTGACCACTAGTGATGAGTTCGCCCTGGATACACCAATGTGCCGCAAACTCCAGACAGGGAACACTGCCAACCAGCTTCGCTGGCACACTGATTGCCATGGCAGGCAGTGATCGCTCGAACAACCACAGAGACATAGGAGGCGGCATGGCTGACACCGTCGCGCTGTTGCAACAGCTTGGGTTTGGGGGCTACGAGGCACGCGCCTACATCGCCTTGCTGCAGCGCAGCCCGCTCAATGGCTATGAGCTGGCCAAAGCGTCGGGGCTGCCACGTTCGAATATCTATCCCGTGCTTCAGAAGCTCGAAGCGCGCGG
>Ga0137374_10008174_pt1 | contig 12384 bp, 9 predicted proteins | sample SagtaG_20_FD_104811 | JGI IMG/M metagenome (GOLD analysis project Ga0137374, IMG submission 104811) | Vadose zone soil microbial communities from Sagehorn Ranch, Mendocino, California, USA - Sage1_R_100_16 metaG | ecosystem: Environmental > Terrestrial > Soil > Vadose zone | place: USA...
CATTACCACGATGCGCGACCTTGAGGCACCGCCACCCGCGTATCAAGGGCGCGGCTGTCGCCCAAAGGCCCCGTGGCAGTCGGTGACGGATTGGCGCCAGTCGCTCGATCCAACAGCCTGGAGGCTTTCCGGTAGCAACGGAGAAATAATGTACGCTAAGCCGTCCAGTTTGCTAGACAGCCAAGCTCCAAACGTGTTGGTAGCGGATTGCGGGTTATTGGCCTAAATCTAGGGTAGCTGTCACGAGGGGCAACATCCACTCTTCCTCATATCCTCCTCACTCAGTCCTCCCAGAAATCACGAAATCGCTGGGGGGCCAGTTCCGTGTAGCGCACCGTATGTTGAATATGGCGGTGCCCGAGATACTGCTGAATAGCGCGGGTATCGATGCCTTTGTTCGCCAGGTAAAAGCCACACGCATGGCGGAGCATATGCGGATGGACCGGAAACGGGAGCTGGGCGTCGATGCCAGCGCGCAGCATCATATGGCGGATGGTGCGATCACTGAGCGGGCTGCCCCGTTCTGACAGAAAGACATAGGTGAACTCCGGAGAGGCGTGTTGCAGCTTGCGCAGGGCACGCAGCTCGGGTCCGTGCAGCGGATGCGTCGCCGCCACACCATGTTTCAGCCGACGGACATGCAACAGCGCCGTCTTCAAATCGATGGATGCCCACCGTAAGCTAGCCACCTCCGAAACCCGCAGACCGTGGCGGTACATGAGGAGAATCAGCGTAGTATCGCGGTGCCCATGGCGACCAACGTGACGCGCCGCCTGCATGAGCTGGGTCACCTCGGCGGGTGTGAGATACGCCCGCGTCCGTCGGTCGATGTTTTTGGGTTTGGGCGGGGGGAACTTTGCCGAAAAAGATGCGTGGGTCATGGTTCGTCCCCATGTGGAAGCCCCTGCGATAAGAGGCCGTTGCAAGGTTGTGCGCCAAGCACTACTTCGCCGTAAAGACCTTTTTTCGGTCAAGTATGATCACGCTCAAGCCCGACGTAGGGTCAATGGCAAGGCGCTTGGTCATATCGAGTTCAAACATGCCATAGGGGTTGACGTGATGGTAAATCAGCGGCGTCAAGGCCCGGTAATCCTCCACGGTCATTTTCTCAAGCCAGCGTGGTTCGTCCAGCACCTGCTGCAGCATGAGCGTGTTGATGTAGACCAGACAAGCTTGCACGAGATGCAACGACAGCACGGCGATCTCTTGATCGTCCAACTGGTTGGTGGCAATCTCGCCGCTCTTGCCATAGAAAATGAAGTCGTTGGCACTGTTCCAGTTCTCGACGACGTTGAGACCTTCGTTCACCTCGCGCCGTAAGGCTTCGGCGTGTAAGTAGTGACACAGAAAGGTCGTTTTAATCGCTTTGCCGAGCTCGACCAGTGCCTGGTAGGTGGGATGCTGGAGATTGTCGCGGGTGAATCGCTTCAAAATCGTGTCGGCATCGGCGGTACCCAGGCGGAGCGCCGTGGCATATTTGACCATCTCATCATACTGCTGCCGAATCAACGCCCACTGGATCGGCCGGGTGAGGATCGGCGCGAGGTTTGCGTAGTCGTCGGGGCGGCCCGTGACGGGTCGATAGAGCTTTTGTGAGGCGATAGCTTTGAGCCGGGGCATCAAGGCAAACCCCAAGAGATGGCACAGGGCAAACCCCACGGTGCTCTGCCCGTGACTATCGACGTACTGACGATCGACCTCCATGGCGGTGCAATGGCGCAGGACGCCTTCCAGCATCGCGGCCACTTCCGAGGCATTGCACCGCTTGAGCTGCGAGTAAATGCACGCCGCCTTCACATCCGTGTGCCAGTAGATGGGGTTTTTTGCATATCCCCCGATAAGGTATATTGCAGCGATTACACAGGCGTTGCGCACGAGGTGGGGAGGACTCTGAGGTAACGATACACACTGACCTTGGAGAGGCTGTAGTCGTGCATGAGGGTCTTGATGAGGATGCCTTGGGCACGCCGGCGGCGCAGTTCCCAGACCTGTGCTGCGGTCAATTTCTTCTTCCGACCAAAGTGTACTCCCCGCTCCTGCGCTTTCTGAATCCCTTCGCGTTGCCGCTCGGCACGGAGTTCGGTCTCAAACTGCGCAATCGCTCCGAGCATGTGAAACAGCAGCCGGCCGGTGGCATCGTTGGTATCGATACTCTGATCCAGCACGACAAGGTGAACCCGTTTCCGGGCAAGGACCTCAGCGATCTGACACAAATGCCAGGTTGAGCGGGCTAACCGATCCAGGCGGGTCACCACTAACCTATCCCCTTCGCGCACATAGTCCAGGCAGGCAACCAGGCTGGGCCGCTGGGCGGTGCTCCCACTGGTGTGCTCCTGGAAGAGTTTGTCGCAGTGCTGCAGCTTCTCCACCTGGATATCAAGTCGTTGTCCCACTGAGCTCACACGTGCATAGCCAACTAATGCCATCGCCTCGTCCTCGTGTTTCCTAATGTCTAAAACGATCTGACAATCCGCTAATGACACATATAATGGTACACGGCCATGGCCACGGTGCAGAAGGTGTACTTTCGGATACTTGCAGGAGGGGAAAGGCATGCCAGCTCAGACTGCCAACACGACGCCCAAACGTCTGAGAATCCTGGGGGACGACGAAATCGAAGTCTTGTATGGGAGACCGTGCTTTACAGACGACGAGCGTCGTGAATATTTTGCACTCTCCGCGACGGAAAAAGCACTCCTTGAGCAGTTCCACTCCACCACATCGCACATCTACTACATTCTCCAGCTGGGCTACTTCAAGGCTCGCTCTCGGTTTTTCGTCTTTGATCTGCACGAGGTCATGGCGGATGCCAGGTACATCCAGGAACAATACTTCCCCGGCTTTCCACTCATCAACTTGCCCATCGCGAAGGTCACCCGCATACGGCAGCAGCGCTTCATCCTTGTACTCTATCACTATCGGCCCTGTCGTGCGCAAGAGCGCCAGCAATTGGCAACGAAAGCCCAACAAGCCGCGCGCGTGGATAGCAAACCGGTCTATATCTTCCGTGCACTCATGGATTCTCTGGCAACGCAACGCATCGTCTCGCCTGCCTACAGTGTCATGCAAGATATCGTCGGCAAGGCGCTGACGCACGAACAGAACCGGTTAACCGCGCTGCTACGCCGTCATCTGGGACTCTCTGAGACCCACGCTCTCAAGGGCCTGCTGGAGGATGCGCAGGGGCTGTATGCCATCACCCGCCTCAAGCGTGAACCCAGGGACTTTAGCGCCCGTGAGATGGGCCGTGAAATTGGCCGGGGGGACCAGATCCATGCTCTCTACGAAGTGGCCAAAAAGCTCATACCCCATCTCGACATCTCCAATGAGAACATGAAGTATTATGCGTCGCTCGTCACGTATTATTCTGTCTTCAGGCTGAAGCAGCTCGATGAGGGGATCGTCCATCTGTATCTGCTGTGCTTCGTATATCATCGCTATCAGAAGCTCTATGATAACTCCAATAAGTAAGCCACCGCCTCTGGCGGTGAGACTCGCAGAGGCTCGGCCGTTCCGGCGTGCACCAGGGATCGAGGAGAAGCGTGCTCTCCACAGGCGATGGCCTGCATACGGCCGAGGCCCCCAGACACCTCCCCGCGGCGCCATGTGCTCTGATAAGAGGGTACAGCCAGGGCAACGCGCTGGCCTCTCAGCCACGACCGCAGGGGTTACCAGGGCCTTCAGGCCCTTTCCCCGCGTCGTTGGCCCCCTCCGGGGGCCTTCATCAAACTACCCGCTCTGCGGGTAGTACATGATCTGTTGACGGGTTTGATTCATCACGTGAGACGCTATGCGGATGCGGCCAAAAGTGCGGCCAAGGAGCGGGTGTATGAATACCAGATGGAGGACAACGAGAACCTGCTCAAGGCAGGCCACGTGCTGAAGCTCTTTACGGATGACAGTATTGTCGAGAGCACACCTTTCCAGGACGTCCGGGCCAAGGCGTTTGCTATCCTGGAGCCCCAGAAGATCGCGTCTATCGCCGATCATCTGATGACGACGGCCCGATTCGATGAAACCGCCTTGCAATGGGAGCACATCGATGGGCTGGCCCATCAGTTTAAGCGTCACTTGCGGCCTATTCTGCTGGCCATCGATGCCACCGCGTCACCCGGTCACACGCCCTTGATCGACGCCATCCACTTTCTCAAAGGCACCTTTGGCAAGGGACGATCACTGGGGCAAGCGTCACCGCAGGCCATCCCACTCCGCTTTGTCCCTGCCGCTGCCAAACGGTACCTTTACGCCCAGGACGGGCACGGGCACAGACGTCTCCTGCCGGATCGCTATGAGTTTTTGGTGTATCGTCTGCTACGCAACGGGCTCGAAGCCGGCGATATCTTCTGTCGTGATAGCGTACGCTTCCGGAGTTTCGAGGATGACCTGGTGGACGACCAGCGATGGCGGGAGCAGCGCACGCGCATGACGGACATGGGCCTGGCGAGCCTGCAGCAGCCTATCCGGGAGCATCTGGCTGAGCTCGCAGCGCGTCTGGAAGCCCGTCTCACCGAGGTGAATCAGCGCATCGCCTCGGGCGAGAACGAGCACTTCGAGATCACACGACGCGGCCGGCAGGTCCGTTGGACCCTGCGCTATCCCCGCGGCAGTGAGCCCGTCAATCATCCCCTCTTCGATGTCCTGCCCCAGGTGGACATCGGCGGCGTGCTCCATTTCGTCAATCAACACTGCTCCTTCATGCAAGCCTTCGAACACGTCCTCGGACGCTATGCGAAACAGGACGTGGACGATCGCATGATCATTGCCTGTCTGATTGCCTGGGGGACCAATATGGGCCTGCACAGGATGGCGCACATTTCCGATCTGGGGTATCAGGGGCTCTCGACGACCTCCGAGAACTTTATCCGTCTGGAGACCCTGCGAGGAGCGAACGATCTCGTCAGCAATGCCACTGCAGCGCTGCCTATCTTCAGACAGTATGACATCGATGGTGTACTCCACTCGAGCAGTGATGGCCAGAGGTTTGAAACCCGCATTCCTACGATCAATGCCCGCTATTCGCCCAAGTACTTCGGGCTTCACAAAGGTGTCGTCGCCTATACCCTGGTGGCCAACCATGTCCCTATCAACGCCGAAATTATTGGGGCCAATGACCATGAGAGCCACTACGTGTTCGATCTACTGTTCAACAATACTACGGATATCCAGCCCACCGTCCATTCCACCGATACGCACGGGACCAACGCGGTCAATTTCGCCATTCTCAGTGTGTTTGGTTATCAATTCGCCCCGCGCTACCGGGATATCTATGATACGGTCCGCACCTCGCTCTATGGCTTCAAGCACCCGAGCCAGTATGACGAGAGCATGCAGCTGAAGTCCGTCCGTAAACTCAACCCCAACCTCATTATCGAAGAGTGGGAAAACGTCCAGCGGATCATGGTCTCGTTGGCGCTCAAAACGACCACTCAGCACATTATCGTGAGCAAACTCAGTGCCTATGCCCGGAAGAACAAGACCCGACGTGCTCTCTGGGAATACGATAATATCATTCGCAGTCTGTATCTGCTCGATTACATCGATTCTCCGCCCCTGCGTCGTAACGTCCAGCAAGCGCTCAATCGCGGCGAAAGCTACCACCAATTACGCCGCGCCGTCTCGTATGCCAACTATGGCAAACTGCGTTTTAAGACCGAATATGAACAGCAACTCTGGGAGGAATGTAGCCGCTTGGTGACCAACTGCATTATCTACTACAATGCCACCATCTTATCTCACTTACTGGCCCACAAAGAAGGCATGGGTGATCGTCAAGGGGCTGCGCTCCTCAAACAGGTCTCTCTGGTTGCCTGGCAGCATCTTAACCTCCATGGGCGCTATGAGTTTAGGAAGTCGCCAGAGCCTATTGATATCGACGCGCTTGTCCAGGAATTGTCTCAGGTCCCTCTCACGCAGACCCGCGCGGTTTAATCTCTGGAATGTACCTTGTTGGGGGATATGCAAAAAACCCCTAGATCTTCACCCCGTCCGTGTGATAGCGGGTATGCCACTCCGTCATGAGATTCTGGTCCCACGCGCCAAAGACTTTGGAATCGGCGGCACAGGTGGTGGTCCCTTCCCCCCAGATCTCAGGTGCCCGTGCGGCGAGCGTGGCGTTGATCACCCGTCGGATCGCCTCGCGCAGCGCATCTTTCTGGATGAAACGCCGGCGCATATAGAGCAGATGCGGGTAACTGATCCCCTCGTGGGGGGCGACCATCCGTTTCAAACCGGTATTGGTGCCGAGGCCATACAGACAGCGCAACAGCCGTGGCTGTCGGGTCTCGTAGTCGAGAATTTCTCGGGTGGCGAGGCTCGGAAACGCCTCGGTAAACCCGACGCGCAGGTCGGTTTCTTTGAGCATATCCAGCAAGCTCGTCATGGGCCAGCGGCGCAGCACTTCGGCTTTGAGCTGGAGGAGTTGCGGGGGCTCGGGTTGCGGCTCCAGCGGCGAGAGATGGATGCGATTTTTGCCCTTCGGACGCAGTTTCACCCTGGGATTACTCGGGAGTCCCTCGTTGAAGGTGGACAAGGCGTCGATCATTGCCTGCTGGACACCCTTGATGAAGGTGTCAGCGTCTTCTGACAAGTGTAACGCCTGGTAATAGGCCACGCGCTGTTGGGGAAAGTCCGCTGGTAAATCGTCGTCGGGATTGCGATAACGGGCGGCACCCGGGACCCACATTTCTTTACACCGTAAGCGTTCCCGCAGCGCCTGGAGCACACAAATTTCATAGTTGATGCGGTCGATACGCTCGGCACCGTCGGGACCAATCTCGATGAGCATCTCCTGCATCTGTGGACGGATGACCCCCTCAACGGGCACGTCAGCGCAGGCCACAAACTGCTGGCGGCGCTCGCGATGGCCGCGGAGCCACGCCAAGGCGTCGATCACTGTCATTTGACTCATAAAACCGGTTCTTGTCCGCTTTTGGTGATAGTCGGAAGAGAAATACCATATGCAGCTCATGCACGCCACGTCAGGGAGGGCACGCACTGCCCTCACGCGACAGCCTCCCACGCGTGCACGATGTTGGCCCGGACGGCTCTGCCACGGCACGCCGCGGTGGCAGGGGCTGGCTTCCTTCTCTACGCCTTGCCTCATCTATATGACTTCCGCCTGCGGCATGGCCGGGAACGGTGTTGCAGCGCGGCTGGAGGTATGCGAGAATCGGCAGGGCGGCGCGGCGCCTCCTGTGTTAGCTCGGGAGGCACACGGCAACGGACGCGGCGATGCACCGCTTTGGCGCACGCTGTTCCCCTGCGACAAACCGCCCTCCATGCTGTCCCCGTCTGTGAGGTGTCCATGCCAGCCAAGACGCCCCTGGAAGTCCGGCTCATTCGCCTCCTGCAGGGGATGATCGGTCTCCTCATGCTCCTCGCGGTGAGTATCAACTGCGCCAATGTGGTAGGGCGGTACGTGTTCCTGAAGCCGTTCGTGTGGGCGGAAGAGGTGATGCAGTTCATGCACATCTGGATCGTCATGCTGGGCGCGGCCATCCTGACCAGCCAGGGTACCCACCTGAAGATGGATGCGGTGTACCTCCTGGCCAGCCCACGGATACAACGGGCCCTGGATATCGTGACCAACCTGCTCAGCCTCCTGGTGGCACTCGCGCTCCTCGTCTCTACCACGCAGATCATCCAGATGCTTGCAGCGAACGATCAACGGAGTGTGATTGCTCGGGTGCCGATGGCCTTGATGTATGCGGTTATTCCCCTCAGCTTTGGCTGCGGGGGACTATTGCTAGCCCTGTGGTTCTCTCGCCTCTGGCGGGGGCAGGTGTCCGCGTCGGTGACCCGTGCCCTGGCAGTCCCTCCGGAGGACCACGAGCGCAGGGGACCGTAGATGCCGTGGCTCATCGGTCTGCTGCCCGTCGTGCTGCTGTGTCTCGGGGTGCCGATCTACCTGATCTTTCTGGCCACCACGGTGGTCGCCCTGTGGTCCGCGGGCCTGTCGGCTACGATCATGCCGCAGACCATCTTTGGGAGCATTGACTCGTTCACCCTCTTAGCGGTGCCCTTTTTTATCTTTGCCGGGGAGCTGATGGGGCGCGGGGGCATTGCCGTCCGTCTGGTACACTGGGTGACGCAGATGTTTGGCGGCATGCGCGGTAGCCTGGGCCTGGCGACGGTGGTGAGCTGCGAGATCTTCGGCACCATGTCGGGGTCGAGCCCCGCCACAGTCGCGGCCATCGGGCGCCTCATGTACCCGGCGCTGCTGCAGAGCCACTACGACGAGAAGTTCGCGCTCGGCCTCATTACCTCCACCGGCGCCATTGCGACCGTGATTCCGCCCAGCATCTTGATGATCGTATACGGCGCCGCGGCGGAGGTGTCCATCGCCAAGCTCTTCCTCGGCGGTTTCCTGCCCGGCATGCTCATTGGCCTGTTCATGGCGGCCTGCGTCATCTGGTATGCCCGCCGCCGCGTCCTCACGCCCCCGCAACGCTTTCGCTGGTCGGCCTTTGCCACCGCGTCACTGGAGGCCCTCTGGGCCCTCGGCGTGCCCTGCGTGATCCTGGGCGGCATCTACAGCGGGGTGTTCACGCCCACTGAGGCCGCAGGGATCGCCGGGGTCTATGGGATGCTGGTCAGTACGCTCGTCTACAAAGATATGGGCTGGCATGGTATCTGGGACGTGGCCGTGAACTCCGGGGTGGTCACCGCGCAGCTCATGATCATCGTCGCGGGGTCCGCCGTGTTCACCTGGTATCTGACGGTGAGTGGCGTGCCGCAGGCCATCACGGCGTGGATCCAGGCACTGCACGCCCCGCGCTGGGGGCTCTTGCTGGCGATCAATCTATTCCTGATCATCGTCGGCGGCTTGATCGACCCCACGTCTGCCACCCTGGTGCTCACGCCCTTGCTGTTGCCCATGGTGAAGGCCGTGGGCGTGGACCCGGTGCACTTCGGGATCATTCTGACCGTCAATCTCTCCATGGGCATGTTCACACCGCCTTTTGCGCTCAACATCTTCATGGCTCAGGCGCTCTTTGGAGCCCCCACCAGCCTGATCTACCCCGGCCTGGTGCCCTTCATCATTCTCCAGATCCTGGCACTCATGTGTATTACCTATATTCCGGAGATTGCCATGCTCTTGCCGCGTCTGTTCTGACGCGCGCGGTCACCTGGTCTGGCCGCACGGCTGGTACGCTCTGATGCTGCGAGCGTGCGAGAGGAGAATGGTGTAGGATGAGCGAGCACAACGCCTGCACCTCTCCAGAGCCCTTGACACCCCAAACGTCCAGCAGCGCACGGACTGCGTGGACACCGCCATGGAAGGAGGATACACGATGGTCGCCCCGTTCAGACGCAACGGTGGTACGGTAATCAGACCCTGGGCCGTCGCGCTCGCCAGCCTCACCGCACTCGTCATACTTACCCTGTGGCACCCTGGCGCAGGGGAAGCCGCCGCCTTCTCGCTGAAGTGTGGGACCGCCACCATCAACGATGTCCAGCATGAGTTCTGTAAGCGCTACATCGCCCGGGTCGCACAGCGCAGCGCTGGTGCTATTCAGGGGCAAGTCTTCCCGGCAAGCCAGCTCGGCTCGATCCCCCGAATGATCGAGGGGGTACAGCTCGGGACACTCGAGGCATGGGTGGGGCCCCCAGAGTTCCTGGTGGGCGTTGACCCGCGTTTTCAGGCCTTGACGGCACCCTATCTGTTCGACGATGTGGATCACGCCTACCGGGTGATCAACGATACGGAGTTCCTCGACAAATTCCTGGCGCTGGCCGAGGGCAAGGGCATCAAGGGCGCCGGCCTGGTCGTTTACGGCCCGGCGGGCTTCAACACCCGGGGGCCCGTGCGGGCGCCAGACGACTTGCGCGGCAAGAAGATCCGCGTGCTGGCGACGCCCATCGAGACGGCGATGATGGCAGCGCTCGGCGCTACGGGGGTTCCTATGCCCTTGGGCGAGGTCCTCCCAGCCTTGCAACAGGGAGCCCTCGACGGCGCGGAAACCTCCGTGACCGTGCTCGTCACATTCAAGTATTATGATGTGGCCAAGTGGTACGTGAAGACGGACCATTATGTTATCACCAGCATGCTGGCCCTGAGCAAGAAGTGGTACGACACGCTCCCGGCACCCTTGCAGCAGATCGTCCTGGAGGAGGGCCGGGCCGTGCACGCCGAACTGCTGGAATGGACCAAGCAGTTCTACAATGAGTGTGTCCAAACCTGGAAGGAGCAGACCAAGGATGGTTTTGTGGCCTTGACACCGGACCAGCAGGCCGCGTTCCGCACGCGGCTGACAGGTGTGGACGAGCACGTGGCTGCCCAGGTGCCCGGGCTCAAGGAGTGGCTGGAGGTGCTGCGTGTGAAGGCCAAACAGTATGCACACTAACGCCAGGGAGAGGGTCAGTGCGCTTCGTCGAAGCGATACAGCCGTGCGGTATTCCCACCGGCAATCTGCGCCTTCTCCTCGTCCGGTACCCCTGCAGGATGCGCTCGACAATCGCGCGGGAGTGCGGAAAAGTGGACTCCGCATGCGGATAGTCCGAGGCCCACAGCAGGGTCTCGACGCCAAGGAGGGCGCGCATCTGGATGCCGACCGCATCCTCCTGGAAGCTGAGAAAGATATTCTGGTGGAAGCAATCGCTGGGGACCGCGCCCCCTTTGAACCGTCGCCCGCGCACCCCGATGGCTTGCTCGGTGTAGAGGTTGTCCATGCTCCCCAGGCAATACGGCGCCCACGCCACCTCGAACTCGACGGCCCCCACCTTGAGCTGGGGATAGCGCTCGAAGACCCCAGCAAAGATCAGCGCGGCCAGGGCGACGCGGACGTCGTGCTCTTTGTTCGTGCGTTCGACGATGTCCACCAGCGTGGGGTCGTCGCCGTCGGCCCCCGGCCGCCACCGCCGGGTGCCCGTATGCAGGCTCAGCGGCATGGCGAGGTCCTGGGCCGCTGCCCAGACGGGCTCATACATGGGGTGATCATAGCGGTGCTCCAGGGGGCGCAGGGGGATCAGCGCTCCAGCCAGGCCGAGCCTGGCGGCCCGCTGGAGTTCCCCTACGGCCTCCTGTACGTCGTCCACATTCAGCATGGCGATGCCCTTGAGCCGATGCGGGTACGGCTGACAGAAGTCGGCCAGCCAGTCGTTATAGGCGCGGCAGATGGCCGAGAGCAGGGCGCTATCAGAGGTAGTGTTTCAAAAGTGGAGATGGCCACATTTACACTGCCCGTCCAAAGGCATACCGGTTCACAAACAAGCCAATGACAATGTCGTGCATCTGTGTGGTTTTCGAAAAGCAGATGGTCTTACGCACCAAGCGTTTGATGCGCGTCCGTAGGGTGAGATGCTTCCGCTCGATTTTCTGGGTGTGGTGTTTACTGGCAGTATGCTCTTCAGGGTCGAGGTGTGTCATTTGACACATAAATCCGGTTCTTACCCACTTTTGGTGAAGCGGGTGCACCGCCGCAGGTGGAGCCCGCGCCGCCGTGGCGGCCTCCGCGTGGAGCACACGTTCACGCTCACGTCGTGGGGCGAGCAGGAAGCGGCGGTTGAGGAGATCGAGGTGTGCCCGGCCAAACATCTGACGCTTGAGCATCTTGAGGCGATTGATATGGCCCTCGACCGGGCCATTGGACCAGGGCATGGTCACCCCAGCTTTGACGGCGTTATAGTCCTCGTAGAGCCCTTTGGCAAAGCGTTGCAGGGCCTCCAGCGTACTGGTGGCGGCCCGCTTCAGCCACGGATCGAGGCGCTCGGGCTGGCGCTGGCGTACCAGGGTGGCAAAGTCCTGTGCGAGGTCGATCGCCTCGGCCACCTCGGGATCCTGCGCGTGGAGCTGGGTGAGCTGCTGCGCCTCGGCCTCCGTGCGCTTGTCGTTGCGCCCCAGGACCAGCCAGGTGGCGCGGCGGGGTGTGAGGGGCGGGGACGCGGGCTCCGCCACGACAGGCAGCGGCTGGCGCCGGCCCTGGCGTCGGGGTGGTAAGCCCTGAGCCTGGCGGAGGCGGCTGGCATAGGCGGCCACGCGGCGATAGCTCCCGGTGTAGCCCCGCGGTTGGAGCTCGCGAAATAACTGCATGGCGGTCCGGCAACCCGCGTTCCAGCGCTCCAGGAGATAGGCTTTGTAGGGATTGAGCACGCTACGCCCATACGTGCTGCGGTGCTGGGGCACGGGCCAGGTCGGCAGGCGCAAATACCGCTCGATGGTGTGCCGGCTGTGGCCGACCTGCGCGGCCATGGCTGGCACGGTCCAGCCTTGGCGGTGCAACGTCCACACGGCGTCATAGGTGGCCTGGCGCTGCGCCGCACGCTGGGCGGCCTGCTGCTGGGCGCGCGGTGGCGTGGCTGGAGGTGGGACGGGGATCGCGACCGTCCCATCGGGGAGCGGCACCGGCTGCTGGCGCGCCGCGGCATTGACGGCGTCCAGCGCGG
>Ga0137374_10008176_pt1 | contig 12383 bp, 17 predicted proteins | sample SagtaG_20_FD_104811 | JGI IMG/M metagenome (GOLD analysis project Ga0137374, IMG submission 104811) | Vadose zone soil microbial communities from Sagehorn Ranch, Mendocino, California, USA - Sage1_R_100_16 metaG | ecosystem: Environmental > Terrestrial > Soil > Vadose zone | place: USA...
GCACGGCTATGCACAGGTGGTGAAGACGCTCTGCCGGGTGGGGCACCGGCTCGGCTACATCCCGGAGGACATCACGGACGGCTTCGAGATGCCCAGGGTCCCCAAGACCATCATCCCGACGTTCAACGACGAGCAGCTCGAGACGCTCCTCGCCGCGCCGGACAAGAGGACCTGGGTGGGCATCCGCGACCGGGCCATCCTGGTCGTTCTCCTCGACACTCTGATCCGGGTCTCGGAGCTGGTCGGCCTTGACGCGGAGGATTCGTCTCGACGAAGGAGTGATCCGGGTGATGGGCAAGGGTCGGAAGGAACGGGTAGTCCCGTTCGGGAGAGCTGCATCCCAGGCCCTTCGCCGGTACCGCAGCGCGGTCCAGGACCTTCGAGCCGGCGACCCGTTCTTCATCACCCGCTACGGACGGCGGATGAGCCGGTGGGCAGTCCACCTGATGATCGGCCAGCACTCCAGGGCGACGGGCGTCGCGGGTGTTCGGTGCTCGCCGCACACGCTCCGGCACACGGGCGCGAAGCGGTTCATCCTGGCGGGCGGCGACGTGTTCATGCTTGAGAAGCTCTTGAGCCACACGACGCTCGCGATGGTCCGGCGATACGTGGAGCTCGCCGACGTCGACGTGAAGGCCCAGCACCAGCGCTTCAGTCCCGCCGACTCCCTACTCCGGAAGCCTGGGCCGAAGAGACGAGGACGCTTGACCCGCTGACCAGCGGATTATGAGTTTGATCCGACCGGCCTCGCTACCTGCGCGCGAGAGCGAAGGACCGGCCTGACCAGCGATTCTCGTCCCCAACGGTTCGGAGCAGTTCCAGTGGCTTCCCAGTCCGTCGCGGGGCAGATGCGGGCACGCCGTATGCATTACTAATGGCAACGACTCCGAGTTCTCTAGAGCCCCTAGGAAGATTCACCGAGTTGCCTCCCTGAAGCGTCCTCAACGGGCTGCGGATCATCGTCACCGCGCGGCCATACGGGCGGAGGTCCATGCGAGCCGGCTCTGAGGCATCGACACAACCGACGTGGGGGACGGTTTGGATCGGTGAAAGACATATCCAGGGGATATCGTCGTCAACTGCCGAATCGAATGCGCGCGGGATCATACATGGGGTCAGCCCTGTGTCCGCGCTGCACGGTCGTCGCTTCGATGGGAGAAGGCTCGAATAGAGAGCTGTCGGTCTTGCTTCAGACCTACTTTCCCCTCCATGCCAGCGCTTGACGGACCGATGATGTGGCCGCAGGATGTCGTCCTACTCGGAGACCCGAGAGGCAGATCATGTCCCTGCCGGACCGTCTTAGCCTGGTCGACGCATCCTTCCTCTACAGCGAAACGCGCAACGTCTCGATGAACGTCGGCGCCCTAATCTTCTTGAACCCAGCGACCGCGCCGTCGGGAACCGTGAGCCGAAGTGATTTGATCGAGCTGCTGAGCAACCGGATCCATCAGATCCCTCGGCTGCGACAGAAACTGGCGTTCCCGCCGTTCGGCCTGGCGCGGCCGGTTTGGGTGGACGATCCGAGTTTCCGCGTCGAGCAGCACGTCCACGAGTCGTCGATCCCCGAGCCGGGCAGCTATCGGGATCTCTTGAACCACGTCCAAGAGATCCATGCACAGCACTTCGACCGCGGTCATCCGCTTTGGCAGCTCCATTTGATCACGGGGTTGCGCCGCGGCCGGATGGCCGTCGTCCTTCGACTCCATCACGCGCTCGTAGACGGCGTGAGCGCATTGGAGATCCTCAACATGCTCCTCGACCGTACTCGTCATGCCCAACCACTGGACCCCCGTCCATGGCGACCGGCGAGCGAGCCATCATCGACACAGTTGCTATCCGATGCGTTCGCGGAGGGCATGGCGGAGCCGTTCCAGTCCGCCGTGAGCGTCGCCTCGACCCTTTCCAAACCGAACAGGCTTATCGACGGAGTCGGTGTCATATTGCGTGAGTCGTTGGACATGCTGGCGGCCGGCCCCCTTCCCGACAGCCCGTTCAACGTTCCGGTGGGTCCCCGACGCCGGCTGGCGATCGCCAGCGTTTCCACCCTCCGAGCCGACTCGATCGCGAGCGAGTTGGGGAGAACGCGCTACGACGTGGCTCTGTCCGTCTTGGCAGGCGCGCTCGGGCGGTTCCTCGAGCGGCGAGGCGAGTCGACGGCGGGCCGAGTCCTCCGCGTCGGCGTTCCATTCTCAGTGCGAAGGAAGACCCAACGACTCAGTCTCGGGAACCGAGCCGGCCTGTTTCTCGTGGACCTTCCCGTTGGGCGTATGGACGAGGCCCGCCGCATCGAAGAGGTCGTGCGTGCAATGCGACCGTTGGGTGCATATCGCCGCGCGATCCTCACGCTTCCGCTTCGGTCGGACACGATGCTGGTCTCACCGGCGCTGCACACGGCCGCGATCAGGCTGAGTGCGCAGCAGGACGGCGTCAACCTCCTCATCTCCATCTTGCGTGGCCCCGCAGGACCCCTCTACCTATGTGGCGCCAGGCACCTCGTCACGCATCCCCTGGTGCCCCTCGGGGCACGGCTCGCCTTACTCATCGGAGTGGTGAGCATGGGTGATCGCATGGGGTTCGGGTTCACCGCGGATGCCGTTGCGCTTCCCGACGTCGACCTGCTGGCGACCGAGGTGACGAAGGCATTCACCTCATTGAGCAGATCCGTTGCCTCGTGACCGAGAACCACGGCACGCGCGGCGAGCAGGCGCTGTTGAAGTCGTGGCTCGCGACCGCCGCCGAGCTGTACCCCGCCGCGGTTCTGAAGGAGCTCGGCCTGTACCAACCGGCTCGCCACGGCATCCGGCCCCCATTACCCCACGAGCAGGGCCTCGGCGTGCGGTTCTCGCGATCCTATCCGTTTCCCGCCTTCACCACGGACCCGGAAATGCCCCCGGACCCGCGCGCGGAGGCCTTCGAGCGCTTCGTCCGACCGCTGGCGGCACCGGCCTTCGACGAAGCGTTCGAGGTCCTGCGGCAGTACCTCGGCGCGCGGAGCCGTGTCCTCGACGTCTACTGCGGGCTGGGCGAGACCACCCGGATCATGACGCCGATGGTGCCGGACGGAGAGGTGGTGGGGGTCGAGCCCGAGCCCGCGCTGCTGCAGGAGGCATTCCAACGGACCCGAGAAGTGGGCCTGGGCAACGTGGCCTTCTTCCAAGGAACCTCCGAAGACCTGCCTGAGGACTTCGAGCGCGCCTTCGACGTCGTGTTCGTGCCTTTGTCCCTTCACACGTATCCGGATCTCACCGCGATGGCCGGCGAGTTGTTCCGGGTCTGCGGGCGGGAGGCGTACGTCTTCATCATTGAGCCCAGCCCGGCGTGGTATCAGCGCGCGAGCGAGACCCTCCAGGCGAGCATCGGCGAGCCGACTCGGGGGGAGACCGAGCCGAGCCATGACCCGTTCCCGCAGGCCGGAGCCCTGGAGTCCTCCCTCGGTGCGGCGGGCTTTGCGCACTACTGCTGGGAGGAGTTGCTCCCCGATATTGGGCTCCACGTGGCCATGAAGTAACCGTCTCGGAATCGCGCCAACAGCGGCCCGAAGCTGGGACTCCGAACGGCCCCGCGCACGTAGACAAGGAGCGCCTCGAGAAAAGCCTCGAGGTTTCCGATGCTCCCCCACAGTCGGAGCGACCCGTCGTCGACGGCCGCCTGAAGGGTCAGTCGGGCGTCGAGGATGTCTTGGATCGCTCGCCGAGAAGTCCGCACGCGCACGTCCGCTGTTGGATGCCTCGCTCTCACTTTAGCCGCTCGCCGATCAAAGACCAGAGCGATCCGCTCGTCGTCGATGAGCAGGGTCGCGGTCATGCCTGCCAGCCTCCGGCACATCAGGAAATATGCCTCCGGGAACTCCTGCCGCAACGCCACAAAGGAAGCCTCAATGAAAACGCGGATGGAGGTCTCAGCCCCTGACGAACTCAACGTGCCCTCGCCCCTCCATGCGAATCGTCTCTCCTGCGATCCGCCCGTCTGCCCGGACACGACCGACCGTCTCGTTAATCACCGTCACGCCCATGTCTCTCTCGTTGGGAACGAGGATCTGGACGATGTCCTCGATCCCGAAAACGAGCCCCAGCCGATCGTCTCTGGACTCAGCCTCGACGTGAAGCCGATCGGGGACATCGGTGGTCAGCTCCGGAGCCAGCATGACCATGGGTGGCGGGACCCTCCGAATCTGACGGCTCCGAGCCCGGCCCTCCGGCGAGACTCGGATCTCGGCAGAGTCGAACCGCCGAATCATGGATTCCCCGTTCCATACGAGGAGCCTGAGGGACGAGGTTAGTCCTCGCGCCCGATCCGAAGTACGCGAGAAGACCAGCGACCAGGCGACGGAGGGGTCATCGGGTAACCCGAACCCCCATTCCCACGACAGATCGTCGCCCCAACGCCAACGGCCCCAGTTGTGATCGTGATAGATCAGCGCCTCCTCGAGGCGGTGGACGCGCCGACCCGCGACCACGCTTCCTCTGCCGACCAGACGAGGGATCACTACCCAACCGCTCTGCCTCGTAGCGCGATCGCCCTCAACGAGCAACGGCCGAGTTAAGGGCCGGGCCGTGAGGTAGAGGCTCACCGGCGGGCCTTCCAGGGCCGAGGACAGAACAAACCGACCGCCCTCGAACCGCACGACGTTGTGGCCGAGCTGAACCCGCACACCCGAGCCGATCACGACGTCGCGCTCGGGCGTGGTTTCGATCCCTCCCTCCCACTCGTGGTCGTGCACCAGCAGGATCGTCCTAGCGACCCGCTCGCCCGGCGCGGCGGCCGGGCGAGCGTCGCCGCCGAAGCTCAGGTTCAAGATGGTGTCCGCGCGCTGCCCGAGGATCGCGAAGTGGAACCACTCCTTCTCCCAGGAGGCGCCAGGGCCAACCGGGACCGGGCTGCTGCGAACGCCGTCCACGCGGTCGATGACCTGCTCGAGCGGCTCGCCGGACATGGTTGCTCAGATGAGCAGGGAGCCCGGATCGTCCGCAGATGATCTTGTCGGTGTCGCTGGATCGCTGATGGTCGCGGGTCCCTCCCCCAGGGCATCCAGGAACGCTCTTGCGAGGGCGACCAGCCCCAGCACGAAGTAGAGGTAGTCGTCGTCCTCTACGGCCTGGACGATCTGGCTCTGCACGAGGGGCGGCGGTTGCGTCATCGCGGCCCCGCCTCCACTCCGTCGGGTGTCAGCGCCTCCACGAGCGCGTGCAGCCAGTCCGACGGGGTCATGTCCGTGTCCGGCGCGTCTAGCGCCGGCGGATGTGCATCCCACAGGTTCCGAGCCGACCGAACCCAATCCAACCGAGCGAGCACCTCCAGCCATGCTCGGCCCTCCTCGGTCTGCGCGAATCGTCGGCCCTCCATCACCAGGCTCCGCACCACGGCGTCGACCCCTCTGGGCTCCAGCACCAGCAACCGGCGCCAGGCGACGAACACGCGATGCCGCGTCCCCTCGCCCTCCAGCACCAGCCGTGGAGCGGGCGGGCGCTCACCCACGACCGGTCGTCCTCCTTCCGGTCGCCTTCTTGGGGGCGGCGCGGGACGCCGTGGACCTCTTCGCGACCCCGCGGGACGTCGCTGACTTCTTGGCGACCCCGCGGGACGCTGCCGTCTTCTTCACGGCACCGGCGCGGCCGGCGCCGGTGCCGGTGGATCGGGTCCCCGCCCCCACGCCGCGTGTGCCTGTGGACTTCGCAGCCGGTCGGGTCTCCCCCTTCTTGATCGGAGGCGTCGTGCGCTTCCCGGCCCCGTCCCGCGGGGTCTTTCGAGCAGCCGCTCCCCGGGCCCGCCGCGCGGCGGTCCCTCCGTCCTCCGCCCACACCGTGAGAACCAATTCCAGTGCCTCTTGCCCTCGAACCGCGACGGTGGCCGTGTGGGGCTTCCCGGGTTCGAACAAGCCCGAAAGGACGGGAACCCGTATCTCCACCGCCTGCTCGGATCGCGGTGGCATGCTGAACCGAGGGGGCGTGATCCGAAGCGGTGGCCTGAAGAGGGGGCCATCATCGGGACCGGAGAATTCGGAGACGATGAACGAGATGTCCACCGGATCGGTCCGCTTGTTCTGCAGCACGAACGAGCCGACCGCGTCTTTTCCGATGGATGCGCGGAGGTCCATGGCGACCCTTCGGACGACGCCCTCGCTCCGCTCGCCAGACTCCTCCCCCAGCAACCGATCGAAGAATCGGTTGCCGTAGTCCCACCCTGCCTCGAGCAAGTTGTCGTAGTACGCTAGGCCGAGCGACACGACATTGCGGACGTATCCGCCCGTCTCCTCGCGCATGAACTCGGCATACCGTGAACGAACAGACTGTTCGTCGAGGTCCCCCCGCGCCACACGCCTGATCAGCTCACCATATCGCTGCGCCCCGCGAACCTGCTCCTCGATGGAGCGCGCCACCAGGTGCTGCATCCATCGACGGATCTCACCGGGAGAGCTGCTCACGTTGCCTCCTACTTGTCGCGTGTGATGACATGCTCGGTCATCTCCCTTATGAACGATCGGTGCACCGATGACGACATCCACGAGAACCCGCCGAGGGTCCGCTCGGCCTTCCGCGCCAGCCGATCGGCGAACGACCGTGCGTACTCCACGCTCCGGTACTGATGGATGAGGCCGTACAGGAACTCGATGTCACCTTCCGTTCGATCTGTCCGCGGTCGCGTGAAGATGCGAGCTGCGGCGGATCGGTCTGCCTCGCTGGCCGTTCGCATCATGTGGAGAAGGATGAGCGTCCGCTTCCCCTCCATCAGGTCCCCACCGATCTCCTTGCCATATCGTCCCTCGTCCGCCAGCAAGTTGAGGAGATCGTCCTGGATCTGGAAGGCGATCCCGAGGGAGGTGGCGAACTTCCGGATGAGCGAGAGCCGTGCGGCGTCGGATCCGCTGATGAGGGCCCCGATCTGCATCGGAGTGATGAACGTGTACCAGCAGGTCTTCTTGTACGACATGACGCAGTAGTCGCGATCGCGGAGCTCCCAGACCGATCTGCGCACCCAGTCGAGCTCGATGGCCTGCCCCTCCACGGACTCTCGGGCCATCCGAGACACGATCCGCATGATCGCCAAGGCCTTTCCGAGACCAAGGAGCCTCGCGTTGCCGAGGAGCGGCTCCAGGCACAGCGCGTGCATCCCGTCCCCGACGTTGACGGCGATGGGCACACCGTAGAGGCGATGGAGGGTGGGCTGTCCACGTCGCATGAGGGAGCCGTCCTCAACGTCGTCGTGGAGCAAGAACGCGTTGTGGAACATCTCGAGCACGGCAGCCGAGGGGAGGACGTCCTCGAGGCGGCCGCCCGATGCCCGGCACGTAGCGATGCATAGGGACGGTCGAAATCCCTTCCCGAGCCGAAGGGGGTACTCGAGCATTGGGCCATACAGGATCGGCCAGTACCGGTTCCGGGGGATGATCTCGTTCAGCTGCTCCAGGACCAGCTGATGACACTCGTCCAGATACCGGGAAAGTAAGTCGTCCGGCACCCCACCGAGCCGCCTAACAGCACCCGCACCCACAGCCCACGGAGTACGATGCGCAGTCTCGAGGAAGGATCGCCGTGGCGATCCTGACGGGCCTCAGGTTGCAGCCCGTGATGCTCAGATTCGCGTAGCCGACCAGGCATTCGTCGACGTCCGGGAGCTTCCTCCGCTCTTCCAGATCCGACGCCCGCGACGGCTTCTCCTTCTTGCCTTCCTCCTCGGGCGCCTCCGTGACGGCGAGCAGCATGGTGACCTCGCGCTCCTCGCACGGACCCAGCGTGAACGAGGTGGGTGGCTGCAGCTCTCCCTGGATGTCGAGAGGCTTCCCGCCGGGGGTCGTGAACGAGCTGAGGGACACCTCCACGTTTCGCTCCCGCCGCCGGGTATTCTCGACATTGACGGGGATCACCCGTCGCTCGCCGAGCCGCGTGTAGATCAGCAGGTCTGCATCGGAGACGCAGCAGCGGCACGAGCAGTCGTGCGCCGCGTGCCCGCAGTCGTCGCACGAGCACTCCTTGGTCCTGGCACCGGCCATTTGACCCACCCCGCCGAGCACCTTCCTGATGGCGTCACCCATCGTCGTGGCCACGTCGCCCAGGCCCCCGGCCCGGGACCGCCATGGCCGACCGCATCCGGCGCACCGGCCCCATGAGCGAATGTCTTCGGTCATCGCCGCGTGCATGGTCACGTCCTCTTCGATCCGCTCGTCCTCGATGCCTCCCGCTCGCGCGTGGGTACGACGACGAACTCCAGATCGGTCGTGTACAGGGCCGCCGAGCCCAGATACCGAGTGCGTTTGTCCAGGCCGTCGGGCACGCGAATCTCGAGCTCGACCGCGCGGACGTCCCCCGGCGCCAGTGTGAGCGGCGTGGGATTGTGCACGCGCAGCACTCCGGCCTGCCTCAACGCCTCGCGGGCCTGCCGGATCGATTCGGCAAGGAAGCCCTCCACCGTCCCGGCTCCGTCTTCCCATGACTCCAGCGCGGCTCGCAGCGAGCGGCATTCGAGCAACTCGTCATCGAGCGGCACGCCGCCGATCTCGTTGATGGCGAGCGGGACATTGCCGCCGTTCGTGAACACCACCCGCTTCTTCATGACCTCTCCTGGCCGGTTCTGGACCACCACGGGTGTGGGCGAGACATCGAGCAGGATCGTCTCGGTCACGTGCACGAGCACCGGACGGACCTGTCCGGAGACCTCCATTTCGCCCCGGTATTCCCCAGGCGGCGTGTGAGGCTCGATGCCCAGGGTGACTCTGACTCGGCGCGCCTGCCCCGGGCGAAGGACCACCGGTCGGATGGCGTGATCCCTCCCGGCCAGGACGTCCCCCCGCTCGTTGACGAGGTCCGGACGGAAGCGGGCACTGCGGAGGACGGTCCGCTTGTCGCCCGGGTTCCGCAGGGGCAGCTCCCCTTCAAGCGACTCGGGCTCACCGGCCAGGACGATCGGGTCTTCCTCGGAGAGGTCCAGGAGCTCCTGTGAGTGAGCCGCCCGGGGAGCCATGTCAACCTCCGATCCGGATCCCCAGGCCTTCGCCGCCCGCCTCTCGCGCGGCGAACCGGGAGGGCGCTAAATGACGGACCGGCTCCTCGGACCACGTGACCTGCGGATGGCGCGACACATCCTCGATGATGAACCGAGGTTCGCCGGACAGGTTGAACCCGAGGATCTCGATCCCGAACAAGGTGAAGCCGAAATGGTGATGGTGAGGCACGCGAACACATGTCGGCGGAAGCTTGTTCATGCCCAATTGCAAGCAGAGGTCCACAACCACCGGCTTGATGTCGAGCGACACATCGCCGCTCATCTGCGCGACGACCGGTTGCGTGACGGCCAGCTCGGAACGGGTCTTGAGATCGGCAGAGAACGGCTGGGGAACGTCGATATCCAATCGGCTGTCGGTCCTCAGTGGCTGCGGCAACTTCAGCTCGGCCGACACATCGATGTCATCGAGACCGAGGATGTCCACGGTTGCGGTGTTGTCGCTCTTCAGGTTGACGTTCGACGTGAAGCTCGCCTTGCCGCCCTTGCCTCCACCACCCACGGCCAGCTCCTTCGGCACGTCGACACGGCCACCGACGAAGGCAATCAGTTAAGTCATACGATCCGCGCTTGTCAAACGTTGCCACCGGCGCTCGCTAGCACGGTGGATCAACCAAAGACCGCGAGCCAAGGAGAGCCGTTGCAGCGGAGTCGCATGTGAACCGTTCTTGAGCTCCGGCTGGTGGGCAAAACGACCCGATGCAGGTCCCAACCGGCCTGGCCGACGGCGAGTGGGCGAGCCCACGGATTGACTCGGCATTGCCGCAGCGCGGAAGCGAGATTAATGTGGTGGCCTCGAAGCCTCCAGCCAAGTCACCGAGTCGGGCGAGAAGGGGCCGCCGCCGTAGGGGAACCATGGCAGAGGATCGACGATTCCGCGAGGTTCAGAGGTACGCAGACGTGCACGGCTTCTTCGCGGGCTTTCCGAACTTCCATGAAGCCGACTACGGAGACGGGGTCGTGTACGGAACGATCCTCCTCCGCGACACTGAAGCCGAATGGCGCGACGTGGCACGCTCCGAGTACAACATCTTCCACATCGAGGACGTCCCCGGGCTGTTCCGTGCAGCCGATGCCTACGCGGGCCAGCAGGGCTACCCGGCGGCCTTCCCCAACTGCGAACAGGCCGACCACGGGCAGGGCGTCGTGTACGGCACGATCCTGATGAAGTCTGGGACGACCGAATGGCGCGACGTGCCGCGGTCCGACCTGGGCGACCCGGACATCAACGACGTGCCCGAAATGATGCGCGCCGCGAACGACTACTCGGCGCGCGAAAGGCTTCGCCGCAGGCTTCCCGACGTTCAACCAGGCGGACCATGGCGCGGGCGTTGTCTACGGGATCGTCCTGCTCAAGCCGGGCATCTCGACCTGGTGCGACGTGCCGGCCGACTTGCTCGCGCTCTACTCGGCCCCGCCCAGAAGGTGGGCGATTCTGCTCTGCAACCTCAAAGATCTCCCGCCGGCAGCGACCTCGCGCGACCGTTACGACCAGTTCTTCACTGAAGCCGGAACCGGAACGGAGAGCGCCTACGACTACTGGCGAGACATGTCCTACGGCGTCGGTGGCTTGGGCGGCACAGTGGTCTTGGGCTTCTTCGAGATTCCTCACACGAGCACCGAGCTTATGGCGATTGGCGGATCCGCCCAGCGGCAGAATGCTTTCAACTGGGGCGTCGAGGCTGCCCGCGCCGCGAACGCTCGCCTGGACGACTTCGATCAAAAGGTCGTCGTCCTCAACGGTGGCGGCAACGACCACGGCAAGGCGGCCGGCGGGGTGACGTTCGTCTACGCGGACACGACACCGCTCGAACCGACGTTCATGTTCCACGAGCTCGGGCACGAGTTCGGTCTCGACCACTCGTTCAGCGACGAGCCGGCGCCCTGCGCTCTCGGGGATGGCCGACCGGGCGCGTACTGCGACTTCACGGACATCATGAGCGCGATGAACGTCTCGTCGTTCCAGGACGCGATGAACCGCAAGTCCGGACCGAGCCTGAACGCCGTTTCAAGGAAGTGGCTCGGCTGGCTGCATCGGTCGCGGATCCGCTCGTTCCCACCCGTCGGCCCTCCTGAGACTCTCGCGCTGGCGGCCGTGAACCGACCGGACGTCGACGGCTACCTGATGGTCCAATTCGCCGGAACGAGCCGAGAGGACCCGGCTGCCTCGAGCACGTACACGGCCGAGTTCCGCGAGCGGTCGGGGTGGGATCGGGGACTCGGCTCGAGGGTGATCGTGCACGAGATCCGGTCGGATGGTCTCGTCCGGATGCTGAGGTCGAATCCGGTTGGCATTCTCAGCGCGGGTGGCGAGTTCGTCTCGCCGTCACCTTCGACTGTGGTGCGAGTCGAGTCGCTCGACACTATGGGGCACGTGGCGCGCCTGCGCGTTTGGCACCTGCCACCGACGGGGAGCCGCGACGTCCGCATCGTCACGGTTCTCTTCGATCCGGAAGGGCCGGAGCCGCAGGGCGAATACGTCCTGATCGAGAACGACCGCACGGGATCCGCGGACCTCGACCGCTGGACTCTCCAGGACGCGGCACAGCACACTTACAGATTCGCGGCGTTGACGCTCGCCCCGGGCGCGACAGTGAAAGTGTTGACTGTAACCGGAACCGACGACGCCGAGAACCTCCACTGGGGGCGCCACCAGGCCGTCTGGAACAACACGGGCGACATCGCGATCCTCAGAGACGCCGGCGGCACCGAAGTCTCGCGATTCGCCTATACCGCGTAGCATTAATCTGGCCGATCAGCGACGTCAGCGTTGTCCACGGGGATCTCCAGCCCCCCGCGCGCCCGACCTCTTGCTGACATTGACATCAAAAGCAGCCACCATCGCCGCACGTCAGGGACTCATCGGTCATGAGCAGTCAGAATGAGGCGAGGCGACCCAGCGGCTGCATGCCTGGTCCCGTGATTCAGCATCACGGAGGGTTGAGCACCCGGGTCGGCGCTATTTGGTCACACGGACTCCCCTGTGGAATTGGCAGATGTGGCACCCAAGTGCCGAGCTACGGCCCGAGAGTGCTGAACGTCGCGCCTAAGGTCCAAGGCCAGGCGTTGAGCCTTGCCTTGTCGGATGACTGGTGTCTAATGGCATGACGAGATTGCAAGGAGGTGGTGACCGGACAAGTCTTTCTGAACCGCAGGACAAGTCTTCGAGCTAAGTCGACCTCACAAGTCTTAGCAGCTTCGAGGACGGCGCCAGAAGACAAAGTCCCTGGTCACAGGCCTGAAGGCAATCAGAGCACCGGACCTACCTTCAAAACCGGTGTGCCGGCGAGAGCTGGCAGGCGGGTTCGATTCCCGTCCGCCTCCGCTACCCTGCAGTCTTGGGTCCCTCCGTTCCGAGATACGAGGGCGTCTGGACCCTTCACCGGACC
>Ga0137374_10008178_pt1 | contig 12382 bp, 5 predicted proteins | sample SagtaG_20_FD_104811 | JGI IMG/M metagenome (GOLD analysis project Ga0137374, IMG submission 104811) | Vadose zone soil microbial communities from Sagehorn Ranch, Mendocino, California, USA - Sage1_R_100_16 metaG | ecosystem: Environmental > Terrestrial > Soil > Vadose zone | place: USA...
ACGCTCTCCCATTACAATATTCTCAACAATGGTCGTTTCACGGGCAAACGGTTACACTACACGGAAGAAGATAAAGTTTGCATCCCCATTCCATTGTATCACTGTTTTGGTATGGTCATTGGCAACCTGTGCTGTACATCCATTGGTGCATGTATGGTCCTACCATCAGAAACTTTTGAGCCGCTGAAAGTATTGCAGGCCGTTGAAAAGGAACGATGCACTTCATTATATGGAGTACCTACCATGTTTATTGCAGAATTGCAATTACCGGCGTTTGATCAGTTTGATTTATCATCATTACGCACAGGTGTAATGGCCGGCTCACCATGCCCCGTTGAGGTGATGAAAAAAGTGCAATCACAGATGAACATGAAGGATGTACAGATCTGTTATGGCATGACAGAGACTTCTCCCGTTTCCACACAAACATCTGTAGGTGTTCCTTTTGAAAAACAGATAAGTACAGTTGGTACAGTGCAGGATCATCTTGAAATAAAAATTATAGATCCTGAAACAGGAGAACTTCGAGATCGAAATATGCCCGGCGAATTATGTACGCGGGGATATTCTGTGATGCTTGGTTACTGGAACAATTCAAGAGCAACCGATGAGGTAATAGACCAAGCAGGATGGATGCATACCGGTGATCTCGCCACAATTGATGAAGAAGGTTATATAAATATTGTCGGTAGAATTAAGGATATGATATTACGTGGTGGTGAAAATATTTACCCACGCGAAATAGAAGAATTTCTTTACACACATGAAGCGATTGCTGATGTACAAGTGATAGGTGTACCAAATAAAAGATTTGGAGAAGAAGTAATGGCTTGGGTGAAAACAAAAAAGGGTTATCATTTGACAAAAGACGAGCTGCGACAATTCTGCAGTAAAAAAATTGCACGTTATAAAGTTCCCAGGTATTGGAAATTTGTTGACAGTTTCCCATTAACTGTCACAGGCAAAATAAGGAAAATAGAAATGCGAGAAGCGGCAATAAAAGAGTTAGGATTACAGGAAGCGGCGAAAATAAAAACTGCGTAACGAATATTAATTTTTATGAAACCGGCTGTATTGCATCATGACATAGCAGAGAAACAAGCCGGATTTTTCCGCACAACATAAAATGAATTTATAAAAAGATAAAGGCAGTCTTTGTCCTGCTCCTTCTAAAATGCGCTTACACTTGATTGTTAGAAAAGCACGGAAAAAATTTATCAATGCTGGCAATGAGTGGCCAAAAACAAAACAAGTGATTAAGTCATGGAAAAACTATTCAAACGAAATCATTCTCTTGTTACGGAAGCCAAAAAGAATAAGCCAAGCCTTGCTCAATTGCAGCAGCAGGTATCTTTAGCTCACTAAGTTCTCTTTCAAAAAATAATTTTGTAGAGGAAGTAAAACAGGCCATTCATATCAATATGGATGATGCTTATGATTTTAATTGGAAAGCTGACAAATGATGAACGATGCAGAAGCCACCGACAACATTTTTTATCCTGCGATATTTTTTGCCTCATTATTTTTCTGAAGAGATATCGCACTAAATTTTTGCTTTAATACTTTCATATCCTCGCTGATTTTTTTCTTCAGTACATGAACATAAATTTGGGTAGTATTGATCTTGGTGTGTCCCAGCATTTTGCTTACTGTTTCTAAAGGAACTCCATTGGCTAACGTTACCGTTGTGGAGAATGTATGTCGTGCCAAATGAAAGTTGAGATATTTTTCTATCTTCATAAATGGCTATCACATCTTTTAAAGAGGCTGCCACAGGCTTATCAATAAACACGGGCTTTCCAGCTTTAAACACCAATAAAGCCTGCTCTAAATGCAGCCTGCCATCGTTGGTTTCCAGAAGAACTACATCAACTTTATCGAGTAATTCTTTTATTGATGCAGCAATCTGTACCCCGTATTTTTTTATTTCTTCAGTATAAGCCGGAATTCTCTCAGCACTCGATTGTATATCCGCGCTTCCCTTTGGATAGGCAACAACTACTTTATACCCGGCAAATTCTGCTCCGGCATCAGCGTTGTTCAGCGTTTTCGTAAATTCGATGCTATGAGAAGTATCGAGGCCAATAATACCTATCCTTCTTTTATTTCCAGCTTTTTGAATTAAAGAAGAAACATGTCCGGCACTTGTAATAGCAATTCCGGCAAAGCTTATGTTTTTAACAAACTCTCTTCTGGATGATGTTGACTTTTTCATTGGCTTTATTTGAAGTTCGATTTTTCAATATTCCGTTTTATGAGCGGTAAATTTTGATATTTAATTTATCACCTCTTATTCGTCTTCCATCTTTCTAAGAGTATAGGTGAATTTACCTTTTGGAGCATGTGTTTTACAGGTTAATAACAAACGCCATATAGGAAGATGATTCCAATTTTCTTCCAGTTGTTTTTCATCAGGTGAATGAGTTAGTGCCTCTTCTTTTTTCACGTCCCATACATTAGCATCATACTCCATTAAAATTTTTTTGCCGTCAACATCAAATATTATTTTTCCTGGTTGCTTTATATCTGCGAAGCAAATGGTCATGAAAGTTTGGGTTAATTGTTTTAAAGGACTTTCCGATAAATAACTGTCTTCAATTATTAACCTGTTCAATTTTTTTTCAACAGTTACTCTTCGTTTCCATTGTTTAATACCGCATTCCGCAGGATAAGCAGCAGCAATGTCCATCTGCAATTCACTGCGTGAAGAACCGGAGGTGTGCTTAACATTCTTCGCTTCAAACTGCCTGCCATCCTGCTGTTGAAAACCATTTATCAAAGGGACATTATGGTAGGCAGAAGCGTTGTACCATAAAGTATATCTGTCTTTTGAAAATGTTTTGGAAGTGTAGGTTCCCGAGCCAACATCTATAATTAGCGGCTTGCCATCTGCATATAATATTACATCGCCTACATCATTATGATTATGGCTTTCCGCATTATTTCCTGCATGAGAAGCAATAAAAAATCCTTTGTCAGTTCGCGAGGTCATTAATTGCACACTATTTAGCCAAACATTATCTAATGATGGTGCTTCTCCTTTTTCTTTATTGCAATCTTTCAGGGCAGTAAAATTCCAGAGACGATCGGCCATTGTAAAACCATCGTTCAACACATCATAGCCCTGATGAAAAAACATTGATCCAAAATGCTGGAGTAAAGTGTCATTAACAATTTTTCCAAAGCGATGTATCATTAATCCATCCGGGTATAATACCGGGTATGCATCTGCGACCGATATAAAATAATTACCAGCGATATGGGCTTTATAAATATATGACGCAAGCAACTTAATAAGAGGTTCGTTAAAAATACTGACATGACCAGCAGTCGCACTCTCTATAATACTAAGTCCGTCAAATAATCTTCCTACTGCATCGAACCAATAACCCGGGCCTTCATCCACAGCGCCATCATCTCCAATCTGGTTTAAGTAGATATCAGTCAAGGTCATAGCGTGGCGCAATTCTGATGCGCGGCGTTTTTCATCTTTTTCAAGCAGTAACAGGCTTATCATCCAGTTACTTGTTATCCAGGGATTCCAGTTATTCGTATGTTCTCCGAAATACCAGTAACGTTTACTATCTTTTTCCAGTGACGTAAATATTCTTCTGTTTACTTCATAATATATGCGTTTGCGCAAAAGCGGCGACACTGTATCCAGTTCTTTTCCGGTAAGATAATCTGTTAATGCAAGTGTTGTAGCTGTTTCAGCCGCAAACAGATCTACTATCGGGTCTTCTACATCAGCAAGCCCGGAACCGGCCTTTTGCAAACTTAAATGAGCAGGAACGCCCCAAAAACTCTCTTCACAAATTGACCATATACCATCAGCAATTGCATTGGTGAACCTGCCTTTTTGCTCTATAGATTCTGCCAGCGCCAGGACAAACAGGCGTTCGCGTTTTTGAAATGATGTATCCTGGTAATTGCTTCGGTTGCCTGTGCGCACATACTCCATCATTAGCGATGCAGACAATGGTTGAAAAGGCAGGATTGCATACTGTTGTGCCTGGTTAATAATTTTCTCATGCATACTATCGGGCAAAATCTCCTGCCATTCTTTTGCAGTTTGGGGAAAAGGGTGCCATTGCGATAAGGGCATTAACGACTGTGCAACTTCTTCTTTTGAAAAATGGCTCAATAAGTTGCGCTCTGCAGGCTGCGCATTAACAGAACAAGCACAACTCATCCATTCTGTAAGCAATATTGCCGATACGTATTTCAAAAATAGTTTCATGCGTAAAATATATTTTGTCTGAGCAACTTATGTTTATAATTTTTTGTATCCAACTTTTAGTACAATACTTCAGCTTGGGAGGAATGGAGGTCACAATCTCTGCAAAAATTACCTAAAAGATTTTTAGTTATTTTGATAGCATTTGTCATGTCCTGCTCCAAATTATAAGTAGAACCCCTGCCACCGCAAGTTGTAGTTACTTGTGACCTTCAGTATCTACAAGATATAGCACCGCATCCCCACTGAATGGCGAATTAAACAACCGGGAGGATGAGCCCGCAGGTATCGGACTTTGCGATGTCGTTGTTCCCGTTGCAGGGTTGAACCATTCCACAGACAGCATCCGCGTATTCGGCATTGCCGAAAGATCCACAGTGAATGAACCTCCCGAAGGAGCATAAACCAGGTATTCCGCACCAATGGATGGTGTTTGAGCAAGACAATACTTAGTTGAACAGAGAGAACTGCCCGGAGTTAGATTGACCAGATGGAGCCTGCGTGAATATTTCAGGATATACTCAAGATTGTTCCGGAAATTTTCCCAACGTAAGTCAGGCAAGCTACAGATGGCATTAACCGGAGAAATACACATATTCCGCTTCTGTCGTGGATAGTAAACAAGATAGGGATCCATAAACAAGACCTGGTTGCCGTTTGCAAAATTCTCCCACGCATAATTCCGGTTTTTTTGAGGCGAATCATTCCAAATCTCCCAGTAACTGTGATCGCTGTCATTGATGTTTACTTTGCAAGCAGGCTTCCCCGTTCCGCAAGACCTGGCAGGAGAAATCCGGGCCAACGGGGCAATCCAGTCTGCATCAGAGTTATAGAGTGTCGTGTCAATTTGGGAGTTATATACCGCGGGCACTCCATATCCAATAGGATGCTGATAAGGTTTTTTCTTCTCATAAGCTCTTCCAAGCGAAATCAAATGGTTATTCCACCAAGTTGAATTTTCTGGTGCTTCCTGGGAAACAATCCAAAGTACATTTGGTAAATCGTTCAAAGTGTTGATGGTTTTTTTAACATAGGCATCCTGGAAGTCGGTAATTGCATTGGATGCAGTCATCGTGACAGCACCAACCTGCGTCTCAGGCGATCCACCCTTGTAGCCGTCATCAATTCCATTGATGTTGTTGGTACCCGAAAAAGGGTATCCATCGGTTGCACAGCGAAAACGCAAAAGCCATTCACCAGAAAACAAATAAATACCTGCATAGATGCCTGCACTGTTCAGGCTTTGCACCCGTTCACGTAATCGATCGAAATAATTTTCGTCAAATTTTGTAAGATCAAATTTCAATCCGCCATCAGTCGCCAATCCCGGGCCGCTACGTTTCCAGGGAAACGGACTTACCTTAATATCCGGCGGAGAAGAAGTATCTGTGGTTGGAAGGCCATGGAATTTAGGCAGCTCAGTGCTCCAGAGCAAAGTAAAATTGTGCCCATGCGCCTTGAGGAAGCTGACAAAGGCATTAAAATCCAACGTTTGAATAGAACCGTTACTACCCCAATCCTGCAGCGTGTTCCATGTTTGCGACCCGCAAAGGATGAGCGCGTTGCCATTCGCATCTTCGAAGTAATTTGGATTGCTGGAATGTCTCAATGGCCCGCTGACTGGTGTCCGCGCGGCCTTGGGTGTTATATCATCAGCGCCAACATCCAGCATCAACACCCAGTCGCTTTCGCCTTCGTTGTTTTTTCCAGGGGGAGTAAATTCATGTGTGACCTTATTGTCAAATGGAGAACCCGGAATTTTTGTAAAGTTGCCGCTCGTAGCATCATACCATCTTGCGCGGGTGCTCCCTCCCATTGCGCTAAGATCTACCGTTGCCATCCGGCCCTTCCTGATCATAAGGTTCTTCCAGTAAATAAGCAGGCAAAACGGGCTTATGTGAATAAGCACTGCCCCCAAGACTCGGCACACTAACATCTTTTGGTACCCAAGTGTATGTGCCATTAAGTGTCATTCGGTCGCCAAAATCTTCCTGATCTGTACTGTTCTGCCCCGGGTTTGCTTCCGCACTGTATTCAGTTGACAACTGCCCGGCAACACTTTTAAGACCAGCAATAAGAGCTCCCTCAACTTCTTTTTCAGTAGCTGTAAAATGGCCCATGTCTCCCAAAAGCATCCATATAATATTCTTTTGATTCTTATACCTGTTTGCAATCCATGCGCCATAAGCGCGTGATTTTGCTGCTCCATTTCCAAGAAGCTCCGCCATCCACCCCTGGTTGCTGTCAGCATAGCCTGCATAAGCCGGGAAGAAGAATACCTCGATACCCCTCGACTCGCAATAGAAAAGAAAAGAATCCACAAATCGCCAATATGCTTCGTTAGGGGTAGTAAGGTCAGGTGCCTGGGCACTGGTATCAGTATAAGTAAGCGAACCATCCCAGTTTGATCCATTCAATCGCTTAAGAAAGGGGATATCTCCGTTGCCATTGAATGGCGGATGATTGCCCCGCGGATCATGGTTGAGCACATGCATCTCGATTGAATTATATCCATGCGAAATGGTGTTATTAATAAAGGCTTGATAACCTTCAACGGATTGCGAGATCACAAACCACGCTGTCCTTCCGAGAATTGGGAAAGGCATGTTGTTTTGATCGACAAGATAGCGGCCATTCATACTCTTTTTGAGTGGAAAAACCGGAGTTTGCGCACTACAAATTGAACACAGCCCCAAAACAAAAATTGCGAGACTCAGAAAGCTGATTTTATTTTTCATCTGCAACGAGTTTTAATAAAATTCGTAATTGCATTCACTATGCACAAGTAGTTAAAGTCACAAAATATTTATTTGAAGTAATTATATTTAATGAGGAAATCGAAGAAATACAAAGTGCATCGATCACTATAAATGTAATATCGAATCTAAACTTATTCTCTAAATAAACGGGTATGAAAATAAAAAATGAAACAGTCTCATGCAAGCTGAGACTGAAAAATATTAAATGCAATTATGAGAATATTGTACGCATAAAACAAAAAGTGTCTTGTTATGCTATCCTTATTTTGCTACTCTTCCTGCTTCTTACCGTTGAGCCTCTTTTTGCGCAAACAAATTCCACAAAAAAGGAAGAAGAGAATTTAAACGTTTTTCACGATTGGATTAAATGGAATAACCCCGGGAGCCTGGTGCTTAACCATCTTACCAAACAGGCAGAGGATTATTATAAGATAAGAGACAATGAGATAGCCGGATTAAAAACAAAAAACGATTGGATAAAGAGACAGCAAATCGTTAAGAATAAACTTAAGGAACTAATCGGCACCTTTCCTAGGAAGGAAGCATTGAATCCAGAAATTACTGGCATCACACAAAAAGAAGGTTACAGGATCGAGAAAATCATTTATGAGCCCGTTCCAGGGTTTTATGAAATAGGTTGCCTTTATATACCTGATAAAATAAATGGCAAAGCTCCGGCAATCCTGAATGTTTTTGGACACGACCAGGCATCATTCAGGGAAGAATACTACCAGGTCATTATAACAAATCTTGTAAAAAAGGGAATGATCGTTTTTGCAATAGATCCGTTGGGACAAGGAGAGCACGTGCAATATTATGATACGTCCATAAAATTTTCTGCAATTGGGTATTCAGTCATAGAGCATTCTTATATGGGAAATGTTTGTTTTATATCAGGTATTTCTTCAGCAAAATATTTTATCTGGGACGGAATCAGGGCTATCGATTATCTGCTCACCCGTAAAGAGGTGGATCCTGAAAATATTGGAGTAACAGGCTTTTCCGGGGGCGGAACCGTATCTGCGTATTTAGGAGCATATGACGACAGGGTGAAAGTGGCGGTACCATGCAGCTGGCCTCTCACATACAGAACACAGCTTGAAACGAAAGGAATACAGGATGCTGAAAACACATTGATTCGTGGCCTTGCAAAAGGTATAACCTTTGAAGATCTGATAGAAGTGAGATCACCAAAGCCGACATTGATGGCATTTACAACACGTGACGAAAATATGGCATTTCAGGGAGCACGTGATGCACTCAGAGAAGCCAAAAAAACGTACGCAGCTTTCGGTAAAGAAAATAATTTACAATTGGTCGAAGATGATGCTAAACATTCGATGACCCCGAAAATAAGATTAGCTATGTATGCTTTTTTCCAGAAACATTTTAACATGCCCGGTAATCCTGCAGAAGAAAAGACAGATTTACCTACAGTAAAAGAGTTGACCGTAACTCCAACAGGCCAGATTGCTACATACAAAGGTGGAAAAATGATTTTTGACCTTAATAAAACGGAATCCGAAAAACTGATCAACAATATTGAGCAGTCGCGACAAAATATTGTGAACCATCTTAACAAGGTTAAAATAAAGGCAAAGGAAATTTCGGGTTATAAGACTCCTTCCCGGGATAAGGAAGGATCATTTATTAATGGCAGGTACCAGAGAGATGGCTACACTGTGCAACTGGATGCCATTGCGGGAGAAAGCGATGAGTATGCTATTCCTATTCTCTTGTTTAAACCTGATGACAACCTGGTGAAACATCCTGCAATAGTTTATCTTCATTCTAAAGGGAAAGTTACTGATGCGGAACCGGGTGGCGAAATAGAAAAATTAGTCAAAAAGGGATATATAGTTGCAGCTGCTGATGTTTTGGGTATTGGTGAGACTACCAATACTGCCGCAAGAGGTTATACTGATGGCTATACCGCAGTTTTAATTGGCAGAAGCATGGTTGGCATCCGTGCCGGAGATATTGTAAGAGTAGTGAACTATTTAAAAAATCAAAGTGATGTTAATCCATTGAAAATTGGTGCAATTGCCTTTAATGAAATGTGTCTTGCACTTATCCATGCTGCAGCATTTGACTCTTCAATTAATAACATTGCACTAATTGGTTCGCTCATCTCTTACCAATCGGTTGCAATGAACAGGTTTCATAAAATTGGGATAACAAAAAGACCAAATTCAGATTATTGGCATCCTGTTGAGGTTGATTTTACCTGGGGCATTGCTTCAGTATTGACTGCATATGATTTGCCGGATTTAATCGGTTGTATTGCTCCACGAAAAGTTCTGTTTGCCGGTATCACAAATGCGATGTTGGAGCCTGCCTCAGCAGAAGTAATCAGCGAAGGACTTGCATTCCCCCGGTCGGTATATTCTTTTAAAAAAGTGCCGCAAAATATGAAGACTATAGAGAAAACGGATGATCTTACCTCAATTGTAAATTGGGTTTGTGAATAGTTTCCCGGGACTTTAAAATCTAATTATGTTTAGGTCGCAAAGAGAAGGTTTATCCATTCTGTTGATTGTTTATTTCCTGTTTGACTGCACTGTATTAAAAAACCTATCTCACCTTACCATCCCTTACATCATACAGAAAGTAAAATATTGAGGATGTTGTGTTGTAAAAAATGAACGTGTTTTATAGTTTCTAAAGTTATCTGAAATAGGAATATTTATTGATCCTGTTGGTGGAGATTTTCAAAACTTCATAATCAGATCAGCCGGTAGAATTATTAATTATTACTGATGAAAACTTTGCCCGATAAATTGTAATGCATCTGTTATACCGGTTCGCCAATAGGTCCAGTCATGAACACCATCACGAATCCGAAATTCATGAGGCACCTTTTTATCCATTAATGCTATATGCAAAAGACAATTTCCGATGCTAAGAAAATCATCATCACCACAATCTATCCAATAGCGTACTTTTTTTAAATCCTCCACGGATTTAGTTTCAATAATTTTTAAAATTGAATTACTATACCACGCCTTAGTTAATCGATTCCTGCCTTTAAGACCACGTCCATATAACTGGCCGTTAGTTTCTATCCATTGCTCTTCAGACATATTTATTATTTCATCATCGCTCCATACCGCAGCGCTTAAAGGAGCTGAAGCAGCAAACAGCTCATAATATTTTAAAGCGTATATTAATGATCCATAACCACCCATTGATAAGCCGGCAACACCTCTGTATTTTTTTTCTGCTTTTATCCGGTATGTTTTTTCAATTGATGGCATAAATTCTTTTATAAAAAAATCCTCATACTTTTCTTTGCCATCATATGAATTTATGTAGAAGCTTGAATCACCGTTTGGCATAGCAATTATCATCGGAGGAATAGTGCCCTCTGCAATGGCTTTATCAGCATACCTGTTTATTTCTCCAAACTGAAGCCAACCGGTATTATCATCAGTATAGCCGTGAAGCAGGTAAACAACAGGGTAAGTTCTGTCAGAAGAAGTATAATCAGGTGGAAGATAAATAGTGTATTTAACGTCTTTGTTTAAAATTTTGCTTGCAACGGTTTTTTGTTCTATAATTTTACCGGTATTTTGAGTAAAAGCATAATTAAAAATACCAATGGCAAAAATGAATGCAGTTAGATTTTTCAATGTAATTCCCATAATAATTATTTATAAAGGCTGTAAATTTAAATAGTAAATTGTGGGGAGAAAATATAATTGGCAACGCATATTTCATAGTCTTTAATAAGATTAAACCGCCCTCTGTGGCTCAGTTGGTAGAGCAGTTCACTCATCCCTTACCAATCAATTGTAATGAACAGGTTTCATACAATTGGGATAACAAAAAGACCGGTGTCAGATTATTGGCATCCCGTTGAAGTTCATTTTACATGGGGCATTGCTTCAGTATTGACCGCATATGATTTGCCGGATTTATCGGTTGTATTGCTCCGAGAAAAGTTGTATTGGCAGGTCTAAGAAACCCAATGCTGGAGCCTGCTTCACCAGAATTAATCAACAAGGAACTTGAATTTCCCCGGTCTGCATATTCTTTTAAAAAAGCACCGGATAATTTGAAGATTATTGAAAAAATGGATGCTCTTGATTCGATTGTAAATTGGAGTTTTGAATAATTAATTTAAGAGGATGATACAACTGCCGGTTAATGAACATTTGAATGTTTCGTAACTGCTCTCACTAACTTGTACAGTTTTCCATCCGCTTTAGTTAATATGTATAATTCTCCTTTGCTATCCATGCCAAATCTTATTTCAACACGGCTATTTTTGCAAAGCTGGGCAAGTGTTGTAGTCATGCCGTTAAATGAGATGTTCCATTTTCTGATAGTGGCTTGCTTTCCTAGTCTTAGGTTCTTCATATTTACAAAAAACAACCTGCCTGATCCAATATCTCCAAAAAGATATTTCCCTTTCAAAAGCGGTATGACGCTTCCGCGATATTCAAACCCACCCGAAATAGCCGTTCCTTCATCATGATCAAATTGAGCTACCGGATATGTGATATGATAAATAGAATCATTTGAAGGAAGGGGATAAATTTTACCGGCATCATTAAAAAAGCGTTCAAGGAAAGTTCCTTCCCTTATCGGCCAGCCGTAAAAATGTCCTGGTATAATCATATTTAATGATTCAATATTACGCTCACCAATGTTTACAGCAAACAACTGGCCTGATTTACTCCAGCTGATACGGTGAGGGTTTCTAAAACCATAGGCATAGATTTCCCGGACACTTTTTAAACTGTCTTTTTTATTAAAAGGATTGTGCGGTGGAATGCCGTATTGACCATTCTTGCTATTGTTCCCCAATGGATCTATCCGGATAATACTACCCCAAATCTTCTCGGGAATTTCCGACACTAAAGGATATCCAATTATGGCGCTGCCTCCATCCCCAATGCCTATATACAATAGTCCATAATCCTCATCACCTGGTTTTGCAAGTCGGTTAAAGGCAATCTCCTGAACTCCATGAATATCTGTAGGCATATCTACGCGGAAAATTTCCCGGCTTTTACCTGAAAACGGGAAAGTTGCCGGGTCAGTTTTCCATTCAGTTAATACCCATTGCAACACAACAGGAATAGAATCGGGATATTTAAAATCAGGTTTGGCTGATCCGGCCGGTTCTGTATGGGTTGTATATAAAAGACCATTTTTTGCGAATTCCGGATGAAATGCAAAACTGCCAAAGCCGGTAGCCAATCCAGGCTGATTAATGAATTTAGGTTTAAACGTAGCCATATCCATATAAACTTTTGGCTGGCCGTTTTGAAGTTTATAAAGTTTACCGCGCAGATCCAAAATATATAAATCACCTGTATTTGGCTGATAGTCAAGTTTGGTTATTCTTGTTAAAGGTGAGTCATTAGAGGACGGAGGA
>Ga0137374_10008184_pt1 | contig 12377 bp, 10 predicted proteins | sample SagtaG_20_FD_104811 | JGI IMG/M metagenome (GOLD analysis project Ga0137374, IMG submission 104811) | Vadose zone soil microbial communities from Sagehorn Ranch, Mendocino, California, USA - Sage1_R_100_16 metaG | ecosystem: Environmental > Terrestrial > Soil > Vadose zone | place: USA...
ACCAAGCCTCGAACTTTCGATTCCTCTGCCTTAAGGCGCCGACTTGGCGGCGCCGCAGAGAGGCTGGCCGGGCTGGGCCCGGCCAGCCGGCCGACGCACAAACTTGGTTTACCAAGCCTCGAACTTTCGATTCCTCTGCCTTAAGCTTGTTGCTTGGAGGGGCGACGCTGCGGCGGTAGCCCCTCCGTCCCGCATTCAGGGGTTTCCTCGTTTCCGGTTGGAGGAACCTTGGTTGTGGCCGTAACCGTAAGTACGATCACGCCACGTGATTCGACGACTGGGCATCTCGGTTCTGGTGATTGCGGCGCTTGCGCCGGTCCTGAGCGGCGATGCGGCCCCGCCGGTCCTGATCCCGCAGGGCGTGACCCTCTCGGGCGTGCCGGTCGGAGGCATGTCGAACGAGCAGGCGCAGGCGGCGCTCAGGCCGGCCTTCGCGAAGCCGGTGCGGCTCCTGTACGGCGACCGTCGCTGGCGGCTCGTGCCCGCGCGCTTCGGCGCGAAGGTGACGATCGCCCGCGGTGTCGCGGACGCGCTGCGCGCACCGGCGGGCTCAGCCGTCGCGCTCGTGCCGACGGTCGACGAGCAGGAGGTGAGGCGGTTCGTCCGGGCGCTCGACAAGCCCATCTCGTATCCGGCGAAGGACGCCGAGCTGAAAGGCCTGAACGGGCTGAGGCCGGAGTTCGTCAAGGAGCAGTCTGGAATCCAGGTGCTGCGGCAGCTGACGACGCGGCGCGTCGTGCGCGCGCTTCAATCCCCGCAGATTAGGCGGATCCGCGTTGCGGCAAGGATCGTGGAGCCGAAACGCACTGTGGCGAAGTTCGGCCCGGTCATCGTCATCCGCCGCGGCGTGAACGAGCTGCGGTACTACCTCGGCTCGAAACTCGTGCGGAAGTTCGGCGTGGCGACCGGCCAGGCGGTCTATCCGACGCCGACCGGGACCTTCAGCATCGTCGACATGCAGCTGAACCCCTGGTGGCGGCCGCCCGACTCGCCGTGGGCGAAGGGACTCGATCCGATTCCACCGGGCCCGGGCAATCCGCTGGGGACACGCTGGATGGGTCTGTCGGCGCCGGGCGTCGGCATCCACGGCACGCCCGACGACGCGTCGATCGGCTACTCCGCCTCGCACGGCTGCATCCGCATGCACATACCCGACGCCGAGTGGCTCTTCCACCACGTCCAGCTCGGCACGCCGGTCGTCATCACGGACGCCTAAGGCCGCCGGAAGCTGTCGGACTTCGAGCTCGACATCACCGAGCAGGGGTGGCTCGGCTCAGACGACGAGGCGTCTCACGACCTGTGCTCGCACGGCGACGTGCGGGTGGAGATCGGCGGCCGGGTCGTCGCCCCCGGCGACGGTGAGCGCAGCTACACGATCAACACGACTGCGCTGGCTCTGCTGCGCAGCCTCGAGACGGATCACTCCCCCGGGCGGCCGGTCGCCGATCGCCTCGTGCTGCACTGCGGAATGCTGCTGATGACGTCCTGTCCGATCGGGATCGACTGGTCGGTCACCCACGTCGGCGGACGAGTGCGCCTGCACGACGTGGTTCGGTACGACACCGTTGACGAGAGGGAAGCGGCACGCTTCCCCGACCTCGTGGTCGAGCTCGAGGGCGACGAGTATCGGAGGAAGATCGCTGAGTTTGCCGAGCATGCGAAGCAACCGTTCGTGGGCGCCGAGAAGTCCCTCGAGGACGACTTCGATCGCGAGCTGTACCAGCAGTTTTGGCGTGAGTTCGACGCTCGGTTGGCCCGCGCGCTCCTATAGAGGCGGGTCGCCAAGCTGCGGCTACGATAGGGGTCTCGCGGACGTAGCTCAGTTGGTAGAGCATCAGCTTCCCAAGCTGAGGGTCGCGGGTTCGAACCCCGTCGTCCGCTTCGCAGGTTTTGCTCACGACCGGCGTCTTCTCTAAGGAGCCCGGGCGTCTTGACGGTTGGGAGCCGCAGCCAAACCGTCTGGGATTGACGGCCGCTCGGGCTCCATCTCGTAGAGGGGGGCGGGAGAGTCCGTTTAAAGGGCGGACCCTCCCTCACTCGTCGCGCTCTGGCAACAGCGGGGCTCGCGCGGCTAGAGAGCCGGGGGTCCGCCCACTCTGGGCGGACCCCGCTCTGCGTATCGCGTCGGACTACTTCAGGAGCTTGACCTGCTCGATTGAGATGTAGTCGATGCGTGTCTCGAAGCCGCTGTTGTAGGTCACGAAGGCCGATCCGCTTCCATCCGTCTTCCCGGCCACGTCGCGGAGCTTGACGCTGTTCGGCTTGACAGCTGGGTCGGCCGCGACGTTCAACGTGTCCGAGAAGTGTTTCTTCGATCCGGAGGATTCGCCGTCGACGGTCACCACCTGATTGATGCCGTCGAACGCGGTCACCGTGATCGTGTCCGCCTCGTCGCCCGCGGCAATCCCGACCACTTCCGTGCCCGGGGTCGACACGGACAGCATCAGCAGGGAGTTCACCTGGACTGTGGAGGTCGGCGCCTTGATCGTGCCATTGATGGTGTCAACACCCGCGGTCGCAATCGTGGAGACCGTGTCGCTGCCGGCCCCTGGATCGACTGAGAGCCCACCCGAACTCACACCGGTGAAGTCGATGAGCTGCGAAGAACCGGCCCGGGCGAGGCTTCCGCCGTTGGACGCGGCCGGGGTGTACGTCAGCGTGTCGTCCCCCGGCGTTCCTGCGAACGACAGCGCGTTGCCGTTGACGGCGAGGCTCACATGGGGAATGCCCTGGATCCCGATCAACCCGCTGGCGGAGGGGATGCCGGGGTAGCCCGCAACCGTGCCTGCCAGGTTGACCGCGACGGCGGACCCGGGCGCTGCGAACGTCGGCAGCGGCAGTGAGAGCGACTGGTTCGCGATTGTCACCTTCAGCGTCGCTGACGGGGGACTGACGTTCCCGGCCTGGTCCTCAGCGTCGGCGAAGACGCCGTACGTGCCGTCATCGAGCGGATTGGAGACGACCTGGTACGCGCCCGCAGGCGTGGCCACGCCCTCACCGACCACCTGGGTCACGAGCAACGTCACCAGCCCGGCGTGCAGCCGGACGAGCGAACTCGCCTCGGCGGTCCCCTCGAATGCCGGGGACGTGAGCGTGGTGATGTTGTCATCGTCGATCCCGCCGGTATCGCTCGATGCTCTGAGATCGAGCGACGGCCCGACCGGCGCCTGGGTGTCGATTGTGATCCCGAGCGGTGCGGACAGGGGCCCGCGGCCCACGTTGTGGTCAGTGGGCACGGTCGCGGGGTTGTCCGTCGGGTCCACGATCACCAGCCTCGCGGTCATGAAGTGGTCGCCGTCGGTGAGCGCCGAGGACGGAGTGAACTGGTACACACCCGGGCTCACCTGACTCGCGAGCCCCACCGGCAGGCCGTCGGCGAGCAGCTCGACTTTGAACCCGGGGCTGTCGTCGGTCAGGTTGGAGTCGTTCGTCGGCGAAAACGCGACCGCATCCGCGGCCAGCGACGACTCGTCGACCTGAACTCGCAGGGTCGGTGTGGCGTCGTTCGTGACGTTGTCGTTGTTTGCCCGGCCCGAATCGGAAGCCGCAATGAGGTCGACCCCTTGCGGCACGGGCACCGGCGTGTTCACGATCGACAGGTTGTAGGAGTTCTGCGGGGGGAACTGGTTTCCGGGCGCGAACACCCGGACGAAGTACACCTTGTTGGCAACGACCGGGATCGCCGCGGTCTCACTGTTGGAGAAGCCACTGGTGACACCGGCCACCGCGTTCCCAAATGCATCCTGAATCTGCACGGCGAGGTTGGAGGCCCGCTGGTTGTACTGGAGCTCCAGGCTCAGGGAGCCCGTCTGGAGCGCCTTGACCTTGAAGAAGTCCTCGTCGTTAGCGGAGCTGATCGTGAGCCCGTTCAGGCTGTAGCTGGGCTGCGCGCCCAAGTCGGTGGCCACTCCGGGGTCGCGGGACTCGTTCGGCTCCAGGTCGTCCGCGAACTGACCGGACAATGAGAACACGTCGAACAGGATCTGCTGACCTCCACTTCCATCCGACGGGAACGGCGGAGCCGGAGGCGTTGCGTTCCCGGTGAAGGCGGCGTAACCGATTCCGTCGACTGCCGCGATGCCGTTGTACTCGCCGATCCGCTCGGTGCAGTCGTTCGTCGCCCTCGACCCGAATCGACAGGACGAGCCCACATCCGGGTCGAACGGACTGTCGCTGATGCGGACGTCATTGGTGAACGTCTCACCTCCATTCCGGCTGGTCGTGGCGTACATGTCGAGCAAGAAGTTCGGCTGGCCAGAGTTTGCGTTGGCCCCCGTGTTCTGAAGAAGCCGTCGGTTGTCGTACCAAGAGACGGCGATGTTGCCGTCCTGGTCGATCTGGGCGGTGGGCATGACCGCTGCGGTCTGTCCGGGCCCGTGGTCGACCCGGTTGACGCTGAAGTTCACGCCGAAGTCGGTGGAGCGGGCGATCATCACGTCCGCGTCGTCGCCGTTCCCGAAGGCGTTGTTGGGGTCGTCGCTGGCGACGACGTACACGTTCCCGGCTCGCACGGGGTCGGGAAGGATGAAGGGCTGGCCGCTTCCCATCAGCCAGATGTCCAGTCCGGGTATCTCTCCCCCGGAGCCCTGGACGTTGCACGTCACTGTGCCCTGCCCCGGCCCGAAGGCGGCGCTTTTCTGCGGCACCGTGCCAGCTGCGAAGTTGGCGCCACCGGACCCGTCCCGGAGGAACTGGATGGTCTCTCCGGCCGCATTGCCGTTCCCACCGGTACAGGCATCGGTGTGGTAGGCGACGTACACGTCTCCGTTGGCGCCGGTGGCAACGTCGCTCGGCCACGTGAACCCCTCACCGCCGGCGGAAATGGTGCTGGGAGCCGACCAGGTGGCGGCCTGATTGAGGGAGCGGGAGAACTTGATGTCGGACGCGCCGAGATCCGTCCAGACGATGTACAGATTGTCCCGGAACGGGCTGGCGGGATTGGAGTCGGCCGCGATCCATTCCTTGTCGTCGTTGCTGCCGTCGTCGGCACTGACCGCAACGGCATTGAAGGTCCCAGGCCCAGGCGTTGTGGTGTTCGCCACCTGCCCGGCCATCACCGTCAGCTCGTTGTCGGCCCCCTGCTGCGCCAGGTACGCCACGAACAGGCGGCCCTGGGAGTCGTAGGCGAGCGAGATGTCGCCGCCGAAGCCCGAGCACGGGTTCGCGCTACGGGTGATCGGGAAGGTCCGGCCGAAGTCGTTCGAAATGGCCACCGTGCAGAACTGGCCGACCGCGACCTGGGATGGATTCTGTGGATTGACCACCGCGGCGTGCGGCTCGTTGCCTCCCAGTCCCGTGTTGACGTCCGTCCCGGCGGACGCGCCCGCGCTCAACAGGAGCAACAGCGCGAGAGTCGCGGTCAGCCTGACGACCGCTGAGCCCAGCATGCGAGCAAGCACGGAGCGCGCAGCCCGCAAGGCTTCGCTAAACATGTGACAGCCTCCCTCTCCCCAAGAGATCGTGTGGCCCTCTTCTCATGCACATCCGCAGGGAGATGGTGGGGCCCCGTTTTCGGCTCGCCAAGACACCCGTTTGCTCGTTGGGGTCGCGGAGCCGCAGCAACAACTCACCACAGGAGCCACGGCTCCTCCCTCGTCGTTGCCACCATTGAGAATAAAACCCCGCTTGCCTTTGTCAAGCACGGTGCCGGCGCCGGGGAGCGGTTCGGATTAGAGCGCGATTAGCCCGCTGGCCCACCATCACACCATCGGGGCTTGACGGCTCCCGGGTGCTCAGGGCTTGCCCTGAGCACCCGACCCTGGCTCGCCCCCTCGTCAACGGCTGAAAGCGGTGTCACCATCAGTGCATGGCAGGACGGGCAATCGTGGTTGACGATCACGCCGCATTTCGAACCTCGGCCCGCCGCTTGCTGGAGCTCACCGGCTACGAGGTCGTTGGCGAGGCCGGCGACGGCGCCTCCGGGCTCGCGCTCGTCCGGGACCTCCAGCCGGAGCTGGTGCTGCTGGACGTCGCGCTTCCGGATATGAGCGGGTTCGACGTGGCAGACGCGCTCGCGGGCAGCCCGTCGGCGGTCGTCCTCGTCTCGAGCCGCGACCCGGCGGATCTCGGGCGGCGCGCGCGGAAGAGCGGCGCGCTCGGCTTCATCGCCAAGGACCGGCTGTCGGAGGAGACGATCCGCGAGGTCGTCGGGAGGGGCCGATGAGGCTGCGAATTCTGCGGGCCGGCCTAGCGATCGGCGGGGTCGCGCTGGGCCTCTACGGCTACCACTTGCTCCGGGACGACGTGCACTCGCCTGTCCTCAACGCCGTCGCGAGCATTGCTGTTGCGTGGACATTTCTTGCGGCCGGAATCGTGGCCTGGGCGCGCCGGCCGGCGAGCCGCGTCGGGCCCCTCATGGCGATCGTCGCGTTCTGGCTGCTCGAGCGAAAGCTCCAGTACAGCCACGAGTCCGCACAGTTCACGTTCGGCTTCCTGTTCGGTGAGCTCGGATTCACCGCTGCGTTCGCCCACGCCATCCTCGCGTATCCCACGGGCCGGCTGCGCACTCGCTTCGAGCGCCTCTTCATCACCGCCGGCTACGCCGTCGTCGTCGCTTTCTCGCTCGCGCAGCTCTTGTTCTGGGACCCCGTGCAAAAGTGCGTGTGGTCGACGGACTACTGCGCCGACCCGCGTCCACACAACCTCTTGCTCGTCCATGCGAACGCGGGCGTCTTCGAGGGGATCCGGGATGCGTATCGCTTCGGAATCTACGGCGTGCTCGCCCTCGTGTTCATCTGGCTGATCGCGCGGCGGGTTCAGGGCGCGTCCCCGGCCGGCAGGCGAATCCTCGCCCCGATGATGCTCGGCGGGTTCGTCGAGGGGACCTACGGAATCTGGCAGGCGGTGCACGTCTTCACCGGGAACGCGCCTGACGACCTTCTCTACTGGTGGCAGATCAGCGGGCAGGAGGCCGTCGCACTTGCACTGCTTGCAGGCGTCCTCACCGTCGAGCTTGCGCGAGGCAGGGTCGCCGATCTCGTCGTCGAGCTCGCAGGCATTGCGCCGGGGGAAGTGCGCGACGCGCTGGCGCGTGCGCTCCACGACTCGACGCTCCAGGTCGCGTACTGGCTTCCGCTCCGCCGCGCGTACGTCGACGAGGACGGTCGGCCGATGCAACTGCCTGCGGACGGCCGTGCGGTGACACGGTTGGAGGACGTTGCCGCGATCGTGCACGACCCGGAGCTGGACCCTCACCTGGTCGAGGCGGCCGGGGCCGCCGCGCGCCTCGCATTGCACAACGCCCGCTTGCAAGCAGACGTCCGCGCGCAGCTGGACAAGGTGCAAGAGTCGCGACGCCGCATCGTCACGGCGGGCGACGAGCAGCGCCGCCGGATCGAGCGCGACCTCCACGACGGAGCGCAGCAGCGGCTCGTCGCACTGGCACTCGAGCTTCGCATCGCGCAGCGTCAGCTCGGCAAGGCGGATCCCGAGCTCGAGCGAGTCTTCTCCGACGCCGTCGCGGCGCTGCAGGTCGCCGTGGAGGAGCTGCGCGAGCTCGCGCGTGGCGTCCATCCCGCCGTGCTCACGGAGGAAGGCCTCGCCGGAGCGCTCGAGTCACTGGCGGCGCGCACGCCGCTGCCCGTCGAGATCGCCGCCGCGCCGGAGGACCGTCTGCCGGGTGAGATCGAGGCCGCCGCGTACTTCGTGGTCTGCGAGGCGATCGCCAACGCCGTCAAGCACGCGCAGGCTACGCAGATCCGCGTGTGCGCCGAACAGCGTAACGGCAGGCTCGTGATCGAGGTCGAGGACGACGGTATCGGCGGCGCGCGCGAGAACGACGGGTCGGGCCTCCGCGGTCTCGTCGACCGCGTCGAGGCGCACGGGGGAACGCTCCGGGTCGAGAGCCCGCGCGGGGGCGGCACGAAGGTGATCGGGGAGCTGCCGTGCGCGTCGTGATCGCCGACGATTCCGTCCTCATGCGCGAGGGCGTTGCGCGCGTCCTGGCCGACGCCGGAATGGAGATCGCGGCGAGCGTGGGGGACGCGGACGGACTGAGGCGCGCGGTCGCGACGGAGAAGCCCGACGTCGCGATCGTCGACGTCCGCATGCCGCCGACCCAGACGGACGAGGGCGCACGCGCAGCGGAGACGATCCGCGAGCGCCATCCCGACGTGGGCGTGCTAATGCTGTCCCAGATCGTCGAGCCGCACACCGCGATGCGGCTGTTCGGCGAGCGGCCGGAAGGATTCGGTTACCTGCTCAAGGACCGCGTGCTCGAGATCGACGACTTCATCGAGGCCGTCAAGCGCGTCGCGCGCGGAGGCACCGCGATGGATCCGCAGATCGTCTCGCAGCTCGTCGGCAACCGCCGCAAGGACGATCCCGTCGACGATCTCAGCCCCCGCGAACGCGAGGTGCTCGGCCTGATGGCGGAGGGACGCTCGAACGCTGGGATCTGCGCGAAACTCTTCCTCAGCCCGAAGACGGTCGAGACGCACGTGAACTCGATCTTCAACAAGCTGCGGCTCGCACAGGCGCCGGACGACCACCGCCGCGTGCTCGCAGTGCTCGCGTATCTCCGCTCGGGAGGCAACGACTAGGCTTCCCGCCCGTGGAAGTCGACGCCGTCGAGATCCGCGTCCTCGGCTGTCTGATCGAGAAGCAGCGCACGACGCCGGATCAGTACCCGCTGTCGCTGAACGCGCTCCGGCTCGCGTGTAACCAGACGACGAACCGCGACCCGATCGTCGAGTACGACGAGCGGACGATCAAGGCTGCACTCGATCGCATGGCGCATCGCGGCTGGACACGCTTCGCGAGCGGCGCGAGTAGCCGGGCCCTGAAGTACCGGCACCTGCTCGACGAGGCGCTCTCGCTCTCCGGCCCGGACCTCGCTGTGCTCGCCGTGCTGATGCTGCGCGGGCCGCAGACCCTCGGCGAGCTCAAGCAGCGCACCGAGCGCCTGCAGCGTTTCGCCTCGCTCGAGGAGGTGGCGCAGACGCTCGAGGGGCTCGTGGCACGCGAGCTCGCCGTCCAGCTCGAGCGGCGCCCAGGGCAGAAGGAAGAGCGGTACGCGCAGCTCCTCGGCGGAACGACGGAAGATCAGGGGTCCGAGCCGACGGGTCAGACCCCAGCAGCTGACGACCGCATGGGCGAGTTCGAGACGCGCCTCGAGCGGCTCGAGACAGCGTTCGCTGAGCTGAGCGCACGCCTCGATCGCTAATCTGCCGCCCGTGGCCGACGCGCTCGCGCAGCTGAAGGAACGTCTCACGCGCGTCACCGACCTCGAGCGGCTCGGCCGTGTCCTCAACTGGGACCAGCAGACGATGATGCCGCCCGCGGGCTGGCACCATCGCGGTGACCAGCTCGCGACGCTGCGCCGGATCGCGCACGAGACGCTGATCGCGGAGGAGACAGGCCGTTTGCTCGAGGAGCTGCGCGGGCTCGAGGACTCGCTCGACCCCGACTCCGACGACGCAGCGCTGATCCGCGTCGCGCGCCGCGACTACGAGAAGTCCGTCCGCGTGCCAACCGAGCTGCGCGCAGAAATGATCCAGGCGGCGACGGAGGCGCGAACCATCTGGGTGCAGGCACGCGCTGACGACGACTTCGAGGCGTTCCGTCCCGCGCTCGAGCGCAACTACGAGCTGCGGCAGCGTTACATCGAGTGCTTCGACGACGTCGACGAGCCGTACGACATCCTCCTCGACGACTTCGAGCCGGAGGCGACCACGGCCGAGGTCACCGAGATCTTCGCCGAGCTGAAGGCGGAGCTGCTGCCGCTGATCGCCGAGCTCCGGAACGACGACGTCGACGACTCGTTCCTCCGCGGCAGCTTTCCGGTCGACGCGCAGGAGCGGCTCGCGAAGGAGGTCGTCGCTCGGTTCGGCTTCCGCCCGGACACGTGGCGGCTCGACCCCACCGAGCATCCGTTCGCGTCGGGCGCGGGCGTCGACGACGTCCGGATCACGACGCACTACGACCCGCAGACGATGAAGTCGTTCTTCTCGACCATGCACGAATACGGCCACGGGCTCTACTCGCACCAGCTGCCCCCTCACCTGGAGCGGCTGCCGACCGGCAGCTCCTGCTCGCTAGGCATCCACGAGTCGCAGAGCCGGCTGTGGGAGAACCTCGTCGGCCGGAGCCGGCCGTTCTGGAACTTCTTCTACCCGCGGGCGCAGGCGGCGTTCCCGGACCAGCTCGGCAACGTCGAGCTCGACGACTTCATCGCCGGCATCAACCGCGTTCGGCCGTCGCTGATCCGGATCAAGGCGGACGAGGTGACGTACGGCATGCACGTGATCCTCCGCTTCGAGCTCGAGCAGGACCTCGTCAACGGCCGGCTCGCGATCCGCGACCTGCCGGAGGTCTGGAAGGAGAAGATGAACGAGCACCTCCGCGTCGACGTCCCGAACGACGCGCAAGGCGTCCTCCAGGACACGCACTGGGCCTCGGGCCACATCGGCTACTTCTCGACGTACCTGCTCGGGACCGTGATGTCGGTGCAGATCTGGGAGAAGATCATCGAGGACGTTCCCGACCTCGAGGAGCAGATCGAGCGCGGCGAGTTCACCGCCCTGCGCGACTGGCTCGGCGAGCACGTGCACGCACTGGGGCGAAAGTTCTCGCCACAGGAGACGCTGCGGCGCGCGACCGGCACGACGATCGACCCCAAGCCGTACCTCGCGTATCTCCGCGCGAAGTACGGCGCCGGCGTCGCTGCTTAACCCGAGCGAAAGCTTCGCTTTCGCTCGGGGGATGGGGACGGCGCTTCGCGCGGAACGCGCGCGGGCTCGGCCCGCGCGCTCCAAGTGCGGTCGGCGGAGGTTGTCTACCGTGCGGCGCGGCGATGCTGCGCGTCGCCGCGTCGCATCAGTTCGCCTGCGCGTAAGCCGGCTTCGCCCGGCTTACGCTCCGGCCTTGGGGTTGCTGGCAGGTCGGACGTGGCCTCTGCCTGGCACTACGCCGCCTGCGACGCCTAGGATGGCCACCGCCGCAACCGCGGCGAGAGCCAGCGTGCGCACCTCCATGACCCCTCCTGTTCCTATGACAGCGCCCCGCTTTTTCGCCCCGCGCGCACGAACGTCAAGGCTCTCGTGAAGCAGCTCTGGGCACCGTGGCGGCTCGAGTACATCAAGTCCGCGGAGGAAGACGGCTGCATCTTCTGCGCCGCAGCCGCGGGCGCTGACGACGCCGAGCGGCAGGTCGTGCACCGTGGCGCGCACGCACTCGTCTTGCTGAACAAGTTCCCCTACTCGTCCGGCCACTTCATGGTCGCGCCCGTCCGCCACGTCGGCGAGTACGGCGAGCTCACCGACGAGGAGGTGCTCGAGCTGCACCGGCTTGCATCCGTCGGCATGGGCACGCTCGCCGAGACGTACGCGCCGCAGGGCTACAACGTCGGCTGGAATCTCGGCCGGATCGCGGGCGCGGGCGTCGTCGACCACGTCCATCTCCACGTCGTGCCGCGCTGGGCGGGTGACACGAACTTCATGCCGGTCCTCGCCGACGTGAAGGTGCTGCCCGAGCACCTCGAGGAGACGCGCCGGAAGCTGCGCGCCGCCTGGCCGGGCTCCTAGTACGGCGCCTGGGCCGCACGCAGATATCCTCCCTGAGTTCTCGAGCGAAGGAGGGGTCCCTTGAGCAGGCGGTTGTTCCTTCTGGCGGCCGTGCTTGCGCTGCTCCTCTTCGGAGTGACGGGGGCGACAGCGGCTGACACGTTCACCGACCCGACGGGTGACGCGGTCGGTGGCGCGGCAGACATCACGCAGGTAGTGGTGTCCAACGATCCCGACGGCAACATCACGTTTGCGTTGACGATTCCGGATCGCACAACGCTGACGTCGGACGACCGCCTGTTCATCTTTCTCAACAGCGACAAAGACCCGGCGACCGGATTCGGCGGCCTGGATTACGCGATCGTGATCGATAGCGATGGCGCGGTACTGGTGCGCGCCGCCGGCAGCTCGTTCGCTCAGGCACCTCAGACGACGTTGACCGTCACAGCCGACAGGAAGGCGGTCACGATCAACCGCAGCGAGCTCGGTGAAACGACAGGCTTTTTGTTTTTCGCAGAGTCTGGGCTCGACTCGAGCGAGAGCGCAGAGGACAGTGCGCCGGACTCGGGCACCGCCGCCTACGACCTCGACCTCAAACCGGTGCTCGACACGCTCTCCGCGCGGTTCGCACCTGCAAAGCCGAAGCACGGTAAGCCATTCAGGCTCGCGAGCACGACTCTGCGCCTGGAGGACGGCACGGTGGCCAAGGGCACGATCACCTGCGTGGCGAAGCTGAACGGGAAGCGCCTCGCCGGGCGGTGCTCGTGGCGCATTCCGCCGAACGCGAGAGGGAGGCGGCTCGTCGTGACGCTGAGCGCGCGCTACAAGAGCGTGTCGGCCACGTTCACCCCGTGGCGTTTCCGCGTGGGCTAGGCG
>Ga0137374_10008189_pt1 | contig 12376 bp, 7 predicted proteins | sample SagtaG_20_FD_104811 | JGI IMG/M metagenome (GOLD analysis project Ga0137374, IMG submission 104811) | Vadose zone soil microbial communities from Sagehorn Ranch, Mendocino, California, USA - Sage1_R_100_16 metaG | ecosystem: Environmental > Terrestrial > Soil > Vadose zone | place: USA...
GCCAGCGAGAGTCCCTCGCCGGTGATCGCGTCGAGGTACCCGGAGGCGTCGCCGACGAGTAGCACGCGGCCGCGCGCGATGGGCTCCACCCGCACGTCGAAGGGGCCGGCGCCCCGCTGGGCGCTCTCGGGAGCGGCGGCGGCAGGGCCGAGGCGGGCGAGCAGCTGCGGGAACCGGGCCAGGAACCCGCCCTGATCGCCCCGCCGGCCGCCGGCCGCGGACCAGAGGAAGGCGATGCCGACGCGCTCCGGACCCACCGGCGTGACGTAGGCCTCGACTCCGTCGGCCCAGTGCACCTCGACGAAGTCCGACCACGGCGCGACGCGGAAGTGGCGGCGCACCCCGACGCGGCGCCGCGGCGCCGTCGTGGCCGAGAACCCGCAGGCCTTCCGCACCCGGCCGTGCAGGCCGTCGGCGCCGACGAGCCACCGCGACTCCACCGCGCCACGCGTGGTCTCCAGCACCACGTGGTCGGCGTGCACGGTGAAGGCGCCGGCCTCGCAGCCCTGCCGCAGGTCCACTCCCAGCGCGGCTGCGCGCAACCGCATCGCGGAGGAGAGCGCGGTGCGGCGAATGCCGAGCCCCGGCCCCTCGACGAAGTCCGCCTCCGCCACCACCTCGCCATCGACGTAGCGGATGCCGCGGAAGGGACGGGCATGGGCGGGCGCGACGTCGACCCCCATCCGGCCGAGCCAGGCAACCCCGGGCGGCATCAGTCCCTCGCCACAGGCCTTGTCCACCGGGCCGCGCGTGCGCTCGATCACGACGGCGCTGCGACCGGCCAGCGCGGCGAGGATGGCCACCGCGAGCCCCGCCGGCCCGCCGCCGACGATCGCGTAGTCCACGCGATCCTTCACCACCGCAGGAGCAGCAGCTCCGAGCAGAACCCGGGTCCCATCGCCGTCATCAGCCCGTAGCTCCCGGGCGGCGGCGCGGCGCGCGCGAGCGTCTCCTTCAGCACCAGGAGCACGCTCGCGCTGCTCAGGTTGCCGACCTGCCGCAGACTTTCCCACGCGAGCGCGAGCGCGCCCGGCTTCATCGGGAACGCTTCCTCCATCGCCTCCAGCACCTTCGGGCCGCCCGGGTGGGCCACCCACACCGCGATGTCGTCGTACCCGAGGGAATGCTCGACGAGGAAGGCGTCGACGTCGCCGCGCAGGTACTTGCGCGTCATCTCCGGCACCGCGGCGCTCAGCACCACCTGGAAGCCGCTCCCGCCAACGCGCCAGCCCATCACCTCCTCCGTCCCCGGGTAGAAGGCGCTGCGGGTCGCGACGATGGCCGGGCCGGCGCCGGCGCGCTCGGCGCCGGTGAGCACCACCGCCGCCGCGCCGTCACCGAAGAGTCCGGTGGCGATGAGGTTGGGAATGGAGAGATCGTCGCGCTGGAGGGTGAGCGAGCACAGCTCGACCGAGAGCAGCAGCGCCACCTCGCCGGGGTGGCCACGGAGGTAGTCGGCCGCCCGCGCGACGCCGGCCGCCCCGGCGACGCAGCCCAGGCCGAAGATGGGGACCCGCTTGAGATTCGGCCGGAACCCGAGACGGTTGATCAGGCGCGCGTCGAGACTGGGCGCGGCGATGCCGGTGATGCTCGTGCACCAGAGCGCGTCCACGTCGCGAACCCCGAGCCCGGCCCGGGCCAGGGCGTCCTCGATCGCGGCGGCGCCGACGTCGGTCCCCACCCGGATCCAGGCGTCGTTCGCCTCGGCGAAGCTCGCCAGACCGGGGTAGGCCTCCATCGGCAGCGCGAGGTGCCGGCCGCGGACGCGCGCGTGCCGGTGCAATTCCTCGACGCGGGCCACGTTGTGGTAGCGGGCCGCCCACGCGTCACGAAAGGCCGCGATGAGCGTCTCCTGGTCGACGTAGTGCGGGGGGAAGGCGCTGCCGACGCCCGCGATGCGCAGCGAATGGCCTCCCGGCATCGAGCGCCGATGCGCCATTCCGAGATAGTGCGCCCCGACCGCGGCGCCGTCAAGGAACGCGTCCGCACCGTACTGGGCCCACTTGACCCAGTGCCGTTCCCATCGGCAGGTATGGGAGAGGAGGGTGGACCATCACGCGCAAGGGGAAGAGGGTCGGTGAGGGCGCGCACGGTCATGGCACGCGCTGCATCCGAGCCGGAGCGGCCCGCGCCGCGAGGCCGGGCGGTGGGTCACAACTCGGATTCGGGCACGATCACGAAGCCGCGGCTCTGAAGAGCTTGATCCGTATCCTGGCGGCGCCGGTCCCCCTTGCGTCGGTCCTCGCCGGTGGCCTCGTCGCCGCGTTGCCGTCGCTCGCCCTGGCGGCGGTCGAGCATGACGGTGACGGGTTCCCCGGCGAACTCCTGCTTCAAGTACTCGTAGAGCTGAACGTTGTGCCGCGCGACGATGAAGAGGTGGCCCAGTCCCATCAGCTCCTCCGCGGCTCTCGCCGACCAGAAGCGTATGTCCATCTCGCGCAGCAGCCCCAGTCCCACGGCCACGTGCTCCTGGGCCTTGTCTCGATCGCCCGCCCGGACGTGGAGGTGACCCAGGCCCAGGTGCACCCGGGCCAGGAGGGGGCGCATCTTGAGCTCCTCCGCCAGGGCGAGCGCCCGCCCGTAGAGCTCCACGGCCGCGTTCATCTCGGCCCGGTCGCCGCGCGCCGCGATGTCGCCCTGCAGGCGGAGAGCCCAGGCCTGGTGCCCGCGCTCCTTGTGCGCCTCGGCCTGCTCCAGGGCGCGCTGGGCCACGGCACGCGCGCGCTCGAGCTGCCCGGCCGCGAGCAGGCCTTCACCGAGATGCGTCGTCCACAGGGCGAGATAGGCGCGCACCCCCAGCGCCTCCGTGAGCGCGACGCCGTCCTCGAGCAGCCGCAGCCCCTCGTCGAGACGTCCGAGCAGGATGCACGTGAGCCCCAGCAAGGAGGAGGGGATGGGCCGCCAGACGTCCAGGTTCTTCTCGCGGCAGGCGTCCAGACTCTTCTGCAGCAGCGGCAGCGCCTGATCGAGCTGGCCGCGGCGGAGCCAGACCAGGCCGGCGAGAGTCCGGGCAATGGTGTGCGTGTACGCATGCCCGCTGGCCTCGGCGGCCCGCTGGGCGCGGTCCAGGTACGTGTTCGCCGCATCGAACTCGCCCAGCTCGGCCAGGGTGAAGGCGAGCCAGCCGCTGGAGGTGACGAACGAGATGCCTGCCTGCGGCCCCTCGGCCTGGCCCCACGCGCTCTCGAGCGCGTCGACGTTCTGCTTGAGGACGAACTCGGCCCGCCGGTAGTGTCCCTGCGCGTGGTAGCTGTAGCCGAGATAGCCGCGGGCCAGCGCCTGGAGCGCGGGGTCGTTGACGGTGTCCCCGATCCGCAGGCACCGCTCGCCGTACTCGACGGCCAGCTCCGGCTCGCCCTTGAGGTAGTGGTAGTTGATGAGATAGGTGTAGACCCGGGCCATGCGCTGATCGTCGCCGAGCTTCTCGGCCATGGCCTCGGCTTCCTGCGAGAGCTGGAGCACACGCTCGAGCTGGCCCAGCTGCAGGAGGGGCGGCCGCAGGTCCAGGCGAAGATCGATCGCCCGCTCCATGGACGCGCGCCCTTCCGGCAGGTGCTGCACCGCGACCAGCGCCTGCTCGAACAGCATCACCGCCTCGCGGTTGGCCGCGCGGGCGGCGGCCTTGGCGCCCGCCTGGCGCAGGTACCCGACCGCCTTGTCCCAGACTTCCCCGCGCAGCGCGTGATGGGCCAGGCGCTCGACGTGCTCGGCCAGGCGCTCGGCGTGGAGCTGCTCGATGGCCGCCACGATGCGCGCGTGGAGCGCGCGCCGCCGCTCCTGGAGCAGTGTGCTGTAGGCCACGTCCTGGGTGAGGGCGTGCTTGAACGTGTACTCCACGGCCGGGAAGAGGCTCACCTCGTAGAGGAACTCCGCCGACTGGAGCTGCATCAGGCTGCGGCGGAGCAGGTCCTCGGGCGCGTCCGTGATGGCGTGCAGCAGGTTGAGCGGCACGTCCATGCCGATGACGGCCGCCGCTTGCAGGAGCCGGCGCGCCTCGATGGGCAGCCGGTCGATGCGCGCCGCCAGCACCGCCTGGACGGTGGCCGGCACCTGGATCGCCTGCACCTCCCGGCCCAGACGGTAGGCGCCCCGCTCGCCGGTGAGGGCCTTCGTCTCCATGAGCGTGCGGACGCACTCCTCCAGGAAGAACGGGTTGCCCTCCGTGCGGCTGATCAGGACCTGCTTGAGCGGCCGGAGCCCCGGGTCATCCCCGAGCAGGGCGTGCAGGAGCTCCTCGGCGCTCTCGCGCGCCAGCGGGTCGATCCGGAACTGGGTGTAATAGGTCTTGCTGCCCCAGGTGTGCTGGTATTCCGGTCGATAGCTGGCGAGCAGCAGCGCGCGGGCGGTCGGCAAGCTCTCCACCAGGCTGTCCAGGAAGGCCTGGGTCTCGGAGTCCACCCAGTGGAGGCTCTCGAAGATGAGCAGGATGGGCTGGATCTGGCTCTCGCGGAGCAGGAGGCGCTTGACCGCGTCGAGCGTCCGCTGGCGGCGCTGGTTTGGATCCTGGGCCTGCCACTCCGGGTCCTCCACCGACACGTCGAGGAGCTGGAAGAAGGCGGGCAGAGCGGGCCGCAGGCTCTCGTCGAGCGTGATGAGCTTTCCGGTGACCTTCTCGCGGATCCGCCGCTCGTCGTCGCGCTCATCGATCTGGAAGTAGCCCCTCAGCATGTCGCTGACCGGCAGGTAGGAGATCGTCTTGCCGTGCGACATGGCCGTGGCCTCGAGCACCACCCAGCCGTTGACCCGGTGGGAATGGGTGAACTCCCACAGGAGGCGCGACTTCCCCACGCCCGGCTCGCCGGCCACCGCCACGATCTGGCCATGGCCGGCGCCGGCGCGCTCGAGGACCTCGCGCAGCTTGTCGACTTCCCTCTCGCGTCCCACGAACGGCGTGAGGCCGCGGACGGCAGCCGCCTGCAGGCGCGAGCGCACCGGGCCGAAGCGGATCAGCTCGTACATCTCCACCGGGACGGGCAGCCCCTTCACCGGCACCGGCCCCAGCGGACGCACCTCGATGTAGCCCTCCGCCAGGCGCAGGGTGTCGGCGCTGAGCAGCGTGGTGCCGGGCCGCGCGAGCTGCTCCATGCGCGCCGCCAGGTGGGTGGTCTGGCCGATGGCCGAGTAGTCCATGTGCAGGTCGTTGTCGATGGCCCGCACCACGACCTCACCCGAGTTCAACCCGACGCGGATCTGCACGTCCAGCCCCTGGGTCCGGCGCAGCTCTTCCGCGTAGCCGCCGACGGTCTCGTGCATGCGCACGGCTGCCCGGCAGGCGCGCACCGCGTGGTCCTCGTGGGCGAGCGGCGCGCCGAAGAGCGCCATGATCCCATCGCCCATGACCTGGTTCACCGTGCCCTCGTAGCGGTGCACGGCTTCCATCATCCGCTCGAGGACCGGGTCGAGGAGCTTGCGCGCTTCCTCGGGGTCCCGGTCGGCGAGCAGCTCCATCGATCCCTTGAGGTCGGCGAAGAGGACGGTGACCTGCTTGCGCTCGCCCTCGAGGGTGGCGCGCGAGGTCAGGATCTTGTCGGCGAGATGCTTGGGCGTGTAGCCGTGGGGGGAGGCGTAACGCTCGGCGGGCTGGCCAGCCACGGGGGTCCCGCACGAGCCGCAGAACCGCTTGTCGGGGAGCATCTCGGCGCCGCAGTTGGCGCACATGAGCACGAGCCGGCTCCCGCACTCCTCGCAGAACCGGATCCCCTCACGGCTCTCGGACTGACACCGCGGACACCTCACCGGCGACCCACCTCCCAGCCCGGCCGTCGAGACCAGAGTCCTGCCAGTCTATCGGTTCGCCACGCCCCGGGTCAAGGTTGTTTCGGCGCCGCGATGCGCTCGCCACTGCGGTGGTCAGATGCTGAAAACTTTTGCCGGCCCCTTTTCAGCGGCCTGGCTAGTCCGGCTCCTGTCCCGTCACGCGATAGTAGCGGATCTGCGCCTGGACATCGCGCACCACGTCGCGCTCCAGCTCGATCCGCACCTCGTGCCGCTCCGCCTCCCAGTGCCCCACCGTGGAGACCCAGCCGAAGAGCCGCTGCGTCTTGGGCACGAGCCGGCGGCCGCGGTAGACGAGCGTTCGCCGCTCCGAGGCCGGGAACTGCTCGAACTGCTCCATGTCCGCGCCGCAGAGCCGGATGACCTCCTCGCGCGTGCTCTCACCGGGCACGATCTTCTCGAGCACATCGCGCGAGAGCACGACACCGCTTTGCCGCGCGCGCGGCATCCCGTTCCATCCCCCCAGGTGCACCCGCGCGCTGGCGGTGTTGACGAGCCGCACCGCCGTCCGGCCGAGCACGGGCCCGATGGCCTGGCCCAGCACGAAGAACAGGAACGGGATCAGGACCAGCCCCCAGGCCTGGAGCCGCGAGAAGTATCCGAACTGCACGGCCATGTGCTGAGGCGTGATGCCCTCCGTCTTGTCCAGGAAGAGGGACACGACCTCGGTGCTCTCCTCGGTGTCGCTCAGCCGCCGGAGGGACGTCGGCGGGAAGACCTCGTCGATCTTGAGCCGGTCGGACTGAGCGAAGCTCACCACGAGCTCGGCCGGCGCGTCCGCCAGCCGCACCACGCGGTCGCGGTGGGCGAAGTACATGGGAAAGAGCGGGCGGTCGCGCACCTCGTTGTAGCTCATGGTGAGCCGATAGCGACCACCGATGAACAGTTCCTCCGCCCACGTCGCCTTCCTGGGCTTGATGAGCCCTTTCACCCTCATGCGCAAGTCCATGAGCCAGCCGCGATCGCTGAACCGCGGCGTCCACGGGATGCGGATGAAGGTGGCGGGCGGGCTCAACCCGAGCGCCCCGCCCTCCTGGACGAAGACGACGAACGGCGCGCCCCCCGGCTGGGCCTCGCCTGGCCCGCTGCCGCCGCTCTCGGAGATGGTCTTGGCGAAGAGCGCGAGGCGCCCGTCGCCGATCACGCTGAAGCCGCGCTCCTGGACATACTTGGCCAGCGCGGCCTCGGGCTTTCCCGGGGTCGTCTCCGCCTGCACCTCGCCCGGCCAGAGGAGGTACAGGTCCTGCGCGATATCGTCGGGACGGAGCGAGGCCGGAATGACGAGGCTCCAGAGCACGTTGACCGTGACGGCGCCGGCGCCCTCGTTGACCCGGGCCCGGATCATCAGCGGCCCGATCGTGAACGGGGGATCGGGGCGCGAGGCGAAGAAGAGCTGGGCGCTCGCCGGAGCGGGGGCCAGGAGCACCACGCTGGCGGCCAGCAGCCAGAGGGACCGCGCTCGGCGGAGAGGCCTCGCCGGCCGCCCCTCAGCCGCCGGCGTCACGGCCGCGCGCCCGCGCGCGGCGCGTCCGGCGAGTAGGTCACCAGCACGATGGAGTCGAAGTTGAGGCGGTCGAGCGGCAGCACCCGGAGCCGCGCGGCATCCTCGACCTGGGCCAGGGCGGCCACGGTGAGGACGGCGCTCGAGCCCGGATGCTGAGCCATGACCCGGTGCAGGTCGCGGTCGGTGGCCACCGGCACCACCCGGCGATCGAAGTAGAAGGAGAAGGGCAGCTCGTACACGCCCCACGCCGCGACCAACGGCGCCTCGGGCAAGAGCCGCGCCGCCTCGGCGTGGACGCGCGGGTAGTCGTAGGCCGCGTTGCGGCGCCCGAGCTCCCAGTGATACCAGCCGCCCACCCAGAGCGCGCTGCCGATCCACGCGAGCGCGAAGACGCGGGCCATGGCGTTGCGCTGCAGACCCCAGCTCAGCGCTCCGACCATCAGCAGGAGCCCCCCCGCCATCACCGCCACCTCCGCCGCCGAGCTGGGGAGCGCGAGCTGCGCGGCGTGCGCCCAGGTCGGCCGGAACGCGTAGGCCACCGCCGTCGCGAGCGCGACCACGGCCGCCGCGATGCCGTAGATCCGCCACGGGACATGCTCGAGGGGACTGCGCTCGACGACGGCGCCCGCGCACCACCACCCGATGAGGAGCGAGACGGGCGGGACCAGCGGCACGTAGTAGCGCAGCCGCTGCTGTCCTGAGATCCCCACGCAGCCGAGCAGCACCGCCGACCACAGGATCAGGAGGTGGACCCCGTCGCGCTCGGGGCCGCGCCCGCGCAGGAACCGCACCGCCTGCCACATCACCGCCGGGACGGCGAGCACCCACGGGAAGAGGACCCCGACCAGGTGCTGGAGAGCCCCGGTGAGCAGGGACGACGTCAGCGACCGTGGCACGTACCAGCCCAGGTTGTCCGACACGACCACCTCGCGGAGCGCGCTGGTGTCGAAGAACCACTGCCTGATCCACCAGGGCGCGATCAGGACGGCGACCAGCGCGAGACCCGCCGGCAGGTGCAGCTCGCGCCAGCGCCCCAGGCGGCGCGTGGCGACGGCGTAGACGACCACGATGGCGAGCGGTATCAGGCCCGCCGCGCCCTTGGCCCAGAAAGCCATGCCGACCAGTCCGTAGAAGGCAAGCCAGTTGGGGCCCGGGCGGCCCTGCACCAGCCGCCAGAACATCGCGAGGCTCGCCGTGATGAGGAACGTCAGCAGCATGTCCGGCATGGGCAGGCGCGCGTGCAGGAACCACCCCTGCGTGGTGATGGCGACGAGGGCGGCGTAGCGGCCCGCATCGGCGCCCAACATGTCCCGACCCAGGGCGTGGACCACGAGGACGGTGCCGATGCCGGCGAGGGCCGAGGGCAGCACCGCCGTGAGCTGGGTGACGTGCCCCGCCGGCCAGGAGCAGAGCGCGATGAGCCAGGCCTGGAGCAGCGGCTTGGCGTGATAGACGGCGCCGTTGAGCTGAGGGAAGAACCAGGCGCCGCGAGTGAGCATGTCCTGACCGAGGAGCGCGAACCGCGCCTCGTCATTGGTCGCCAGGATCCGGCGGCCGAGGTCCACGAGGACCAGGGTGGTGGCCAGCAGCGTGATTCCGAGAGCGGGTCGCGACGCTAGATAGGTATTTGGACGACGCATACCGTCGGCGTGGGAATCAGGCTCCAGTAACCCACGAGATCATCGAGCGACGCCGGCGGAACGTCCCCGGCGAAACGAGGTACACTCGAGCGGTGGGATTCAGCGGGCGGGGCGGACCTTGGGCGTTCGCTTCCGCAGCGAGGAGGGCGGTTGCGGCCGCCACCGGCACGACGACGGAACAGTGACCGCGCCGACACCGCATGATGTGTCGAACATAGCACGACCGCCCGCGGCGTTCATGGCCTCCCTCCGACCCGGCTGCCGGCCTCGACCAGACTGTGCTAGGCTCCGACCGTGAGGCTCTCGACTCAATGAACGTGACGACCATCCTCGCCGACTTCGTCGCCAAGAGCCGATGGGAAGACTGCCCGGCCTCGGCCGTGGCGGCCGCCCGCGGCGCCATCCTCGACTGCCTCGGCGTGATGCTGGCGGGCTCGCTGGAGCCGTCGGCCCGTATCCTCCAGGCCGTGAGCCTCGCCGAGGGGGGCTCACCGCTCTGCACGGTCGTCGGCGCCGGGCGGCGCACCGGCGCCGTCTGGGCCGCGCTCTGCAACGGCACCGCCGCCCACGCGCTCGATTTCGACGACACCAACTTCCTCCTGCTGGGCCATCCGTCGGCGCCCGTGCTGGCGGCCACCCTCGCCGCCGGCGAGCTCGCGCTCGCCGACGGCCAGGCCCTGGTCCATGCGTTCCTCCTCGGCTTCGAGGTGGAGACGACGGTGGCCGCCGTGATCAATCCCGCGCATTACGACCACGGCTGGCACGCGACCTGTACGCTCGGCACCCTCGGCGCCGCGGCGGCGGCGGCGCGCCTGCTCGGGCTCGACACCGCCCAGATCAGGACGGCGCTCGCCGTCGCGGCCTCTCAGTCCTCCGGGCTCAAGGAGAACTTCGGCACGATGACCAAGCCCTTTCACGCCGGTCACGCGGCGCGGAGCGGCGTGCTCGCCGCGCTCCTGGCGCGCGAGGGGTGGACCGCATCCGAGCAGGCGCTGGAGGGACCGCAGGGTTTCTTCAACGTGCTGGGGGCGGGCCCGCGCCGGCTGGAGGTCCTCGATACCCTCGGCGCGCCGTGGAAGATCCTCTCCTCGGGCGTCGCCGTCAAGCCCTATCCCTCCTGCGCCTGCACCCACTCCATCATCGACGGCGCCCTCGAGCTGCGCCGCGCGCACGGGATCCGTCCCGAGGACGTGGCCGAGGTCACGGTGGGCGTGAATGCGCTGGTGCCGAGGATCCTGATCCACTCCGATCCGCGCAGCGGGCTCGAGGCCAAGTTCTCGGCGGAGTTCTCGGCGGCGGCGGCGCTCTGCGAGGGACGCGTGGGCATCGCGACCTTCCGGGACGACAAGACCCGGGACCCGGCGATCCGCGCCCTCATGCCGCGGGTGAGGATGCGCGTGGACCCCGACATCCCGGGCGATCTCGAGCGCCACATGTGGACCCGCGTCACCGTGCTCCTGAGGGACGGGCGAAGCTGGAGCGTCGGCCCGCGCGAGGTGCCGGGCCACCCGAGCAACCCGCTGACGGCGGAGGCGCTGCGCGAGAAGTTCGAGGAATGCGCGCGGCTGGCGCTGCCGGCGGACCGGGTGGACTCCGTCCGCCAGATGGTCGAGAGCCTGGAGACCTGCCCCGACCTCCGGAGCCTCACCGCGATCCTCGGCCCGTAGACGAGGGACCTCCCGCCGCCCCGTCGTCCGACCGGGTCCCCCGACCAGAGAGTTCAAGAAGGGCGGCGCTTCTTGATCTCCTCGATCTCCGCGAGGTCCGCGAGGTCCTTGAGCCGCCCGGCGCCACGCTTGGCGCGCTCCAGACTGCCGAGTCCCATCACGGCCACGCGCTGCCCATAGAGGTCCATCCAGACGGCCTCGTGGATGAGCTCCCGATACGCGCCCACGCCCGTCACCTCGCCGAGGAGGTCGATGTCGCCCAGGTCGGTGCTCAGAGTGAAGTTCAGGCCAGAGCGAAGTGTCCGGGCATCGAGGCGAAACGGCAGGTCTGCCGGCGCCCCGCGCAACCGGGGCTGAAACGGGGCGAGAGCGGCGGCGAGAGCCTGAAGGTTCGCCGGGATTCTCTCGTAGCAGATGTCGAGGTCCCGCGTGGTCCGGGCCGATCCATGGAGAACCATGGCCACGCCACCTATCACGATGTAGTCGACACGCCCCCCGCTCAGCGCCTCAACGAGGCGCTGGAAGTCAGTGACCACGCGGCGTCCTGGCGGTCTCGAGGGAGAGGAGGAACCGTCGCATGCGTTCGAGCCGCTCAGTGGGAGTCAGTCGCAGGCACTCCTCGATCTGCGAGACGTCGACGCCGGAAGGAATCTTGTCGAGGATCTCGTCCGTCCACGGGCGCTCCGCCATTGCTCGAGCCTCCAACCACATCATACCCACGGCGCATGGGTGACATAAAGCGAGTTTCTCGTCGCGGGCGAGGGGGCTCGGCCGCTGCTGCACGCGCTGGTGCCGAGGATCCTGATCCACCCCGATCCGCGCACCGGACTCGAGGCCAAGTTCCTCGGCGCCGTTCTCCGTGCCGGCAGCGCTCTGCGAGGATCGCGTGGGCATCGCGACCTTCCGCGACGACAAGACCCGGGACCCGGCGATCCGCGCCCTCATGCCGCGGGTGAGGATGCGCGTGGACCCCGACATCCCGGGCGATCTCGAGCGCCACACGTGGACGCGCGTCATCGTGCGCCTGGGGGACGCACGGCAACGGGCGGCAAGGAGTAGTCTGCCCCGGACGACCAGGGGACGTTGGCGCGAGCAGGCCTACCGTTCTGCCGGCGGAGACCGCCGAAAGCCGCTCGCCAAGCATACCCGCCGACGCTCTCCCCCTGGCCTTCCCCGCGCCGGATGCGGTACACTCGTGAGCGCTTCATGGACCGTTCCTCCGGAGGGTGCTCAGATGGAAACGCCTGATCACGACCAGCTGCTCAAGCGCGTCCCCTTCCTGGCCGACCTGACGCCGGACGAACTGCGCAAGCTGAGTGCGCTGCTCGTCGAGGAAACGCACCCGGCGGGCACCGTCATCTTCGAGGAGGACAGCCCGGGGAACGTGTTCTACATCATCAAGTCGGGCCGCGTCGAGATCACCAAGCACATCCCCGGCCGCGAGCGCCAGTCGCTGGCCATCGGGGAGGTCGCCGATTTCTTTGGCGAGATGGCCCTGCTGGAGCACCGGCCTCGCTCGGCCACCGTGCGAGCGCTGGAGCCGACCTCCACGCTCAAGATGTCCCAGCGGGACTTCGACTCGCTGCTGGTCGACAGCCCGCGCACCTATCACCAGATCGCGCGGGCCCTGAGCTCACGGCTGCGCGACATGAACCAGCACCTCATCGAGTTCCTGCAGGGCAAGAACGACGAGCTCCAGCGCGCGTACGATCTCCTCAAGGAGACGCAGTCGATGTTGATCGCCAAGGAGAAGCTGGCCACCCTGGGCATGGTGGCCGGGCGCATCATCC
>Ga0137374_10008190_pt1 | contig 12375 bp, 10 predicted proteins | sample SagtaG_20_FD_104811 | JGI IMG/M metagenome (GOLD analysis project Ga0137374, IMG submission 104811) | Vadose zone soil microbial communities from Sagehorn Ranch, Mendocino, California, USA - Sage1_R_100_16 metaG | ecosystem: Environmental > Terrestrial > Soil > Vadose zone | place: USA...
CGGACGCCACAGCGGGAACGTCCAGTGCCAGAACTGCATGGCCCACTGCGGATACGAGCCGACCGCGGTCATGGCGACCACGAAGTCGCTGAAGGAATCGATCCGAGCCCTGATCAACAGCTGAGCCGCATGCAATAGGCGGGCAACACTGGATCTGCTAATGCGTCTGAGCCCGACTGATCACTCTTCGTCTCGCCGCCAGGTCAACAGCTGCGAGCCACGATTCGGTTCATCCAGGTTCGTGGTGATGATGTTGATGATTCCCGACGGCGTGGCCCGCATGGGTCCTTTCCCCGGGACATCGATGACCCACTCATCCGACCAGATTGGGAAGCCGATCGATTGCCTGGAACCGTCGATCTCGTCGCGGACTCGGATGACCAGTCGCGTGTAGGGGTAGATCTCCTCCAGATCGGCGCCCAGAAATGTTCGCGCATTGTTTGCGCGCATCTCTTCAACGTTTCCAGGACGGGCATAGTAGCCGCGCATCAGCTTGAGGCATTCCTGTTCGTACGCTTGCGGATCGGTTGGCGCCCCTCGACTGTCACGTATCGCGGCCAACGCCGTCTCCCTATCTATATCGGCCTGCACCCCACCGATAAAGCGGTGGCACAGCTCCGCGCAGCCACGCGGGGAACGACATCCACCCTGGGACGAAGATCTGCGCCCGGTTACGCCGGATCGCTCGGAGGATCGCTTCGGCCACGCGGTCGGGTTCGATGAGGCGGGGGAACGATCGATCGTAGGGATGCCCTTGACGTTCGAAGAAGGCGGTGCGTACCACCCCGGGTGACACGACGGTGACACCGACACCCGAACCCGCCACTTCGTAGCGCAAGCTCTCGTTGAAGGCGATCAGACCGGCTTTCGTCGCCGAGTAGACCGCCTCCTCGCGGACCCCCACATGCCCAGCTATGGAGGCGACGTTCACCACGTGGCCGTTGCGCCTCTCGAGCATCGGGGGCAGCAGCGCCCGGGTCAGGCGGATCGGGGCGATCAGGTTGGTCCGCACCAGCAGCTCGGCTCGGAGTGGATTGATCTCGGCGAATGGCCCGGCCCAGCCCTCACCGGCGTTGTTCACCAGGATGTCCACCCTTCCGGCTACCCCGAGTGATTCCGCGGCGGCCCGCTCGACCTCCGAGGAATCGGCCAGGTCGGCGACCACCACGGAGGCCGCGGTCCTCGCTGCCACCTCCTCCAGCGACTTCCGATCGCGGCCGTGGACTATGACTCGGGCGCCCTCCCGGACCAGTCGCACCGCGGTCGCCCTCCCGATGCCGCTGGAGGCCCCGGTCACCAGGCACACCGCTCCCCTCACGTCCACGTGGCCGGTAATCTACGCCCACCGTGCAGCGATCAGGCGACGAGCGCACCGTTATCTTCTTCCCCGAAGGGGCGTTCGGCCCCACCAACAACTGCGTCGGGATCGCCGAGGTCCTCCGGAATCGCGGCCACCGGGTCGTGTTCGTGGCCGAGGAGTCGTTCGCGGGCACGCTGGCCGCCAGGGGATTCGAGGAACGGCTCATGCGGCTGAAGCCGAAGCCCGAGGAGCCGGAGGCTCCCGGCCAGTTCTGGAAGGACTTCATCCGTGACACGGCGCCGCAGTTCCGCCGTCCCACCATCGAGCAGCTGGAAGGGCTGGTCCTGCCGATCTGGTCCGAGCTGGTCGATGGTTCGAGGTACGTCGAACCACGGCTGCGCGAGATCTTCGACGAGGTCGTGCCCGACGTCATCGTCCAGGACAACGTGGTCGCCTTCCCCGCCGTGGTCTCGGCCGGCATCCCGTGGGTGCGGATCATGTCGTGCAACCCGCTTGAGATGAGGGATCCCGATTTGCCACCCACCTTCTCCGGATATCCGAGCGACGACCGCTCGGGGTGGGAGGAGTTCGCAAAGGAACACCAGCGCACGCACGGAGACCTGTGGGCCGACTTCGATCGGTTCTGCGTCGAAAGCGGCGCCCCACATCTGGGGTTCCTGGACTTCATCCACGAGTCACCGTTCCTGAACCTCTCCTTGTACCCGGCGGAGGCCGACTACGAGCGTTCCCGGCCGCTCTCCCCGACGTGGGAACGACTCGATTCCTGCGTGCGGGACACCGAGGCGCGGTTCGAACTCCCCCAGACGCTGCGGGCACCACACGGAGCCCTGGTCTACCTCAGCCTGGGAAGCCTAGGATCCGCGGACGTCGGCTTGATGATGAGGCTGATCGAGATCCTGGCGAAGACGCCCCACCGCTACATCGTGAGCAAGGGACCGCAGCACGAGCTGATCGAGCTGGCCGACAACATGTGGGGAGAGGAGTACCTGCCGCAGCCGGCGATCCTGCCACAGGTGGACCTCGTGATCGCCCACGGCGGCAACAACACCGTCACCGAGTGCTTCCACTTCGGGAGGCCGATGGTCGTGCTCCCGCTCTTCTGGGACCAATACGACAGCGCCCGGCGCATCGGCGAGCTCGGCTTCGGCGCCCGGCTACCCTCCGACTCCTTCGAGCCCGGCGACCTGATCGACGCCATGGATCGGCTCCTGGCCGACGCCGACCTCCGCTCGCGTTTGCGCATGACGGCTGTCCGGGTCCAGTCCTTGCGGGGAACCGTCCGCGCCGCCGACCGCATCGAACGCGTGGCGACGGAGGAGCGGCCGGTTGCCTCCGGTCGCATCCGGGGCTGAGTGGTGTGTCCGGCCACCCTCCGGTTCGAAGCCTGTGGCTGCAGGAAGCGCTGGCCGACAACGAGAACAAGAGCGAGAAGGAAGCCCCCGAGCTGGGCGGAGAGGTACGGGCCGACGTCTGCGTAGTGGGTGGCGGCTACACGGGGCTGTGGACGGCGCTTCGCCTGAAAGAGATCGACCCCACGCTGGACGTCGTGCTGGTGGAGGCCGACGTGTGCGGTGGCGGGGCCAGTGGCCGCAACGGCGGGTTCGTCCTCTCGTGGTGGCCGAAGTTCCAGACCCTGGAGAAGCTGTGCGGGACCGAGGAAGCGCTCAGGCTCGCCCACGCCTCGGCCGGGGCGGTCGCCGATATCGGGAAGTTCTGCGCTGACAACGGGATCGACGCGCACTACCACCACGACGGCTACCTGTGGGCCGCCACCAACGAGGCCCAGGTCGGGTCGTGGCGGCCGCTCATGGACGAACTCGACCGCCATGGGGTGCACCCCCTCGTCGAGCTCAGCCGGGAAGTGGCAGCGCGGCGGTCGGGGTCGCCCGTCCACCTGGGCGGAGCCTTCGAGGCGACCGGGGCCATCGTCCAGCCCGCGCTGCTGGCCCGGGGCCTGCGGCGAGTGGCGCTGGAGCGAGGGGTCCGCGTCTTCGAGCGTTCGCCGATGACCCAGCTCGACCGCCGGACGGGCTCCCCTCGAGTTCGAACGCCGGCCGGGTCCGTGATGGCAAGCCGCGTGGTCGTAGCGATGAACGCGTGGGCGGCCCGGTTCGCCGAGGTCCGCCGGAGGATGGTGGTCGTCGGCAGCGACATCGTGGCGACGGAGCGGGCTCCCGACCGTCTGGCCGCGATCGGTTGGACCGACGGGCTCTCGATCTCCGATTCACGCCTGCTCGTTCACTACTACCGAACCACCGACGACGGGCGCGTCGCCTTCGGAAAGGGCGGCGGAGCTCTCGCCTTCAGCCGGGGGGTGGGGGCGCGGTTCGAAGGGGAATCGCGCCGCCGGGACCTGGTGGAACGAGCTTTCCGGCGGACCTACCCGATGCTGGACGACGTCCGCGTCACGTCGAGCTGGACCGGGCCCATCGACCGGACCAGGACCGGCCTGCCGTTCTTCTGGCGGCTCGGCGGCCGCCCCGACGTGTTCGTGGGGGTGGGCTACTCAGGGAACGGCGTGGGGCCCTCGTACCTGGGGGGGAGAATCCTGGCCTCCCTGGCTCTCGGGCGCAACGACGAGTGGGCTCGGTCCGGCCTGGTGCGATCCCCCGCCGGCCGGTTCCCACCCGAGCCTTTCCGGTTCGTGGGCGGGCACCTCGTTCGGGGTGCCATCGCTCGCAAGGAGCGAGCCGAGGACGACGGGCGCCGGGTGGATCGCCTGACGAAAGCGCTGGTCCGGCTCGCTCCCGCCGGGCTCGTCCCGCTCGACCAGGACTGACGCGCTTCAGCCGGTGAGCTGAGCGACCAGCGCTTCGGGGTCGGTCACCGGCTGCTGGCAGACGAACTGCTCGCAGACATAGGCCGTGGCCCTGCCTCCCTGCTGGGGGCGGTCCCGTAACAGCGGCACCTCCGCGGGGGTCCCCGGATTGCCCACTGCCAGGACCGCGTTCGGCAGGAAGCGCCCATGGACTTCGGCCACCAGGGCTTTCGTGTCGGCGGCGTCCGGGTCCCCGACGATGGCCACTTCCCTGCTGTTCGACACAGAGAGATCGATGGCGGACAGGGCCTGCCCCAGCATCGTGGGAGCCCGAGTCGTCAGGTCCTGGACCAGCCGCAGGGCGGAAACACCGGCCCGTTCGTACTCTGCCTCGCCCGTCAGCAGCCCGAGGCGAAGGAACAGCTCGGCGGCCGCCGAGTTCCCCGACGGGACGGCGTTGTCGAACAACTCCTTGGGTCGGACCACCAGCTCCTCCCCGTCGGACCCGGTCTGGAAGAACCCACCGCCGTCGGGATCGCGGAAGAGCTTCAGCAGGTCGTCCGCGAGGGACCGCGCGAAGCCGAAGACCGACCCGTCGAACGCGGTCTCGTACAGCGCCAGCGCGCCGAGCCCCACCAACGCGTAATCGTCCAGGTATCCCACGCCGGACGTCCTCCCTTCTCGCCACGACCGGCGAAGCCGGCCCTCTTCCAGGAGGTTTGCCTGCAGGAACTGCAGGGCGTGGCTTGCTGCCGCCACATACCGCGGCTCGCCGAAGATCCGCCCGGCCTCGGCGAACGCCAGGACGGCCAGCCCGTTCCAGGAGGCCAGTACCTTGTCGTCGGTGCTGGGACGGACCCGTCGCTCCCGGACTTCGAACAGTCGATCGCCCGCCCCGGCCAGTTGATCCTCTGTCTCGGGCGAGGGGGTCCACAGGATGTTCCGGCCGTCCTCCCAGTTCCCCTCGGGCCGTGCACCGAACGAATGCGCATCCTCTTCCCCGATCGCCTCGACCAGCTCGTCCCACGTCCAGACGTAGAACGTGCCCTCGTGTCCTTCGGAGTCGGCGTCTTGGGAGGAGAAGAACCCGCCGCCGGGGTGGTGCATCTCTCGGAGGATGTAGTCGAGGACCCGTTCGGCCACTCGGCGATAGCGGCCCTGCCCCGTGACCTGCCAGGCCCGCGCGTAGAGCCGCCCGAGCTGCGCGTTGTCGTACAGCATCTTCTCGAAGTGGGGGACGTGCCACCGCTGATCGACCGAGTAGCGATGGAAGCCTCCACCGATCTGATCGTGGATCCCGCCCGAAGCCATCCGGTCGAGCGTGGTCTGCGCCATCTCGAGCGAGTCCGGGTACCCGCGCAGGTGGCAACGCAACAGGAACTCGAGCGTCATGGGTTGGGGAAACTTGGGCGCGCTTCCGAAGCCGCCCCACTGCGGATCGAACTCGCGCCCGAGCTCCCCGTGGGCCTGACGGAGCACGTCGTCGGTGAGCGGATGGCGGGACTCGGCGGGGCGGCTTCCACGGTCGATGGCGTCGATGACGCGTTGGCCTTGCCCCGAGACCTCGTCCCGCCGGGTGCGCCACGCCGCAGCCACCCCCTCCAGGACCCGGGTGAAGGCGGGGAGGCCATGCCGATCCTCGTTGGGGAAGTAGGTCCCCGCGTAGAACGGCACGCCCTCCGGCGTGAGGAACACCGTCATCGGCCAACCGCCGTGGCCGGTCATGGCCTGGACGGCGTCCATGTAGATCGAATCGAGATCGGGCCGCTCCTCGCGGTCCACCTTCACCGGGACGAAGTGCTGGTTCATGAGCTGAGCGGTCCCCTCGTCTTCGAACGACTCCTTCTCCATGACGTGGCACCAGTGGCAGGCCGTGTACCCGATGGAGAGGAGGATCGGCAGATCCTCGCGGCGAGCCTTCTCCAACGCCTCGGGACCCCACGGATACCAGTCCACGGGGTTGTGGGCGTGCTGGAGGAGGTACGGGCTGGTCTGACCGGCCAGCCTGTTGGGTCGCCGCTCCTCGCCCACGCGCTCGCTCACCCCTCCAGTCTCCCCGTTTTGCCGATGGATGAAGGGGCGCTGCTAGTGTTCGGCGGCGTGACCCACCGGCTGCTGCTCGACGCCTCGAGCCTCATGTACCGGGCCTTCTTCTCGATCCCGGCCACCGTCACCGCCCCCGACGGCCGGCCGGTGAACGCGGTGCACGGCTACCTCGACATGGTGGCGAACCTCATCGCGTCCCGGCAGCCGGACGAATGCGTGCACGTCTACGACGACGACTGGCGCCCCGCCCCCAGAGTGGCGATCTATTCGGGATACAAGGCCGCGCGCCGGCCAGACCCCGAGGGACTGCCGCCCCAGTTCGAGATGCTGCGGGAAGTGCTGGCCGCGCTGGGGCAGCCACAGGCGGAGGCGCCAGGGTGGGAGGCCGAGGACGCCATCGGGACGCTGTGTGCGCGAGCGGCGCGGGCGGACCGGGCCGACATCGTGACCGGCGACCGAGACCTGATCCAGCTCGTCCGCGATCCGGCGGTTCGCGTCCTGTTCACGGTGCGAGGCGTCTCCGACCTTCGGGTCCTGGACGAGCCCGGTGTGCTGGAGCGCTTCGGCGTCCCCGCGTCGCGCTACGTGGACTTCGCCATCCTGCGTGGCGACCCCTCGGATGGATTGCCGGGCGTGCAAGGGGTCGGGGAGAAGACGGCTCGAGCGCTGGTGAACGAGTACCCGTCGATCGACGCGTTGGTCGCCGACGCCAATGCTCCGCGTCGAACCGGCCGGTCGCTCCAACGCTCGCCGGGGCTATGCGGGAGGATCCGAGACGGAGCCGAGTACCTGGCCGCCATGCGAGAGGTCGTCCCCATCCGGACGAACCTCGAAATCCGAAGGTGGAAGGGGGATCGCGACGACCGCCTTGCCGACGAACTGGCCGAGCGCTACCGGTTGACGGGCCCGGTCGGACGGTTGCGGCGAGCCCTCGATGGAGACCGCTCCCGGGCCTGACCGCAGAAGCAGCCCTACAGGAGTGAGCTCTGAGCCCTGGCAGCCCTTCGCCGCCGGCCGGCTCCCGGGACGACCTCGACGGGGTGTTCGACCAACGCGATGACCCGGGCGGCCAGGAACCGGCCCGTCCGCACGGCCGTACCGCTGCGGGTGACCTCGGAGACCTCGATCATGCCGCCACGAGAAGTGGTCACCTCGACCCTCCTCCCAGCCTTGGTCGCCTCGATCTCGTACGTGCGGACGCTGCCGCCCGAGTCCACCACGATCTCCACCCGATCGCCGCGCACGCGAGGGATCGTACTCCGTTCCCGCGCCGCCCCTGCGTGACGAGGTGACCGCAGTTCCCTCTCCGCCGAAAGGCCGGAGCAAAATCGCGCATTCCTGGTTACAGTGATAGTGACCCGCATCCATACTTCATCGCCATCGAAGGGGGTGGAGTGGTACTTCCCCGCCATCTCCGGACGCGTCTCGTCTCACTGGCCTCCGTGGGAGCCCTCAGCCTCTCGGCTGTCGCAGGGCTCTTGTACGTGCTGCCCGGCCAGGGCCTCGCCCAGCTCGCCCCGGCGGCAGGAAGGGTGGTCGGCGACGGCGTCGCCGAGCTCACCCTCCAGGGCCAAGTGGCGCAGGCATGCACGTTCCGGGTTCGGGTCGATTCGAATCTCCAACCCCCCGGCACGTTCTTGTGCCAGATGTCGGACCAAGCCATCGCGTTGGGCATCCCGTTCGTCACCCTTCGGGCCAGCGTCACGGAGATCACCGGTCTGTCCGGCCACGCCGCCGTGGTGGGGGGGACCGCCGACCTCGAGCTCCCCGACGGCCAATCGCTCCCAGGCGTCAGCTTCCGGCTCCACCTCCAGGAGGGCGGCCCGGGCCAGGGGGCGCTTCGGATCCAACTGATCGGAGTGTTCGACGGAGAAGCGGGCGACGTCGACCCGGGAAACGGAAACTACGACCAGGTCTGGCAAACGCTGACCGACGGGGACATCAGGATCACCGCCGAGCCGTCGCCCACACCGTCGCCCTCCGAGAGCCCTTCGCCGACACCGTCACCGAGCCCCAGCTCCTCTCCATCCCCTGATCCGTCTCCTTCGCCCACCCCGAGCTCCACCCATTCGCCCTCGCCCACGCCTTCGCCGTCATCGAGCGGGACCGGCGGATCGAGTCCGCCGCCCACGCCGCCCTACGTGCCGCCGGGACCCCTTCCGGTCCCGGCCGCTCCGACCGGAGCAAACAGCACCGCCCGGCTGATGGCGATGCTGAGCCAGCTTTCGACCGGGGGGACGCCCCAGCCGTCCGACATCCTCCAGGTGGTCGGGCCCTTCCCCGTGGCCGGGCTGGGCTGGTGGCAGGACGACTGGCACGCCTACCGGTGTTGCCCGTTCCCCCACCTGCACCAAGGGCTCGACATGTTCGCGGAAATGGGAACTCCGGTGGTGGCGGCGGCCGACGGCTACGTGTCCCAGCGGGTGAACACCTCGATCAGCGGGCTCGGGGTGGAGATCACCGACGCCTCCGGTACGCAGTACTTCTACGCGCATCTCTCGGGCTTCGCCCCCGGGCTGGCCGTTCACCAGCAGGTCCACGTGGGGCAGGTCTTGGGGTATGTGGGGAACACCGGCGACGCCCTGGCCACGAGCCCCCACCTGCACTTCGAGGTCCAGCCTCACGGCATCCCCGTCCCTCCGAAACCCTACGTCGACACCTGGCTGCTCATCGCCGAGCAGAAGGCATCGGCGCTGGTCGCCTCACGCGTCGGCCACGCCATCCTGAACCCGGACACCCTCCAGTACTGGCTGGCGAAGGCCCAAGCCCTCCACGCGCTGTACGACTTCGGAGAAGGGTCCGGCGAGGACGCCCTGGATCCTGGGTCGGCCTCGGCCACCGCGCACACGGGCCCCAGCCCGGTGTCGGGAGGGTTCCTGGTGGGCGTGGCCTCGTTGATGCTGTTGATCGCCTTGGTCGCCCCGGGCTGCCTGATGGGGCGGCGGGAGGCCAGGAACGGGCCCGGCCGGGGCCTGCCGCCGTCCTCTTAGCGCTCGGACCAGGCTTTCCAGGCTCCCAGACGTACGCGGTCTTCCTTCAGGACCATCCTTCCCTGCAGCAGACCGAACAGAAGGGCAGCCGCGACGGCGGCCACGATGCCCAGGCCGGCCGCGGGGACCGCGCGATGGTCTCGGACGAAGAGGTCGGGCGACGTGACGCTTCCCCTCGTGACCGGGAGCATGGCGAAGGCCGCCAGCGACAACCCGGCCAGGATCAGCAGCCACCACAGCCACAGCAACGGCGTGGTCCTCGCCCGCCGCCAGTCCTCCACGTCGGGGTTGCTGGCCCTCCACAGCTCGCGCACGGCCAACGGCGCCAGCACCAGGTTCGCGCCGGGGATGACCCACGAAGCGAGGCCCCACAGCGGCCGAAAACGCGTCCCCGGGACCAGGGCTCTCATGTTGGCGTGGGCACGGTACTGCCAGACGAACCACAGCACGGCCACGGCCGCGCTCAGAACCACCAGAAGCGCGCAGTCCCGCACCAAGCGCTGATGGTTGGCCACCACTTCGGTGTGGGAGACGGGGAGCCCTTCGATGACGAACGACAGCGTGTACTGGTCGGCTCGTAGCGATTCGATCAGGAAGCCGAGCACCAGCGCGATGGCCAGGAGAAGGAGCACGATCGTCGTGGAGATCCAGCGCTTGTGCTCGTAGAGAAGAGGCGGTGGGGCCGCTCTGTCCATTCGATCATCCAGTTCCACGCTGCCCGCCTGATCCATCGCGACCGCCTATTCACCCTCAGTCTAGGTGGTGTGCGAGACGTATCTGTCCCCGCTTCCGTCATAGCCACGAACATCCCGGATCGCCTGTCGCGAACACCGTGGCGCCGTGTACGATGGCCGGTCACCCTGAGCAGAGGAGCTCTCGTGCGCGTCCGCCGGTCGGTGTTCCGTGTCTCGTTTGCCCTGATGGTCCCGGCGATACTGGCGGGCGCGGGAGGTGTTCCGGCGGGTGCCGCGGGGCGGCCACGGGCCGTCCCCCAAAACGTCAACATCAGCCGGGAGAGGGGGAACCAGTCGGAGACCACGATCGCCATCAACCCGGTCAACCCGCTCCAGATGACCGTTGCCTCCAACGAGGAGGTCGCCAGCGCGCTGTTCCACGGCTGGTCCACCGATGGAGGACGGACCTGGAGCACGGACCGGATCGCGGACGGCGACAACCTCGGGTTCGCCTGCTGCGACCCCAGCCTGGCATCGGACGAGTTCGGCAACATCTTCCTCACGTACCTGAGCTCCAGCATCCAGGTGAAGATGGCCATTTCCACCGACGGCGGGGCTTCGTTCAGCCCCCTGCCGTTCTCGAGCCCCCCGCTGGCCCCGCGCGCCCAGCCGGGCCGGGGCAATACCGGCCCACAGGCCCCGCTGATCGCCGGCGACCAGCCCTCCATCACCGCAGGGAGGGGAGCGGTCTGGGTGACCTATACGGGGAGCGGGGGCGTGATCCAGGCGTCCGGCGCGGAGGTGAACGGACTCGGGCAGGTCGGGGCCTTCGGGCCCCCGGAGGCTCCCAGCGGTGGCCACCAGACCGGCGGCTACGGCGACGTGGGCATCGGCCCGGACGGCCAGGCCCTGATCGCGTACCAGGACCCGACGGGCGGCGAGGGGCCGGCCACCGTGTACGAGGCGCTCGACCCCGACGGTATCGGGCCGCAGCCCATGGGCCCCGCCACCCAAGTTCTCGTGTCGAAGGTCGGGGGGTTCGACTACATCCCGGCCCAGTCCGGGCGGTCCGTCGACATCGAGGTCAAGCTGGAGTACGACCGGACGGGGGGGACGCACGACGGCCGCGTCTACCTGCTGTGGACGAAGGAGACCCCGAACGAGAGTGACAACATGGACATCATGGTCCAGTACTCCGACAACGACGGAGCGACCTGGAACACAGCGATGAAGGTCAACGACGACACCGGGACCACGAGCCAGTTCAACCCCCGGATCTCCCTCGATCCCACCACCGGGTTCCTCGCGGCGGCGTGGTACGACTGCCGCCACGACAAGGGCGACCATGGGCCGGGAGACACGAATGGCGTTCCCAACGACGACATCACGATCTACGCCAGCGTGAGCAAGGACGGGGGAGCCTCGTTCCTCCCCAACCGCCGGATCTCCCGCGGCGTGTCCAACGACGACCAGGCGCAGAACGGGATCGACTACGGGGACTACGAGGGGCTGGCCTTCCAGTCCGGGAGCTACTTCTACGTGTGGGCCGACAACTCGAACAGCACCGGCGACAATCCCGATGGCACCTTGAACGACCTCGAAATCTACACGGCGCGGGTGCGGATCCGGTAGGTACACGGGTTTGGCGGGAGAGAGCAACCTCACGAGGGACGAGGCTCGGAAGCGAGCGAGCCTCGTCCGCGACCTCCGCTACCACGTCACCCTGGACCTCACGGGGGAAGAGGACTTCGGCTCGACCACCGTCATCCGTTTCCGCTGCCGGGAATCTGGGGCAGAGACCTTCGTCGACCTGACTGCGAACGAGGTCTCCGCCGCCGAGCTCAACGGGAAGGGGCTGCCTGCCGAGGCGTTCGACGGCAACCGGATCCGCCTGACGGGCCTGGCGGAGGAGAACGAGCTCTTGGTGCGCGCTCGCTGCGCGTATCACCGCACCGAGCTGGGCATGCATCGATTCGTCGACCCGGTCGACGGCTTCGTCTACCTGCACACCGACTTCGAGCCGTTTGATGCCCACCGGGTGTACGCGTGCTTCGACCAGCCGGACCTCAAGGGCGTCTTCGAATTCTCCGTCCTCTGTCCCTCGGACTGGGTCGTCATCTCCAACGAACAACCGGTTCAGGAGCCGGGTCCCACGGCCGACGGGTCGACCCGGGAATGGCACTTCCGGCCCACGGCGCCCCTCCCCACCTACATCACGGCCGTGGTGGCCGGCCGGTTCCACGCCGTGCGGGACCGCCACCGCGACATCGACCTGGGGGTGTTCTGCCGGCGGTCGCTGGCCGAACACCTCGACGCCGACGAGATCCTCGATATCACCCGGGCCGGCCTGGACTTCTTCGAGCCGGCGTTCGGCTACCCCTACCCCTTCGGAGGCAAGTACGACCAGGTGTTCATTCCCGAATCCAACTCGGGAGCCATGGAGAACGCTGCCTGCATCACCTTCAACGACCTCTACATCTTCCGCTCACGCGTCACCGACGCGGCCCGGGAGCGGCGAGCCGACACGATCCTGCACGAGATGGCCCACATGTGGTTCGGGGACCTCGTGACCATGCGGTGGTGGAG
>Ga0137374_10008213_pt1 | contig 12359 bp, 13 predicted proteins | sample SagtaG_20_FD_104811 | JGI IMG/M metagenome (GOLD analysis project Ga0137374, IMG submission 104811) | Vadose zone soil microbial communities from Sagehorn Ranch, Mendocino, California, USA - Sage1_R_100_16 metaG | ecosystem: Environmental > Terrestrial > Soil > Vadose zone | place: USA...
ACCGGCTACCATGTAATCATTATCTGGGAACACGCGCTTCGGGATGACCGATGGTTGAGCAGACTATGGAGATTCATGCGCCACCGGCCGGCCCCCGTCAACAGCCGAGTAGCCGAACAGCCCGGCCCTTACTCGGTGACCGATCGAAAATCGACCTGATGGACCCCTAGGCCGTCTGCGCCGCCCCCAGCTTCTCCGACGCCCGGCGCAGGTCGTCCACGCGGTTCGTCTCCTCCCATGGCGCGTCGATGTCGTGGCGCCCGAAGTGGCCGTAGGCGCTCGTCGCGCGGTAGATCGGCCGGCGCAGGCGCAGGTCGCGGATGATCGCGTTCGGGCTCAGGTCGAACACCTCGCGCACCAGCTCCGTCAGCCCGCCGTGGTCGAACTTGTGCGTCCCGAACGTCTCGACTGACACGCCGATCGGCTGCGGGTGCCCGATGGCGTACGACAGCTCGACCTCGACGCGGTCGGCCAGCCCGGCGGCGACGATGTTCTTCGCCACCCAGCGCGCCGCGTACGAGCCGGAGCGGTCGACCTTCGAGGGGTCCTTGCCGGAGTAGGAGCCGCCGCCGTGCCGCCCGACGGCGCCGTACGTGTCGACGATGTTCTTGCGCCCGGAGAGCCCGGAGTCCGCCGCAGGCCCGCCAAGGACGAAGGAGCCGCTGCGGTTCACGTGGATCTCGGTCTCGGCGTCGAGCCAGGTGCCCATGACGGGCCGGATCACCTCGCGGATGATGTCGTCGCGCAGCTGCTTGGCGTCGATCTCGGGGTCGTGCTGGGCGGCGATGACGACGGCCTTCGCGCGCTTGGGGGCGCCGAACGAGTACTCGATGGTGACCTGGGACTTGCCGTCGGGGCGGAGGTAGGCGAGGGTGCCGTCCTTGCGCATGCGGGTGAGGCGCTGGCAGAGGTGGTGGGCGAGCTGGATCGGCAGCGGCATGAGCTCGTCGGTCTCGTTGCAGGCGAAGCCGAGCATTATGCCCTGATCGCCGGCACCCTCGTCGTCGCCCACCGCCTCGGAGATCTCGCGCGACTGCTCCTTGATCGAGACGAGCACGCCGCAGCTATCGGCGTCGAATGCGTACTCGGGCCGCGTGTAGCCGATGTCGCGGATGACCTGGCGGGCGATGCCGGCGCAGTCGACGTAGTGGTGGGTGGAGATCTCGCCGAGGATGAGCACGAGGCCGGTCGTCGCGCACACTTCGCAGGCGACGTGCGCCTCGGGGTCGTGCGCGATGATGTCGTCGAGGATGGCGTCGGCGATCTGGTCGCAGACCTTGTCGGGATGGCCCTCGGTGACGGACTCGGAGGTCATAAGGAGCGAGGGTGAGCTCATAAAAGTCATCGTCATTTCGGTGTGTTCCTCCTTTTCGGATTTAGTGACATCGGGTTCTTGTTTGCGGGCGATTCGTGCGCATAACATCATTGCCGGCGGAGACGCCGATAGGTGGAGAGTGTTTCGTTCTGGTGAACGACCACAGTTGACACCTGTTGGATTCGTCGAGAGGCGGATGGGGTTCGATTCCCCCGCTCTCCGCCGCACACCGTGATCTTGACAGGCCCCGCGGGATCGAGCAGAATCGATGAAGACAGGTGTCAACTGTGGTCGCCAGCCAGTGGCGATTCAGCAGGTAAGCGGGCGAAAGGCCCGCTTTTCTGTTTCTGGCGGCTGTGCGATGATGGCATAGCCATCGGTTATCAATCGTGGCCGCTCTTGAGCGCTTCACTCTACAGGCAAGCGGGCTAAACGCCCGCTTTTCTGTTTTCACGTTCCCTCTTCCCAGCTCGATAGGTACTTCTGCTGCTCTTCGGTTAGCTCGTCGATGGTGATGCCCATGGAGGCGAGTTTGAGGCGGGCGACCTCTTCGTCGATCTCGTGGGGGACGTCGTAGACGTCGACGGGGAGGCGCTCGTCGCGGGTGGCGATGTAGTGCGCGGCGAGAGCCTGGTTGGCGAAGCTCATGTCCATGACGCTGGCGGGGTGGCCCTCGGCGGCGGCAAGGTTGATGAGGCGGCCCTCGCCCAGGAGAAAGACCTTGCGTCCGTCCATCAGGTGGTACTCGTCGACCTCCTGGCGGACGCGCCGCTTCGACTCGCTCATCGCCTCGAGCGCCTTGATGTTGATCTCGACGTTGAAGTGGCCGCTGTTGGCGAGGATGGCACCCTCCTTCATGGCGTCGAAGTGACGGCGGTCAAGGACGTTCACGTCGCCGGTGAGGGTGATGAAGATGTCGCCGATGTGGGCGGCCTGGTCCATGCTCATCACCTGGTGGCCGTCCATGGAAGCCTCCAGGGCTCGGACCGCGTCCACTTCGGTGACGATCGTCTTGGCGCCGAGGCCGCGGGCGCGCATGGCGACGCCTTTGCCGCACCAGCCGTAGCCGGCGATGACGACGTTCTTTCCGGCCCAGAGGATGTTGGTGGCGCGGGTGATGCCGTCGATGGTGCTCTGGCCGGTGCCGTAGCGGTTGTCGAAGAAGTGCTTGGTGTCGGCTTCATTGACGGCGATGATGGGGTAGCCCAGGGCGCCGTCGCGAGCCATCGCGCGGAGGCGGATGACGCCTGTGGTCGTCTCCTCCGTTCCCGCTATGACTGTGTCGAGTAGTCCGCGCTTCTCCTTGTGCAGCGTGGCGACGAGGTCCGCGCCGTCGTCCATGGTGAGTTGCGGCGTGTGCGCGAGCGCGGCATGAATGTGCTGGTAGTAGGTCGCATCGTCTTCGCCCCGGACGGCGAACACGGGAATGCCGTGCATCGCGACCAGAGCAGCGGCCGCGTCGTCCTGTGTGGAGAGTGGGTTGCTGGCACATAGGACGACCTCGGCGCCGCCGTCGCGCAGGGCGAGCATGAGGTTCGCCGTCTCCGTCGTCACGTGCAGGCAGGCGGATATGCGCAGGCCTTCGAGCGGGCGCTCTTTGGCGAAGCGCTCGCGGATGAGGCGGATGACCGGCATCTCGCGGGCGGCCCACTCGATGCGATTGTTGCCTTCAGTGGCTAAGGCAAGGTCCTTAACGTCGTAATCGATTGCCGGCTTGACCATCAACGCTCCTTTGCTAGCTCTTCTTCTCGGAGGGACTCTTCCAGCATGTCGCGCATCCTGACCGCGGTATCCCAGTTAGGCACCGGATCGTCGCGACGGGGCATGATCTGGAGGAACGGTATCTCTTCTCGTTTGTAGACCTCGAAGACGCGGCGCAGCTCGGGGACTGGGTCCGGGTGGTCGTCGACGCGCAGGTCGCACCAGGGGTACGCTTCGCCGGTCACGGTCATGATTGCTGCTGACTGACGTCCGCGTCGGTCGCCGCCTGCTTCCTGACCGGCTTCGAGGGCCTGAATCAGGCGCTCGGGCAGCTCTTCGATTCGTGTGCCCTCGAAGGCCTGGGCCATCGCCTGGACGACCTCCTCGCCGGTGAGAATGTTACCGAGACAGACGTACCCGGCACCTGACGCGTGGCCGGCCCAAGGGATGCACCTGTCGCCTGTGTATGCAGCCGTGCGGCCCTCCTTGTCGACGATGGCTAGCTGGCGCAAGTCGCGGCCCGGGTCGCCTTCGATGAGGCGCTCGAGCGCGCGCTCCGCGGCGAGGCCGTGCTCGAGCAGGACGAGACCGTCGATGCCGAGGTAGGGGTTGACGAACGATTGGCTGGCGATCGCGCCGACGCCCGCCCGGCAGTAGGGTACGAGGCCGCCGGCGGCGAGCGCCTTGCTGGAGGTGGCGACGCCGAGCATGCCTGTGCGAGGGCAGCGGGCAGCAATGGAGAAGGTCATTGGCTCACGGCTGCAGCTTCTCGTTCATATCTCTCGAAGAAGCCAGGCTCCAGCGGTTCGTCGCGCGTTGGCCGCCAGTCACCGAGCCGCGCGAGGCCGGCCTTCCTCAGTTCATAGAGGCGCCGCAACTCCTTCACCGGGTCGGGATTGTCGTCCACGCGCAGGTCATAGTAGCGATAGTCCTGGTCGTAGCATACGAGGAGACCTGCGGACTGCCTCCCGCGCCGGTCGCCTCCAGCCGCGTCGCCGGCTTCGACGGCGCGGACGAGCCGCTCGGCCAGGTCCTCCTCGCCTGACTGGACGAACGCGTCCGTCATCGCGAGCACAACACGCTCTCCGGCAAGGGTGTTGCCGCCGGCAACGAACCCTTCGCCGGCCGTGTGACCGGCCCACCGGAGACATTTCGAGCCTGTAAATGCTGCCGTGCGTCCCCCGCCGTCGACGATTAGGAGCTGCCGGAACTCACGGCCCGGGTCGTTCGGGAGGAGCGCAGCTATGACCTCCTGGGCGGTGAGTCCCTGGTCCAGGAGGCGAAGGCCATCGATTCCGAAGAATGGATTGCCGAAAGCCTGGCTCGCGATGGCACCGGTGGCAGTCTTCACCGAAGGCGCCCACGCGCCGGAGCCGAGCGAGGCGCTGGCAGTCGCGACGCCGAGCATGCCCGTGCGTGGGCAACGGGCGGCGATGGAGAACGTCATGGGTCCACTCCCGCGGCTTCCCGCTCTAATTCGGCTTTCATGCGGATCCAGTCTTCAACAACCCGGCTCAAGCGGTGTTTCGCGCGCCAGCCGCAGTTACGATCCTGCGAGCGCGACGTCCTTGACATCGTGGGTTGATCGTGGGTGTCGGATTGGGCATTACGTCTCCCTTGCCGTCTGCACGGCCTGCTTTTCGTCCAAGTCTCGTTCGATTGCGTCTCTTCGTCTGACCAGCGCCTCCCAGTTGGGCGTGAAGTCGTCACGCTGCGGGCGTGTGCCCTGAGATTGCACGGCATTCTCCTTGAATACCTCTAGCACTCGCCGAAGCTCCACTACAGGATCCGGGTGGTCATCCACGCGCAGGTCGCACAGCGCGTATTCTTCCTCTGCCAGCACCTCGATGCCTGCGGCCTGCCGGCCGCGCCGGTCGCCGCCCGCTTGCTCTCCGGCTTCCAGCGCCAGCATCAGGCGCTCGTACAGCGGATCGCCCCCGCTGCGCTCGAAGGCGGTCGCCATCGCCTTGACCACGTCCTCGCCCTCGAGGATGTTGCCGAGGCAGACGTAGCCCCCGCCGATCAGGTGGCCCGCCCAGGGAATGCAGCGCTCGCCGGTATAAGCCGCCACGCGCCCCTCGTAATCGACGATGCCGAGTTGCCGCAGGTCGCGCCCGACGTCGCTGCTGATCACTCGCTCGACGACCCGCTCCGCTGGCAGTCCGTCCTCCATAAGCCTCAGCCCGTCGATCGCCAGGTAGGGGTTGGCGAACGCCTGGCTCGCGATCGCGCCCACGCCCAGTTCGATGTGCCGCCCGGCGGCCCCTGCCGCCAACGCCCTGCTCGCGGTCGCCATGCCTAGCCAGCCGTTCTGCGGGTCCCGCGCAACAATGGAGAAGGTCACGCAGGCACCTCGTCGAAGACTGGTGGCTTGGGGTAATACTCCATCATCTGCTGGACTCGTTTCGCCGTGGCGGCGTCTTTGAGGAGGCTGATGAGGTACAACGCCATGTCGATGCCGGCGGAAACGCCGGCTGCGGTGATCACATTGCCGTCGTGCACCCAGCGCTTGTCGGTGACAACGGTGGTGTTGCCACCGAGGTCCCGAAGCTCCGGGATCGCGGCCCAGTGGGTCGTGGCTTGTCTTCCTTCGAGGAAGCCGGCTTTGTGAAGGATGAGGGCGCCCGTACAGACGGAAGTCACGTACTCGCAACCCATCCCCTGGGTCCGGACGAAGTCGAGATGCTTGTGGTTCTCTATCTCTTTTCTCGTGCCCAGACCGCCGGGGACGAGGATCACGTCTAACGAGGGGCAATTATCGTAGCTGTAGTCTACGAGGTAGCGAGTGCCGAGGAAGGACTGCACGGGGCCTCCGTCCTCGGCGACGAGGACGACCTGCCAGCCGCCACTACCTTTCGCCATCATCGTGAGCGCCTCGCGCGGGCCGATGGCATCGAGGTCTTCGAAGTCGGGAAAGAGGACGATGCCGATGGTCTTAGTCATCTTCTCCACAACTTCCACCGGCGAGCAGGCCGGTAGTCTGTGCGCCCCCCATACCAGATTGGGAGGCCGATCCACTTCCAGGGCTGCCAGCTGCGCTCAGCCCGGATGCGGTTCTGTCTCATGAAGCTCTCCAGTTCCTCGGGATCGACATGCATGCCGGCTTGCTGGAGTGCCTCGAGCAGACCGTGGTGGCCCAGCTTTGGGTGGCGTTTGTGCAGACGCTTGATCTCTGCTGCGACGCGATCGTCGATGGCGTTGTACTGCCGGGAGGTCATGCGAGGGCCTTCTCAGCTGCGTGCGGATGCTTGCCCCGTCCTGTAAGAGGCGCCGCGATAACGGATGAAGGCCGCCGCCCCCGGGTGTCCCCTCGAGATTTCATGCTCCTCTTCCTTGAGGCCGAGAGGCCTTCTTTCCACCCGACCCGCCCTCGGGATTTAATACTGGGGGGACACCCCCCAGACCCCCCGGCCCTTCGACTTCCCCGACTGGCGTCGGGGCGCTCAGGACAGGCTCCGGCGTTGCACCCTCTGCACTCCCGCCCAGGGCTGAACGATTTTCGGAGCTATGACCGACCACCCGGGTCATTTGATCACGATCTCCTTTCCCTCGGAGCGGCCGCGCCAGCCGGCGATAAGGCGGCGGGCGAAGCTGACGGCGCCGACGGGCTCCTTGCGGATGAGCGGGGTTTCGTGCAGGGTACACTGGGTCTGATATCCGAGCCGCTGGTAGACGCGGACAGCCGCGTCGTTCTCCTTCTCGACTGTGAGGGCGACGAGGGGGCAACGCTGGAGGAGTTCAGCTGTCGTGGCGCTTGTTGCGATCGTCGCCAAACCCTGCCCGCGATACATGGGATGGGTAAAGACGTTGCCGACGACGGCGACGCCTTCCGAGGGTGAGACGACGTGTGTACCGGCGATAGAGATCAGGAAGTTGTCGATGAAGACGCCGAAGTAGACGCCATCCTCGATGTGGCGTGGCTGATAGGCCGACGAGCCGCTTTCTGTCGCGTACAGGCGGTTGACGGCGCCGATGTCGCGACCGGTCAGGCGCACCGCTTCGCCCTCGAGACGCGTGAAGACCGCCGGGGAGACGGACATGCGAAGCATGGTTTGAGGCCGCGTAAAGATGAAGTACTTCTCCAGCACCGGTCTGTGCTCCGGACGCAGGCTGCCGAAGCTGAAGCGCGAGCCTGGATGCAGGCTGAGAACCGCATCGACGGCTTCCGGATGGCCGAGTGCAAAGAGGGCTCGCCCGAGACCGCCGCGGGAGTGCAAGACGAGAGCGGCACCTTCCGGCCCCGATGCGGCGTACCAGTCAGCGAGGCGAAAGAGTCTCGGGTCAAGCTGTGCCAGGGCATACGCGGCATACGCTCTGTCAGGCAACAGCAGGCTGCGGATGGCTCCGCGATCCGCCAGACGCTGGACGGTGTAGGGGGACCGTGCGCGGTCGCGCTCGCGGGAAAGAGTGGTGGTCACGCTAGCCTCCAGCCACCTTCTCCGGCACACGCGCGTGACGGTCTGGAAGATACTTACCGATAATGGGCTCGAGCCGTTCGATGGCTTGCGCGGGGACCTGGTCGAGCCGAGTGATGATAGCGTTGCGTAGAGCCTCGCCGCAGCCGCAGTCGCGGACGACGGGGAGGTGCGCCAGCGCCAGACGGATAGCCCGGCGTGAAACCTCCACGTTACGAAGGAGGTTGGCTACGATCATCTCGGCGGTAACGTCGTCTTCCGTTTCGTGCCAGACGTCGTAGTCAGTGGAGCAGGCGAGGACGGCGTAACAGATCTCGGCCTCGCGCGCGAGCTTGGCCTCCGGCAGGGTTGTCATGCCGATGATGGAGGCGCCCCAGGCGCGATACAGGTTGGACTCAGCGCGCGTGGAGAACGCTGGGCCTTCGATTACAACCAATGTGCCCGTGCGATGCACCGTGGCGCCCGCTTCGTTCGTACAGCCAACCAGAGTCTCGCGTAGTCGCGGGCAAAAGGGGTCCGCAAAACCGATATGGGCGACGAGGCCTTCGCCGAAGAAAGTGGAGGCGCGGCCGCGCGTACGGTCGATGAGCTGGTCGGGCACGACGAGGTGCAGGGGCTCGATCTCCTCTCGCAGGCTGCCCACGGCGCTGACAGAGATGATGAACTCGACGCCGAGCTGCTTGAGCGCGTGTATGTTAGCGCGCACGGGAAGCTCGGAAGGAAGGAGTCGGTGGCCGATGCCGTGCCTTGGCAGAAACGCGACGCGGCGGCCGTCAAGCACCCCAACGACAATAGCGTCGCTGGTCTGGCCGTACGGCGTATCGATACGCAACTCTTCGACGCCGGTGAACCCTTCCATCTGGTAGAAGCCGCTGCCGCCGATGACGGCGGCTCGTACCGTCTGATCAGCCACGGGCTGGGACCTCTGATTCTCGGGCCTGGGGCCCCGAGCTACGAGCGCAAAGCCGCTCCAGGCTCTCTTCGAAGGGCGGCTTTGCTACGCCGTTCTCGGTGATGATTGCTGTGACGTACCGGCTGGGAGTCACATCGAAGGCGGGGTTTTCGGCCTGGACGGCGAGGCCGAGGGTGACGATATGCTCAGAACGCAGGGACGTGACTTCGTCCGGCGAACGCTGTTCGATCGGGATATCATCGCCGGACGCCAGTGAGAGGTCGGCAGTGCTCGAGGGTGCAGCGACGTAGAAGGGGATGCCGTTCTCGCGGGCGAGGACAGCGAGCGGGTAGGTGCCGATCTTGTTCGCTACGTCTCCATTGGCGGCGATGCGGTCGGCACCGACGATAACGGCGTCGATTTCACCGCGACGCATGTAGGAGCCAGCTGCGCTGTCCACGATGACCGTGCAGGGGATGCGGTCGCGGGAGAGCTCCCAGGCAGTGAGTCGCGCGCCCTGTAGCAGCGGCCGGGTCTCCGTGGCGATTACGCTACAAAGGCGGCCGTTGGCGGAAGCAGAGCGGATGACGCCGAGGGCAGTGCCGTAGCCGCCGGTTGCGAGGGTGCCTGCGTTGCAGTGGGTGAGAATCGACTGATCGTCGGCACTCAGCAGCTTCGCCCCATAGTCGCCGATGCGGTGGTTGGCCGCGACGTCCTCTTTGTGGATCGAGACCGCCTCTTTAATCAGGCGCTCTCTCATCTCCCGCGGCTCCTCGACGCCATCGACCGCACGCAAGCAGCGGTCGATGGCCCATGAGAGATTGACGGCGGTGGGTCGAGTCGAGCGCAGCTCCTTGGCAGCTGTTTCGACCGGTTCACCAGCGCCGGCCGCGAGGGCGAGACCATAGCCGGCGGCGATGCCGATGAGGGGCGCGCCGCGTACCTGGAGGCGACGGATGGCTTCCGCGATGACGCGGTAATCGCTGGTCTCGATCCAGACCTCCTCGTGGGGAAGAAGTGTCTGGTCGAGGAAGCTGACTTTGCCTTCCGGCAACCACTTTATCGGCACGAGCGTTTTGTCAGTCGTTGTCTCGCCTCCGCGGGCATAAAAAAACTTCTCGCGGTGGAGAAGTCTTGTCCCACTCTCATCTGTCCCCGACTGACCGGGGTCGGAGTTGGCACCGTTTCCCGATACGGGCCGGTTGCCGGGCTTCTAAGGGCCGTTCCCTCCACCGCTCTGGATGAGAGCGCTGCTATTCGACTTACGAGGCGATGGTAGCGTTTGTGTGAGGACGGTGTCAAGGGCAGTGACGGGTGATGCTCGCGGCCGGCGCCCCGGCATGGATTGCGGTCAATCGTACGTAACCAGCGAAAGCACTTCGTAGTCCCGTAGCCGGTCACGGCCATTGAGGAAGGCGAGCTCCACCACAAAGGCCATGGCGTGCACCTTCGCGCCGAGAAGCTCGACGAGCTTGGCGGCGGCGTTGGCGGTGCCTCCGGTGGCCAGCAGGTCATCGACGATTAGGGCATTATCGCCGCGCTTGAGGGCGTCTTCGTGAATGTCGAGCTGGCTCGTGCCGTACTCGAGCGAGTACTCGACGCTGATATGCGCGGCGGGGAGTTTGCCGGCCTTGCGGACGGGCACGAGCGCGATGCCGAGGTTCTGGGCCAGCGGCGCGCCGAAGAGAAATCCCCTCGATTCGATGGCGACAACTGCGCTCAATCCCGCGTCTCGGTACTCGTCGGCGAAGCGGTCAATGACGAAGCGGAAGACCTGCGGGTCCTGGAGAAGGGGCGTGATGTCACGGAAGAGGATTCCGAGTTGGGGGAAATCCGGGATATCGCGGATGAACGGCTTCAGGTCCATGGGTGGAATGAGTATACAGTAGGGCAAACAGGCGAAGGCATTGATATTCGCTTCGCATCCCAGCCGTCGCTTAGAATACCGTCAGTGTCATGGTGGACGGCCAACAGCTGAAACAGCGAGCGGCAGCAGAGGTCGATCGGCGCCGAAAGGAGCTTATCGACCTCTCGCTGCGGATCCATGCCAACCCCGAGATCGCCTTTGAAGAGCATAAGTCGGCCGCGGCGCTGGCGGAGTTCCTGGAGGCGAACGGGTTCGTGGTCGAGAGCGGCATCTGCGAGATTTCGACGGCGTTCCGAGCGTCGGTTGGCAGCGGAGAGCCAAGGGTGGCGCTGCTGGCGGAATACGACGCACTGCCCGGCGTTGGGCATGGCTGCGGCCACAACATCATCGGGACGGCGTCGTGTGCGGCGGGCATCGCGCTGAAGCCTGTGATAGAGGAGACGGGTGGGACGGTGCTGGTGATCGGAACGCCGGCGGAGGAAGCAGCGGGTGGGAAGGTGTATATGGCCGCACGCGGCGCCTTCGATGGTCTTGACTGCGCGATGATGGTGCACCCTGGCAACCGCAACACCTCGGTCGCGTTCGCGCTGGCGTGCCTGGAGCTGGACGTCGAGTTCGAGGGCAAGGCGGCGCACGCGGCGGCGAGGCCCGAGGCCGGCCTGAACGCGCTAGATGCGATGGTGGCTGCATTCGTGAATATCGGCCTGCTGCGACAGCAGCTGAGGGACTCGGCGCGCGTCCACGGGATCATCACGGACGGCGGGCAGGCCGTGAACGTGATCCCGCATCACACTGAGGCCAAGCTGCTGGTACGGAGCGAGGACGATGAGTACATGGACGAAGTATTGAAGCCGAAGGTGCTGGGTTGCTTCGAGGGTGCGGCCGCGGCGACCGGTTGCGGGCTGAAGTTCCGCTGGGGCGAGGAGTCGCGCTATAAGGCGATGAGGACCAACCGCGCGCTGGCGGAGGCCTATCGCGCGAACGTCGAATCCCTGGGGCGTAAGGTTGTGGAGCAGGAATCGCACCGCTCGATGGGCTCGACGGATATGGGCAACGTGAGCACGATAGTGCCGGCGATTCACCCGAGCATCGCTATCGCGGCGCAGGACGTGCCCGTGCATACGGTGGAGTTCCGCGAGATCGCGGCGAGCGAAGCTGGGCATCAGGGTTTGCTCGATTCCGCCAAGGTGCTGGCGATGACGGCGATCGACGTGCTGGTGGATTCGGAGCTGCGGAGGCGGATGGGGGAGGAGTTTGCAGCGGGTGCCATTGAGATAAAGTAGCTGCTACTCAGCAGCTGTTCCCAATCGTGTTATAATCTCGGCGGCGAAGGCAGGTGGAGCTATGCGAAAGCGACTCGTTTTCGTGGTTGCGGGAGTAGTAGCTGCTGCGGCAGCAGTTGCTGTTTTCGCAGGCGGCGGTGACATCTTCGGCGATCCTCCCCGCCCTCCGGACGACGCGTCTCTCCCGCCCGCGCCCACCCTGCCGCCCGGAGGCGATTGCCCCTACGGCCCCATCGGCTTCCAGGGACGCATTGCTTGCATACCACCGGGAGCCAGCGCTGGTGGAAGCCCTCTCAACGAGTACCCTCCTGACCTTCCCTCGGGCACTCTGCTGCCACCTGAATACTCCTTGATCCGGCGTGGCGGGTCATTCATTACATACACCACGGGCCAAGTTCTTGAGTGGAACGTCGCTCCAGGGGATGAGGCCGACTTCGTGCCGTTGCGGGACGTATTTGGCATTCCCGAAGGAGTGCCCTTCATCCCGCCCCCTGGGCCGCTAGTTGGGGACGCCTGTCCTTATGGTGCGATCGCCTTTCGCGGTGTCGTCAGCTGCCTGCCGCAGAGGACGGAGCACTTTCTCGCTACGGTGCAAGACTCCACTGCGGTTTCTGCGGACGCTCGGGCGGCAGTCTATTCCATACAGCGCGGAGGCTCCGTGGTCAGGTATAGCTACGCGAACGGCGTCTTGGAGTGGAATGTCGCGCCGGAGGACGAGGCGGACTTCGCTGCGGTGCGCGACGTGTTGTACCGGCCGTGAGGCGGTGGCTGCGGCGGGGCCTGGTGTCGGGAGCGGTGCTGACGCTTGCGATATTGTCCGGCCAAGAGAGTGTAGACGCCGCTCACTTCAGCTACCTGGCGGAACGGGAGGACTCGCAGGGATATC
>Ga0137374_10008217_pt1 | contig 12355 bp, 15 predicted proteins | sample SagtaG_20_FD_104811 | JGI IMG/M metagenome (GOLD analysis project Ga0137374, IMG submission 104811) | Vadose zone soil microbial communities from Sagehorn Ranch, Mendocino, California, USA - Sage1_R_100_16 metaG | ecosystem: Environmental > Terrestrial > Soil > Vadose zone | place: USA...
CCGTTCATCTGGCTCTACGTGGGCCGCGACTACAACGCGACGCTGCCCACCACGAAAGGCTTCACCCACCTACCGAACGGCTCGATCATCTATCTGCGTCAGACCTGGCTGGACAAATAGAGAAAAGGGCGGCGGGAGGCGCTGTCTCCCGCCGCCGCCTTAGCGCGTGAGTCGTTATGTTGCGGTGCGCCTGCTCGCGGCGCTGCCCACGCTCATCGGCGTGTCCCTGCTCACGTTCCTGTTCATCCGGCTCATCCCGGGGGACGCCATCGCCGCGCGCCTCGGCACCTCGACGGCGCTCACGCCGGAGCAGCTGGCGAGCCTGCGCGCGTATTTCGGGCTCGATCAGCCCCTCCCGGTGCAGTACTGGACGTGGCTCAGCTCGCTGCTCCGCGGGGACGCCGGCTACTCGATCCGCACCGGTCGGCCGGTGATCGTCGAGATCGCGGAGCGCCTTCCGGTCACGCTGGAGCTCGCCGCAGCCGCGACGCTCATCGCGGTCTTCATCGGGACGCCGCTCGGCCTGCTGTCAGCGATGCGCCCGGGAACACGTGTCGATCTCGCCACGCGCATCGGCGGGCTGATCGGGCTCTCGCTCCCCAGCTTCTGGCTCGGAACGCTGATCATCGTGCTCTTCTCGCTGTACCTGCGATGGCTACCCAACACCGGCGGCTACGTCGACTTCGTGCAGGACCCGCTCGGTAACCTGCGCCTGCTCCTGTTCCCCGCGATCACGCTCGGCGTCGCGCTCGCCGCCGCGACCATGCGCATGACGCGCTCCGCGATGCTCGACGTGCTCGGCGCCGACTACGTCCGCACCGCGAGGGCGAAGGGACTTCAGGCGTCCCTGATCGTCCGACGGCACGTGCTGAAGAACGGTCTCATCGTCGTGGTCACGCTGCTCGGCATCCAGGTCGGTCAACTCCTCGGCGGCGCCGTCGTCGTCGAGGAGATCTTCTCGATCCCCGGCGTAGGCCGGATGCTCCTCACCGCGATCGTCCAGCGGGACTACGCGCTCGTGCAGGGAGGAGTGCTCGTGATCGCCATCCTCTTCGTCGCAGTGAACATCCTGGTGGATCTGCTGTATGGCTACCTGGATCCCCGAATCCGCCTCGCGTAGCGTCCCGAGCCGCTCGGCCGGTCTCGCCGCCATCGGCGGCGCGATCGTGCGCGAGCCGGTGGCGCTCATCGGCCTGGTGATGGTGCTCGCGTACGTCCTGGTCGCGCTCGTCGTCGTGTGGCTCCCGCTCCGCGATCCGCTGCAGATCTCGGCCGAGCGTCTGGCCGCGCCGAGCGCTGAGTTCCCGCTCGGGACCGACGCGTTGGGCCGTGATTTGCTGAGCCGCATCCTCTTTGGCGCCCGGCTCTCGGTACAGGTCTCGGTCGTGTCGGTCGCGATCGCGACCGTCGTGGGCGGAGTGCTCGGGCTGATGTCCGGGTACCTCGGCGGCATCGTCGACCTTGGCATCGGCCGCGTCATGGACGTGTTCTTCGCGTTTCCTGCCATCCTGCTCGCGCTCGGCATCGTCGCCGCACTTGGCCCCGATCCGAAGAACGTCATCATCGCGATCGCCGTCGTCTACACGCCGATCTTCGCACGCGTGGTTCGTGGACCCGTCCTCGCGCTGAAGGCGCGCGAGTTCGTCGAAGCCGCACGCGCCCTCGGCGCGACGCAGACACGCATCGTCGTGCGCCACATCGTGCCCAATCTGCTGTCGACGCTCGTCGTGCAGGTGAGCCTCGCGCTCTCGTGGGCCGTGTTGACGGAAGGCGCGCTCTCTTTCCTCGGACTCTCCGCGCAGCCGCCCGCGCCGTCGTGGGGCGTGATGCTCAATGAGGGCCGCCACTATTTCGAGTTCGCGACGCACCTCGCCCTGTTCCCTGGGATCGCGATCATGGTCGCGGTCCTCGGATTCAATCTGCTCGGCGACGGGCTGCGCGATGCGCTGGATCCGCAGCGGCGATGAGGATCGTCGCTGCAAGGCGGACGCACGTCGGTGCGCTCGCCGCGCTCATGGCCGCGTCTCCGCTCCTGCGGCGCTACGGCGTCACGCTTCCTAGGGCGCGCGCGAGCCTGGAGGAGGCGCTCCGAACCAAGGACATGATCCTCGTCGCGATCGATGGCGCGACCACGCTCGGCCTCGCGTGGGTGGTCGCCACGCGGGCGCTCGACCGTTCCGCGTATCTGCGCCTGCTGCTCGTGGCCGAGGGCCGGCGGTCGCGCGGCGTCGGTGCCTCACTGCTGGCGGGAGCCGAGCGGCGCGCACGCGCGGCCGACGCTCGTCACATGATCCTGCTCGTCACGACGACGAACCGCCGGGCGCGCTCCTTCTATGTCCGCGCGGGTTATCGCTACGTCGGCGTCCTTCCGAGCTTCGCACGTCCGGGCCTCGGCGAGGCGCTCTACGTCAAGAGCTGGCGGACGCGCTAGACGGTCTTCGCGTCCTCGAACCGCACGGTCAGCATGGCGTTACAGCGGCCGCAGCGCATGGTCGCGAGGCGCGGCTCGCCAGCGCCGAAGCTATGGACGAACGTCGGATGGTCGTTCGGACCGATCGGACGGCGACAGCTCGGACAGCGTGCCGCGCCCTGCTCGAAGGTCGCCTTGTCCGTCACGACATCACCGAAGCCGTCGCGCTTCTTGCGTGCCATTAGACACCGCCCGCCGGCTTGGGCCTGCGCTGGTACGGCATGACGCGGATCTCTTCCGCCAGCCGCACATGGTGATAGTCATGCGCGGCGACTTCGTGGTCGGTGCGCAGGGCGCTCGCGGCGTGCAGCGCCGGCATCGACTTCTGATCCAGCACCTGGAACGTCTGCCCGCAGCCGATGAGCCGGCACGGGAATCCACCTGTGCGCATAGGTCCTCCCTGTCGCGAAGAAGTGTCCTCTGTCTAGGAGTAGAGCGCCAGACGCTCCTGGCGGAACGGCACGCGGGCCTTTCGCTTGAGCTCCAGGAACTCCGTCTGCTGTGACTCGGTAACGAACGTCACCGCCTTGCCGCGCTCGCCGGCGCGGCCGGTGCGGCCCACGCGATGAACGTACGTCTCGGGATCTTCCGGCAGATCGAAGTTCACGACATGGTCGATGCCCTCGACGTGGATGCCCCGGGCGGCGAGGTTCGTCGCGACGAGCGTCGAGACGGTGCCCCGGCGGAAGCCCTCGAGCACGCGCTCGCGCCCCCGCTGGGGGATGTCGCCGTGCAGCGCACCCGCGTCATGGCCGAGACGCACGAGATCTCGCGCAAGCTTGTCGACCCCGCGCTTGGTGCGGCGGAAGACGAGCACGCGGCTCGCCTCCTTCCGCCCCAGGACCTCGCGCAGCGCGCGGAGCTTGTCCACGTGCAGCACCTCGACGAAGGCCTGGTCGATCGTGTCGATGGTGGGCTCCTCGGGCTTCACGGCCACCCTCACGGCGTCGACCGTCAGCCCGCGCGCGACCGCGTCGACCTCGGGTGTGATGGTCGCGGAGAAGAGCGCGGTCTGCCGTCCCTTCGGCAGGAGCGCCGCGATCCGTCGCACGTCCCCGATGAACCCCAGATCGAGGAGGCGATCGGCCTCGTCGAGCACGAGCACCTTGATGCCGCCCAGATCGAGCGTGCGTCGCGAGACCAGGTCGAGCAGCCGGCCAGGCGTCCCGACGACGACGTGCGGCGGTGTGTTCCGAAGGAAGCGCTCCTGCTCTCCGTAGCCGTTGCCACCATAGAGCGCGGCGACGCGCACCTTGCGGTGCCTGCCGAGCGCGACGAAGTCGCGCGCGACCTGGAGGCAGAGCTCACGGGTCGGCACGACGACGAGCACGAACGGTCGGCGGCTCGAGGCGTCGACTCGCTCGAGGAGCGGGAGCGCGAAGGCGCCGGTCTTACCGGTACCGGTCTGCGCCTGGGCGATCACGTCGCGGCCCGAGCGCAGCAGCGGGATGACGCGGGTCTGGATAGGGGTGAGCTCGGACCAACCGAGTGCCTTCACGGCGCGGTCGAGCTCAGGATGGAATGCGATCACGCGGGTGTTTTCCTTCTCGTGGGCGCGGTGCAAAAAAAGCCCGGAAGCACACGGCTACCGGGCCAAATCTCTTACGGACCCCGAATGTACTTGTTCGCTCAGTGTACACGTTCCGGAGCCGACCAACAGACATAGTGCCGACGCAATTGTCGGCAAGACTTGGGGCGACGCCCGTGCGCCCGGGGAGGTGCCTTGTGGCAGTCGTCGTCGGCACTCTCATCGTGGTCCATGGACTGATCACGCTCGCCATCGGAAGCACCGCGCTTTCCGGAGCGCCGCCGCCGCAAGGGGCAAGCAGCCTTCCTGGTGCTGGCTGGTATCCGCTCGCGTTCGGAGAATCCTGGCTCTTCTCGGGTTCCGCGATACGTCTCGGCGGCGTGCTGTGGCTCGCGGCGGGCATCGGCCTGCTCGCGACGGCTGCGGCCATGTTCGGGTTCGTTCTACCGACGAGCGCCTGGCGTGTCCTCGGTGTTGTGTCGGCGGTGACAGGGCTCGCGGCGCTCGGCACGTTCTTCCACCCGTACTACGTGATCGGCATCCTCGCGAACATCGCGATCCTCGCGGGGGTCACGACGATGGAGTCCACCTCGCGGAGGCTGTTCGGAATCTGACGCGCTCAAGCTCGCGATCTCGTTGTTGGAGGTACGAAACATGGGCGTTCTCGTGAAGGACTTCCTCGCGCAGAAGCGCATCGCGGTGACGGGTGTCTCGCGTACGCCGGCCACGCACGGAGGCAACGGCGTCTACAAGCGTCTGCGGGAGCGCGGCTACCAGGTCTTCGCGGTGAACCCGAACGCCGAGACCGTCGAGGGCGATCGCTGCTACCCCGACCTCCGCTCCATTCCGGGAGGGGTCGACGGCGTCGTCATCGCGACAGCGCCGTCGAGGGCGGAATCCATCGCGCGGCAGTGCCACGAGCTCGGGATCCGGCGCGTGTGGATGCACCACGGGCCGGGCCCGACCAGCGCAAGCCCTGACGCGATCGACTACTGCGAGCGCAACGGCATCGCCGTGATCCCGGGCGGCTGCCCGCTCATGTTCGGGCCGACTTCGGACGGCATGCATCGCTGCATGCGTTGGGTCCTCGAACGCACGGGAGCCGTTCCGACGCACATCTAGTCCGGGCCAGGATCAGAGGAGGTCGGCCGTGGAACCTGGTTCCGGCAGAAGCACCATGCCGTCTGACGCCTAGTCCGCGAACAGGTGGTGCAGGAACTGCTCGCGGTCCTCGAGGAATGAGCGCGTGAGGTCGACGACCTCGGTCTCCTCGTACTTCGTCTCGACCATCCCGCTTTCCGAGAGGACGTAGATCTTCGCGTCCGGATAGCCGAGCAGGATCGGCGAGTGGGTCGAGATGATGAACTGCGAGCCCTCGGCGACGAGGTCGTGCATCCGCCGCATCAGGGCGAGCACGCCGCGCAGCGACAGGGCCGCCTCCGGCTCGTCGAGGATGTAGAGACCGTTGGGCCCGAACCGGTGCGTCACCAGCGAGATGAACGACTCGCCGTGCGACTTCTCGTGCAGGAGGCCGCCGTACCAGACGCGAGCCTCGGGGATCTCCTCAAGGTACGTCGCGACGTTGAAGAAGCTCTCGGCCCGTAGGAAGTAGCCGGTCCGCGGGCGGCGCGTGCCGCCAACGAGCCGCAGGCGCTTGTGGAGGACCGAATGCGATGGGCGCGTCGACACCGTGACGTTCCGGCTGCCGCCCTCGGGATTGAAGCCGGCCGCGACGGCGATCCCCTCGATCAGTGTCGACTTGCCGCTGCCGTTCTCGCCGGCAAAGAGTGTCACCCACGGGTCGAACTCGAGCTCGTGGAGCTCGCGGACCGCGGGGATCGAGAACGGATATGCGTCGAAGTCGTCGATGTCGTCTCGTTTCAGGACGACCGAGCGAACAAGGGCGTCGTTCACGCCCGGAGTCTATTGATGTCGATCTCGTTGCCCGCCTATTCGACCATCGAGCGACCGCTGGCACGCGCCATGCGCGGCCCGCAGCCGTGCCTTCGCGAGCCTCTCGTCGCCGTCCGCTTGCCGCGATCCTCACGCTGTCCGTGATCGTCGCGGCATGCACGCCGGCGTCCGTGCCAGCGGGCAGCCCGGCGCCGACGGAGGAGGCGCGTCAGCCGGCACAGGCGTCCGGATTCGTCGCGCCGCGCCATCTGCGGTCCGTGAGCGTCGTCGGATCGACTATCGCGGCCAGCGGCAATTTCCGAGGCACTGGCAAGTCCACGCAGATCGCGCTGCTGCAGGACGCCCTGAAGAACATGAGTCTGCGGATAGCGGTGCGCGAGATGAGCCCGGACACCAACACGTTCTCGGAGTCGGAATGGCTGAAGACGCCGCCGGACTTCTTCGCGCTCGGTCGCGCGAAGGTCGTGGTCGCCGACGTCGATGCCGACGGCAAGGACGACCTCGTCGCCTTGTACGCGGACGGCGAAACGCGTTCGCGGCTTCTCGTCCTCCGCTCCACGGGATCGAGCTTCCTGCCGCCCGAGACGTGGTGGACGAGCGACGATTACGCATGGAACCGCGCGCGCAACATCCTGAGCGGGGATCTCACCGGCACGGGCCGTGACAGCCTCGCGGTGATCTACCAGTACGACGGCTTCCAGATGCGTGTCCATCTGTTCGAGCCCAAAGGCTCAGCCTTCGCGTTCGGCGGCGCTCAGGGGATCTACGACACCGGTGTCGGCCAGTTCGACGCCTCGCGCGCGCGCTTCGCGGTCGGCCACTTCACGAGGAGCAACGGAGCCGATCAGATCGCGTCCTTCTATCAGTATCCGAACGCGCGCGTCCGGCTCAGCGTCTTCGATCCGACGCCGAGCGGGATGACGCTGATGAGCAACGTCTTCGAGACAGCCGATGGCGACTACGACCTCGGTCGGGCTTCGATCGCGGCCGCGGACGTGACCGGCGACGGCGCCGACGATCTCGTGTCGCTGTACGGCGCGTCGGACGGCGCCGCGGTCGTACACGTCTTCGACGCGGCGCGCGCGTTCCAGCCGTCGAACAGCTGGGCGGGATGGGCGTCGCTGCCGACAGGGTCCGTGTGCGCGGGCGCGCCGGCGATGCTCGTCGGTGACTGGAACGGCGACGGCAAGGCCGACGCGAACTCGATCGTGCCGGGGGACGTGACCGAGGTGCGCAGCAACGTCCTGCGCAATGCCGGCACACGTTTCGAGGTCACGTCGACGCGCGAGGAGATGCTGTGCCCGAGATGGCCGCTCACCGGTCTCCCGCTGGGCGGCGGTGTGCCGACGCGCAGGCCGCTGTATGTGAAGATCGACAACAACCCAACCGCGCGTCCGCACTACGGGATCAGTCAGGCCGACCAGGTGTACGAGTGGCTCGTCGAAGGACTGACGACACGCCTGGCGGCGGTCTTCCAGTCGCGTCAGCCGGACGTGATCGGGTCCGTGCGCAGCGCCCGCATGACCGACCGGCCGATCCTCCCGAGCCTCGGCGCCGTCATGGTGTATTCGGGCGGTGGCCCCGAGGAGCTCATGGGTCTGCACTACGACGACGCCGTCGCGCAGCGGTACGTCGATCTCTCGCCCGGCTATGGCTGGGGTTACCGCGTGCCGTTCCGTCCGGCGCCATACAACTACTTCACGACGTACCAGGCGTTGCGCGACGCGGTCGCGGCCGCGCCGCGCGGCGACGAGCCGGTGACGGTCCACGCGTGGGACTTCCTGCCCGCGTCGTCGAAGGATCCGCTGGCGGGCGGATTCGCCGACAGCGTCGCGGCGAGCTCGCTCTCAGTGCCGTATCGCGCGGGCTTCGCCGTCCGCTACGAATACGACCCGGCGTCCCGTGCGTACGCGCGCTTCGACAACGGCGTTCGCGAGGTCGACGCGGCCAACGGCGAAGTCGTCGCCGCCCGCAACGTCGTGGTCATCCTCACCGAGGTGCACTTCACCGAAGAGTGGGGTCTCGATCCGGCCGGATCGCCGAAGCTCGACATGCAGCTCACCGGCACAGGTCGCGGCCTCGTCTTCCGCGACGGGCGGCGCGAAGAGGTCACCTGGTCGCGCCCCGACATCTTTGACGTCTTCCTGCTGCGCAACGCGAACGGCGAGCTCGTGCGACTCTCATCCGGACAGACGTGGATCCACATCGTGCCGAAGGACTGGAGCATCCCGAGCCAGTGAGGAGAGAAGCCGCGGCGCGGCGCTGACGCCGCGTTTCACCGGGGAGCGGGGACGTACCCCGCTCCCCGTTCGTTTACGACGCTCGGCTTCGCCGCGTCGTGCTCGCCGGCACTTCGCGGACGAAGGCGTACGCGAAGAGCTGGCCGTCGTGCGCGTAGGGCACGGTGTCCGCTTCGATACGGATGCGGCGTCCGTCCTTCCGTTTCACGTCGTATCGCAGCCGATATGCGGTGAGCTGCTGGTGCACGTTCCGGTGATACGTCTCGGACACGCGCACTCGATCCGCGTGCGTGGCGACGAAGCTCTCGAGGAAGTCCGGCGCGGCCGCCCACTCGGCGGCGGAGCCGTATCCGAGCAGCTTCGCCAAGCGTTCGTTGCAGATCTTGTGGCGGTCGTCGAGGTACACGTATACGCCCTCGCGCGAGTTGTCGAAGACCGGCGCGAGCGCCGCCGCGATGTCGGCGAGCCACTCCTCGTGTTGCCGATCCTGTTCGTGCTGATCGATCTCTTGCTGGATGGCCATTGTGTCGTCCTCCCGTTGCGGTGATGTGACTACGTGGTCGCGCGCTGCGTGCGAAGAGCGATCCAGAGCACCATCGCGAGCACGAGCATCTGCTCGATGAGCACGCCCATCTTGAGCGTCAGCGCGCCACCGAAGACCGACAGGAAGCCGATCTGCGAGATGGCGTAGAGAGCGAATGCGTATGCGAACGGCGCGCGGTTCGTCGTTGTCGAGCGGATCGCCCATACCCCGATGACCAGGGCGGCGAGGTGCACCGCGACGAAGACGATGGCCGGGATCGCGTCGAGGAATCCTCCGACTGGCATTTCATTGACCTCCTTTCCCTTGTTCGTTGCGCGCCGATCGTCGTCGCCGCGAGGGGCAACGGCATCGTGGCGCGGTACGTATCCGAGTACTGAGATGCGTACGCGATGACGCCTACACTCAGCGGCCCGTGAAGGCAAAGCCGTTCGTCGGGCGTACCGCTGAGCTGAAGCTGCTCCAGCAGGAGCTCGCCGCGACCGAAGCGGGGACCCGGCTCGTGCTCGTCTCCGGCGAGGCCGGGGCCGGCAAGTCGCGGCTGATCGGCGAATTCCAAACGCTCGCGCGCGTGCGAGGTCGCTGCCTGCTCGGTAGGGGCTCGCCGCTCGGCACCGCGATCCCGTTCTCGATCGTCGCGGAGGCGCTCGAGACGCATCTGCGCACGCTCCTGTCCGATCAGGTCGCCGCGCTGTGCCCGACGCGCCTCGCGGCGCTGCGCGACGTTCTGCCGAGCGTGGGCGCGGCGATCCCGGCGGCACCCGCACCTGCGTCGCGCATCGCGATCTTCGAGGCGTTCGTCTGCCTGCTGGAGGCGATCGCTCGCGATCGGCCGCTGGCGCTGCTCCTGGACGACGCCGATCGCGGCGATCCATCGACCTGGGAGCTGCTTCATTACCTGGCACGCAACGCTCCTCGCGCGCGCATCCTCGTCGTCGCCTCGGTGCGCTCGAGCACGGGCATCGGGGGCCGGGACCTCGTTCCCGCGCTGGCCCTGCTCCTCAAAGATGAGCTCGCGACCGAGGTCCGCCTGCGACCGCTCGGCCGAGAGGACCTCGTCGTGCTCGCATCGCAGATGCTCGGCGAAGCCGGCGCGCGGTCCACGCTCACCGATTGGCTACACGAACGGACGAACGGGAACGCGTTCTTCGCCGTCGCCCTCCTCGACGAGCTCGCCGCGGATCCGGATCGACGCGAGCTGCCGACGAGCGTCCGCGCGCACATCGAGGAGCTGACCGCATCGCTCGACGCCGACGCGCGGCACGTACTCGAGATCGCGGCCGTGCTCGGTCATTCGTTCCGCCTGCGCACGATCGCGCAGGTCATCCCGCTGGACAGCGCACTGGCTGGACGAGCTCAGTCGCCGAGGCCTGTTGCACGAGCGCGCGCGCGAGGGGATGACGACGATCTACGACTTCGGTCATCCGCTGATGCAGGAGGTCATGTACGAGTCCGTCGGCGCGGCGAAGCGACGCGAGCTGCACGAGCGCATCGCGAACGTCCTGGTCGACGAGCCGCTCGCCGTACGCGCGTACCACGCCGCGCGCGGTGCGCTGCCCGGTGATCACGAGGCGCTCGCGCTGGTCCGCGAGGCGGCGCGTGAGGCCGAGCGCGCCGAAGCGCACGGCGAAGCGCTGCAGCATCTCGTCGCCGCGCTCGAGCTCGTGGCGGCCGAGAGCGAAGAACGGAGCGAGCTGCTCGACGAGATCGGCTGGCAGGCCGCCGAGGCCGGCGATCACGTCGTCGGCATCCCCGCGCTGCGCGAGCTGCTCGATCGGTCGAGGAACGATCGCGAACGGGGCGTGGTGCACATGCGTCTCGCGTCGCTGCTCGCGTCCGGCGCCGGCGATCTCGCGACGGCCGAGCGCGAAGCCAGTGAGGCGGTCACGCTCTTCGAGCGATCCGACGCGACGGCCGATATCGCGTCCGCGATCAACGAGCTCGCCTGGATCCGGGGCGAAGCCGGCCAGCTCGATGAGCAGATCGCCGGCAGTCGGGACGCGCTGCGGCGCGCCGAGGCGCGTGGTGACGACACGGCCGTCCTGCACTCGCTCGGCTCGCTCGGCTACGCACTCGCCCTACGCGGGGACACCGACGCGATCAGCTCCCTCGAGCGCAGCGTCGGTATCGCCAAGAAGATCGGCGACCGCGGCCAGACCGGCTGGCACGTCGGCACGCTCGGACTCGCCCTGCTCACCGCGAGCCGGCCCGGCGATGCGATGCGCGTCATGGATGGCTTCCTAGACGCGGGACCCGCGGTCAGCTCCGTCGCGTATCAGCACCGCGCGCTCGTGAACTGGATCGTCGGCCGCTGGCAGCTCGCGCTCGACGATTGCCGCGCGGCGGAGGCGCTCCATGCGTCCGCGATGCCGGTGCATTCCGGTTGGATCGCGACGCTCGCCGGTCTCATGGAGCTCGCACAGGATCGAGACGCTGCTGCCCGGCCGCTCCTCGCGCAGGGCGAGCGCATGTATGCCACGCGCGACTTCTACTGGTTCGGCGCGATCCATCACTGGGCGTTCGGTTGCGCGCACGCGCTCATGGGCGACGTTCGCGTCGCGCGCGAGCGCACCGCGCGGGCGGCGCAGCGCCTTGCGGACATGGACGCGACCGCCGCCGAGCCGCTGCTCATCCCCGACCTCGTCGACGCGTTGATCGCGACGGACGAGACGACCGCTGCCGCCGACGCCGCGTCGAGAGCGGCGACCCTCGCAAGGCAGCTCGACACCGCGATCGCTTCCGCGTACGCGGCGTACGCCATGGGTGCCGTGCGGTCCGCGCAGGGGCGCCGCGACGAGGCGCGCGCCGCGCTCCGTTCCGCCGCCGACGCCGCGGAGTCTTCCGGTCTGCGCCCTCTGCGGGCACGCGCGCTCGTTGCGCTGGCACGGACGCTCGACGGAAGCGAGGCTCTGGCCGCCTTCACCGAGGCGGCGCAGATCTACGGGTCCCTGCCTGCCCCGCGTCACGAGGCGAAGGTCGTCGCCGAGATGCGCCTCCTCGGATCGGCCGGCCGCCGCTCCGCGCAAGCCGTTGGGGATCTCACCGGACGCGAGCGAGAGGTGGTCGCGCTCGTGCGCAGCGGCCTCGCGAACCGCGAGATCGCCGAGCGCCTGCATCTCAGCGAGCGGACGATCGAGACGCACCTCGCTCACATCTACGGCAAGCTCGGCGTGTCGGGCCGGCGAGAGCTCTGACTGGCCCGCGTTCTGCGGTGACCCCTGGCATGGCCGAACGAAAGAAGCGCTGGGTCCGCACGGTGACGACGGATTCGACGCATCCGCCCAAGGGACTGTTCAACAAGGATGCCGCGACGATCGCGAGGACACTCGCCTCCAAGAAGGTCTCGCCGAAGGGTCCCGGATCGGGCATGCGGATGCTGACCTATTACATCAATCGCGGTGGACGCGGACTCTCGCGCACCCGACGCGAGGAGCTCGAACGCGCCAAGCGTCTCCTCTCGGAGCGCGTGCGGCGGGAACGCGAGCGGCGCAAGCGCAAGGCAGCGTGAACGTCACCTAGTGTCCTGAGTTAGAAGTAGTCATAATAAGTATCGGAGTCCCTGCGCTGATAATCAGAGGAGGACGCCGATGCGAACGGGACGACCGATGCCGACACTGACTCTCAGTGACGAGGAGCGCGCGACGCTGGAGCGCTGGGCGCGC
>Ga0137374_10008229_pt1 | contig 12347 bp, 13 predicted proteins | sample SagtaG_20_FD_104811 | JGI IMG/M metagenome (GOLD analysis project Ga0137374, IMG submission 104811) | Vadose zone soil microbial communities from Sagehorn Ranch, Mendocino, California, USA - Sage1_R_100_16 metaG | ecosystem: Environmental > Terrestrial > Soil > Vadose zone | place: USA...
GCGAAGGCCGTGCGCTCGGTCTGACCGGGCCCTGAATAGGTCGCGCTAAGAGCGGTTTGACCGGAAGGGGTGATCGAGGTCGTCTGCTCGCGCGGGTTGTAGGCGAGCGAGCTGAGGCTCGGCGAGCTCGTCTGGTTGCCGTTCGCGTCGAACGCATAGCCGCTGTTCGTGACCTCGTTGGCCGCGTTCACCGTGTAGGTGGTCGTCACGCCGTTGACCGTCTTGCTCGTCATGTTGCCGTTCGCGTCGTAGGCGTACGAATACGTCGCGGCGTTCGGACCCGTGGTCGTGGCGCTGAGGAGCCGGCCGACGCCGTCGTAGCCGTAGCTGGTGCTGTTGCCCGAGGCGTCCGTCACGGCTTGGCGCAGGCCGCCGTCGTGCGTGCCGGTGCCGTCGACGTACGTGTACGTGTAGCTGTAGCTCGCAACCGTCGCTGCCGACGCGTTCTTGTCGACGATCTGGGTCAGCCGGCCGGCGCTGTCATAGGTCGACGCGACCGAGGCGCCGCCCGGATAACTCATCGTGGAGTGCAGCTCGTCAGCGTAAGCGATCCCGATCGCCGCGGGAACGCCCGGTTCTTGCACGGTGATTAGTTGCGCGAACGCATCGAGACGACCTCCTGGGCATCCGCCGGCACGCCCTGTGGCGGCGCGCCGCCGGTCCGGCTCAGTGTTTCCGTGCGCCCAGCGTGCGCCGCACGGCCCGCACGCCCCGCGCCGGCGACACCGGCGCCCCAGACGATCGACACCAGTCCAAGCGCGAACGCGATCGCAAAACCGAGCCGGGCGACAGCAGCCTGACCCCTCACGACCTTCCCCCTAAATTGACCCCGTCCTTGGAGCGCCCGACGTTACGCCTTGTGCTTACTCTTGTCAAGCCATACGACTACGACGCCAAAATTAGGGCGCGAGCCGAAGAGGAATCGTCCGCTTGTGGATTACGGCGCCGTTCTCGGCGGAGTTCTCGTAGACGACGAGCGCTCCGTCCTGCGCGTCGCCGACCGTGAACCGAACGCTGAAGTCGAAGGTCCCCCGCATCCCGGTCCCGCTCGTCGCGGTGACGAAGTGCTTTGCGAGCACCTTCCCGTCCGCGTCGCGTAGCTCGTACTGGAACGTCGCCTCGAACGTGTTCGCGTTGCCTGTGACGCGGAGCGGGCTCGAGACCGTCGCTCCCGGCGTCGGATGCTCGACGAGGATAGCCGGCACGAAGTCCTCGACGTCCGGCCGCGTCTTGCCGTTCACGCTCGTCACGCTCGGGAACTGCGTCAGCGTGTAGACGACCTGCGCCTCCGCCGCCGGCGAGAGCTCGGCGCCGCTCACCGATGCCTCGCCGTTCGCGATCGCGATCGCGACCGACAGGCCGGCGGGCACCTGTGAGTCGTTCGCCTCCGCGAGCGCCTCGAGCGCGGCCCTGGCGACCGCCTGCGTCTTCGGCACGCTCCGGTCCGCGACGGAGAGCTTGCCGTCGTCGGGATCGACGAGATAGATGAGGAGCGACGTCGTCTCGGGCGAGGTCGTCGTCGTCGGTGCCGACGTCGTCGTGGGCTGCGTCGTGTCGTACGACGTCGACGCATTCGAGCCGCAGCCCGCGACGACCACGGCTGCGACGAGCAGGAGGGCGCACCTCATTCCTGCACGATTCGTACCAGGTCTGCGGACCCCTGCGGTAGCTTTCGCGCCGTGGACGCGCCGTCGCTTCGGTTCGACCGGCACGAGCTCGCGGGCGCCGTCGCCGATCTCGGCGTCCTCGTTCCGATCGCGGTCGCGTTGATCGTCAAGAACGGGCTCTCGCCGACGGCTGTCCTGCTGCCGGCCGGCCTCCTCTACCTCGTCGTGGCGGCCGTCTATCGCCTGCCCGTGCCCGTGCAGCCGCTGAAGGCGCTGGGCGCGATCGCGATCGCGAAGGGGCTCGGCTCGGACGAGATCGCGGCCGCTGCGCTGTTGATCGGCGCGATCTTCCTCGTGCTCGGACGGCTGGGACTCCTCGATTTCGCCGGGCGCGCGTTTCCTCGTGCGCTGATTCGCGGCGTGCAGCTGACCGTCGGCCTGCTGTTCCTGAAGATCGCGTGGAAGCTCGTCGACGACACGCCGAAGAGCTTCGCCGACCACGTCCACGGCGCCCGCTGGGAGATTCCGCTCGCGCTCGTCGTCGTCGCGCTCGCGTTCGCGCTCCGCCGGCGGCCGATCTCGCTCGCGCTCGTCGCGGCCGGCGCGATCGTGATGGCGTGGCGCGCGGGACACGTGTCGCTCGGGCCGTCCGCGCTCGTGTTCCCGCACCTCGACGGGCACGTGTTCTGGACGGCGTTCACGGTGCTCGCGCTGCCGCAGATCCCGCTCTCGTTCGCGAACTCCTGCCTCGCGACGGCGGACGCGGCGAAGACGTACTTCGGCGACGCGGCGCGGCGCGTGCGACCGAACCGGCTCGCGACGACGCTCGGGCTCGCAAACCTCTTCTCCGGCGCGATCAGCGGCATGCCCGTCTGCCACGGCGCGGGTGGGATGACGGCGCACGTGAAGTTCGGCGCGCGCACGGCCGGCGCGCCGATCGCGATCGGCACTGCACTGCTCGTGCTCGCGGTCGCCGTCGGCTCGGGCCTCGCGACGCTGCTCGGCGCGTTCCCCGTGGCGATCCTCGCGGGACTGCTCGCGACCGCGGGCCTGCTCCACATCGCGCTGCTGCGCGACTTGCGCGGGGCGCGTGAGTGGGCGCTTGCGCTACTCGTCGGCGTGCTCGGGTTCGCCGTGAACCTCGCACTCGCGGTCGCGCTCGGCCTGGCGCTCTACTGGCTGACGCGTGGCGCGCGGGCGCTGCGGCCGGCACTCGCCAGCCGCTAGCCTTTTCACCGCCGGGGTGCCCGCGGCGCGCGGGCTGAGATCACACCCGTCGAACCTGATCTGGTTAGGACCAGCGAAGGGAGCGAGATGGACACGCCGCAGTGGGGAATCGAGCCGGTGCCGGAGCGGCTGCGGGTGCTCGGTGTCTTCGACACGTTCCTGCTCTGGACGAACCTCGGCATCTCGATCCTCGTCCTCGTCTCGGCGGCGTACTTCGGCCTGTCGCTGAAGCAGGCGCTGCTCGCGACGCTGCTCGGCGGTTTGATCGGCAACGCGATGCTCGGCGTCGCCGCGCTGATCGGCGCCGACGCGCGCGTGCCGACGATGGTTCTGCAGCGCGCGCCGCTCGGCCAGCGCGGCTCGTATCTCGCGACCGGCTTCAACGTCCTGCAGTGCCTCGGCTGGGCGATCTTCGAGCTGATCATCATCGCGACGGCGGCCGCCGCGCTCAGCGACCGCGCGTTCGGCTTCCGCGCGCTCTGGATGTGGAAGCTCCTCTTCGGTGCGTTGGCAACGCTGCTCGCGCTGCTGGGTCCTATTGGCTTTGTCCGCCGTTTTGTGCGCAAGTTCGCGATCTGGGCCGTCGCCGCGTCGATCGTCTACCTCGCGTGGTGGATCCCCGCGCACGGGCACCTGCACCGGCTGTGGAACGAGGGCGGCCAGGGAGGCTCGTTCTTTGCCGGGATGGACCTCGTGATCGCGCTGAGCGTTTCGTGGATCCCGCTCGTCGCCGACTACACGCGCTTCTCGAAGAGCCGGCGCGCGGCGTTCTGGGGCGCGGGCCTCGGCTACCTCTTCCCGACGCTGTTCCAGTTTGGCTTCGGCGCGATCCTCGTGCTCTCGCATCCGTCGATCGGCGCTCCGGGGGACGTGCTGACGACGGTCGCGGCGGGCGGCGTCGCCAGCTTCCTCGCGCTGCTCGCGCTGACCGTCGACGAGACCGACGAAGCATTCGCAAACGTTTACTCGACCGCGATGTCGCTGCAGAACTACGTGCCGCATGTGTCGCAGCGGCTCCTGATCGTCGCGTCGTCGGTGATCGCGACAGTCGGCGCGCTGACCTTCGACCTGACTGCGTACGCGCAGTTCCTTTACCTGCTCGGCGCGTTCTTCGTGCCGCTGTTCGGCGTCCTGCTCGCGGACTGGCTTCGGCGCGGCATGCACTACACGCGCGACGACGTCTTCGCCGGGCCGGACGTGCGGCCGGGGATGATCTTCGCGTGGCTCTGCGGCTTCCTGCTGTACGAGTGGCTCGCGCAGACGAGCGACCTCGGCTTCTGGACCGACTTCCTCGGCAGGCTCCATCCGCTGCACTCGCAGATCGGCGCGTCGCTGCCGAGCTTCGCGCTCTCGTTCGCGCTCGCCTCGCTCGTCGCGGCGCTCACGCGTCGCGGCGTCTTCGCGTCCGCGGAAGCCTGAGAATGGACGGCGGTGCTCGCCGTCGCCGGCAACCTCTCGATCGACCGCGTCGAAGGCTCGGCGCCGCGGATCGGCGGTGGCTCGTTTCACGCGGCGCGGGCGCTCGCCGCGCTCGGCGCGCAGGCGACGATCGTGACGCGCTGCGCGGGCGAGGACCGCGATTTTCTCCAGCCGCAGCTCGAGGCACTCGGGCTGCCGGTGCGGTGGCTGGACGGCGATCGCACGGCGCGCTTCTCGTTCAGCTACGACGGGGACGTGCGGGCGATGAACGTCGATGCGATCGGCGAGACCTGGACTCTTCGCGACGCGCAGGCGATCGACGCCGACGTGCGCTGGCTGCACGTCGCGCCGCTCCTTCGCTCGGACTTCCCCGTCGAGACGATCGCCGAGCTGACGCGCGGACGGCGACTGCTGCTCGACGGCCAGGGTCTCGTGCGCAGGCCGCAGGTCGGCCCGCTCGAGCTCGACGCGGACTTCGACCGCGACGTGCTCCGCCACGTGACGGTGCTCAAGCTCGCGGTCGAGGAGGCGGACGTGGTCGGCGACGTCGACGTTCCCGAGCTCGTCGTCACCTTCGGCTCCGGCGGCTCGCTCGTCCGCGCGGACGGCCGCGAGACGCACGTCCCCGCGCAACCGCTGCCGCGCGACCCGACCGGCGCCGGCGACGCCTTCGCAGCCGCCTACGTCGCGTCGCGCGCCGCCGGCGAGCCCCCGGTCGCCGCCGCGCGCCGCGCGACGGACGTGGTGACGACGTTACTGCGATGAAGGCGTACATCGAAACGGAGTCCGGCGCGTACGAGGTCGATCTCGAGACGGAAGAGGTCGGCCCGGCCGACGACGCGGACGTGCACGGCCCCGAGCCGCCGGCGCTCAATCTCCCGCGGCTGGTCGCAGCGGCCGCAGCCGGCTCGACGGTCGTCGCCGTCGTGGACCGCAAGCCGCCGCTGCTCGTCTCGCACGACGCCGGCGTGACGTGGCGCGAGGGAGGCGGCGGATTGCCGCCCGGCTTCGCGGTCGCACTGTCAGAAGACGATCCGGACCTGATCGTCTACGCGTCGCGCAATCGCCTGCACGTCTCGACCGACGGCGGCACGTTCTGGCACGCGCTGGCCGTGGAGCTCCCGGCCATCCGCGCCGTGTCTCTCTAGGCCGTGTCGGGGGTCTGACCCCCGACACGGCCCAAACAGGCACGCCTCGGTCTACCGGAGGCCGCTCGGCGGCGCCGAGCGGTGTCGGTTTCGGCCATGGAAGGGGTCTGACCCCCGTCATGGCACGTTCGGCCAGGGTCAGAGGCCGAACTCGCCGCGGGCGACGACGACGGCGCTGCCGCCGACCTCGACTCGCTCGATCGCCTCGGCCGTGCCTTCGGCACGGGCGTACAGCCGCGAAGGCCGCAGCAGCTCGGCGCCCTGTTCGATCTCGATCTCGTCGCCGGAGGCGATCCGCCCGTGCCGAAGCAGATGGATGGCGAGCGGCCCTGCCGCGGAGCCTGTCGCCGGGTCCTCGGCGACGCCGGAGCCCGGCGCGAACATGCGCGTCTTCCAGCGGCCGTCGAGCGGCGCGAAGCAGTTGACTCCCACGTCGAAGGCCTCCAGCGCCGTGAAGTCGGGACGTAACGCGGCGACCTCGTCCGCCGCGCGCAGCGCCACGAACACGTGCGTCGGCCCGAGGTCGTACCAGTCGACCGGCAGCTCCGACTCCACGCCGAGCACCGAGAGCAGCTCGTCTGCACGCTCGTATGACCGCCACCGCGGAACGGGCTGCGACATCCACCCGAACGTGATCCGCGGCCCCTCCCGCTCGAGCCGCACCGGCACGACGCCAGAGCCGGTCTCGAGCCGGATCTCGACGAGCTGCAGCGGCTGCCCGAGCACGAACGCGCTGCCGAGCACGGGGTGCCCTGCGAAGGGCAGCTCGACCGCCGGCGTGAAGATCCGGATCCGCACGTGCCCGTCGTCCTCCGGCGGCAGGACGAACACGGTCTCGGAGAAGCTCATCTCCCGCGCAAGCGCCTGCATCGTCGCGTCGTCGAGGCCGCGCGCGTCGGTGAAGACGGCGAGCTGGTTGCCGGTCAGCGGCGTGTCGGTGAAGACGTCGGCGACGACGTAGCGGTAGGTCTGCACCGCGGTAGTTTGGCTGAGCTTCACGCCCTAAGCTACGGGTCGTGCACGTCTACCTCGTGCGTCACGCGAAAGCCGAGCCGGGCGACCCCGACGAGTTGCGCCCGCTCGCGAAGAAGGGCCGCAAGCAGGCGAGGGACCTCGGCGAGCGTTTCGCACGAAGCGGTGCCGACGCTGTGCTCTCCAGTCCGCTGCTGCGAGCGCGCGAGACGGCGGAGGCGATTGCGAAGGCGACGGGCACGACAGTCGTCACGGACGAGCGCCTCGCTCCCGGCGCGACCGCCGCCGACTTGCGCGCCGCGGTCGAAGGGCGCGGCGAACGCGTTGTCGTCATCGGTCACCAGCCGGACTTCGGGCGCATCGCCGCCGCGATCAGCGGCGGACCCGAGCCCGAGTTCCCGACCGCCGGGGTCTTCGAGCTCGACCTGAAGTAGCGTTCCGCGGCGATGGCCGCGGTCACAGTCGAGAACCTCCACAAGCGCTACGGCGCGCACGAGGCGCTGCGCGGCGTGTCGTTCGAGATCCACGAGGGCGAGGTCTTCGGCCTGCTTGGACCGAACGGCGCCGGCAAGACGACGACGGTCGAGATCCTCGAGGGCTACCGGCGGCGGGACGAAGGCGACGTCCAGGTGCTCGGCGCCGACCCCGTCGCGCCGCCGCGCTCGTGGCGCGGGCGAATCGGCGTCGTCCTCCAGTCGTCGGCGATGTACGAGACGCTCACCGTGCGCGAGAGCCTCGCGCTGTTCGCCGGCTATTACGAGCGGCCCCGAAGCGTCGACGACGTGATCTCGCTCGTCGGGCTGGAGGAGAAGGCCGGCGCGCGGGCGCGCGCGCTCTCGGGCGGGCAGCGGCGGCGGCTCGACTTCGGCCTCGCGCTGATCGGCGACCCCGACCTGATCTTCCTCGACGAGCCGACGACCGGCTTCGACCCTGCTGCGCGCCGCACCGCGTGGGAGACGATCCGCTCCCTTCGCGAGCTCGGCAAGACGATCCTGCTGACGACGCATTACCTCGACGAGGCGGAGCAGCTCTCGGACCGCGTCGCGGTGATGCGCGAGGGACGGATCGTCGCGACCGGTACGCCGAAGGAGCTCACGCGCACCCCGAAGACGCAGATCCGCTACCGGGCGAACGGCAAGGACGTCGTCGTCGAGACGACGGAGCCGACGCGCGCGCTCGCCGAGCTAACGGCGGCGGCAGTCGCGCGAGGCGAGGAGCTCGAGGCGCTCGAGGTGCGCCGCGCGTCGCTCGAGGACGTCTACCTCTCGCTCACGCACGACGCCGAATGAGGCTGTTCGCACACGAGCTGCGCGGCCAGCTGCGCCTGTACACGCGCAGCAAGGAGCTCGCGTTCTTCACGTTCCTGCTGCCGCTGATCCTCTTCGTGCTGCTTGGCTCGACGTACGGCGACGACACGATCAACGGCATCCGTGGCTCGAACTTCCTCGAGGCGGGGATGCTCGGCTACGGGCTCGTCTCCACCGCCTTCGCCGGCCTGGCGATCTTCCTCGTGATCCGCCGCGAGTCCGGGATCCTCAAGCGCGTGCGCGCGACGCCGCTGCCACCGTGGGCGTACATCGGCGCCGTGCTCGGCTCGACATTGATCGCCTTCCTGGTGAATTCGGCGGCGATGATCGCGATCGGCCGCGGCATGTTCGACGTGCCGCTCCCGCACCGCTGGCTGTCGCTCGTGCTCGTCCTGCTGCTGGGTGCGGTCGCGTTCGCGGCGCTGGGACTCGCGATGACGGTCGTCGTGCGCTCGGCGGAGGGCGCGTCGGCGAGCGTGAACGCCGTCTACCTGCCGATGTCGTTCATCTCCGGCTCGTTCTTCTCGCCGCATTCGTTCCCGCAGTTCCTTCGCGTGATCGCCGATGTGCTGCCGCTCACGTACTTCATCCGCCTGACGCGGGACGTGATGCTGCACGGCCACCAGCTCTGGGACAACTGGAGCGACGTCGGCGTTATCGCCGCGTGGGGCTTGGTTGGCGCAATCATCGCTTTCTGGCGTTTTCGTTGGGAGCCTGCGGAGCAGTAAAAAACCATGGAAGCACTCGACCAAGCGCTTGCCTTCAGCACGCCGCCTCACGTCCCGCCGTGCGAGGTGCGGGTCAACTTCGGCATCTTCGCGGGTCGCCCGACGACGCCGGCGGAGATCGACGACCTCGCCGCTCTGCTCCTGCCGGAGCTCGGCGACGTGACGATCGTCGCGGAGGATCGCCACGAGCTGTCGTCGCATTCGGAGGTTTCGCTGCACCAGGTGCGGATCGACCTACCGGAAGGTGCGGACGCGGCGCACGTCGTTGAGCTCGCGGAACGCTGGGCCGCCACATGCATCGCCGACCGCCACGCCGAGGTGAGCGAGCCCTAGGAGAGAGAATGCGTCCGTGGGCGTGCTCACGGACGAGATGCAGCGGTTCGTGCTCGAGCAGCGGCTCGGCTTCCACGCGACCGTCTGCGCGGACGGCACGCCAAATCTATCTCCGAAGGGAACGACGACGGTCTGGGACGACGACCACCTTCTCTTCAGGGACATCCGCTCGCCCCAGACGATCGCGAACCTGCGTGCGAACCCGGCGATCGAGGTGAACGTCGTCGACGTGATCTCCCGCAGGGGCTGGCGCTTCAAGGGACGCGGCGCCGTGCACGACGGCGGGAAGGTTCGCGAACGCGGGCTCGAGCTGCTCCACGAGCGCGCCTACGACACGTCACGCGTCGGCGCGATCGTGTTGATCCGCGTCGAGCAGGCCGCGCCGCTCGTCTCGCCCGTGTACGACGACGGTACGAGCGAGCGGGAGGTCCGCGACCGGACGCTCGCGCGCTTCGGCCTGGCACCGGCGTTCGCCGACGTCGAGCCGCCGGCCGGGCTCGAGCACGAGCGGTTCCGGCTGCGCATGTTGACCGTCGGCGACGTGGATGCGGACTTCGAGGCGATCTCGGAGCGCGTCGCGCCGGACGGCACGTTCCGCGGCGCGCAGGGTCTGACACGCGAGAAGAACCTGATCGACCTGGGCTGGCACCAGAAGGAGTTCGAGGTGCGGCGCTCGTTCGCGTACACGGTCGTGGCGCCCGACGAGTCACGCGTGCTCGGCTGCGTCTACGTCTATCCCGACGACGAGGCCGACGCGCTCGTCCGCCTGTGGGTTCGCCGCGACGCCTACGAGGAGCTCGACGCGCTGCTCGAGGCCGAGGTGCGTGCCTGGCTCGAGCGGGAGTGGCCGTTCGCGAGCGTTCGCTGGCCGGAGAGAGACTCGTAGAGCGCGACGGTCTGCTCGGCGATCCGCCGCCACGAGAACTCCTCGACCGCCCGACGGCGTCCCGCCTCGCCGAGGCGCGCAGCGAGCTCCGGATCGGCGACGAGCTCGTTGACGCGCGCGGCGAAGTTCTGTGCGAAGTCTTCGTCGTGATCGACGAGGAAGCCGGTCACGCCCTCGTCGACGACCTCGGGGATGCCGCCGATGCGGCTCGCGACGACCGCGGTGCCGCAGGCCATCGCCTCGAGATTGACGATGCCGAGCGGCTCGTAGATCGACGGGCACACAAACACGGTCGCGTGCGTGAGCAGCTGGATCACCTCGGGCCGCGGCAGCATCTCTTCGATCCAAAGCACGCCGTCGCGTGAGGCCTGCAGCTCGGCGACACGCACTGCGACGCGCTCGCCGATCTCCTTCGTGTCCGGCGCGCCCGCGCAGAGCACGAGCTGCGCGCTCGGATCGAACGAATGCGCCGCCTCGAGCAGGTGCTCGACGCCCTTCTGGTGCGTGATGCGGCCGACGAAGATGACGTACGGCTTCGACGGATCGATTCCGCGGCGCTCGAGAACGTCGGTGCGCTCGTCGGGCTCGTACTCCGCCGTGTCAATGCCATTGTGGATGACGGTCACGCGTGAGGGATCGACCGCCGGGTAGCAGCGCAGCACGTCCTCGCGCATCGCGCCGGACACCGCGACGATCGCGTCGGCCGCCTCGAGCGCCGTCCGCTCGCAGAACGACGAGAGCGCGTAGCCGCCGCCGAGCTGCTCCTCCTTCCACGGGCGCATCGGCTCGAGGCTGTGCGTCGTCGCGACGTGCGGGATCCCGTACATGAGCTTCGCGAGGTGTCCAGCGAAGTTCGCGTACCACGTGTGCGAGTGCACGAGCTCAGTGCCTGCGACGCCTTCGGCCATCGCCAGGTCGACCGACATCGTGGCGAGCGCGGTGTCGTGCAGCTCGTCCCACGGCCGGTACGTCTGTACTCCCTCACGCTTGGCGCCGAACGCGTGCACCGTCAGGTCGACGAGGTCGCGCAGCTCGCGCGCGAGGTATTCGACGTGCACGCCGGCGCCGCCGTAGACCTCCGGCGGATATTCGCGCGTCAGTAGTGCGACCCCCAGTGCGATGCGGGGAGGTTAGCCAGCGGGCGGTCAGAGCTGCGCGTTGAACGTGTCGCACGCGGCGGGCTTGCCCGTGCGGAAGCCGACGCCGAACCAGTGCTGCCGCTGGGCCGAGGAGCCGTGCGTCCACGTCTCCGGATTCACCTGGCCCTGCGTCTGGGCCTGGATCCGGTCGTCTCCCACCGCCGCCGAGGCATTCAGCGCGTCGGCGACGTCGGCCTGCGTGAGCCCGACGAGGTAGCCGGTCTGCGTCGCATGGCTCGCCCAGACGCCGGCAAAGCAGTCCGCCTGGAGCTCGGTGCGCACTGACTGCGACTGAGCGCCTCGCCCGCCCGAGCCGGCGTGGAGCGCGCCGCGCAGATCCTGCACGTGATGGCCGTACTCGTGCGCAAGGATGTACGCCTGCGCGAACGGCCCACCGCTCGCGCCGAATTGCGTGTGCAGCTCGTCGAAGAAGCCGAGGTCGATGTAGATGCGCTTGTCGAGCGGGCAGTAGAACGGCCCGACGTCGCTCGACGCGGCGCCGCAGCTTGTGTCGACCGAGCCGTCGAAGAAGACCGTCTTCGCAGGGACGTAGCCGAACTGGCCCTCCCAGTAGTGCTGGATGCTGTTGATATCGCCGACGATGCGGCAGTCCTCCCTGCGGTTCGCGTCCGCGCCGGTCTGGCACTCCTCTTGAAGCACCTGCCCCGGCGGTGCCTGCGAGACGGTCGAGCCGTCGAGGTTGGAGAGCGGCCCGGAGAGCCCGCCGCCGCCGGAGAGCAGCACGATCAGGAGGTAGATGACGATCCCGACGATCCCGAGCCCGCCGCCGCCGACAGCGATCGGGCCGCCCGGCAGGCTGACGCCGCCGCGCCCGCGCACGTCCTCGACCTGCGACGGATCCAGCCGCGCCGTGTTGCGGAACCGCACCATCCAAAGAGGAACGAGCCACGGCGCCCTCGGGTTGCGCCAACGCGGGGCACAATGTGCGCGAGCCCCCGTAGCTCAGTGGATAGAGCAGCGGTTTCCTAAACCGCGTGCCCTGGTTCGATTCCGGGCGGGGGCATCCGTATCGCAGAGCGGGAAGCGCACGATGTGCGCGTCTTGTCCTATCGCGCGAGGTATCCGCTCCTACGGCGGCCGTTCGCGCGGACCTTGGCGCGTGGGTGTCACATGCCTATTGTCTTGGCGTGACGCCGCGCGAATGGGTGTACTCCGTGATCGCCGGCGTCGTCGCTGGCGTGATCACCGGGCCGGCGGTCATCGCTCTTTGGCGGTGGCTACAAGAGTGGCGAGGCGAGCTCACAGGCTGCTGGCTGCAGGTCACGTACGCGGCGGAGGACGATCAGATGGCCGGTCCAGCAGCACTCGTCGACGTTTTGCAACTTCGTCACCGCGGCCGCGCGATCCGAGGAACGATGTGGCGCCTATTTCCCAATGAACGAAAGTCATGGACGTGCGAAGGGATGTTCGAGGACGGAATCGTGCTCGCGACATACCGGGCGCGCAGAGGCGGCGGGAAAGGCCTCCTGAGCCTGACGAGAACGGCCGATAGTTGGTGGCTAAAGGGAGCCTTCCTTGAACCCTTCGTACGACCTTACGGCGCCGGAATCGTCATCGCCC
>Ga0137374_10008230_pt1 | contig 12346 bp, 13 predicted proteins | sample SagtaG_20_FD_104811 | JGI IMG/M metagenome (GOLD analysis project Ga0137374, IMG submission 104811) | Vadose zone soil microbial communities from Sagehorn Ranch, Mendocino, California, USA - Sage1_R_100_16 metaG | ecosystem: Environmental > Terrestrial > Soil > Vadose zone | place: USA...
ATCGCGAACCAGGTCGCCGGCATCATCGAGAAGGGCCGGCTGCAGCGCGAGTCGGAGCGCAAGCTGCGCGAGGTCTCGGCGCTCTTCGAGGTGTCGAACGTTCTCACCTCGACGCTCGACCTCGATGAGGTGCTGTCGCTCATCGTCGATCGGCTGGTGCGGGTCTATCCGGGATCGGCCGGGGCGATCCTGCTGCGCGACGGGGACGGCGTGCGCGAGCGTGCGCGCTCGGGTGAGATCGGAAAGGCCCTGCTGCATACGGCGCGGCGCTCGATGGACGAGGCGCGGCCGATCGTCGAAGGCGAGCATGTCGCGCTCCCGCTTCTCGCGGGCGACCGCCTCCTCGGCGCGGTGGCGCTGCGCGTCCCGTCCCGGACCGAGCTCGCGGATGAAGAGGTGGCGTTCGTCGGCGCGCTCGCCAACCAGGCCGCGCTCGCGATCGACAAGGCGGCGCTCTACGCGCTCGAGCGGCAGAACACGGAAACGCTGCGCGAGCTCGAGCGGGCGCGTACGGAATTCGTGGCGGTCGTCACGCACGATCTACGCACGCCGCTGTCGGTCATCCGCGGCTATCTCGACCTGCTGGCGGAGAAGAACGGGAACCGGAAGATCCCGATCGATGAGGCGGTGCAACAGGTCGTTCGACTCGATCAGCTCGTCGATCGCATCCTCGCCGGTGTGCGTGTGGAGAATCCCGACTTCACGCTGCGCCGGACAAGCTTCGACCTGCGCGCCACGGCGATCGCGGCGCTGAAGGAGCTGGCGCCGCTCGCGCGGCGGCACAAGCTCGTCGCTCCGCGTGAGGGGACGGCGATCTGGGTGCGCGGCGACCGCCGGCGCACCGCCGAGGTGCTCGCCGGCCTGGTGCACAACGCGACGAAGTACGCACCCGAGGACACGCGGATCGCGGTCAAGGTCGAGCGACGACGCGACCGCGGCGTGGTGCGCGTGATAGACGAGGGACCCGGGGTCGCCGCGCAGGATCGCGCGCGCATCTTCGAGGCCTACGTGCGCGCCGCGGCACAGGCTGGGCTTCCCGGCTCCGGCATCGGCCTGTTCGCATCACGGCGCGTCGTCGAGGCGCAGGGCGGGGACATCTGGTACGAGGACAACGCCGGCGGTGGCAGCGTCTTCGCGTTCAGCGTGCCGCTCATGAACGAGGTGCGCGTGTGACGAGTGTGCTGGTCGTCGACGACGAGCGCGCGATGGTCGGGATGGTCGCGGCGCTCCTCGGCGAGGACGGCTACGAGGTTGTGACCGCGTATGACGGCGAAGCTGCGCTCAAGCGTCACGCGGAGGAGTCGCCGGACCTCGTGATCCTCGATCGCGGCCTGCCCAAGATGTCTGGCGACGATGTCTGCCGGCGCATCCGGGCCATATCGTCGACGCCGATCCTCATGCTCACCGGCGAGAAGGGCAGCGACGAGCGCGCGCGCCTCCTCGACCTCGGCGCGGACGACTACCTTGAGAAGCCGTTCTCGCGGAAGGAGCTCTCGGCCCGCGTGCGCGCGCTTCTCCGTCGCGCCGCGCCCGCGGCGCGTGCGCGGCCCGCGGCGTCGATCGGGAAGCTCACCGTCGACACGCGCGCGCATCAGGCAACGGTCGCGGGCGAGTCGCTCGAACTCACGCCCACCGAGTTCCGCCTCCTCGCGGCGCTCGCGGCCCATCCCGGCGAGGTCGTGGATCGCCGCGCGTTGCTCCGGGCCGGCTGGCCCGAGGAGCGCGACCCCGATCCCGAGTGGCTGAAGGCGCACCTTGCGCGGCTGCGCTCGAAGCTCGATGGCGCGGGCGCGCCCTCGCTCTCCAACGTGCGCGGCGTGGGCTATCGCCTCGGTTAGGACGGCGGGGATCGCCCCGCCGGTCGTCTGCGCGGCGCTGAACTCCGCGGCCGCCCTGGCGCTCCTGTTCGTCCTCGAGCCAGGCACGCCGCTCTTCGCCGTCCCCGAACAGCGCCTGATCTACGTGGGGACGCATCTGCTCGAGTGGCGGCTTGGTTGGATGACGTGGATCGCGGCGGCGTTGTCGCTGCTGTGGTTCTACTGGTGGTGGCGCGACCGCATCAACGGCTCGTACGTGCCACTCATCTTCGGTGGACTCGGGCTCGTGGCCGATGTCACCGCGGAGCTCATCCTGATCGTGGGTGGTGTCGAGACCTACAACGCGACCTCGCCCTTCGCGTTCACGCTCACCGGTGGGGTCGCCAACGGCTTGTACACGCTATGCGGCATTGGTCTCACGCTCGCTACGCCACTTTGTCCGCTCGGGCGCCTGTGGGCAACAGTGATGTGGGCCGCGGGCATTCTGCTCAGCATTGGCGCGTTCACGAATCTTTACTTTCTGACCGCGGCTTCGACCGCGGTGCTCTTCGCGCTCTTCTGCCCGTGGTGCGTATACCTCGCGGTGAAGCTCCGGTGAAACGTGTCGTGGTCATCGGAGCAGGCTTTTTCGGCCGCGTCATCGCGCGCCGCCTCGCAGACGTCGGGATCGCGCCGGTCGTCGCTTCTCGCACACATGGCGCGCTGCGCCTCGATGTTGAGGACGGTGGCGCGATCCGGGCCGGGCTGAGCGAGGGCGATGTGATCGTCGACACCGCCGGGCCGTTCCAGGAGCGCACGACGCGGCTCGTCGAGACCGCGATCGAACTCGGCTGCGACCTCATCGACCTGTCGGATTCCCTCGGCTACGCGCGAGCCGTGCTCGCGCTGCATAAGCGAGCGGTCGCGAGGGGCGTGCGGATCTTCACCTCCTGCAGCGCGATCGCGACCGTGGCCGCGTCGGCCATCCGCGCCAGCGAGCCTGCGGCACCGGAGACCTGCGACCTCTTCCTCGCGCCGGCATCCGCCGACACCGGCAACCCCGCGACGGTCCGCGCGTTCCTCGCATCGGTCGACTGGTCGCGGTCGCGCGAGTTCCCTGCCGATCGCAGGCGCGGCTACCGCGTCGAAAGCGCGGCCGCGGTGCTCCTGCCGCGCTCGTGGCCCAGCCTGCGCTGGGTCGACTTCTGGGTGGACCCGAACGCTCCGTTCGCCGCGAGATCCATTGCGCTCGCGTCGCGGCTCGGCCTCACGAGCGCGTTGTCCGCGGTCGCACCACTCTCCGCACGTCTCCTCGGGCGCCGCGAGGGATCGTTCTCCGTCGCGGTCAGCGAGGGCGGGCGCTACTCGCTGACGCGTCTCGCGGCGCCGCGCGGTAGCTACCTCATCGCCGCCGAGCCGGCGGTGCTCGCCGCGGAGTCGCTCGCTCGCGGCACCGACAGTGCGCCGGGCGTTGTGCCCGCCGACCAGCAGGTCGATCCCAAAGCACTGTTCGCCCGCCTACGCGCCCTCGGCGTGGACGTGCGCACCTAGAGTGTTGCTCGTGCCGCGCTCGATCCGCGCACGCGTCCTTGTCGGCTCGGTCATCACGATCCTCGTCGCGCTCGGCGTCGTCGCGCTGGCCGTGCCCGGCATCGCGACCCAGCACGAGATCGATGTGCTCGGAGCGCGCCTTGCGTCCGAGGCCGCGCTCGCGGGCGACCTGTCGCGCGACCTCTTCGTGCGCGCGGACGCCGACGCGCTCGACCTCCTCGCGAAGCGCATCGCCTCCGATGCGAGCGTGCGCGTGACGTTCGTCGCGACCGATGGGACGGTGCTCGGCGAGTCCGACGAGGACCGCCGGACCATGGAGAACCACGGATCACGGCCGGAGATCGTGCCTGCCCTGGCAGGCGGTCAGGGACGCGCGGTCCGATTCTCGACGACCGTGGGCCGCGACCTTCTGTACGTCGCGTTGCCGGTGCGCATCGGCGACAGCATCGTCGGCGTCTCGCGGCTCGCCCTACCGCTCGTCGCGGTCGACGCACTCGCCGCGCGCCTCTCGCTCTCGCTCCTCGCGGCCGCGGTCGTTGCTGCCCTGGTCGCGATCGTCGCCGCGTGGGTCATCCAGCGGGCCATCGCCCGTCCGATCGAGCTGCTGACCGAACGCGCCGAAGCGCAGGACGCCTCGTTCGATATACGCGGTCCGGTGGAGGTCGAGCGGCTGGCGGCGGCCCTGCGGCGCTCCTCGGCTGCGGTGCGCACCGAGCACGCCGCGGCCGAGGCGGAACGCGACCGGCTCGCCACGCTCATCGACCAGCTCGGCGATGCGATCTTCATCGCCGGCGCGGACGGACGAGTGCTGCTCGCGAACGCGGCGGCGCGGGCGACGGCGGGCCAGGGCGTGATCGGCCGGCAGCTGCCCGAGGCGATCCGCCACCACGAGACCCTTGCGGCGATCGCCTCCGCTCGCGCGGGCCGTGAGGCGACGGCGACCATCGAGCGCACCGATCCACGTCGCTTCCTGCGCGCCTTCGCGCGGCCGCTCGAGGGCGGTCAGATCCTCGTCGTCATTCAAGACCTCACGACGCTGCGTCGCCTCGAGACGGTACGTTCCGACTTCGTCGCGAACGTCTCGCACGAGCTGAGGCGGCCCATCACCTCCCTCAAGGCGATGGCCGAGGCCCTGGAGGAGGGTGCGCTCGACGATCCCGCCGCGGCGCGCGACTTCGTGCACCGTATGCATCAGGAGATCGACGGCCTCGCGCAGCTCACGAACGAGCTGCTCACGCTCACGCGGATCGAGTCCGGCGCCGAGACGCTCACGCTTTCGTCCCAGTCTCCGGGCGAGCTCCTCAGGGACTGCGCACGGCGGATGGGCCCGCTCGCCGCGCGTGCCGACGTCGCGCTGCTCGTCGAGCCGACGGGGGCCCCGCGCGTGCGCGCCGACGGCGAGCGTGTCGCGCAGGTGCTGGCGAATCTCGTGCACAACGCCGTGAAATTCACGCCTGCCGGCGGGAACGTGCGGCTCTCCGCGGCGCGCGACGACGGCCGCGTCGCGTTCAGCGTCACGGACACCGGTGTCGGGATCGAGCGCGCGGACCTGGGGCGCGTGTTCGAGCGCTTCTACAAGGCCGATCGATCGCGGTCGGGCGGCGGCACCGGGCTCGGCCTCGCGATCGCGAAGCACATCGTGCAGGCGCATGGTGGTGACATCGAAGCGCGCAGCGATGGGCCCGGCCGGGGGACCACCTTCCGCTTCACGCTGCCGCTGGCGGTGGAATAGGTGCCACGGATCGTTCTCGTCGATGACGACGCGAATCTGCGTCACACGCTCGGCTATGCGCTTCGTCAGGAAGGCTTCGAGGTGCTCGCGGCCGAGGACGGCGAACGCGGGCTCGAAGCGTTCCGTCAGAACCGTCCGGACGTCGTGCTCCTCGACGTGATGCTGCCGAACCTCGACGGGTTCGAGGTCTGCCGGCGCATCCGGCGTGAGAGCGACGTACCGATCCTCATGCTCACGGCGCGCGACACCGAGCTCGACAAGGTCGTCGGTCTCGAGCTCGGGGCGGACGACTACCTCGCCAAGCCGTTCTCGACCCGCGAGCTGGTCGCACGCGTCCGCGCGCTGTTGCGTCGGACGCGACCGACCGTCGCGCCGATCGGCGAGCGCCTCGAAAGCGCCGGGCTGCTGCTCGACGCGGCCCGGCACCGCGTGACCCTCGACGGTCATGAGATCCCGCTCAAGCCGAAGGAGTTCGACCTTCTCGCGTTCTTCATGGCACACCCCGGGCAGGTCTTCGGGCGCGAGCAGCTCCTCGCCAGCGTCTGGGGCTACGACTTCGCGGGTGATTCGCGCACGGTGGACACCCACGTGAAGACCCTGCGCGAGAAGCTCAGCGACGACGCCGAGCGGCCGACATGGATCGACACCGTGCGGGGCGTCGGATATCGGTTCCGTGAGGCATCCGCGGCTTAGACCGATACCGCCGGGGATGGTCGTTCACCGAGCGTTCACAGAGTCCACACCCTCCGCACATGCCGTCACACGAGCCTGTCACCAGGCCCCGCGACGCTGGATGGGACATGAGTGGAGGTACGAGAGAGATGAAGAAGCCCCTGATCACGTCCATCCTGGCGTTCGCGACCGTGCTGACGGCCTGCGGTGGATCGACCCCCGCCGCGACTGGCGCGCCGAGTGGCGGGGTGACAGCTGACCCGTGCGGCGTACCCGTCAAGGGCAAGTGCCCGACCGAGGCAAGCGGCCTGACCGGCGCGGGGGCGACGTTCCCGGCGCCGATCTACACGAAGTGGGTCGACGAGTACAACAAGCTCACCGGTATCCAGATCAACTACCAGGCGATAGGTTCGGGCGGCGGCATCAAGTCGCTCACGGACAAGACGGTGGACTACGGTGCGACCGACGGTCCGATGAGCGACCAGCAGCTCACCGACGCCAAGGCGCCGGTGCTGCACATCCCGATGGTGATGGGCGGCGTCGTGCCTACCTACAACATCCCCGGCGCGACGGTGCCGCTCAAGTTCACGCCCGACGTCCTCGCGGGCATCTTCCTCCAGCAGATCACGAGGTGGAACGACGCGAAGATCGTCGCGCAGAACGCGGGTGTCACGCTGCCCGACACGGCCATCACCACGGTGCACCGCTCCGACGGCTCGGGCACGACGTACGTGTGGACCGACTACCTCGCCAAGGTCAGTCCCGAATGGAAGACGAAGGCCGGCTTCGCGAACTCCGTTAACTGGCCGGGCGGCGTCGGCGCATCCGGCAACGCGGGTGTTGCGGGTGCGGTCAAGAACACGCCCGGCGCGATCGGATACGTCGAGCTCATCTACGCGATCCAGAACAAGCTCGGCTACGGCTCGGTGCAGAACGCGAAGGGCAAGTTCGTCGAGGCCAACCTCGACTCGGTGACGAAGGCCGCGGACGGCATCACTCTCGCCCCAGACCTGCGCGTCTCCATCACCAACTCGGAGAACGCGGACGCATATCCGATCTCGAGCTTCACCTGGACGCTCACCTACACGGAGATCTCCGACAAGTCGAAGGCGCAGGCCATCGCACGGTACTTCTGGTGGAGCACGCACGAGGGACAGGCCTTCGCGAAAGACCTGGGCTATGCACCTCTTCCCGCCGCCGTCGTGGCGAAGGCGGAGGAGAAGATCCGGTCCATCACCTCGGGAGGCCAGTCTGTCCTTCCGAAATGACCTCGCGTGACACGCACGTTCGATCGCGCGTTCGCGGTGGGCGTTGCGTCACTCGCGCTGCTGGTGCCGCTGACGCTCGCCGCGATCACGGTCCTCTTGCTCATCGACTCGTGGCCGTCGCTCACGACATTCGGCTTCACCTATTTCACGACGACCGAGTGGGACCCCGTCAAGCTGGTCTTCGGTGCCGCCGCGTATGTCTACGGGACCCTAGTGACCACGGTCGTTGCCGTTCTCCTGGCGGCGCCCGTCGCGGTCGGCGCTGCCATCTACCTGACCGAGTTCGCGCCGCGCGTTGTGCGCGCGCCCATCGCGTTCACCATCGAGCTCCTCGCGTATATCCCGAGCATCGTCTACGGACTCTGGGCGATCTTCGTGATGGTCCCGGTGATGCGCTCCATCGTCGAGCCGGGTCTGCAGGCGACGCTCGGACAGCTGCCGGTCATCGGCAAGCTGTTCAGCGGGACGCCCATCGGGCTCGACCTGCTGAGCGGAGGCGTGGTCCTCGCGATCATGATCCTGCCGATCCTCATGGCCGTGTCGCGGGAGGTGCTGCTCGCGGTCCCGCCCACGCAGCGTGAGGCGATGATCGGCCTTGGCGCGACGCGCTGGGAAGCCGTGAGCCGGGCGGTGCTGCCGTACGCGCGCCCCGGCATCATCGGCGGCGCCGTCCTCGGCGTCGCGCGCGCGTTCGGTGAGACGATGGCCGTGACCATGGTCGTCGGCAACTCCTCGCGCGATATCAGCGGCTCGCTCTTCGTCCCGGGCTACACGATGGCGTCGGCGATCGCGAATCAGTTCGTCGAGGCAGACAGCGACCTCTACTTCAGCGCCATCGTCGAGATCGCGCTCGTCCTGCTGCTCGTCGGGATCATCGTGAACGGGGTCGCGCGGGTGCTCATCCGTCGCTCGATCGCCGATCGACCCGCGGGCGCGGTGGTATGACGGTGGCGGTCACGGCGATGACTCCCTCCTCTGCGATCCCGATGCGACACCGCGTCGTTGTGCGGCGACGCATCGCCGAGACCGTCATCGTCGGCCTGCTGTTGCTCGCAACGCTTGTTGCCGTGGTGCTCCTCGTCACCATCCTCGCTTACGTCATCCTTCGTGGTCTCCCCGCGATCGACATCGCGTTCTTCACGCAGCGGCCGAAGCCGTTCGGCGAGGTCGGAGGAGGCATCGCCCCGGCGCTCATCGGGACGGTCATGCTCGCCGCGGTCTCGGGCGCGATCGCCATCCCCGTGGGCATCGCCGCGGCCATCTTCGTCGTCGAGTACCGTTCGGGCCGATTCGCCGCGCCGGTGCGTTTTGCCGCAGAGCTCATCGCGGGCCTGCCGTCGATCGTGATCGGCGTCTTCGTGTGGGCGCTCCTCGTACGAGGACTCGTCGGCCACTACGCCGCGATCGCGGGCGCGGTCGCGCTCGCGGTGATCATGGTCCCGATCGTCGCGCGTACGGTCGAGGAGGTGCTGAAGCTCGTACCGAACTCGCTGCGCGAGGCGGCGCTCGCGCTCGGCGCGCCGCGTTGGAAGGTCATTCTGTCGATCGTCCTGCCCACGGCGCGCGCCGGCGTGCTCACCGCATCGATCCTCGCGCTCGCGCGCTCGGCCGGAGAGACCGCGCCGCTCCTGCTGACCGCACTTGGTAACGACTTCTTCAGCACCGACCTGCTGCGGCCGATCGGAGCGCTTCCCCTCGCGATCTACCGGTACGCGATCTCGCCGTACGACGATTGGCACACGAAGGCGTGGGGCGCCTCGCTCGTCCTGGTCGTCGTGATCGGTGCAGCCGGCATGCTGCTACGCGTCGTCGCGCGGCAACGGGTCCGCTGACGCGGTGGACGGGGAGAAGATCATGTCGGTGACGATGCGAGAGATGAAGACGCGCGAGTCTCAGGACGAGGCTGCGACGGGGATCCAGCCGGCTGCTGAGTCTCCGACGTCCGCGATACCCGGTGCGATCGCGCTGCGCACCGAAAAGCTGTCGGCCTACTACGGGGCGGCGCAGGCGGTCGGCGATGTCGATATCACGTTCGAGGTCGGGGCCGTGACCGCCATCATCGGGCCATCCGGCTGCGGAAAATCGACGCTTCTCCGCTGCCTCAACCGCATGCATGAGACGACCCCGGGCGCACGGGCCACGGGGCGCGTGCTTCTGAGCGATGTCGAGGTCTACGCTCCGGCGACCGATCCGGTCGAGGTCAGGAGCATGGTCGGAATGGTGTTCCAGAAGCCCAATCCGTTCCCGATGATGAGCGTCTACGACAACGTTGCTGCGGGTCCGCGGCTTCGTGGCTGGAAGATGACCCGTCGCGAGATGGACGATCTTGTCGAGCGGAATCTGCGTCGGGCCGCGCTCTGGGATGAGGTCAAGGACCGCCTCCATCGCTCAGGCGCCGCGCTCTCGGGCGGACAGCAGCAGCGGCTCTGCATCGCGCGCGCGCTCGCGACGGATCCCAGCGTGCTGCTGATGGACGAGCCCTGTTCGGCCCTCGACCCGATCGCGACCTACAAGATCGAGGAGCTCGTGCGCGAGCTGAGTCACGAGGTCACGATCGTGATCGTGACGCACAACATGCAGCAGGCTTCACGCGTCAGCGAACGGACCGCGTTCATGCTCGCTGCCGACGACGGCATCGGCCGCCTGGTCGAGTTCGGCCAGACCGACGACCTGTTCACGATGCCGAAGGATCCGCGCACCGAGGCCTACATCACGGGACGATTCGGATGACCATGCGATCGATCCACACCCGAGCCGCGCTGGACGATGGACTCGCCCAGCTTCAGGCCGATCTGCGCGCGATGACGAGCCTGCTCGACGTCGCGATCGAGCGAAGCGTGCTGTCGCTCCAGACGCTCGACCAGCGTCTCGCGCGCATGGTCATCGACAGCGACGAGGCGATCAATCGCGTGCGCTTCCAGATCGAGGACCGCGCGATCCACCTCATCGCGACACAGCAGCCGATCGCCGGCGACCTGCGGTTCATCGTCGCGGTGCTTATGGTGGTCTCGGAGATCGAGCGCATGGGCGACTACGCCGCCGGCATCGCCAAGGTCGTGCAGCTTCACGAGAACCGCCCGCTGCTGAAGCCGCTGATCGACATCCCCGAGATGGCCCGTCTGGTGCGGGAGATGCTCCGCGACGCCGTCGATGCCTTCCTGCGCCGCAACGAGCACACCGCCGAGCGGGTCGCGTTCCAGGACGATGAGGTCGACCGCTTGTACAACATCGTCTACCGCGAGCTGCTCCAGTACATGACCGAAGACCCGACCACGATCGATCGCGCGACGTGGCTCCTCTGGGTCGCGCACAATCTCGAACGCATGGGCGACCGGATCCAGAACATCTGCGAGCGGACCGTGTACGAGGTCACGGGTGTCATGCGCGAATTCACGTCGCACAGTCCGCGACCACCCGAGGAATGACGGCGACGCGCATCCTCTTCCTTTGCACGCACAACTCCGCGCGCTCGCAGATGGCCGAAGCATTCCTGCGCGAGCTCGGGGCGGGGCGGTTCGAGGTGGCGAGTGCCGGCACGGAGGCGCGCGGGCTGAACCCGCTCGCGGTGCAGGCGATGGCCGAGCTCGGGATCGACATCTCGCTGCAGGAGTCGAAGACGCTCGACTGGTATTTGAACGAGCCGTTCGACCTCGTCATCACCGTGTGCGACGACGCGAACGAAGCTTGCCCGTACTTCCCGAACGCGAAGGAGCGCCGGCACTGGTCGTTCCCGGATCCGTCCGCGGTGCGTGGCGATGACCTGACGCGCTTCGCGGCGTTCCGCGTCGTGCGCGACGCGATCCGCGAACGCGTCGAGCGGGAGCTGCTCTAGCCGGCGCCGCCCGCGTAGCGGATCTCTTCGACGCCGTCGCTCGCGCTCGCTCGTAGTACGACGCTCGGTCCGCCGCTCTCGCGCAGGCGCGCATACGCGCGTTCGGCTGCCGCGTGGTCGCTGCAGCCGACCACGACGCTCTCGATGCCGGTACTGCCGTTCGCGTGCCGCGCCGCCGGACCGCTCGGCACGCGGCGGTCGCGCGGTGTGAGGTCCTCGATCAGGAACGGAAGCGGCGGCGCGAGAAGCGCCGTGCGCCACCGGAGCGTGACGCCATCGGGACGCGTGCGGCCGCCGTCCAGGCCGGGCCGCGCCACGAGCGTGCCGAGCGCGGCGACGTCGGCGTCGAGGTCGTCGGAGAGCACGGCGAAGTCCGCGAAACCGCCAGCAGCGGCGTAGCGCCACCAACGGTGGTCTGGCGCCGGCTTCCGGAAGCCGACGAGCTCGAGGTACGCGCCGTCGGCGAATGTGACGAGCGCGTTGTGCGTGATGCCGTCGGCGTGCTCGCCTCCTGGTGTGACGGTGAAGCCTTGACGTTCGTGATCTTCAACGGCAGCGGCGAGGTCGCGCGCGACATAGACCACGTGATCGAGCATCTTGAGCACCACGTTGTAGTAGCACGACGCACGGGCGGGCTCAGAACGCGATGAGCGGCCGCCACGTCCCGAGCGCGATGCTCAGTGACGTCGCGCCGAGCGCGAGGAACAGCGCGCCGGCGACGAGCGCGCCGTCCGGCAAGGTCAGCGCACGAGGGCGGGCGAGCGTCCGGCACGGCTGTGATCCGAAGCCGCGCGCGTCCATGGCCAAGGCCAGGCGCGTCGCGCGCCGGATCGCCGCGACGAGAAGGCCCAGCGCGCGACCGGGAAACGCGCGTAACCGGTCGACATACGTGCGGTCGGCCTCGATGCCCCGCGCGCGCCGCGCGAGACCGAGCACGTCCCACTCGCGAGAGAACAGCGGAAACAGACGGAAGGCGGCGAGCGCGCCCACGACGAACCGTGACGGTGCGCGCGCGTGCTCCACGAGCGCGTCGGCGAGATCGGTCGGGTCGATCGTCGCGACCGCGAGCATGCCCGCGAGCGAGACGCCGATGATGCGCAGCGCGATCGCGGCGCCGGCCACCGCGCTCTGCGAGAGCACCGCGTTGAAGAGGCCGAAGCTGGCCGCGCCGATGAGGAGCGGGGCGGCGCGCGCGGCGAGCGAGCGCGGCGGAAGTCCGCTGTAGAGCGCGGCGATGAGCAGCGCGCCGACGACGATCGACGATGTCACGAGGTCGACGGTGATGAACAGCGCGAGCATGAGGATGAGCGCCGCTACGATCTTCGCGATCGGGTGGAGCCGCGCGAGCGGCGCCTGCGGATCCGGAACGAGCGGCGCGAGCAGCCTCATGCCGCGCGACCGCCCGCGAGGCGCAGTGTCCGATCACCAAGTGAGGCGACGAGATCCTCGTCGTGCGTCGCGAACAGCGTCGCGCCGCCGCCGTCGCAGTGCGCGG
>Ga0137374_10008240_pt1 | contig 12334 bp, 15 predicted proteins | sample SagtaG_20_FD_104811 | JGI IMG/M metagenome (GOLD analysis project Ga0137374, IMG submission 104811) | Vadose zone soil microbial communities from Sagehorn Ranch, Mendocino, California, USA - Sage1_R_100_16 metaG | ecosystem: Environmental > Terrestrial > Soil > Vadose zone | place: USA...
GGCGGACGGTCCCACCCCTCCTTACGAGATCGCCGAGCCCGCCGTGGTGGACCGGTTCCCGCAGCTCCGCGTGCCGGTGCAGGCGGGGGACGTGCTCGTCTTCAGCACCCTGCTGGTGCATGCCGACGACCCCAACTGCAGCGGCCGGGCCCGCTGGGCCCTGGAGGTCCGCCACGGCAACCTGGAACACCCCCGGGCCGTCGCCCGGGGCTGGCCCGTCGGCTGAGTCGAGCCAGGGCCCCTGCCCTCGCCCCCCGACGCAGAACTTCAGCTAAGGTGACGTATGCGCGCGACTGCCTGGAAAAGACATCTGGTGTGCTTCCTACGGCCATATTGGGGACAACTGCTCTTTGCCCTCGTCCAAGTGGGCCTCATCAGCAGCGTAGAACTGCTCAAGCCCTGGCCGCTCAAGAGCATCATTGACCACGTCTTGGGCGGCCAGCCACTGCCATGGGCACTCGTCGCTGATTGGTCGCGTGAGACTGTGCTCTCTGTAGCCTGTGGGAGTCTCGTGGGGCTCCACGTGCTCCTCGCCGGGCTCACCAGGCTCCACGCAGCCACGACCCGGCGCCTGGGGCAGGGACTTGTCAGTGAGCTACGGGCAGCGCTGTACTCCCATGTGCAACGTCTCCCCCTGGCGTTCCATCAGCGCCAGCAGACCGGCGACCTGCTCTATCGCCTCACAGCGGATACGGAGGCCATCCAGACACTCACCATCCATGGCCTTTTTCCACTCTGCACCTCTCTGGCGCTGATGATTGGCATGAGCATGCTGATGGCGCAGATCGATGGGGTTTTAACACTGGTGGCCCTGGGGGTATGTCCCGTGCTGTTGGTGGTGTTGGCGCAGCTGAGGACGCGCATTGACCAAGCAGCGACTACGGTCAGTCAGTGCGAGGGCGCGGTGCATACCTTGGTGCAGCGCACTCTATCAGCCATCCGTGTCATCCAGGCTTTTACCTGCGAAGCGGAGGAAGATCGACGGTTTCGGACAGTCCAGAGCGCACGCTGTGTCGCCAACCTGCAGTTACATGGGTTGATCACCCTCTACACCGGTGCAGTCGATATCGTTCTCGCCCTGGGCACCGCCCTCCTTGTGTGGATTGGCGCACGCCACGTGCTGAACGGCGTATTAAGCGTTGGCGATCTGGTAGTCTTCACGGCCTATCTCGCAGCGCTCTACGGCCCCATCAGCACGATCAGCCACACCATGGGTCTTCTGGAGGGTGCTAGGGTGGGGTATAGGCGCGTCCAGGAACTGTTCACCATAGAGCACAGGATTCCTGAAGGTATCCGGGTAGCCTCGGCCTGTGCCGTCCGCGGTGCCGTCCGCTTTGAGCGCGTCACGTTTGGCTATACCCCTATACGGCCGATCCTGCGCAGCATCGATCTAGAAGTGGCTCCTGGCCAACTCATCGCACTCGTGGGACCGACTGGGGCCGGGAAATCCACTCTGATGCACCTGCTGCCGCGCTTTTATGATCCCCAAGCCGGTCGGGTGTTGCTCGATGGCATTGATGTGCGGGAATATACGCTCACGTCACTGCGGCAGCAGATTGCCATGGTGTTCCAGCCACCTCTCGTCCTCCCTGGCACGATCGCCGATAACATCGCCTATGGCCAGCCTGGAGCCTCGCCTGAGACCATTGTCCGGGTAGCCCGCCTGGCCTGTCTCCATGACACGATCATGCGTCTCCCACATGGCTACAGTACGCTACTAGGGGAACAGGGTGCCACGCTCTCTGAAGGCGAGCGACAACGCCTCACCATTGCCCGCGCGCTGCTGCGGGATGCGCCTATCTTGATCCTTGATGAACCCACGTCATCTGTGGATGCAGAGACCCAAGCCTTACTTATGGAGGGCTTGGAACGCCTGATTGGGGGCCGGACCACCTTTATCATTACTCACCGCCTGGCGACAATCCGGCGCGCGGATACCATTTGGGTCATGCAGGAGGGACAAATAGTCGAGCAGGGCCCCTTTGCACAGTTGATACAGCAGCACGGACTCTTTGCAGACCTGTATCGGACTGAAGTCCACCTCCACGAGGACGTCGTCACCGTCGGATGACAGACGTAGAGGCCGATCAGATCGTGGTCCTCGACCATGGCCGCATTGTCGAGCGCGGCACGCATCAGGAGCTGCTGGCGTTGGGCGGCAGATATGCCCAGATGTGGGCGGTGCAACACCGGTGGAAACGGCCAGCAAGGTGATTGCACGGAAACGCGGGGCTGCCGCACTCTTGCCTCGCCCCGCCGTCCCGTCTCCCACCCCTCCCCAGCGCCCCCCGCCAGCGACCACGTCTTGGCGCGCGGCCGCCCCGGCGGGCGAGGCGGTCCCCCTGGCGGCGGCTAGCCCTGGCGCCAGCGCAGGGACGCCAGGCAGCGCCGCTCCGGATGGTCCTGGAGCCGCGCCCTGCGCTGGCGGCGCGTGGCCCGCTGGCGCGCTGGCCACGCCGGGGGCAGTCAACGCGGCCGGCGGCGGACTGGTCAGCGCAGCGGCGGGGCGTGTGAGGCACGCGTACGGGGCCTCGCGGCACGCTGTTCGCTGCGCTCACTCGACAAGGGACGCCAGGCAGCGCAGCAGTCGGCGGACCGGTCAACGCAGCACCGGTGTGGGCGTCGGCTTCCAGTCCACGGGTCTGTGCGGCGCTGGGTTGCCCCCGCCTCGTGCTGGGCTGCCAGGCACTGCTTCCTCTCCCCCCTGGTGGGGGCAAAAGCGCTCGATCGGACGCTGCGCCTTTGCCCCCACCTCCGCCCCCCAGGGGGCAGGGAACAGCACCGGCTGCGCTGCGCTCCGCCCGTGCCGGGGAACAAACCCCAGCCCGGCCAGGCGGAATGAAAGTGTAGCGGGTAGCACGGCTCATGCTGTCAAGGCCAAGCCCTCCGCTACGCTCCGGGTGGCGCGCCAAAGGCACGCGCGCCAGCCTTGACAGCGCCGCGCCACCCGCTTCCCGACACACCGCCGCCTGGCCGGAAAACGGGCTGGGGCAGGAGGCTGGTGGGCAGCGGTGGCGCTCCCGCTGGTCGCGGCGGCGGCCAGCCTGGCCCGGTGGCGCGCTCGGTGGCGCGGCCAAGCTGGGCTGGCGGCGTCAGCCGCCAACCGCTTCTGCCTCGCTGGCCGGCTGCGCGCGTGCCCGTGCTGCCTGGGCCGCGGCCTGGGCCTGCCGCACGGCCGCCTCCACCGCGGCGCCCTGGGCGGCGGCTTCGGTGGCCGCCGGTGCCTGGGCCGTCAGGCGCCGCAACAGCTCCATGGCGCCCTTCTTGTACACCACCACGGCCACTAAATCGTTGTCGTCCCACAGTGCCCAAAAACGTGTCGTGCCGTACCGTGCAACGCGTAGCATCGTGTGCCCTCCCCAGGCTGGGGCGCTGGGCCGTAGCCCGGGCGCCCACGGCGCCGCTACTTGCCTTTGCAGTAGGAGCCGTCGGTGAGGCGATGGGACCACCACGAGCCGCGCTCATTGCTGCGTAGCTCCATCGGCACCTGGTGCAGGGCACACCAGCCTTCGGGCGGGGGTGCCTGCTGCGCCGTGCCCGTGCTGGGCGGTGCTGGGGGTGGCGTGCCGTGCGCCTGGCCGTTGGGGGAGCCCTGCGCGGCCAGCGCCGCTTCGCGCGCTGCGGCCCGCTGCGCGGCGCGTTCTTCGCAGGCTTCGATGACCTCCTGCAAGGTGGGGAGGGTGGCCGTGATGCGGCGCTGCAGTTCGGCGTCGTCAATGCCCCGTAGCGTGTACATGAGCTCCATGTTGCCGACGCGGAACTTGAAGCACGCGCTGGCGGGTGCCTCGTGCACGTCCCAGGCCTGGGACGCTGGCGCGCTGGGCGCCGCTGGGGTGGGCACAGGTTCGGCGGAAGGGGTAGGCTCAGCGGCAGTGCCGTGGAAGAGGGCCAGGGCACGGCGGTGCAGCTCGACGGCGAGCGTGTGCTTGCACAGCTCGGTGCGGTGCTTGGCGTCCGCACAGGGGCAGTCCGGGGCCAGGGTGTAGGTCTGCTTGCCGCTCTGCACGCTGGCCGTGCCATCGGCCTGGAGGGTGACGGCGGTAGCGCGCACCAGCTCCAACGCCTTGCGCATGCGCTCTGGGAGGACCTCCACACGCAGTTTGGCGTGCAGCTGCGCTTCCACATGCGTGACGGCCTGCTGCCAGTGTGGGCCAGCCGTGCTGAGGGAAGCGGGTTGGTTGCCGTAGAGCTCGGCAATGAGTTCGTTGAGGTGTTCGCGGTTGGCTGGGGCTTGTGGTACACTGGCCATTGAAATTTCTCCCATGTCGGAGGGTTTCAGTGGGGCTTGGGGCGGAACTCTTGCGGGGTGACGCCGCAAGCCCTTTCTTTTTGAGAACACATAATTGTATCATATCACGTATATATTAGTCAAGAAAATAATACGTGATACAGTACATAAATCGTGCTATACTTCCTAAGTCTTATGACACAGGAGAGCATGATGATTGGGGAGAAAATCGCCGCAAGGCGGCAACAATTAGGCTGGACCCAGACGGATCTCGCGCGGGCAATTGGTATTGCTCCATCGCGGATATCTGAATTCGAAAATGGTCTGAAGACCGACTGCAACCTCAGCACCGCCAAGCGGCTCGCGCGGGCGCTCGGGTGCAGCATCGACTACCTGGCCGACACCTGGGACGAGGAGCCCGCCGGGGCCGCCCCCACACCAGCCGCCCGCCGGGGCCGGCCGCGCACGGCCGCGGCCGCCAGTGCCCGCGGCTAGGCACGCTGGTGCAGGCCGGCCGTGCACGGCCGCACAGTGGGGAGCGGCGCCGCGACCAACGGGAGCGCTACCGGTGCGGCTTGGCCTGAGACCCCCCGGCGTTTTTCCGGCCAGGCGGTCACCTCTGAGGCAGCGCAGCAGGTTCTGTCAAGGCTGGCGAAGCCACCCACAGCGTAGCGGAGGGCTTGGCCTTGACGGGTTCTGCAGCGCGACTATCATCGCAAGGCCTGGCCGGAAAGAGGCCCCAATGGCACGGGCGGAGCCGGTGCCTCCCCTAAGCCCCCTGGGGGGCGGATGGGAAAGGCAAGGCGCACCGCGTTGCCGAGCCCACGGGGGGATGGGAAGCAATGCCTGGCAGCCCGGCTAAGGCGGAATGCCAGCCCAGTGGCGACGCTGTACCAGCCACTGCGCGGACATGCAGCCGCCAGCCGCGCTAACTGGCGTACCGTGGCGACCCTACGAGCGCGAGCCACCGCGGCCAGCCGCCAGCGCCCCGCCGGTGGGTTGGCACGCCAGCACGAGGCGGGGGCCGCCCAGCGGCGACGGGTTTCAGCGCTGCCGTGACACGCAGCCGACTGCTGCCGTGACTGCCCGCCGCCACCGACCCGGCCGGCGCGCCAGCGGCCCACGCTGCGCCCGCTGCAGCGCCAGCTCAGCGGCGGTACCCATAACACCGCCAGGAGACAGACCGATGCACACCATTGAAACGACAGCGACGATTACGGCCGATGGGACGCTCACCGTGCAGGTCCCCCCGGACATCACGCCCGGGCCACACCACATTGTGGTGTTCATTGACGACCAGCCGGGCATGCCAGAGGCGCCCCAACTCCACGACTTCCCCGTCATTCACGTGGGCGCCTGGCCAGCTGATCTCTCCCTGCGCCGCGAGGACATGTATGGTGACGATGGCCGCTGAGCCCGTCTTTGTGGATACCAATGTGCTGGTCTACGCCCACGTCGCCGAAGCGCCCTGGCATCAGGAAGCGCAAGAGGCCATTGCGGATCACGAGGCCGCTGGAGCGCCGCTGTGGATCAGTCGACAGGTCTTGCGCGAATATCTGGTGAGCCTCACGCGTCCGCAGCAGTTTCCCATCCCTCCCGAGCTAGCGACTGTCGTAGCACAGGTGCAGCAGTTTCAACAACGCTTTCGCGTCGCCAACGAAGGCCCCGAGGTGACCACGCGCCTGCTGGCGTTGGTGAGCGCGGTCCCGACGCGCGGCCGCCGCATCCATGATGCGAACATTGTGGCCACGATGCTAGTCTACGGGGTGCGGCGGTTGCTCACCAACAACACGGACGACTTCGTCCGATTCGCGGCCTTCATTGACGTGCTCCCGTTGGTCCCACCCCCAGCGCCCGAGCTACCCCCGAGCGCCTGACCTGCTCCCTGGCGGGCGGCGGATGGCCACGGCAAGCACGCGGGATGTACAGCGCAACGCCGAGGGGAGGCAAAGGTCAAGAGAGACTATCGGTGTTTCAGAGGAGAAATGGCTGTATGTTGCTCATTTGGCGGCGGCCGGCCAGCGGCCAGGAGGACGGCCAAGGCGCCGCACTCTCGTCCGCCCGCTGCAGCGGCAGCTCAGCGGCAGCCATCGGACGGCGCCAGAGCACGCCCAGGAGGGCATGCCGAGGGAGGAGACAGGGAAAGGACACCCAGTGATGACCACACAAGCACAGCTCGAAGCACGATTGACGGCAGTGGAAACGGCACTCCGTGAGATCCAACGCCGTCTTGCCACCTTGCCGCCCGCCCCGAATTGGCTTGACGAGATTATCGGGTCGTTCAAAGATGACCCCGCCTTTGAGGAGGTGATTGCGTTCGGCCGCGCCTTCCGCGAGGCGCAGCCGTATCCCGACGACTCCGGAGCCCCGGCGTGACGTCTCTAGGGAAAGACTAATTTACGTATATTAGTGTATACGTATTTATATATTTACGTGTATTACAGTGACCATCTCAAGAGCCTGAGACACGAAGGGTGACGCGATGGCTAAACCATTTCGCTCCCTCTGGGAGCAGATGTCCCCAGAGGCCCAAGCGGCTGCAGAGCAGAAGATGCAGGCCATGCTGGCGGCGCTGCCGCTCCAAGAACTCCAGCAAGCCCGTCACCGTGCCCAGGAGCACCTGGCGACGATTGGGCAGGGGACGCCGGCGAGTCTCGCCAAGCTCGAACGCCGGACGGATCTGTACATCAGCACGCTGCGCAGCTTCATCGAGGCTATGGGCGGCGCTTTGGAGATCACGGCCACGTTTCCGGAGGGGGTGGTCCAGATCACCCACTTTCACGACCTGGCAGCGTCTGAGACCTGCGAGCCAGGCGCCCTCCCTGTGGAGGGCACGCCCGGATGAGCCCGTCTGCCGTGCGTCTGTCAGCGGCCCTGTGGGCCGGGGTGCGGGTGCCAGCCATACTCCTAAATATATATAAGTGAGGAAGTAGGGAAACAGCGAAAGACAAATTTACGTAAATTTGTGTATCCGTGTTTCGCTGTTTTCGTCTATACTGTCAGCCGCGAGAGACCCCAGGCCACGAGGAGCCGGGCCGGTGCAGATCATCAGCGTCATCAACCTGAAAGGCGGGGTGGGCAAAACCACCATTGCCCTGAATCTGGCCGCGACCCTTGCGGAGCAGGGGCACCGGGTCGTGCTCATTGATGCCGATCCCCAGCGCTCGGCCACCCAGTGGGCGCAGCAGGGGACAGCGGCTGGCGGCACGGCGCTGGCGCGGCTCCCGATGGCCGTCCATCCGCTCCAGGCCGACGCCGGCGCGCCCCAGTTCAAGACCGCCCTTGAGCAGCTGGCCCACGCGGCGCAGGCCACGCTCGTGGTGATCGATTGTCCCCCGGAATTGTCCGACCCGGCCTTAGTCGCCGCCCTCCTGGCGGACCTGGTCTTAGTCCCGGTCACCCCGAGTCCGCTGGACCTGTGGGCCGCCAAGCAGGCCGTCGCCACCGCCCAAGAGGCCCGCGCCCTCCGCGATGGCGTCAAGCCCCTGATCTCGTTGGTGCCCTCCAAGCTCCTGCCGCAGACCATCCTGGCGCGGGATCTCCCCGCCGCCCTGGCGGCGCTGGGCGAGCCCGTGGCGCCGGCGATCACGCAGCGCGTCGCGCTGGTGGAGGCCATTGTCCTCGGGCAGACCATCAGCACCTATGCTAAGACCAGCCCCGCCGCCGCCGAGTTTGCGGCGCTCGCCCAGCATACGCTGAGGAGACTAACCCCATGAGTCCCAAAAGTACCAAGGCACGCTTGCACCAACTCGCGACCGACCTCCGGACGGCGGCACCCGCCCCCGAGACCCCGACGCCCCCGGCGGCGCCCGGCGCGCGCCCGCTGCAGTCGCCGAACCCGGCGCGGGGGCTGCGCGGCGATTTTCACAAAGTCACGATCACCCTGCCCCTCGACACGCTCCGAGACCTCCGCTTGCTGGGGCTCGCCCGGCGCGCCCAGGGCGCCAAGTCGACCGGGGTCTCCGAACTCATCCGCGAAGCCATTCACGCCCTGCTGGAGCGCGCCCATGACCCCGAGATCCCCCGCATCCCCTAGCCCTGCTTCCTACTGCCGACAATGGGACTTGTCGGCAGTAGCCGCCCCACCCCAAGCCCGCCGCAGGGGAGGCCGCCGATGTCCCCCCGCGCCCTGAGGGCCCCCCCGCTGTGGCTCGTACCGGCCAGCCCGCCCCCCGCGGCGGCGTGCTGCCCGGTCTGCGGCCCGCAGCCCGTGGCCGCCACGGCCGTCGGCCAGGCCTTCGCGACCTTTCTGCGCCTCGAAGTGGCCCAGGGCGCCGCGACCGCCGATACGCAGCGGGGCTACTGGAGCCAGGTGCGCGCGTGGGCGGCATGGTGCCAGGCGCAGGCCTGCTGCCTCGCCACGGCGCCCGCCACGGCCGTCAAAGCCTACCGCCAGGCGTTGGTCGAGGCTGGCTACCAGCCCGCCTCCATCGCCCACAAGCTGGCCGTGCTGCGCCGCTTGTATGCCGCCGCGGTCGCTGCGGGCCTGCGCCCCGACAATCCGGCCCTGGGGGTCCACCCGCCGCGCGAGCGCCGCGCTGCGGAGCTCCTGCCCTGCTTGGCCGAAGGGGAACTCCTGCGGCTGCTCGCGGCAGTGCCGCGCACGGACACCGTCTCTGCCTTACGTGACCGGGCCTTGCTGGCCCTATTGGCCCTGCAAGGGCTGCGTACGGTGGAGATCACGCGCGCGAACGTGGAGGATCTCTACAGCGGGGAGCCGGTCGTCTTGCGCGTGCGGGGCAAGACGCGGGATCGCCTGCTCCCCCTGCGGCCGGACTTGACGGCCGTGCTCCAGGCGTATCTCGCCGCGCGGGGGGTAGTCGCCAGCGATGCGGCGGGGACGCCGCTGCTCACCGCCGTGGGCCACCGGGCGGGCGGCCACCGCTTGTCGCGGCGTGGCGTGCGCTACGTGGTCGACGGCTACCTGCGCCAGGCGGGGCTCAAGCGGCCGGGGGTCTCGGACCATGCGCTGCGGCACACGGCGGCCACCCTGGCCTATAAATACACGCGCGATCTGCGCGCCGTGCAGCACATGCTCGGGCATGCCGATCCCCGCACCACGGCGCGCTATGCGCATCTCGTCGAGCGGCTGCAGCAGAACCCGGCCCTCGCCGTACCGGTGGGGGTGTGACCGTCAAGCACGTGTTGCCACGCCACGGAGGGATTTTTGCCACGCGACGGGGTGGTAGGGCGTTTTGCCAAGCGAGGTAGGGAACCATGGGAAGGTTATAGGCGGTAGCATGTGGGGGTGTCGGTGGATGTGGGTGCATGGCAGCATGGGCGATGAGCGGCAGCGCCCACCCCCTCCGGGGGGACGGTGGGGGACAGCGGTACGCGCGCGATAGGAGAGGAATTTGTAAAAAAGATTTGTAAAGAAAACTTGTAGAGCCCGCGATGGGCTCTTAGTCCTCGCAAAAACAATCACTTCCAGGGGGGGCTTTGCCAAGCCACGTAGGGAACTTTGCCAAGCCACGTAGGGAACTTTGCCAAGCCACGTAGGGAACTTTGCCAAGCCACGTAGGGAACAAATTTAACTCTTTGAAAGCAAAGGAGTAATATATAGATCAATTTTGCCAAGCCACGTAGGGAACTTTGCCAAGCCACGTAGGGAACTTTGCCAAGCCACGTAGGGAACTTTGCCAAGCCACGTAGGGAACGCGGCGGGCATGGCGCCCCCTGGGGGGCTGAGAGCGCGAGCATGGGGGCGGCTACCGCCCCTGGGAGACCGAGCAACTCGGAGCAGGAGGGGAGCATGACCGATCTGGTGAAGTATCCGACCGAGGTCTTACAGGCCGTGTATCAGACCCATCACTATACGGCGCTCGATAAACTCGTCCATGGCGTGGTCAAAGACGCGCGGCGCTTTTATGGACGGGATGTCGTCCTCGCGGTCAAGATCGCGCTCTGGGATCAGGAGGGGCGGCAGGTACGCCTCTACCAGCTTGAGCGCCAGGTGCTGCGGGCGATCTACGTCTTGGCCCACCAGCAGAATAACGCCATTGTCCGGTTCACGCCTGCCCAGCTCATGGACGTCCTGGGGTACAAACGGTTGGAGGGCAACGACTTTTCCCCACGCCAGCGTCAGCAAGTCCACCGGGCCTTGCACAATCTCTTCGAGATCTATGTCGAAGTGGAGATGCCGCTGGGCAGTGGCGGGCGGAAGAAACTCTATGGACATTTCCTCGATAGCTATGGCGTCGATACCGACCAGGACGGCAACATCCAGCAGTATGCCGTGGCCGTCAATGTCTTGATTGGGGCCGACTTAAGCCGCTTCAAACTCATGCCGGCCTACTTGCCCAAGCTCATCACCGCGCATGGGCCAGATCAAGCCGTGACGACCTTTGCGGATTTCTGCCTCCTGTGGGAAGGCCAAACGGTGGTGTGGGGCCTCGACGCCTGGATGGAGAAGCTGCAGCTTGATCCGGCCCGGCGCACCCGCAACCAGCAGATCATTGAGCGGTGTGCTCAGTGGGGGGTAGAGAATGGGTTCGTCCTGGCGTGGGAGAAGGGGCGGCTGCAGGACGACCAGCGCCGCGTGAAATACACCCTGGTCCTTGCCCCCCAGCGCTATGGCAGCCAGCGGCCGGAGGCGCTCGGAGAGCAGGAGCAGCTCCAGACCCTGGTGGAGCAGTTCTACACCATGCTGGGGACCAAAGTCTCCGCCCAGAAGCTGGCGCGCGATACGGCCGTGGCGGCGACACTCCGCACCGAGGGCTTCAGCGTGGAGGACCTGACCTTCGCGATGGAGTGGGCCGTGCAGCACATTCCTAGTGTCACCTCCTTTGGCCTCCTGCCCCATATCATGCATGCGGCCCTGAAGGCCCGCAGCACGGCCCAGAAAGCGGAGGAGGCCCGGCGCGAGGCGGAAGCCCAGCTCCAGGCCCACCTCCGCCAGCAGCAGGAGGAAGAGGCCCGGGCGCAGCGCCTGGAGGCCTTCCGTGCCACCCTGTCGGCAGAGGTCCTGGAGACCTTCCGCCAGCAGGCCGTGGAGACGCTGGCCCAGGAAGGCCATGGCGAGCGGACGTTGGGCTACACCATGTTGCTCCGTCTGCGCGTGGACGACCTACTCGAACAGGCGTTCCTGCGGCAGGAGACCCAGGGGTAAAAGGGACATGTCATGTACGACGAGGATCTGATCTCGCACATCTTGACGGGGGAGGGCATTCGCAACTATCCCCAGGACCTCCGGCAGCTCTCGGCCGAGGAGCTGCAGGCGCTCTTTGCCTTTGCCAGCTCCGGCCGGGTCAACGCCACACGTGTCATTAAAAATCTCATCTGGCAGGCGTACACCCAGATCCGCGATGGGCGCCGCCCGCCGATCGCCGGCAATCTGCGCAGCTTCTGGTACACCGACGTGAAACCCGTCCTGTCGCGCCTGGGGCTGCCGGTGGAGGGGCGCCGCGCCACGGAACTCGTGTATGATGCCTTTGTACAGATGGTGACCGAATATCACCTGTTCCACTACCGCGATTTCGGCTTTGTGGATGAAGGGGCGCAGACGCGCACCGTGGGGCAGACCAACGGCGCTGTGATCCTGTTTGCCGAGAAAACCGGGCGCTTTGCGCTGGTGCGCGACCTTGCCCAGGCGTATGACGCCACCGGCCTGGCGCTGGGCGGATATCCTTCCAGCCTGGCGACCGAGTCTCTCCTGCACGCGCTGCAGCAGGCAGGGGTCCAGGTAAAGACTGCGCTGACCGAGGGCCAAGCGGTGCATCTGTTCTCGCTGGTCGATTATGATCCCTCGGGCTACTGGATCGAGCGCGAGTTTGCGGCGCAACTGGAGGATTTCGGATTCCGGGAGCTCACCTTACATACGCTCATCCGTCCCGAGCGCCTCGCTGCAGAGCAGGTCGCCCTGAGCCGCTACGCGCTTCCCAAGGGCAGTAAGACCACCAACTGGGTGCGGAAAACGGGGGGCATTGACGGCGAGCCCTACGGCCTGGAGGCGGATGCCTTCCCGCCTGAAGCCATCCGGGCCGCGTTCGTCGAGGAGGCCACCCCGTACCTGCGCGCGTTCCGCCCGCTCGACGGGCTCTGCGCCCTGCTGGAAGAGGCGGCGCGCCGGCGCCTCGACGCGCTCACGCCGGAGGCCCGGGTGGCGCA
>Ga0137374_10008244_pt1 | contig 12331 bp, 10 predicted proteins | sample SagtaG_20_FD_104811 | JGI IMG/M metagenome (GOLD analysis project Ga0137374, IMG submission 104811) | Vadose zone soil microbial communities from Sagehorn Ranch, Mendocino, California, USA - Sage1_R_100_16 metaG | ecosystem: Environmental > Terrestrial > Soil > Vadose zone | place: USA...
CGACGCAGCCTCCGAAGCACTCACTTCGGCCGCGGCATGCACAATGCGCGAGAGCAGGATATCAAGGTCGAGGGTTGAGGCGAGATCGCGCGAAATATCAATCAGACGGCGATAACCGTCGAGTCGTTCTGTCTTAATTTCAGCCATTTAGTGCTTTCTCCGCAATAGCGGGAATGATATCAACCACATTTTCTAGGATTGACACATCCGCGCGCACGTTTAAATAAGTGGGAGTATTATTTACAATAATTAAATGTGCTCCACGGTCAAGCGCCTGCACAGGCAAACCGGCCACAGGTAGTACTTCTAGGGATGATCCAGCTATCATCATCAGGTCACACTGACGCGTATCACGTTGTGCTTGCAACCAAGCTGTATAAGGCAATTGTTCTCCAAAAAGGATCACATCCGGTTTTAGGACGCTTTCACACTTGAGACAGCGTGGAATCTGTCCCTTCTCAACGAATGAGTTAAGATACGGGGATGCTTCCACCTGATGATAACACCTTGTGCACGTCAGGGTGCGTATGGAACCGTGCATTTCTATTACATTTTTTGAACCCGCTTTTTGATGAAGTGCATCAATATTTTGTGTGATGATTGTTCGAATACAACCTGCTTTTTCCAATTCGGCCATCGCCAGATGCGCGGCATTTGGCTGTGCATAAAAAATCTGGCTCGCCAGCGGGCGAAACCAGTGAAAGAATTTTTCTGGAGCAATCCGAAAAGTATTGAGAGATGCAACTCCTAGCGGCTCATCGCGGGACCATAATCCTGTTCCCTCTGAGCGAAAATCAGGTATCCCCGAGGGCGTGGATATACCCGCACCCGTCAGAACTACAGCACGCTTTGCCTGGCGGAAAAGATCCGCAGCAAACTCAATTGCAGTCTGCGTCTGACGGGAAGAAGAGGTCATCGCGCCTTTTCGCGCTCGATAATTAAGTCTGCTACTTTCAGAAACTGCTGAGAGGTTACGTTCGTGGGCTGGCATAAAACAGCCAAAGTTTGCATGCGCTCCGCCTGGAGGAACAATTCGGGCGCAGGGGTGAGGGTGATAGCAATCGAATGGCCCAGTTTCTCTTGTACCTGTGTCCAGGGCATTTGCGCCTCCGATCGTACGCGGTTATTGAGCACTGTTGTAACGCCCTTGCCATCTATTCCCAGGTTAACAATCTCATCAATCAAAACCCTGGCTCCCTGAATAGTGGTCGGCGAGCCTTCCAAAACGACAATGCGCTCGTCGCACATCGGAAGAATTTTTTGCACAAATTGTGGCAGTCCAACCCCAAGGTCCAAAACAACGAAGCGTGCAAGTGAAGCTAGTCGCGTCACCAACAATTCATAGTTACTTACCTGTGAGGTCAATGAAACATCTCGCGGGTTTTCAGAGGCTAGCAAAAGTTTCAAGCCTGAACTATGCGGGGACAATAAAGACTGTACCTTTTCGCGTGTTATTTCAACGGAGTTACCCTTCAGGAGCTCAGTTAAGCCCTTCTGATTCGGTATGCCCAGGTCTAATCCCAGTGTGCCCTGGCCCGGAGTCAGCTCAGCCAGAATCACATCCATCTGCGTGCGATTGAACAGGCTGGCCGCCAAGTTAGATGCTAATGAAGAGACACCTAAACCACCGCGTGAAGCCAATACTCCGATCACGTAACCATGAAGCTCATGAGGAGCAGTCATGACTTCAGTATCCTTCGGACCTATTCTTGCAAGCAAAGCCTTGACGTGTGCTTGCAATTCGGTGGGATGTGTTGGTTTCGTAAGGTAATCATCCGCGCCGACTTCAAAGCCGGTTACCTTATCGTCCAATTGTGTTTTTGCTGTGAACATGAGAATGGGAGTTGAGGAGGTCGCGGGATTCTTCCTTAAGCGACGTGTGACTTCATAACCATCCATATCCGGCATCATCACGTCCAAAAGAATTAGATCTGGTCTTTCCTCAAGCGCCTTTTTTAATCCTTGTGATCCGTTGGTAGCAGCGCTAATGTGATAACCCTGGCGTTGTAACATCAGCCCTACTAGGCGCAAGGTATCGAGATCGTCGTCAATGATAAGGATTCTATTGGCCAAGTTTGCCTCATTGTTGTTTTAGTACAGTCTAGCACAAAGGTTAATATACAGCAAGATTCTAATAAAATAACAACACTCCTGTGCTATAATGCCGATCCAGCATAGGGAAAGCCCCGTGCCTTGGGGATGACAGGCTTCGACGGGAGAGGCTGGTCCCGGAATGCGAGCCGAGAGGCGCCGAACTCGAAAACTCAGCGCAAAACATTAAGTGCCAACCGCACTTCCTACGCTGCTATGCCCCTCGCTGCATAAGCGATTGACGTAACAGCCGCTCTCCATAGATGAGAGCGCGTCCACCGGCTCCGTTCTCCACCCGGAGACGGATTGGGCGAGACAATGATGGAGTGCTGCACATAATTCTGCTAAATGTGCTTAAGACCAGCAGATGGCCACAGAGTTACCTGCCTGCTGAGATCTCTGCGGTGACAAACTTCAGCAAGCTACGCTCGTAGATTTCCGAGGGTCGAATCTTTCGGACGCGAGTTCGATTCTCGCCATCTCCACTTGTGCGATAGACCAGCAGATAAACTGCTGGTCTATCGCGTTATACTGCTGCTTACATTAATTTCTCATGTTGCTTTTTGTGAGCATCGCTGTAGGAAGGCAGCGAAGATATTCATGAAAAAATTCCTTTTGATTGGACTCCTCGCCCTCACAGTTGCCTGCCAATCAGCGACCTCTATCCCGGCGCCCGAATCCACGCCAACCACGCCGCCTCAGACTCCGACTATATCTGTCACAGATACACCGGCATTTACTGCTACACCTGCCCCTTCCCCCACACCGATCCCATTATTCTTTACCGAAGAATTTGATTTAGACCTAGGAGCATGGATTTCCTTCCAAACCAGCGGTGATTCAAATCCTCAAGTAAGCACCCAAAATGGCCTACTCGTAATCAGCTTCTCATCTCCACACACATGGTATTACGCTATCCACAATGCATATGATTATCTCAAAGTCCATGTAGACACTAAATTCGACAGCACCAATGCTGAGACGAACTCGATGGGGCTCGTTTGTATGTATAGCGATGCCAACGGCTGGTATGAATACAACCTTTCCAGCGACGGGACTTACAATATTCTCTTTGGCCAATGGCTTACACAAGGTATTGCCCAATATAAGCCAATCGTCAGCGACACTACCGAATACCTCACGCGCGGTAGGACTGATTATGAAATCGGCATCACCTGTGAAAAGGATATCCTTTTGCTGTACATTAATAGCAAGCTTTTCCGCAAATTAGACGTTTCACGTTATGGGTTGGAAAAAGGTAAGGTCGGCATAGATGCGGCAGCTTTTGAGAACGCGCCTGTGACTGCTTATTTTGAATGGTTTAAAGTAAGTGAACCAACTGAATAATTTTACGTTTAGCTGGACTTCCAGCCCTCCTTCAATTTGAAGAAAGGAGTTGCTTATCATTCATTGTTAAGGATTTGTAATTGCAGGTACTTCAATTCACTGTATAATCCTAATAACCAACATTGAATCCTCATCACCGTGATAAGGAGGGCACCATGTCGCATCCATTGGATTCCCGGGGAACCATTTTCTTTTTGTTTGCTGCATTTTTAACGATCCTGGCTTGCTCCATAACAAGTACAACTGCCAATCCTAATATCCCGCCAACATTCGATCCTACCAAGGCTGCGCTTGAGCTTCAAGCCACAGCCATGTCCCTGCAATTGACGCAGTCCGCAATAGGCGCACAGGTGCTACCCACTCAACCAGCTCCTATCCAGCCAACCACCCCGCCCCAAATAGTCCCGACTGAGCAAGCTCCTACGGAGATACAGCCAACAGCTACACAGGATGTGGAAGCTCGAATCAAATCTGCCAAGATTCTAGTTTATGAGAATACAGATTCGAGGAATATTGGCATGTGGATCCAGGATGCTTTGGATGGGATGGGCCTGAAATATACTCAGACTGGTTCCTATAGCGGGCACTTTATGGAGTATCTAAATTCAGGTACTCCATATGACCTGATCATTGTCGGAGCGGAAGATAAAAATATAATTTCGGGGGAGTTTTGGGACGTAATCAATACGCGTTTGGTACGTGATAAAGCCGCCATGATTGCTGAAGTCTGGTATCTGGACAGCGAGGCGGGTGGCCCGGTCAACAAGATTCTAAGCGGATGCGGTATCCGCTATCAGAAGGATTATGACCTGGCCGACTCGATATACTGGTGGGCTTCTGACCATCCTATTTTCAATGAGCCTAATGTAGTACTGCCACTCTTACATTACAATCGATATTGGGCCAATCAAACCGGAGATCAGATTCGATTGGGAAGCGGAGGCGATGCCAATTTGCTCGCAGGTCTCTCGGCTCACTCATCGAATCAGGAAGCTGTGCTCGCCACCTGCTACGAGGGCCGCGTGATCATCCAAACATTCTCTGATCATGACTATGATGAAGAAGACATTGTCCCATTGTGGCAAAACTACATCCACTACACGCTGAAAAACCACTTTGCTGTACTGCCTTGATTCCATAGGTCACGTTTTAAACGTGACCTACTCGTAACATATGAGGCCGCCTCGGAATGAGGCGGCCTTATTGATTAAATTTCTACACCTTGTTAACAGAATTCTTGCATAGGTGTAGTATCCTGTAAAAGATATTTTCGTCATTGCAGAAGCGCTCTTCTCTGCAGAAAATGCAGGGTGAGCAATCTCTATGTTTACAAGGATTGCTTTGCTTATTGCAAGATACGGCAGGCCCGAAAAAATCATAGGGGCAGGCGAATGCAATGACATTCAATAAGGAGTGTATCTATGGGAAAAATTATTGGCATTGACCTCGGCACAACCTTTTCTGTTGTCGCTGTGATGGAAGGCGGTACGCCTACTGTCATACCTACCTCAGAAGGTGGCAGACTCTGTCCATCGGTCGTCGCATTCAATAAAAATAGCGAACGACTTGTCGGTCAGACAGCGAAGCGACAGGCAGTGGTCAACTCCGAGAATACAATCTATTCCATCAAGCGGTTCATCGGCCGTCACTTCGACGAGGTCGAAACTGAACGTAAGATGGTTTCTTACCAAGTCGTTAAAGGCCCGACGGGTGATGTGCGCGTCAAAGTGCCGATCACAGGACGCGAATACTCTCCGCAGGAAATTAGTGCCATGATATTGGGTAAGTTAAAGGCCGATGCCGAAGCGTATCTAGGCCAGCCTGTCACACAAGCAGTGATCACTGTTCCTGCTTATTTTAATGACAGCCAACGCCAGGCTACAAAGGATGCAGGCAAGATCGCGGGACTCGAAGTCCTGCGCATCATCAACGAGCCGACAGCTTCCGCGCTTGCTTATGGACTCGACAAGAAAAAGAATGAGACCATTCTTGTATTTGACCTCGGTGGTGGAACTTTTGATGTGTCCATCCTTGAGGTAGGTGAAGGCGTGATTGAAGTCAAATCCACAAATGGTGATACACATCTTGGTGGTGATGACTGGGATCAGCGTATCCTTAATTGGGCCGCGGACGAATTTAAGAAGGATCAAGGCATCGACTTGCGCGGTGATCGTCAGGCTTTACAACGTCTACGTGAAGCCGCGGAAAAGGCGAAGATTGAGCTTTCGACTGTCATGGAAACCGAGATCAACCTGCCTTATATTACGGCGGACGCAACCGGCCCGAAGCACTTACAGTTAAAACTCACACGGTCTAAATTTGAGCAAATGACCGAAGACCTGCTTAACCGTTGCCGCCAACCCTTCGAGGCGGCCCTCAAAGATGCAGGCTTATCTGCAAATGATTTGAATGAAGTCGTTTTGGTAGGCGGTTCCACGCGTATGCCGATGGCTCAGGAACTGGTCCGCAAATTAACGAACGGCAAAGAACCAAACAAAGGTGTGAACCCTGATGAAGTGGTCGCGGTTGGCGCGGCAATTCAGGGTGGCGTGCTGGGTGGCGAAGTTAAAGACATTCTGTTGCTCGATGTCACCCCACTTTCACTTGGCGTGGAGACGATGGGTAGTGTGATGACCACAATGATCGAACGTAACACTACTATTCCGGTCCGCAAGACAGAGACCTACTCCACTGCCGCAGATAGTCAGACCGCGGTTGATATTCATGTTTTGCAAGGCGAACGCCCAATGGCAAACGACAACATGTCACTTGGTCGTTTTAGACTAGACGGCATTCCACCGGCGCCGCGTGGTATCCCACAAATTGAAGTGACCTTTGATATTGATGCGAACGGCATCTTACACGTAACTGCAAAGGACAAGGCCACAGGAAAAGAGCAAAAGGTTACCATTACTGCCTCTACGAACTTGAACAAGAGCGATATTGAGCGCATGGTTCAGGAAGCCCGCCAGAACGAAGCCGCGGATAAACAGCGTCGCGAGTTGATCGAAGCCAAGAATAATGCCGATAACATGGCATATCAGACTGAGAAGAGTTTGCGCGAGCTTGGTGATAAAGTTCCTGCCAATGAACGCTCGAACATTGAGAGCAAGGTCAACGAACTAAAGCAGGCCGCACAGACCGACGACCTGGCACGCATCAAGAGAGCAACTGAGGAGGTTCAGCAGGCTTTCTATGCATTGAGCCAGCAGTTATACGCGCAAGGCCAGCCGCAAGGACAGGCAGCAGGTGGTCCATCCGGTCAACAGCCAGGCAATGAAGGTGATGTGATCGAAGGCGAAGTGAAAGAGTAAGGGTAAGCGATAACCTTGCGAAGGCTCAAAAACCTTCGCAAGGTTTTTAAACGGGCGATCATCGAGAGATGGTCGCCCGTTTTATATTGACCCAACTGAGAATTCTGCAAAATCTGTGGATGTATTTTCGGATTATCCCTATATCGTCCGTTGGATCGGCACTGCCTTCTTGACTGGGAATAACTTGTTGACCATGCTCCCCACAACTCGGGCTGTGAAAAAATTAAATTTTTCATTAGAAAAAGAGACTGTGTGATATATAGCACAGAAGATTGAACAGCCGTGAATCTATTTATAAATCTGCGAAAACGGGAGAATCGTTATCGTTCAGGTAGATGAAAAATAGATGAGCCGCGTTTTATAACTTTTGTTTTGCTTTATAATCATTTCATGCGGCAGTTGCTTATTAAATGGGTTTGGGTGATCCCTCTGATGCCCCTCTTAATGATGGGATTTTATTATCTCCCACCCGTCCACTCACGACTTGCATGGCGGTTGGATAATCTCCGTACGCGCTATCAATATTTCGTAAACCCTCCTGACAAAGCTATCTTTCAACCGGCGGGCAAAACGGAACTCACGATTGAAACCGTCATTGCGACAACACGTGCTGAATATGCATTGACGCTTACACCTCAGGTGACCCCCACTCCCAGTCTTGATGCAACGCCCGGGCCCTCGATCACGGCTACCCCTCTGCCTGCTACCGTTATATTAGATGGAGTCAAATACGAAGACCAGCATAACCGTTGGAATTATTGTGGTCCTGCCAACTTCTCAATGGCGATCAACTTCTGGGGTTGGGATGGGAACCGTGATACGGTCGGCAGGGCTGTTAAACCGAGTGATAAAGACCGTAATGTGATGCCTTATGAATTTCAGGAATTTATTGCTGAAAATGTAAAGGGAATGAGCACAGTCATGCGTTATGGGGGTGACATCGACATAATCAAGAAGTTCATAGCTGCAGGCTTTCCCGTTGTGGCTGAAAAGGGATATTACGAACGCGACTTCACCGGCAAAGTCGGTTGGATGGGACATTACCAGTTCATTACAGGGTACGATGACAGAACACGCGAAGTCATTGTTCAGGATACTTATAACGATGGGCCAAACTTCCATATTAGTTATGAAAAGTTTATAAACGGCTGGCGCTCTTTCGATTATTTGTTTGTCGTAGTGTATCCAACTGAACGTGAGTCTCAAGTGATGACTTTGCTTGGTAACCTGGCAAATGAAGATGATGCGGCGCGGCACGCGCTTCAAACCGCGCAAGCCGAAAGCCAATCCCTTACCGGGATTGACCGTTTCTTTGCCTGGTTCAACATGGGGACAAGCCAAATTGCCCTACACGATTACTTTGATGCAGCCACCGCCTACGACCAGGCCTTTGCGGTTTATGCAAATCTCACAGATGACAATACAACACGTCCCTATCGTATGATGTGGTATCAGACAGGTCCTTACTGGGCTTACTATTACACTGGCCGCTACGTGGACGTCATTAACCTTGCCACAACCACATTAAAAGATACAATTGCAGAACCCGAGTTGGAGGAATCCCTGCTCTGGCGCGGGCGCGCTCTTTATATGGCTGGCGATACTCCGGCAGCCATCAAGGATTACCGCGCCGCGTTGAAAGTCCATCCCAAATGGGAGCCTGCCATACAGGCACTGCAAGATTTGGGAGCACAGCCATAGTGATAGTTCGGTAGTTGAGTAGTTTCATAGTTCAGTAGTTCAATGGTCGCATTGTTGGGTGGTTGCTTGGGAACCATCCAATTGGAAAAATAAGGAGGATAACATCATGGCAAAGATTGAACGGTTTGAAGATGTGCAAAGTTGGCAGAAGGCTCGCCAGCTAGCCAATTTAATTTATGATCTGACAGAGCATCCCAAATTCGCAAGGGACTTCCGCTTGAGCGGCCAAATCCAAGACGCGGCTAGTTCAGTCATGCATAATATTGCCGAAGGTTTTGACGCTGGGACGAACCCTGAATTCATTCGCTTTCTCAAGATGTCAAGACGTTCCGCCAGCGAAGTGCAATCTGAACTTTACCTCGCACTTGATCGTAGTTACATCAATCAGGATGAACGGACTTCAGCCTATAACCTGGCAGCAGATACCAAACGTCTCATTAACGGTATGATTGGATATCTACGAATTGCCTAACCCCGGCTACTAAACTATCCAACTAGCGAACTATGAAACTATTACATTTTGCCGACGCACATATTGACATGGCCAACTATGGCCGGCACGACCCCGAAACGGGCTTGCCTTTTCGGGTACTCGATTTTCTAAAATCGCTCGATACCATTGTCGATGCGGCAATTTCCGAAAGAGTGGATCTGGTCATCTTTGCGGGCGATGCGTACAAAGACCGCTCTCCCGCGCCGACCTTTCAGCGCGAGTGGGGCAAACGCATCATGCGCTTATCGCAGGCGCAGATTCCTACATTGCTTTTAGTCGGCAATCATGACCTCTCCCCCGCTCTCGGCCGCGCACACGCCATTCACGAGTTCGACACTCTGCAAGTGCCATTTATACGCGTCCTGCAAAAACCACAATTCCTGGGTTCGAGTGAACTATGGGATTTGCCCGTCCAGGTGATCGCCATGCCTTGGATTTCGCGTTCCAGTTTGATGGCAAACCTGGAAATGAGCGCGACAAATCCATCGGAAGTCTTCTCGAATATGGAACTCAGGATATCGGAATTAATCGAGGGCTGGCTTTCAAAAGCGGATCGTAATCTGCCGGTTATTCTTACAGCTCATGCCTCCATCGAAGGGGCAATATTTGGAGCAGAGCGGATGGTCATGCTGGGCAGCGATCTTGTCCTGCCGACCGCGCTTGTAAAGGATAAACGGCTCGATTATGTGGCAATGGGTCACATCCACAAACCACAGGATGTAAATCATGGTGCACATCCACCCGTCATCTATCCCGGTTCCATCGAGCGCGTTGACTTTGGCGAAGCGCAAGATGACAAGTTCTTCATCATCGCGGAGGTGACGTGCGGCGCAACGAAGGTTGAGTGGATGCAGCTCACAGGGGCGCGTCCGTTCATTGACCGCCGAGTAACTCTACAGTCTGAAGAGAACGTGACCGAGGTACTCAAAGCCGCGTTACCCAGGCCAAAGGAATTGTCTGAGGCAATTGTCCGTCTTACGGTTGAATATCCAAGAGAATATGATATTTTGATTGACGAGAGCGCGCTGCGTAAATATGCGGAAAAGGCATTTGAATTTCATCTGGTGAAGAAGCCGCAATCCCGGGCTCGCACTCGTATCGCAGAGGGACAAGTGGTAAGCAGTCTCAGTCCGCTTGATTTGCTCTCACAATATTTCGATGCCTCAAAAACAAAAGAGGTCGATGAATTGCAAAAACTTGCTCAGGAAATTATCTCACCGGAATCATATGAAAAATAAATTTCTTTCGTTAAATAGTGCAGAGGTATGACATTTTCATTTATGGGATCGAAAGGAGTGATGAAATGAGACTGAATAGAGATATTGCTTTTGTTCTGTTGGCGCTCTTCCTCATCTTGGAAGGACTTGCTGGCATTGGTTTGGGATTTGGCGTGTTAAGTGTCCTTGCCTCCATATGTGCACTGGCTGCCGGAATCCTTTTTTTGATTTACAGATAACGAAAATACTGTGTTCTAGCTCATGACTCACCTCGAAATTACAGAGTGCCGCATAAATTACTAAACCGGAAATTTGATTTTTGCCCGTGCCGCAACCCCGCCTGAATGCGGGCGGGGCAACTAAAGGAAGTTGCGGTACGAGTAATTTATTCCGAAAATTTAGCAATTTATGCAACGAGCGGTAATCTTTCGCGGTGAGTTTCGTTTTTAACCCGAACCATGACACTTAGCATCTGACACCTCATACTTGGGAAAATTCATCCCTACTAGGTAGTATGTCACCACAACAATCCCGTTACCGCTGGTTCGTAGTTGGTATATTTTTCTTCTTCATGCTCCTGCATCAAACCGATAAATTGATGATCGGCTCCCTGCAAGTGCCGATCAGCGAAACTTTCGGTCTCAATAATCAACAGTGGGGATTGATTAATTCAGGTGCGCTCATTGTTGCCACAGTGCTATATCCAATCTGGGGATATCTCTACGACCGCTACGCACGCGCGAAATTGCTTTCGCTTGCGTCCTTCATCTGGGGTGCAACGACATGGATGAACGCCATCGTGCGAACGTTTGGCGGATTCCTGGTAACGCGCGCCTCTACAGGGATTGACGATTCGTCGTATCCAGGCCTGTTTACACTCGTTGCAGATTACTTCGGACCAACCCTGCGCGGCAAGATCTACGGCATCCTCTATCTGGCACAGCCGCTGGGTTATCTCATTGGCACCATCTTGGCCTTGATTGTTGCGCCGATGATCGGCGGCTGGCGTTCAGTGTTCTATATCACTGGTTCGCTAGGAATTGTGATTGCGATTTTGATTTTCTTCGGCGTGAGGGAAATGCCGCGCGGTAAGTCTGAGCCTGAATTCGAGAACGTAGCCGAAATGCAGACCTTCCGATTCTCGTGGGCGGAAGTGAAGGAAATCTTCAGAAAGAGAACCATGTGGTTCGTCTTCCTGCAAGGCTTTGCAGGCCAGTTCCCATGGACTGTGATCATCTATTTCATTTTTGGCTATTTGATAACCGAGCGCGGCTATGATAATGAATCGGTTCTGTTCACAATGGCTCCCGTTATTCTTATCCTATCTGGCGGTTACTTCATTGGCGGTTGGGCAGGTGACCTTCTTTTTAAACGCTCGAATAAAGGCCGCATTATTATTTCAAGTATTGGCGTTCTCCTGGGAGCGATTTTTTTCTACTCGGCCGTGAGCACACCTGTTGAGGCGCGCACGCAATTCTTTGTTTTATTCTGCCTGGCAGCTATCTTCGCGCCGCTCTCGGCGGCCAACGTTATCGCCACCGTATATGATATTACCGTGCCTGAGGTTCGCTCCAGTGCACAGGCTGTGGAATATTTTGTTGAGAACACAGGCGCAGCCTTTGCTCCTATCCTCACGGGTATCATCGCAGATGCAATCAACCTCCAGATCGCAATCCTTCTGATTCCTACTGTTGCATGGTTATTGTGTTTCTTCTTCTATCTTGGTGCCCTCTTCACGATTGACCATGATACACACACCCTGAGAAACCAAATGGCCGAACGCGCGAAGGCAATGTAACATATGTAGGGATGACCGGCTGGTCATCCCTACATCGTTTTTATACACGGTAAGGCTATTTTTATAGTGAAATGTACAAGTCTGAGCAAGTTATTAGGGAATGAAACAAACAAGCAGGCGAAGGAGGTATCTATTCCGCCTGCTTGTATTCGCTATTTGTTATCCGTTATCTCAATTGGTGATTGACTGCACTGTTATTCGTAGACACCTTAGCTAATGTCCACCCTGGTTCCCGGGTTGGCCTTCGTAGCCGCCAGGCCCGTTGCCCGTATTGCCGTTGTTGCCTCCTCCATTGCTCTGATTGCCGGGCTGTCCCTCGTAGCCTCCTTGACCGGACGATCCTGCGGCAAAGGCTATGCTCGTCATCGAC
>Ga0137374_10008257_pt1 | contig 12323 bp, 11 predicted proteins | sample SagtaG_20_FD_104811 | JGI IMG/M metagenome (GOLD analysis project Ga0137374, IMG submission 104811) | Vadose zone soil microbial communities from Sagehorn Ranch, Mendocino, California, USA - Sage1_R_100_16 metaG | ecosystem: Environmental > Terrestrial > Soil > Vadose zone | place: USA...
GATCATGGTGGACGCCGGGAAGTTCCGGGGGAAGGTCCAGCCCGCGGCGGCCATGAACGCGTTCATCGCGTCGCACTCCGGCGTCACGGCGACATGGGACACGGGGAGGCCGACGAGCGTCCGGCCGGACGTCATGACGATCTTCTCGTCGAAGGGGCCGGTCGGCGACTTCGTCAAGCCGAACGTGACCGCTCCGGGCATCCAGATCCTGGCGGGGAACACGCCCGAGCCGATCGACGTCGCGGCGGGGCCTCCGGGCGAGCTGTTCCAGGTCATCGCCGGGACCTCCATGTCGGCGCCGCACGCGACCGGGGTCGCCGCCCTCGTGAAGGCCGTCCATCCGGACTGGACGCCCGGGCAGGTCCTGTCGGCGCTCATGACGTCCACGGTCCAGGACGTGCTGAAGGAGGATGGGAACACGCCGGCCGATCCGTTCGACGACGGGTCGGGGTCCATCCGGGCGGATCGCGCAGTCCACCCCACGCTCACGTTCGACGTGCCGGCGGGCGCATACGCGGCGTCCGCGTCGGACCCCCTGCATCGCGTGGACCTGAACCTGCCGAGCGTCGATGCGACGATCATGCCTGGCATCCTGACGACCACCCGGACCGGGCAGAACGTGAGCGGCGCGCGCCAGGACCTCACGGTCCACACCACCGCGCCGAAGGGCGCGACGATCGAGGTCACCCCCGCCCACGTGGTCCTCGGCCCCGGGGCGAAGCAGGCGTTCACGATCACGATCGACGGCGAGTCCCTGCCCGAGGGGCAGTACTTCGGATCCATCGAGATCGAACCGCGAAGCGCCGCCACGAGCCCAGTGTTCATCCCGGTGGCGTTCACGAAGGCCCAGGGCGCGATCGCCCTGTCGAACACGTGCCGCCCCGCCGCCGTCCGGGTCGGGGGGAACAGCTCCTGCTCCGTGAAGCTGGCGAACCAGGGCACGGACGCCGCGAACGTCCGGCTCTCGGTGGCCAACCCGGCGCCGGGAAAGGTGGCCATCCAGCACGTCTCGCGCCCCGGCACGCCGCACGGGGGAGGACTGTCGTTCCACGGGACGCTCGCGGCGACGAAGGCCCCGAAGATCACCTCGATCACGCAGGGTGGGACGGGGGCCGGATACTTTCCCCTGTCCGCCATCGGCGTCCCGCCCATCCCCGGCGTGGGCGACGAGACCATGGTGAGCCTGGGCACGTCGCCGTTCCTGTTCGGCGGGGAGACGTACGACCAGATCGGGATGGCGTCCGACGGGTACGCCGTGGTCGGGGACGCTGGCCCGAAGGACCTGAGCGCCGTGCCGCAGACGTTCCCGGACCCTGCGGCGCCCAACAACGTGCTGGCGCCGTTCTGGACCGACCTCGACCCGTCCGCGAGCGGCGCGATCTACGCGGCCGAGGTCACCGACACCCGGCACAACTGGATCGTGCTCGACTGGGAGGGGGTGCCGACGGCCGGGACCACCGAGTTCCAGACCTTCGAGATCTGGATCCAGATCGACGCGGGCATCGAGGCCGTGAGCTTCGAGTACGAGACGGTGGCCGGCCCGGGAGCGCCGAGCGGGCTGAACGAGGGTGCGGAGAACCGGACCGGGACGAGCGGTGTGAACATCCACCCCCTGGCCTCGAACGGCACCCAGCTGTCCGTGAACACCTCGAAGCCCGGCAAGGGTGGGTCGGTGACCATCCGGTATCGGGTCCACGGGTTGGGCAGGGGGACCTTCGCCATCCCGGCCCGCGTCCGGTCGAACGTGACGAAGGGGATCACGGCCGACCTGGCGACGGTGCGGGTGCGGTAGCCGCCGGGGCCGAGCGGCGGGTCAGGGTCAGCGAAGCGCGATCGAGTAGATGTCGGCGGTGAACGGGTCGCAGCTCGTGTGGTCGTACAGGAGGTGCTCCCGCCCGTAGCCGTTGCGCACGACATAGGTGTCTCCCACGTCGATGCCCCGCGGCAGCGCCCGGACCAGCCGGGGCGACCCCGCGCCGTCGTAGCGCAGGATCCGCACGTCCGCGCCGCATGCCGAGCCGCTGCGCGCGAAGTACACGGTCCCGTCCCCGCCCACCGAGGGCGCGTACTGGAACGCGCCGGGATTCGGCACCTTGAGGGTCCGGCCGGTCGAGATCCGGTACCGGAACACCTCGCACTTCATGTGGTCGGAGCATTCCTGCCATGTCGCGAAGTCGCCGTTCACCTGGCCGGCGGCCGCGTACACGTGGGGGCCGCGGACCTCGGCGAGGCGGATCGTCCGGTGCGTGGACAGGTTGAAGAGCAGCGTGCGATACACCGGCCACCGCTCGGCGAGCTGACGGGTGAACAGCAGCCAGTCGCCGGACACCGACGGCGCGAACTCGTAGTGGTTGGTGTTGACGCCGGACGGAGGACTCCATGCGCGTCTGGAGTGGAGGTCGTAGAAGCGGATGTCAGAGTGGCGGCCCTTGATGAGCTGGTACACGAGCACGGAGCCGCGGAGCCCGCCCGCGTACCCCTGGGACCGCGGCGGGTTCACCCGGAACGCGGAGCCCCCGTTGCGGCGGGCGTACAGGTCGAAGTGGTTCGGCTGGCCGGCGGAGTTCTGCGACCAGACGAGGAACCCGTCGCCGCCGGCGGGCAACTGCTCCCACACCGGCGTGGACCGGCGGGGTGAAACTCGCGCGTCGGCGAGCGCCGTGGGGACACCCGCAGCCACCACCATTCCGGCCATGGCCAGGACACAGACGCCCCACCTGGCCGTCGCACCGATCTTCCCGCTCGTCCAACCCATCCGGCTCGCACCTCTCCGAGACACGTCTCCCGCAGTTTCGGACGCGCCGACGACAGCCTTGAGTGGAGCGCTCTCCGCCCGTCGAGGGTGACCTGCCTTGTTGGGGTCAGCCGCCCGTGGGCCTGTACACCCACAGGCCTTTGCCCGGGTCGTCAGGCTGACGATTGACGCCCTGCTCCACCGCGATGGCGAACCCACCGTCGATCGGCACCGGACGCCCCGACCGAAAGCCGCGGACGACCGGCGGCGTCGCGTTCGACCAGGTGCCCGGGCTGACGTCGAGGGCCGCCGCCTCCCCGCAGTACCAGGCGAGCACCGTGCCGGCCGAGAACGCGGTGCTCGGGTAGCACTCGCTGAAGTCGAGCGGAATGGAGGGAAGGTCCCGCCACTCGTCCGTCTCGGGATCGTACGCGGCCGCGTGCAGTTCGTAATCCCAGGCCACCATCTCGCGGCCGGTCCAGGCCACGGCGGAGGCGTTCGGCGAAAGCGAGGACGGCTCAATCAGTCGCCACGTGTTCGTGGCCGGATCGTAGGCCGCTCCTCGCGCTGAATTGGTGCTGCCGTGGGCTCCGAAGACGATCATCTCCCGCCCCGTCCACACGGACGTGGCCAGGTTCACGGGAATGGGCCCGGGCGCGATGGCGCGCCACGTGTCGGTGGAAGGATCGAATGCGGCTCCGTCCACGTACGTCTCGAACCGAGACGGTCCTCCTCCCCACACGATCAGCTCCTGCCCCGTCCACACGACCGCGGCGGGGAATCGCGGGTCGAGGGGCGCGTCCGGGATGGCGCGCCACGTGTCTGTCGCAGGGTCGTAGGCTGCCCCGTCCATGGGGGGGAGGCCGCCCCATGACCTCCCGCCGAAGACCAGCACCTCGCGGCCCGTCCACACGGCCCAGGCGTTCTCCCGGCCTGACAGTGGCGAGTCCGGAAGGGGACGCCACGTGCCGGACAGGGGGTTGTACGCGAACCCGTCGGGCGGGCCGGTTCCCGCGTCGGTGAACCCGCCCCAGTAGACGAGCTCCCGCCCGGTCCACACGGTTGTTGCGCCGGTTCGGTGCTCGGGAAGGTCGGCCACCCTGGTCCAGCCGGGCGGCAGCGACGCCCACGGGTCCCCCGGGGTTCCGACGGGGGGAGAGGGACCGAGGGTGGCCGGGGTGCCGGCCGGGGATGGGCGGAAAGCGTGGGCCAGCAGGAGCGCCGCGGCGCCGAGGGCCAGGGCGAGCACGGCCGCCGCCAGCCGCCGAGCCCGGGGGGGCCGCGCTCGCAGCGGGCGCCGGCTGGGGAGGACTTCGAGGTCGGGTCGCCCGGCCCGGCGCTCGATCTCCACAGACAGATCCGGGGCGGCCAGCAAGTCCAGGTAGGCCAGTTCGTGTTCCAGGTCGATCATTCGTGTCCCTCCAGAAGCGCGCGAAGTTTCCGTTTCCCCCGACTGAGATGGACCCGAACCGTGGCCCGGCTGCATCCCAGTGCGTCCGCGATGCCGGCCGTGTCGTCTCCCGCGTAGTAGCGCAGCACCAGAGCGGCCCGCTGCTTCCACGGCAGCGACGCGAGCGCCGCCAGGAGCGGCCCGGGCGGCTCGTCCATCTCGTAGGCCGGGTCGGGGGGAGGCGATGCCCACCGGCGTCGCTCCTTCAGCTCCCCGGCCGCGATCCGGAAAGCCGCCCGCCACACCCAGGCCCGGGGATCCCGGACCGCGTCGCCGCGCCGGATGCACTGGGCGAACGCCTCCGAGACGGCGTCGCTCGCAACCTCGCGGTCGCCGGCGAACGCGCACACGGCCCGCCACACGCGCGGGCCTTCCTGCTCGTACAGCCGGGTGAAATCGCGCCGGGTCTCCACGCTCACACTCGGATCCACCCTTCCTCAGGGACGGATTGCGGCTCGAACGTGTACCGGAAGACCGGGAACTTCCTAGCGGAGTTCCGCGCGGACCCGCCTGGTGGCGATCCACCATACGGCGGAGTACAGGAGCGCGACGCCGGCCAGCGCGGCCATCGCCGGGCGCGGGCCGAATTGCTCCGCGGCCCACCCGGCCGCGAGGTTCGACAGCGTGATCGTGAGGGTCACCAGCGCGTAGTCGAACGCGAACACCCGTCCCCGGATCCGGTCGGGGACGAGCGTCTGGAGCCCGTACGTCGACAGTGTCCACTGCGCGCCACCCCCCAGGTGCGCGGCCGCCGAGAACGGCGCCGCCGCCAGCAACACCGGCATGAGCGGGAAGATCCCGTAGAACACGCCGAAGCTCGCGAGCGCGATGCCGATGGCTATGAACAGCCCGCGGAGGCTGTCGCCGGCGATGCGCCGCCCGATGAAGGGACCGATCAGGGCGCCCAGGCCTCGGAAGCCGTACAGCACGCCGATCCCGGCATCCCCCTGGTGGTACACCTCCTTCGCGAACACCGGCAGCAGCACGAGCACGCCGCCGGCCAGGCCGAAGCCGCCCTTCACGGCCAGCATCGCCAGCACGCGGTGGTCCCGCCGGGCGTAGTGCACCGTCTCCACGGTGGCGGCGACGAGGCCCGGGTACTCCTCCTCCGTCCGGACCTCGTTGAACGCGCGGCGGATCGTCATGAGCAGCGCCGCCGAGAACGCGAACGAGACGGCGTCGCCGATGAAGGCGGCGTTGCGCCCGAGCGTCGCCGCGACCAGGCCACCCAGCCCGGCGCCGACCGCCAGCATGGTCCCCCACGCCGAGCCGACCAGCGTGTTCGCCATCGGGAGGTCCTCTCGATCGACGAGGTTCGGCACGGCCGCCGACGACGCCGGCTCGAACACTGCGCCGAACACGGCCAGCGCCACCTGGAGCACGTACACGATCCAGATGTCGCCGGGGCCCCGAACCAGCAGGAACGCAAGGCACAGCAGGGCGCGGATGGCGTCGGCGCCGATCATCAGCCACTGCCGGTTCATCCGGTCCACCAGCACGCCGGCCAGGGGGGACACCAGGAAGAACGGCACCAGCTGCGCGATGAGGACGAGCGAGGCCATGACCGCCGACCCGGTGACGTCGAGGATCAGGCCGTACAGCGCGACGAGCAGGAACCAGTCCCCCGCGAACGACACAAGCTGCGCCACGTACAGGTTGCGGAAGTCGGCGTTGCGCGACAGCAGCGAGACGGTTCCCCGAAGCCCGGTGCGGGGGATGCTGGTGGCATCCGAGTCGCGCAGTTCCATGACGGTGGGCCAGACTACAGGGCGGGACTCGCACGAAAGGAGTTGCACGATGCTGGAGCGGTTCACGTGGTATCGGCAGTCCGCGTACCTGTGGAAGGGCGACGGGCTGAACGTCTACATCGACCCGTGGGGCGTGACGGGCGACCCACCGGCCGACGTCATCTTCATCACGCACGCGCACTTCGACCACTACAACCCCGAGGACTTCGAGAAGGTCCGCCGGGGGGGCACGAAGATCGTAGCCCCGCAGGACATCGCCCTGGAGCTGTCGGGCGATGTGACCGCCGTCGGCCCCGGCGACTCGTTCGAGGTCGAGGGGATCAGAGGGCAGGCCGTTCCCGCCTACAACATCGTGGACGAGCGACTGGAGAACCACCCCCGAGCGAAGAACTGGGTGGGCTACATCCTCACGCTGGGCGATTCCACCTACTTCCACGCCGGCGACACGGACCACACGCCCGAGCTCGACGGCGTGAAGGCGGACGTCGCGTTCCTGCCGATCGGCGGGACGTACACCATGACGGCGCCCGAGGCGGCCGAGCTGGCCAAGGTCATCTCGCCCCAGGTCGCCGTCCCCATGCACTACGGCTTCGTGGTGGGCACCCCGGCCGACGCGGAGACGTTCAAGCGCGAGTCCGCGCCCGTGAACGTGGAGCTTCTCCAGCCCCAGAACCCCTTCGAGAAGACGTGAAGGAGCGAGGACTGGAACAATGTCGCCGTCAGGCCACTTCCGAGGAGGGACGCCCATGGCACTCGGGTACGACAGGTCGCTGTACATCCTGGCGTTCGACCACCGCGGCTCGTTCGTGAAGAAGTTCTTCGGCCTGGCCGGGCTGCCCAACCCGGAGGAGACGGAGCGGATCGCCGACGCGAAGACGGTCATCTTCGAGGGCTTCCGACGTGCGGTGGAGGAAGGTGCGCCGAAGGAGTACGGCGGCATCCTGGTCGACGAGCAGTTCGGCGCCGACATCGCGAGGACGGCGAAGAAGGAAGGCTTCAACTTCGCCATGCCCGTGGAGAAGAGCGGGCAGGACGAGTTCGACTTCGACTACGGCGACGACTTCGGGGCCCACATCGAGGAGTTCGACCCCACGTTCACGAAGGTCCTGGTGCGCTACAACCCCGAGGGCGACGCCGGGATGAACGAGCGGCAGACCGAGCGGCTGCGGCGGCTGTCCGACTGGCTGCACGAGCGCGACCGGAAGTTCCTGTTCGAGCTGCTGGTGCCCGCCGAGCCAGCCCAGCTGGAGAGCGTCGGCGGCGACGCCGACCGCTACGACAGGGAGCTGCGGCCCGAGCTCATGCGCCGGGCCATCGCCGCGCTCCAGGACGCCGGCGTGGAGCCGGACATCTGGAAGATCGAGGGCATCGACACGCGCGAGGACTGCCAGAGGATCGCCGAGCAGACCCGCGCCGGCGGCCGGGACGGCGTGGTCTGCGTGGTGCTGGGACGGGGGGCGAGCGACGACGCGGTCATCCACTGGCTCCGGCAGGGCGCAGGGGTGCCCGGGTACATCGGGTTCGCCATCGGCCGGACCATCTGGTGGGACCCGCTGAAGGCGTTCGTGGACGGCCAGTCCTCCCGGGAGGACGCCGCCGCGGCCATCGCCGCCAACTACCGCCGGATGATCGACGTCTACGCCGAGGCCGCGGGCGGCGGGTCGTAGCGCCGATCCCGGTTTCGCGGCCGGGGGTCGGTCCCTCTAGAATCGCGCCGCGGACAGACCAAGGAGGCTCGCCGTGTCGGTGATCAAGACCATCGATCTGGTCGGTGTTTCGACGGAGTCCTGGCGGGACGCCGCCGCCCAGGCCCTGGCCGAGGCGGCCAAGTCGCTCCGGGGCATCGAGAGCATGGAGGTGCTGGACACGAGCGCCACGGTCGAGGGCGACCAGATCAAGGAGTACCACACGCACGTCCAGGTGAAGTTCCGCATCGAGCGGTAACCACGGCTACGGACGGTAGCCGGGCCCGAGGACCACGACGAGGCCTGCCCGGTTCGCGTACTGCTTGATCGATCCGGGCAAGAACTCGACCGGCGCGCCGTGGAAGAACTCCGTGGCCAGCTTGTCCGCTTCGGGTCTGCTCGCGGCGCTCGCGTAGTACACGGCCGTGTGGTCGCCGAGCACGTCGCCGACCTGCGTGACGACCCATCCGGCCCGCTTGAGGTCGGCGGCCGTGGCCTCTGCCAGCCCGGGCTGGTCGGTCGCGTTCAAGACGGCCACGGACGGTCCGTTCGATGCCCCCATGGAGGCCTCCGGGGAAGGTGCCGGTGGTCCGGGGATGGGATGGGTGTACGGCACGCACTCGAGCTGCGGCGTCAGTCCCGCCGCGTCGTCGAGCGCGTGCGAACCTCCGGGAGGGAGCGCCGTCGGCATCGAGCCCGCATGGATCTCGGAGGGCGCGGGTCCCAGCGGGCCGGCATAGGCCACGCGGGCGGACAGCGCGACGTGGTCGGGGGAATCGAGCACCTGCACGGTGCAGTCCATGACGCCGGGGCGTCCCTGCCCCAGCCATTCGGCCTGGAACGTGATCACGACGTTCGAGAGCGTGCTGGCGGGGTCCACGTTCAGGTCGCTGAACGCGTACTCGTAGGGGTTCCCGATGTCGAGACGTTCGGGGTCGCATGTCACGTCGGCTGAGTCGACCGGGACGGACGCCGGGACGTCCTGGGTGGTTTCGTGGCCGCTCTCCAGGGCGAGCACGTCGTTCGTCAGCTGCCCCATCGCGGAGCCATCCTGCCCGTAGACCGTCCACGTGCACCGGTGGACCCCGGGGAACGTGTCGGTGGTCCAGTCGAGGCGGCTCGTCACCACGGCCTGGTTCGGAAGCTCCGGGGGCGCGGGCGCCACGCCGAGCACCTCGAAGCGGTAGTTCCCCGCCTCCGTGGTCGCGGCCGGAGCGGTCGTCGCGCCGGGCAGCACGAACGCCCGGAGCGCCAGGGCGAAGCCGAGCGCCGCGACGCCCAGGGCCACCGCACCCGCCGCGACCCGGCGGTTCCTCCGGCGTCGCCGCACCCGGCGGAGCAGCCGCTCCAGGCCGTCCGCCGGCGGCTCGACCGTCAGTGCTTCCCGTTCCAGCAGGTCGTCGACGTCACGCATAGCCCTCTCCCAACTCCGTCCGGAACCTGGCCCGGGCCCGGCTGAGCCGGGCTCGAGCCGTCGATGGCTTCACGCGGAGCACCGCGGCCGCCTGGGAGCCGTCCAGTCCCAGCCACCCGGCCAGCACGAGGACCTCCCGATCGGCCCGGGGAAGCGCGACGAGCGCGCGAAGGACGTCGCTCCTCGCCTCGGCCACGACCGCCGGGTCGGCGGGCTCGCGCCCGGTCGGACGCAGCTTCCGGGCCTGCACCCCCAGGCGATACCGCCGCCGCCGCTCCAGGTGGAGCGCGACCCGGTACAGGTAGCCGTCGGGCGCGTCCATGGCCCGGACCCGCTCCCACCGCTCGTACACGCGGGCCATGGCCTCCTGGGCCACGTCCTCCGCCTCGGCCCGGGCGCCGCTCAGCAGGTACACGGCCCGAACCAGCCGTGGGTACTCGGACCGGAAGAACGCCTCGAAGTCCCCGGCCTCGGACGGCAGGTCACGCACGGCGGGTTCGGCGAGTGGCCTCATGCACCTCCCTGAAGTCGCGAGCAGCCCGAAATGCTGCCGATCCCGACCTGTACCGGCGGAGGGGCCGCCGGCGAAACGGGTCCTACTCGAGGAGGTCGTCGGTCCTCTCGCCGAAGGCGGGGATGAGGGGGACGTACGTCTCCCGGTCGCCCTCCCACTGCATGGCGCGGATCTGCGCGGAGCTGCGGCGGCCCGTCAGCGCCCGCACCAGGTCGAACCGGTCGGCGGCGAGGGTGGCGCCGACGGGTTCCTCGCCGAGTACGCGCTCCTTCCCGGCGTAGCGAACTCGAAGCCCGGGGAGCCCGAGGGCGCGAAGCCGGGAGTCCAGCCCGTAGCTGAACGCGGCCAGCGCGACGCCCACGCCGGCGCTCTCCCGGTCCCCGGGCACGCCGACCGTCGACCGGACGTCCTGGGCGTGCATGGCCAGGTCGGCGACCAGGATGTTCTCCAGGAACGGATGGGCGAAGGGAAACGGTCGGTCCCCCCGGATCATCGGGAGGAGGGCCTCCACGAGGCCGTCCCATTCCTTCAGCACGGCCTCGATGGGCCATCCTCTCCGGGCCTGGACCTCGCGGGCGTTCAGCGCGTCCCGTCGGTCCGCCTGCTCCTGGTCCCGCAGCGCTTCCAGGAGGTTCAGTTCGGGCGGGGCGTCGCTGGTGACGGCGATGCGGGCCTCCCCGGTGACGTGCGCGACGGCGTCTCGCACGTCCCAGGCCGGAGTCGCCTGCACGGTCCGGCCGAGTTCGTCCTCGGGAAGCTCGCTGACCAGCTCCGCGAGGTGGTCGTGGGTCTCCTGGTACGCCTGGGCCAGGTCGATCATCGAACGTGCTCCGGGGATCGTGGGCACGAGTCTATCCGACCGTCGACGAGCCTCCTGATCCCGCATCTAGAATGCCCTGAGATGCCGGCGACGATCCTGGTTGGCAGCCAGTGGGGGGACGAGGGGAAGGGCAAGGCCACCGACTTCCTGGCCGACCACATGGACTTCGTGGTCCGTTACCAGGGAGGGAACAACGCCGGGCACACCGTCCTGGCCGGCGGGCAGCTGCTGAAGCTCCACCTCATCCCCTCGGGGATCCTCTACGACCACATCACGTCCGTCATCGCAGGGGGCGTGGTGGTGGACCCCCGCGTGCTGCTCGAGGAGATGGACGCGCTCGAGGCCCGCGACATCGACACGTCGAGGCTGGTGGTCTCGGGCAACGCCCACCTGATCATGCCGTACCACCAGGAGCTGGAGAAGGTCACGGAGCGATACCTGGGGCGCCATGCCCTGGGGACCACGAAGCGGGGGATCGGCCCGGCCTACGCGGACAAGGCGGCCCGGATCGGCCTGCGGGTCCAGGACCTCACCGACGAGAAGATCTTCCGGCAGAAGCTCGACGTGGTGCTGAAGGAGAAGAACCTCATCCTGTCGAAGGTCTACAACCGGCTCCCGCTCGACCCCGAGCCGATCGTCGCGGACTACATGGGCTACGGCGAGCGCCTGGCCCCGCAGATCCGTGACACCTCCCGGTTGCTGTACGACGCGCTCCGACAGGGGAAGCGCGTCCTGCTGGAGGGTGCGCAGGGGACGCTCCTCGACCTCGACCACGGGACGTATCCGTTCGTGACGTCCTCGAACCCGGTGGCGGGGGGCGCGCTTGCCTCAGCCGGCCTCGGACCGCGCGAGGTCGACCGCGTCATCGGCGTCACCAAGGCGTACGTGACCCGCGTCGGCGCGGGGCCGTTCCCCACCGAGGACACCGGCGAGGCCGGGGAGACCATGGTGAAGCGAGGGAACGAGTTCGGGACGACCACCGGGCGGCGCCGCCGGTGCGGGTGGTTCGACGCCGTGCTGATCCGGTACGCCGCCAGGATCAACGGGCTCACCGAGCTGTTCCTGACCAAGCTCGACGTCCTCACCGGGTTCTCCACCATCAAGGTCTGCGTGGCGTACCGCGCGGACGGGGAGCGGTACGAGGACGTGCCGCCCCATCAGTCCCTGTTCCACCGGGCGGAGCCCGTGTACGAGGAGGTCGAGGGGTGGTGGGAGGAATTGGAGGCGGTCGCCTCGTTCCAGGGGCTCCCCGCCGCCGCTCGCAAGTACGTCGACCGCATCGCCGACCTGGCCGGCGTGCCCGTGTCGGTGGTCAGCGTGGGGCCGTCCCGCGAGCAGAGCCTGGTGATGCCCGCGTGAAGCTCCTGGTCGTCGGACAGGGTGGGCGGGAGCACGCCCTGGCCTGGAAGCTCGCCCAGAACCCCACCGTGGAGCGGCTGTTCGCGGCCCCCGGGAACGCCGGGCTCGCCGAGGTGGCGACGTGCGTGCCCATCGGCGCCGCCGACGTCTCCGGCCTGGCCGACTTCGCGGAGCGGCAGTCCATCGACCTCACAGTGGTCGGTCCCGAGGCACCCCTCGTGGCCGGCGTGGCCGACGAGTTCGAGGCTCGCGGCCTCCGGGTGTTCGGGCCGTCCCGCGAGGCCGCACGCATCGAGGGGTCGAAGTCCTGGGCCAAGGACCTGTGCGAGCGCCACGGCATCCCCGCGCCCCGCTCCCGGTCCTTCACGGACTTCGAGGCGGCCCGGGAGTTCCTGGACGAGATGGAACCGCCGTACGTGGTCAAGGCCGATGGGCTCGCGGCCGGCAAGGGCGTGACGGTGGCGGAGGATCGCGAGGCCGCGGTCGACGCCCTCCGGGCCTGCCTGGTGGACCGGGCCTTCGGCGACGCGGGCCTTCGCGTCCTGGTGGAGGAGTTCCTGGCCGGCCGGGAGGTGTCCGTCATCGCGGTCACCGACGGC
>Ga0137374_10008266_pt1 | contig 12315 bp, 14 predicted proteins | sample SagtaG_20_FD_104811 | JGI IMG/M metagenome (GOLD analysis project Ga0137374, IMG submission 104811) | Vadose zone soil microbial communities from Sagehorn Ranch, Mendocino, California, USA - Sage1_R_100_16 metaG | ecosystem: Environmental > Terrestrial > Soil > Vadose zone | place: USA...
CACCTCCGCCGACACCGACACCGGCGCCGACAAGCACCTTCTGCGGTGTGACCCTCTCGGGTGCGATCGAAGGGTGAAGGAACGCCGCCCCGAAGCAGGCGTACGCGAGTAGCCAGCTGGCATCAAGGGCCCCGCCGACCGAGTAGGCGGTCCCGAAGTCCTGGAAGGCGAAGCCGGTATCCGCAACCAACAGAAGTAGGAAGGCGGCGCCGAGGAGCCCGTGGTGGGGCTTGGCAGCCCTGTCCGTGAGGGCGAGCCGCACCACCAGGCCCAGGAGCACCAGATCCATGAGCGGATAGGCGATGGCCACGGCTCGCCCCGCCATCCCCACATCCTTTGTGTATGCCCTTCCCAGGAACACGATGGAAGCCACGACCAATGAGGTAGCGACGGCGGCGGCGTCGACCACGGCCGAGCGATGCCGGCGAGGGGTCCGCCCCCGAATGAGGCTGATCAGCCCTGCCCCCAGGAGTCCGTACGCGCTCAGATACAGCATGTCGGCCACGGAGGGAACAGGCTTGTAGTCGCCGTAGGCGATGTCACCCGCGGAGAGGATCAGAACGCCGAACGCGAGCAGAACCCACGCTGCTCGCGGCTCGGCCCGATTCCTGGTGAGCCCGATGAACATGACAACGGAGGCGGACACGCCGATGACGTCGTAGTAGACGGATTGCGTGCTCTCGGCGACGAAGAAGTAGCCGATGATGGCGATGGCTGCTCCGGCCAGCCAGTACCGCCACCCTGTTTCCATGATAGAACGAACCTCCTCGGCACTTCATCGTCCTCTCTCAGGGCGCGCTTTACCGTCTTCCGCTCGACGATGAGCCGGTCCAGATTTCGGGCTCCCCGAGCCGCAGGGCTTCGCCAGGCGACTCGGCTCACCGCTGCAGCCAGTAGGCTCCTCCCTGGATGATTCGGTACGGTGTCCATGCGGGGACCGAGGGCGCGAGCTTCGAGGAGTGCCTCGAGTTCTGGCAGCGGGTCGAGGCGCTTGGCTACGAGTGGATCTCGGTGTGGGACCACTTCTACCCCCTGGTCGGTAGTTCGTCCGGCCCGGGGTCCTTCGACGCGGTGGTCTCGCACGCCGCCCTGGCCAGTGTGACCAAGAAGGCCCGCGTCGGCGTGTTGTGTACTCGGTGGGCTACCGCGATCCGGCCGTGCTGGCCAACGCCATCTCCGCGATCGATCACCTCTCCGGCGGCCGGTGCGAGGTAGCGATTCGCGCCGGGTGGCACGAGCAGGAGTACCGGGCGTACGGCCTGCCCTTCGAGCCGGCCGGGGAGCGCCTGGACAAGCTGGAGGAGGGCGTGCAGTGCCTGGCGGGCCTGCTTCGCAACGAACGATTCTCCTTCGAGGGGAACCACTTTCGGCTGGAGGACGCGGCGCTCGGGTCCGCCCGGTACACGAGCGCGTCCCGGTGTGGATCGGTGGGATGGGGGAGAAGCGAACGCTCCCCATGGCCGCGCGATACGCCGAGGGGTGGGACGCCCCGCTGCAGCTCTCGGCCGAGGAGTTCGCCCACAAGGTCGAGGTGCTCGAGCGGGCGTGCGAGGCGATCGGCCGGGATCTTGGCGCGATCCGGAGATCGGGCCATGTGGCGGTGCTGCGAGACGAGGACGAGGTCCGAGAGCGCTTTGGCAACTACGAATACGCCTCGCGACCGGGTGGCGCCATCTGGGGCTCGGATGACCAGGTGCTCGAGGGCCTCAAGGGGTTCGAGGAAGCCGGCGCCGACCAGATCCTCCTGGCCGGCAACATCGCGTGGGGAACCGACCAGCTCGAACGGGCTGCCAGACTGTTGGGCCTGCCTGCCCCCGCGAACCTGATGCTCATCTCGTCGCACGGTTTGGGATCATTCCCAGCGTTATGTTCGCGCCGATCACAAAGCAAGTGAGGGGCGCCGGCGGCGCCCCTCACGCATAACGAGTCCTTCGGTTACTAGGGCAGCGGGACGAAGTCCTTGAGAAACAAGCCGGGCGGAATCCGTATCCATCCGATAGGTCTTGTCTGTCGCCGTGCAGACCGCATCGCCCGTCACCGTGATCGATACGATCAGGGTGGACTCGACCCCACCCAGGAAGTGCGGTCCTCCTGAATCGCCGTAGCAGGTTCCGCCGTCTCCCGAAGCGTCGTTCATTGAGAGCGTGAACCAAGCGCTTGTGAGCGAAAGAGAGGATTGAAGGGCGAACCGACGTTCGTCGTTGTCGAGGATATTGTCGAACCCGCCCTGCCGCTGCTCTCGGACCGTTCCGTAGCCGACCGCTGTGAAGGTCTGGTCATCGAGCGAGTGATCCGCCTTCAGCTCATCCAGCAGACCCTTGGTGGGCAGTTGTGCCGGGGTAAGGCCCTGGACCGGCTGGTCCAACACGATCACGGCCACATCGTGGGTATCGTTCTGGCCCCCACCGTACTCGGGATTCGTGAAGGAAGTGCCGGGGAGGAACGTCGAGTTCTTGCTGATCACGGGATCGAACGAAACGAAGACCTCGTCCGGCGGGATCCCCCGGTTCACCAACCCCACCGTGCAGTGCGACGCGGTCAGGAAAACGTCCTGAGCGATCAGCGTGCCTGAGCAGAACATGTCGTGCTCGTCGAGCTGGCCGAACGGCTCCCGCCAGTCGGCGACCAGCGTTCCGACGTTGGGATGCAGGTTGTCGTCGAACTCACCGTAGACGATGGCCTGCGCGGGCAGGGCCATGGCGAGCGCCATACCCAGACCGAGTACGACTGCGAAGACTCGTCTTCTCATGCGCTCCCCTCTCGTTTGGCCGGACGTTTGGTGAGGGCAGAGATCATAGAGTCCGCCTAGAGGGGGGCCTGGCCTCGAGCCGCTAGGTCGAAGTCGGTCCCTGAGTGCGCGGTGAGCTGTCGAACGCGAGTTGCGTTCGCGCAGGCTCGCGGAGCGATTCGAGGAATGCTCCCTCTTGGTAGAGACGCTCAGTTTCCAGATACTCGGGAGCCGGTTCGAGCGCCCGAACGAGGTCTCGCTCCCCGCCCTGGTCCGCGAGCCAGAGGGCGACGACGTACAGCGCCGGGATCTGGAGCGCCCTGAATTCGTAGGGAACTTCCTGGAGCTCCGAGCGTCTTTGGAGTTCGTCGATCGCCGCAGCCGTCGACTGCACGAACGGTCCCTCGTTGAACTGGGAGAACCTCGGCGGCTTGCCTTCCGACTCGACGACCACCTCGGCGCTGGCGATCGGCGTTCTGTCCGCCTCGACCAGATATCTCCACGCGACCAGGCGAGCGTCCCGAAGGCGTCGCCCGTCGACCAGGTCCTGCAAGGACAACGTGTAGACGGGATGGGGAACCGCGAGCGTCAGGGTGTCGGCCCGCGCGCGGGCGAGCGCCGGCGTGCGGAACCGCCCGCGCTTGGCGAACTCGTTGAGCGTCGATCTGACCTCGTCGAGGACCCGGTTCGGTGCTTCCGCGACGCGAAGTGGCATGGTCAGGCGCTCCTCATGCCTTGGTGTAGTAGGTGTGGGTCCATGAGCCGGTCCCCTGGTAGCTCGTGTTGAACGTGTCGAATGCGACGTCCGAGGAGCCGTACCACGGATCCTCCACCGCCACGTAGTTGGTGGCCCCCTCCAGATATCCGGCGAGGATGACGAAGTGTCCGCCGCCGCCCGACCAACCGATCCTCGCACCCAAGGGCCGGAGGGCGTCGATCTCGGAATCCACGGTGCTGAAGGCGGCAGCTCCGCCGGCCCAGCTCTTGAGATTCCCCGTCCGGGTCAGCGCCAGGTCCAGGTACCAGGGCTGGTTGCAGCCTGACGTGCTGCCGTCCTGGCAGCAGGTCATCTGGCCGAGCTCGGCATTGACCACGTCGCACTGGGTCCAGGTGCTCGAGGGGTTGTAGTAGTGGGAGACGCTGGTCGAGACGGCCGCCCAGCACCACTGCGTCTGTTGCTGGTGCTGCATGGTGAAGGTCAGTCGATCCCAGCCGCCCAGCAGCTCGTTGAGGATGTGCAGGAGCCGTGCCAGCAAGCGGCGCAGCCAGGTGATGAACCACGACCACCATGAGATGGAGATCGCGATATCGACTCGCGTCCGGTCTCGGAGGTTTCCCTGATCCACCCGTCGAGCCTCCTCGGGGCGGGCCGACCCCGCGCTTCAATCTAGGCACGAACGCCTCGCCGAGGCAAAGCGCCAGCTGCTGGCGGTGCAGGCGCTGGCGCTCCGTCCACGGTTGAGCCAGTTCGCCCCCCGGCCGACGTTCGCTAAAGTGTCGTCATGACGACGGTGCTCCTGTTTCATCATGCGCAAGGGCAGACGCCAGGGTTCCTGGACTTTGCCGACGATCTGCGAGCGGCCGGCCATACGGTCCACACGCCCGATCTGTACGACGGCAACACGTTCGATGACCTCGACGAGGGAGTCGCTTACGCCCAGAAGGTCGGTTTTGGGGAGATCGGGCGGCGTGGTACGGCGGCGGCCGATGGACTACCGGCCGACATCGTCTACGCGGGGTTCTCCCTCGGTGCTATGCCCGCGCAGTCGCTGGCGCAGACGCGGCCGGGGGCGAGAGGAGCGCTCCTCTATTCCTCAGCCGTGCCGACATCCGAGTTTGGGGGCTCGTGGCCGGAAGGCGTGCCGCTCCAGATCCACATGATGGATTCCGACCCCTGGTCAGAGGAGGATCGGCCGGCGGCCGAGGCGTTGGTCAAGGAGGCCGAGGACGCAGAACTGTTCCTTTACCCAGGTTCCGGCCATCTCTTCGCCGACTCAAGTGTGGAGGACTACGACGAGCAGGCAGCCGGGCTGCTCAAGGAGCGCACGCTGGCCTTCCTGCACCGGGTCGGCTAAGGCCGAGATCCAGCGCTCGCCCTTGCTGCAGGCTGCTCTGGACGCTTTGCGGCTACGTTCATAGATCGATCTGGAGCGGACATGAAATTCGCCAACACGGTGATGGTTGAGCGGCCGGCTCATGATGTCTTCGATATCTTGGCCCACTTCGAGAACGTCCCGAAATGGAACTACGCGATCGTCGAGACCACCAAGACGTCACAGGGCCCAGTCGCCGTGGACGCGACCTACCGCCAGATCCGGTCCGTTCCTTCGTGGAGCGAAGAGAGGTTCGAGGTAACGGAATTCGAACCTGACAGGCGGCTGGCGATCCGCGGAGACCTCGGGCCGTTCGAGGGAACGCTGACGTACGAGCTGGAGCCCGCCGGCGGCGGAACCCGCTTGACCAATAGGGCTGATCTGCAAGCTCGCGGACTGGCCAGGCTGGTCGCCCCTCTCGCGGTCGGAAGGATCCGCGAGGCGGTCGCGGCAAACCTGGCGAAATTGAAGGAGCTCTTGGAGTCGAGCTGACCAGCTCGGCTAGGAGTCAGGATGACCGGAGGAAGGCTAGGACGGCCAGGACGCGGCGATGGTCGTCGTCCTGCGGGAGCAGGTCGAGCTTGGTGAAGATGCTCGAGATGTGCCCCTCGACGGTCTTGGGGGAGAGGAACAGCCGCTCGCAGATCGCCTGATTGGATCTGCCCTCGGCCATCAGCTGGAGCACCTGTCGCTCCCGTTCGGTGAGCTGGTCGATCCCGCCGGCGTCGCGCCGGCGCCGAGCAGCCAAGCGACGACGTCGGGATCGATCACCGATTGCCCTCGGGACACGCGGCGGACCGCGTCGGCGAAGTCGGCGACGTCCGCCACCCGATCCTTCAATACGTAGCCGATCCCCGCGGCGCTCTCGGCGAGCAGGTTCATCGCGTGGTACGTCTCGACGTACTGGGAGAGCACCACCACTGCGATGTCCGGGAACTCCTCTCGGAGCTGCTTCGCGGCCACCAGACCCTCGTCCGTGTTCGTGGGAGGCATCCGGATGTCGGTGACCACCAGGTCGGGAGGATCCGATCGGACCCGGTCGAGGAGTTCCTTTCCATCTCCGGCCTGGCCCACCACGTTGAAGCCTGCCCGTGAGGACCCGCACCAGGCCCTCCCGGAACAGCACCGAGTCGTCGGCCACCACGATGCGAAGACTGGCCGTGGCCTCGGTTCCATCGTGGGTGGAGCCGAGCGAGGCGAAGCGCGAGGCGGGATCGTCTTCCAGCGGAGCGATCCGGATCACCCGGACGGGCTCGCCCAGGTGCTTCAGGGGATCGAGCCGCGATCCTCATACACGAGACCCTTCAGCGTGCCCTGTGGGAAGCCATGGCGTGCTTGGCCACGTTGGCCAGTGCCTCGGACACCACGAAGTAGGCGGTCGCCTCCACCGGTGGCGAGAGTCTGCCAGAGGGCACAAACTCGATCGGGGCGGGGACGCTGGCCCGCAGGGCGAGCGACTCGAGGGCCGGCCCGAGCCCGGCGTCGGTCAGGATCGCGGGGTACATCCCTCGAGCGAGCTCGCGGAGCTCGTTCAACACGTCTCCCAGTCCCGCGGCGACGCGGTCCAGCTCCTCGCACAGCCCCGGGTCGGCCGCCCGCTCGCGGGCGAGCCCCAGTCCCATGGACAGGCTGAGCAGCCGCTGCTGCGCGCCGTCGTGGATGTTGCGTTCCAGCCGCCGGCGCTCGGCGTCCTGCGCGGCAACCAGCCGCTGGCGGGAGGCCCTGAGGTCCTCGAACAGGCCGACGTTGCGAAGGACCAGCGCGGCCTGAGCGGCCAGAGCCAGGATGAGCCGCTCCTTCGCCGGGACCATTGGATCGCTGGGTCGCTGCACCAGCGTGATCGCTCCGAGCAGCTCGTCCTGATGCACGACGGGGTAGACGCGATCCCAGCCGGGAAAGACGGGGAAGCCCGGGGCCGTCGACCGGCACCACCTTAAGAGTCCCGCTCTCGTTCGGCGGCCACGTCGCGCTCAGGTGAAGCTGGTTCCCCGATCGAAGCCACACGCCGGTTTCCAGAGCGCCGGTAGCCGACGCGAGCGCCTGCACGATCGTGGGGAGGACTTCCTGGACCGAGTACGAGCCGGACATCCGATGGGCCAGGTCCGAGAAGACGTCATAGGGCGTGGCCCGCTTCCCGTAGACCAACTTGTCGGCGAAGCGAGCGGCCCGGGCCCGGATGGGCTGGAAGCCCACCGCCACCACCGCCGCGGCCGAGTAGACCAGCAGCGAGTTGTCGCTGCCCTTCTTGATCGTCGAGCCCAGCGCCACCACGATCCCCACGTACACTGCCGTGATGAATGCGGCCAGGACGCTCAGGACGATCGACTTCCTCACCACGAAGTCCAGGTCGTACAGGTGGTATTTGAACACCGCGACGCCGACGGCCAGGGGGATCCCCACGCCAACAGAGATGATAAACAGCGTGTGGAAGATCACACTAACTGGGTCCCGTAGGCCCATGCTGCCGACGACCCCGACCAGTCCGAAGAAGGCGGTCACTCCGGCCGCGTCGCGGGCCCACTTGAGCTGCTGACGCTGGTCGCCCGTGGCCCGTGCAAAGCGATAGAAGAGGGCGGCCACTGACGCGAACTCCGCAACGACTGCGGCCAAGAGGATCACGATGATGACCAGCCAGGGCCCGTCGCCGCCGTTTGAGCCGAGGCCGACGGGGTTCTTCACCGGAGCGGTGAAGTGGGTGTACCAGCCCTGGAGGTCTTCCTCCCCGAACGCGGACCCGAAGAACAAGAACGCCGCGCTCCCACCCAGGAGCCAGCCAAACCGTCGCCATGCCCGGCTCATGGCTCGGGCCGTCCGGGAACAGCAGGAAGAGGAACGGGATTGCTATCACGCTCAGATAGGGCGCCCAGCGGTGGGCCCACGCGGCCCACCGCGCGCCCGGCAGCGAGCCGGGGCTCGTCACCAGCGCCCGGATCGTGTACTCCTCGGTGAAGGGCAACAGGGCGAGGCCGAGGCCGATCACCGAGAGCAGCCAGCCGACCACGCTGCGCCGTCGCGCGGCGATGATCGCTCCCAGGGTGGCGAAGCCCAGGCTGGCCACGGCCACGGCGACGTCGAGGGGTCCGGGAAGAGTTTCGGCGAACCGGCGCCCGTTGAGGATGGCGAGCCATGCCGTTCCGCCAACGAGTGCAATAGCGAACTTGCTTCGGTGTTCCGAGTGATGCTGAGTCGACCCCCGCAGCAGCCGCATTAGGGCTGCTTCCCTGGACAAAATACGATTGGCGACTGCCGCCAACGATGATTTCGAGCAAACCTTGAGTGCATGGGACTCAGAGTCGATCCCGAGGGGGAATAGCCCGAATTGGCTCCGTGTTACCAACGGTGTGTCGGATCTGAGACAGGAGATCTAGCAAGTGCCTGAACAGCTGGAAACGACGATTTTGCCCCTGTTGCCACTGACGACGGGGGTAGTTCTGCCACATATGGTGGTCACGCTCACCCTGGAGACCGCGGAGGCCAGGGCGGCCGTTAGCGCTGCTCGCTCTGCTGGGGACACCCTCCTTCTGGTCCCGCGGACCGAGTCTGGGGCCTACGCCCGGGTGGGGACCGTGGCCGTGATCGAGGAGATGGGCCGGACCCCCAACGGCATGGAGGCCCTGGTCATCCGCGGTCTGCACCGGGCCGTGATCGGCTCGGGCGTGGCCGGGACCGGCGAGGCGGTGTGGGTCCAGATCGAGCCCCACCCCGACCCGGACACCGTTTCCGAGCACGCCGAGGAGCTGGCTCGCCAGTACCGGGCCACCCTGGAGAACATCGTGGAGGCCCGGGGCGTGCCCCAGATTGCCGAGTTCCTCCGCGGCATCGACGAGCCCGGAGCCCTGGCCGACATGGCCGGCTACTCGCCCGACCTCTCCTTCGAGCAGCGAGTCGAGGTCCTGGAGACCCTGGACGTCGAGAAGCGCCTGGAGAAGGTCCTGGCTTGGGCAAAGGACACCCTGGCCGAGCTCAGTCTGAAGGACAAGATCCGCTCCGAGGTCGCCGAGGGCCTCCAGAAGAACCAGCGCGAATACATCCTGCGCCAGCAGATGGACGCCATCCGCAAGGAGCTCGGCGAGGACGACGAGGAGAACGTCGTCGAGGATCTCCGCAAGAAGATCGAGGCCGCCGGCATGCCCGAGAGCGTCCGCCAGCAGGCTGAGCGCGAGCTCAAGCGCCTGGAGCGGACCTCAGAGCAGAACCCCGAGTACGGCTGGATCCGGACCTACCTGGACTGGCTGCTCGACGTGCCGTGGAACGTCCGGACCGAGGACAACCTGGACATCACTGATGCCCGGAAGATCCTCGACGAGGACCACACCGGCCTGGAGGACGTCAAGGACCGGATCATCGAGTACCTGGCCGTGCGCAAGCTCCGCGCCGAGCGGGGCCTGGCCGAGGCGGCCAGCGGTCGCGGCTCCGGGGCCATCCTCACGCTGATCGGCCCTCCGGGGGTCGGAAAGACGAGCCTGGGTGAGTCGGTGGCCCGCGCCCTCGGACGCAAGTTCGTCCGAGTTTCCCTGGGCGGCATCCACGACGAGGCCGAGATCCGCGGCCACCGCCGGACCTACGTCGGCGCGCTGCCCGGCCGGATCGTGCGGGCCCTCAAGGACGCCGGCACGAAGAACCCTGTGATGATGCTGGACGAGATCGACAAGGTCGGCGCGGACTGGCGGGGCGACCCGAGCTCAGCGCTGCTCGAGGTCCTGGACCCGGCGCAGAACCACACGTTCCGGGACCACTACCTGGACGTCGACCTGGACCTGTCCGAAGTCCTGTTCATCACCACGGGCAACGTGGCCGAGACCGTCCCCGGGCCGCTGCTCGACCGGATGGAGATCATCCGGCTGGACGGCTACACGGAGGACGAGAAGGTCGCCATCGCCCGCGATCACCTGTTGGGCCGGCAGCTCGAGCGCAACGGGCTGAAGGCCGAGGAGGTCGAGCTCACGGACGACGCGTTGCGCGCGGTGGTCAACGACTACACGCGGGAGGCCGGGGTGCGGAACCTCGAGCGCGAGCTGGGCAAGGTGTTGCGCAAGGTGACCACGAAGCTGGCGTCGGCGAAGGCCGAGGCCCCCGTCCGGGTGGACGTCACCGACCTGCGCGAATACCTGGGCCGGCCGAAGTTCTTCTTCGAGGCCGCCGACCGGACCTCGGTTCCCGGCGTGGCGACCGGACTCGCCGTCACGGGCACCGGCGGGGACGTCCTCTTCATCGAGGCCACCGCGATGTCTGCGGGAGACGGTCACGGCGAGCCCGGGCTCACGCTGACCGGGCAACTGGGTGATGTCATGAAAGAGTCTGCCCAAATCGCCCTGTCTTATGTCCGTTCGCACTCAGATGACCTTCGGATTGCTCCAGAGCGACTGAATGGCCGGTACCACCTGCACGTGCCCGCAGGTGCGGTGCCGAAGGATGGGCCAAGTGCGGGGATCGCCATGACCACGGCTCTCGCTTCCCTGCTGACCGGGCGACCGGTGAGGAGTTCCGTCGCGATGACCGGCGAGGTCACCCTGCAGGGCCGGGTCCTTCCGATCGGCGGGGTGAAGCAGAAGGTGCTCGCCGCTCATCGGGCGGGCCTGAAGGAGGTCATCCTGCCCAAGCGCAACGAGGGCGACCTTGATGACGTCCCCGAGCAGGTCAGGAATGAGATCGAGTTCCATCTGGCGGAGACGGTCGACCAGGTCCTGGGGATCGCTCTGGAGCCTGCCGACGTCCCGGCCGAACCAGAGTTCGAAGAGTCGCCGGCGGCCTGAGCCCCCTCCAGCCGTCGCGCGACCGGGGAGGTCGCGCTCGCGCGACCAAGCCGTAAGCACCACAACAAGGGCGGCCCCGCTCAGCGGGGCCCGCCCCCTTCTTGTTCCTGGCTCCTGCCAATCCCGGGGGCGGCCTGACCCGTACACTCTCTGAGAGCGCCCCTCTCCCGAAGGAGGCGCGTTGTGCGTCATCGCAGCTACACCATCTTCTCCACACCGATCGCACTGCTGACCCTCACTACGGCCGGCATCCATTTCTACTTGGCCACGCAGCACAACACCGCGATGCTCCGACTGGGCTTTCTGGCCGCGGGTATCGGTTTCGTGGGGTCGTTGGCAGCGCTCCTGGCGCCGATCGGATTCCTGTCGCGGCTTCGTCCTTTCGCCGGGCTCCTCCTGCTCTGCGTCGACGTGGCCGCGATCATCGGCCACTTGGTGGTCATGGGGATCGTTTTCGAGCCCCTCGCCATCGCCGACAAGGCTGCCGAGCTGGCCCTGCTGATCCTGCTGATCACGGACTGGCTCGTGGCAGGTTCTCCAGAGGAAGCCCGCCATGAGGAGTCGTCGATGAGGGCCGCCTGACCTAGCGTGGTGTCTGCGCCCCCGGCTCGAACGGTCCACCATGCCCAGGAACGATCAGATGCGGCTCGAGCTCCAGGATCCGGGCCCGGCTCGCATGCAGGGCTGCCGGGTCGGTGGCGTAAGGGTCCTCGGTGGGGATCTCGGCGGTCCACCACGCGTGGCTGAAGACGACCAGCCCGTCATCGGTTCTGGCGAGCGTCGCGATGTCCTCGGCCGTGTGACCGGGTGTGCGGATCAGCGACACGTCCGGCGAGATCTGGAATCCCTCGGCGTCGCGCGAGGTCCACAGGTCGCCTTTGTAGATGGCCCAGTGGTCGTGGAACCTGGCGGCAGGGAACAGCGCCGCGTTCATCGTGTGGTCGGGGTGGTGGTGCGAGAACACCACGTCCGTGACGTCCTCGCGGCGGACCCCGCGCCTGGCCAACGGTTCTAGGATGGACGCCGGTCCTGGCACGAGGCCAGGATCGACGACCAGAACGAGTTCGCCGTCGCGAACCAAAGTGACGGTCGAGGCCACTCGACCGTCGGGACGCCCCAGGTATCCCTCGAACAAGATGTCGGCTTGCGCCACCCGCTCAGGATAGAGGAGCGGCTTGTCCAAACTTCAGGCAAGCGGGCGTCCCGGCGATGTGACTATGGCTTGAACACCTCGTTGGCGTTGGACGAGTTTCCGAAGGCCGGAAGCCCCCCGCCCACGGTGTAGATCCGTCCGCCCCGTGACGCGACGCCCATCTCGGCCCGCGCTGTCAGCATGGGGGCTGCGCTGCCCCATGAGTCGCCGGCCACTTTGTAGAACTCGTTGGTGTCGAGGGGCCCGCCGCCGGCCCAGCCCCCGATCACGTAGATTCGGTTCCCCTTCCGGCCCACGCCGTACATGCCCGCCCGCGCGGTCGGGAGATCGGTGGGGGCAGTGCTCCACGTGTCCGTCCGTGGGTTGTAGACATCGACGTCGCTCAGGAACGTGATGCTGAAATCAGGGTTCACGTGGCATCCCCCGAAGACGTAGATCTTCCCGCCGTGGGCTATGGCCCCGAGGTCCGACCGGGCGCTGAGCAGTGGGGCCACGGTGGACCAGGTCTGGGTGGGGATGTCAAAGCGTTCCACGGTGGACAGCTCACCCCCGGGGCCCTGGCTACAGGGTCCACCGGGACTGTTGCGG
>Ga0137374_10008276_pt1 | contig 12302 bp, 10 predicted proteins | sample SagtaG_20_FD_104811 | JGI IMG/M metagenome (GOLD analysis project Ga0137374, IMG submission 104811) | Vadose zone soil microbial communities from Sagehorn Ranch, Mendocino, California, USA - Sage1_R_100_16 metaG | ecosystem: Environmental > Terrestrial > Soil > Vadose zone | place: USA...
GCGAGCGCGAGCGGAACCACGAACAGGTAGACCATCACCGAGCCGTGCATCGTGAAGAGCTGGTTGTAGGTGTCCTCGGAGACGATCTGCAGCCCGGGAGTCGCGAGCTCCGAGCGGATGACGAGGGCGAGGATCCCGCCGATCAGAAAGAAGGCGAACGCCACGGCCGCGAGGCCGACGCCGATCCGCTTGTGGTCGGTCGAGCCGACCCACTCGAGCACGCCCGCGCGGGCGCGTGGAGCTTCGGCGACGGTGCTCAGCTCTTCTCCTTGCGACGCTGCTCGCCGATCCAGGCGCGGAAGCGGTCCTGGGTCACGACCTGGACGTGGAAGGTCATGTCGGAGTGCCGGAGGCCGCAGAACTCGGCGCAGCGCCCGGTGCTCTCGCCCAGCTTGTCGAACACGAGGTCGAAGCGGGTCGTGCGTTTGGGGAAGGCATCACGCTTGAACCGCTCGCTCGGGATCCAGAACGAGTGGATCACGTCGTGCGACGTCGCCGAGAACTGGACGATCTTGCGCGTCGGGACGACGAGCGTCGGCGGGTTGTGGCGCGTGCCGACGACGCTCACCCCGCGATCCGGGTAGGTGAAGCGCCACTGCCATTGGAAGGCGATCACCTCGACCCGCAGTCCCGGATGGGACGAGACCGCGTCCACGTCCGATTCCTTGATGAAGGTCGCCGAGACCAGCACGGCGGCGACGCAGGCGAGGATGGCGGCGTACGTCAGCTCGACGATCCGGGCTTCGCGCCGGCTGCTCGCTCCCCGGTCCGGCCGCCTCCGGTAGCGCACCACGGCGAACACGACCAGCGAGAAGACGATCGCGGCAACGGCCGCCGTGACCGGAAGGTAGAGCGAGAAGAGATCCTTGAACTCCTCTCGCGTGTCGGTCAAAGGCCTCGCTCCGTTCTCGCAAACCGCGGGTTCGGTCGGCGCGAGTCTTACAGCTTGTAGATGACCTCGCCAGTCTCGATCAGGCGGCGCTCGCCCTCTGCGTCGATCTCCAACCGGCCGGACCGATCGATGCCGATCGCCCGGCCGGAGAACCCGTCCACGGTGACCTCGCGCCCGCGCAGGAAGTCGCGGGCGCCGAGCTCTCCGTGCACGGCGGGGAGGCCTCCGCGGCGCCATTCGTCGTAGGCCTGCTCGAGCCGGACGAGCAGCGAAGCAAGCAGCGCAGCACGGTCGTGCGGCCGCCCGGTGATGGTCCGCAGCGAGCCGGCTTGCTGCCTCGCGCCGGCCGGGAGCTGCTCGCGCGTCTGGTTGACGTTGATCCCGATTCCGAGCACGACGAGGCTTGCGCGCAGCTCGCCGAGCACGCCTGCGACCTTGCGCCGGTTCAGCATCACGTCGTTCGGCCACTTGATCTGGACGGCGAGGTCGGTCGCGGCCTCGATCGCCTCGGCCGCGGCGAGTGCGCCGACGAGCGTCAGCTCCTGCGGTGCGCCCCCCGCGGGTGGACGGAGCGCGATCGAACAATGGATCGAGGTGCCGGGCGGGGCGCGCCACGTCCGTCCGAGCCGCCCCCGGCCCGCGGACTGGTACTCGGTGACGGCGACCGTTCCCTCGGTTGCGTCCTGAACGACCAGCAGTTGGGTCGACTCGTACTCCGGCTCGTAGATGTACGGGCTGCCGAAGCGACCCCCGAGCTGTGGTTCGACGGTCTCGGGTGCAAGCGTGTCGGACGCGATCATCGCGCCGCTATTGTTGACCGATCGCGACCGTCCTCTGCGTCCTCTACGACGATCCTGTGAGCGGGTATCCGCCGTCGTACGCGCGCGACGACGTGCCCAAGATCGAGCGCTATCCCGGCGGACAGGCCGCGCCGACGCCCGACGGGATCGACTTCACGCCCGGCGAGCTGCTCGGAAGCGTTTCCGGAGAGCTGGGGCTGCGGCGGTTTCTCGAGGATCGGGGGCACCGGTTCACAGTGACATCCGACAAGGACGGCCCCGACTCGGTTTTCGAGCGAGAGCTGCCCGAGGCTGAGATCGTGATCTCGCAACCCTTCTGGCCCGCCTACTTGACTGCAGAGCGGATTGCGAAGGCGCCCAATCTGAAGCTCGCGGTGACAGCGGGCATCGGCTCGGATCACGTGGATCTCCAGGCGGCGATGGAGCGCGGGCTGACGGTGACCGAGGTGACGTACTCCAACAGCATCAGCGTGGCCGAGCACGTGGTGATGCTAATCCTGTCGCTTGTGCGGAACTACATCCCTGCGCACCACGTGGTGCTCGAAGGAGGCTGGAACATCGCCGACTGTGTCTCGCGGTCGTACGACCTCGAAGGGATGCAGGTCGGCACGGTCGGCGCAGGACGGATCGGCTCGGCCGTGCTGCGGCGGCTCAAGCCGTTCGACGTCGCTCTCCATTACACAGACCGGCACCGGCTGCCGGAGGAGGTCGAGCATGAGCTCGGCGTCACGTATCACTCCACGGTCGAGTCGCTGGTTCGCGTCTGCGACATCGTCACGATCAACGCGCCGCTCCATCCGGAGACCGAGCACCTGTTCGACGACGGACTGATCGGCCAGATGAAGCGCGGCGCGTACCTCGTCAACACGGCCCGCGGGAAGATCTGCGACCGCGACGCGGTCGCAAGGGCATGTGAGACAGGGCAGCTTGCCGGCTATGCCGGCGATGTCTGGTTCCCGCAGCCTGCCCCGAGGGATCACCCGTGGCGGACCATGCCCAACCACGGCATGACGCCTCACACGTCCGGGACGAGCCTCTCCGCGCAGACTCGGTACGCGGCAGGGGTTCGGGAGATCCTGGAGTGCTGGTTCGACGGCCGTCCGATCCGCGAGGAGTACTTGATCGTCGACGGTGGCGAGCTCGCAGGGGCGGGCGCGCACTCCTACAGCGCTGGTGATGCCACGGGCGGATCGGAGGAGGCAACGCGGTTCAAGGCGGGCTGACGGCCTGACCTGACGTTTACGGCCGGCACCCGGAAGGAGATCACTCCGGCGTGACCGACGTCGTTGTCGTCACTGGAGCCTCGGCCGGTGTCGGCCGCGCGACCGCGCTTCGGTTCGCCGAAGAGGGTGCGGCACTCGGGTTGATCGCCCGCGGCCGGGAGCGGCTCGAGGCCACTGCGCGGGAGATCGAAGCGGCCGGCAGTCGCGCGCTCGTGCTCCCGGCGGACGTCGCCGACCCGGCCGCGGTCGAGGACGCGGCAGCACGCGCAGAGCGCGAGCTGGGGGAGATCGAGGTCTGGGTCAACAACGCGATGGCGACGATCTTCGCGCCGCTGTGGGAGATCGAGCCCGAGGAGTACCGCCGCGCCACCGAGGTCACCTACCTCGGGACGGTCTGGGGGACGATGGCGGCGTTGCGGCGGATGAGAGCGCGCGACCGGGGGACGATCGTGCAGGTCGGCTCGGCGCTTGCCTACCGCGCGATCCCGCTCCAGGCCCCCTACTGCGGAGCGAAGGCGGCGATCAAGAGCTTCACCGAGGGGCTTCGTACCGAGCTGATGCACGAGAGAAGCAGCATCCGGCTGACAATGGTTCAGCTCCCCGCCCACAACACCCCGCAGTTCGACTGGGGCCGGACGAGAATGCCGCGCCACCCGCAGCCGGTCCCGCCGATCTTCCAGCCCGAGGTCGCGGCCGAGGCGATCGTCCACGCCGCCCGGCATCCGCGCCGGGAGCTGCTCGTGGGCTGGCCACGGTCAAGGTCGTCCTCGGCGAGAAGCTCGCGCCGGGACTCGTCGACCGGTACCTGGCCCGGAACGGCTTCGACGCCCAGCAGACGGATGAGCCGGTCGATCCCGACCGCCCGGACAACCTGTTCGAGCCGGCGCCCGGGAACCACGCCGCGCACGGCAGCTTCGACGACGTCGCCAAGGAGCGCAGCCTGCTGCTCCGGCTCGAGCTGAACCGCGGCAAGATCGCAGGCGTCGTCGCCTCCGGGGTCGCGGCTGCTCTGGCGGCGGGCCTGGGGAGTCGCCGGTGACCGACTCAGCGCCCCAGGAGCCACGACCGACCTCGTTCGCCGCCCGTCTCTTCGCCGGCACCGTCGTGTCGCTTCGCCTGCTCGTCGTGGCGGCGTGGATCGCGGGCGCTGCGGCCGCGACGATCTGGCTGCCGGGGCTGCATCGGTCCCAGGGCGGCGCGCTGTCCGAGCTGGTCGCGAAGAACTCGCCCGCGCTCAAGGCCGAGTCCCGCTCAGCGCGCCTCTTCGGCACGCCCGTCACCCCTGACACGATGGTCGTCCAGCGCAACCCGGAGGGCCTGACCTTGGGACAGCAGAAGCGCGTAGTCCAGCGTGCGCTCCGGATCGACAAGCGCGGCTATCCAGATCTGTTGAGCGTTTCGCTCGCCGTGCCACTGCTCAACACCCTTGGTGTCTTTCCGTCCTCGCGCGAGCGCTCGACAACGGCGGTCACGTATCTCTACTTCCCCGAGCGGTACGGCTTCGAGACGAGGAACAAGCTCGCGCGCTGGTTCGCGGAGCGCCACATCCCGAAGAGCGATGCCCTCGTGGGCGTGACCGGTGCGGGGCCGGCCCGACTCGCGCAGTACAGCGCGATCCAGGATGCGCTCCCAATCGTCGCAGCGGCGACGGCCGTCTTGATCGCCGTCCTGATCGGGCTCAACTTCCTGACTCCCGGCGCACCTCTCGTCGTCCTGTCCGCGGGCGGGATCGCCTACCTCGTCGACGTTCGCCTGCTTGGCTGGATCAGCGAGTGGGCCGGGATCGCGATTCCGAGCGAGATCGAGCCCTTGCTGGTAGTGCTCCTGCTCGGGATCACGACCGACTACGCGATCTTCTACCTCACGGCACAGCGGCGCCGCCTGCGAGCCGGAGATGCTCCGGCGAAGGCTGCACGTGAGACGGCTGCCGTGCTCGCGCCGACGATCGTGATCGCCGGGCTGATGGTCGCCGCCGGGACGGCCGCCCTCGTTGTCGGAAGGCTCGATTTCATCCACGCCTTCGGGCCGGGACTCGCGCTGACCGCGCTCGTCGGGCTCGTCGTGGCGATGACGTTCGTCCCGGCCACACTGGCGCTGTTCGGGCGCTCGGTGTTCTGGCCGAGCCTCGAGCGGGTGGAGCTCCTCGCGACGGAGGACGAGCGGAAACGGCGCTGGGCGCTGCGCGACCGGGCCTCGTACTGGGCGACCGCGAAGCCGCTCGCGTTCGTGATCGTCGTGCTCTGCCTGGCCGGCCTCGGCGCCGCTGCCACCGGTCTCACTCGAATGGAGCTCGGCTTCGGGCTGATCGGCGGGCTTCCGGACGGCGCCGAGGCGCGACAGGCCGCGGTCGCCGCCGCCAACGGCTTTGCCCCGGGAATCCTCGGGCCGACCGAGATCGTGCTCGAAGCGCCGGGGATCGCCCGCAGTCGCGGCTCGCTCACGCGGCTCGAGGGCCTGATCCAGGGCGAGCCGGGAGTGGCAGGCGTGATCGGCCCGCGTGAGCAGTCGATGATTCGACGGCCCGGCTTCGTCCTCGCGCGGTCGGGCAGCGCCGCGCGCTATGCGGTTCTCCTCTCGAGCGATCCCTACGAGGCGCCGGCGATCTCCCATCTGCGTGCCCTCGACCGCCGGCTGCCCAGCCTGCTCGAGCAGGCTGGGCTTGGCGGAACCCGGTTCGAGGTGACGGGGGCGACCGCGGTCACTAGCGACACCATCGCCGGCGTGACGGACGACCTCGGGCGCATCGCCCTCGTCGTGCTCGTGGTCGACTTCCTTCTGCTGGCCGTCTTCCTGCGCGCGCTGATCGCGCCGCTCTATCTGCTCGCCGCCAGCGTCCTTGCGCTTGCGGCCACCCTCGGCCTCACCGCCTACGTCTTCCAGGGCCTACTCGGGTACCCCGGGATCACGTACTACGTTCCCTTTGCGGCGGCGGTATTGCTCGTCTCGCTCGGCTCGGACTACAACGTCTTCGTGACTGGACGGATCTGGGACGAGGCGAAACGGCGGCCGCTCCGCGAGGCGGTCGCCGTCGCGGCTCCGCGCGCGGCGCGCGCGATCACGGTCGCCGGGATCGTGCTCGCCGGAAGCTTCGCGCTGCTCGCGGTCGTTCCGCTCCGCTCCTTCGCCGAGTTGGCTTTCGCGATGGCGGTCGGCGTCTTGATCGACTCGTTCGTCGTCCGTTCGTTCCTCGTGCCGGCTCTTGTCTCTCTCGTCGGCAGCGCCGGAAGCTGGCCGGGGCGCAGGCTCCGCCCGAAGGAGGAGTTCGAGCCGGCAGAGGCCTGATCCACCGTCGAGCAGGCGGAGAAGATGACGAAGGCGATGGTGAAGGGCGACCCGGAGAGGATGGGCGTGATCGGAAGTCGCTGCTCGGGAAGCTGCAGGAGCTTTTGCCCAACCGCTGACGCCCTGCGACACTCGCGAAGTGCAGGACATCGACGTCGGCTCACTCGAGCGCGCGCTCCGTACCTCGGTCGAGGGGGAGGTTCGCCTCGACGCGGGCAGCCGCGCGATGTACTCGACGGACGCGTCGAACTACCGGCAGGTTCCGATCGCCGTCGTCGTCCCGCGTACGACGGACGACGTCGTCGCAACGGTGGCGGCCTGTGCGGGCCACGGCGCCCCCGTGCTCTCGCGCGGCGGTGGGACGAGCCTGGCGGGCCAGTGCTGCAACGTCGCCGTGGTGATCGACTTCTCCAAGTACCTGAACGAGATCGTCGAGATCGACCCGCAGCGAAAGCTGGCGCGCGTCCAGCCCGGGCTGATCCTCGATCATCTCCGCAACGCCGCCCAGGACCGGTACGGCCTCACGTACGGCCCCGATCCCTCCACGCATGACCACTGCACGTTCGGCGGGATGATCGGGAACAACTCCTGCGGCGTCCACTCGGTGATGACGCAGTTCTTCGGCCGCGGCCCGCTGACCTCGGACAACGTCGCCGAGCTCGACGTCCTCACCTACCGGGGCGACCGCCTGCGTGTCTCCGCGGGCGAGAACGCGATCGAGGGCCCGGGTGCGGACGAGCTGGCGGAGGGGCTCCGCGATCTCCGCGACCACTACGCAGACCTCGTCCGCGAGCGTTATCCCGACATCCCCCGGCGCGTCTCCGGCTACAACCTCGACCGCCTGCTCCCCGAGAACGGCTTCGACGTCGCAGCCGCTCTTTGCGGCACCGAGAGCACGTGCGTCACCGTGCTCGAGGCGACCGTCCATCTCGTCGACAGCCCGCCGGCCCGCTCGCTCGTCATCGTCGGCTACGACGACGCCTCAACCGCGGCCGACCACGTCCCTCGGATCCTCGAGCACAAGCCGATCGGACTCGAGGGCGTGGACGACATCCTGATCGAGGACCTGACCCTGGTCGGGCTGCACGACGAGAACCTGTCGCTCCTTCCGGAGGGCCGCGGCTTCCTGCTCGTCGAGTTCGGGGGCGAGTCGAAGGAGGAGTCGGACGCCAAGGGGCTCGCGCTGATGGCCGAGCTGAAGAAGGAACGCGGCCGGAGCGGGCCGATGGGGATGAAGCTCTACGACGACCCCGAGCAGGAGAAGCACGTCTGGAAGGTGCGCGAGGCTGGCCTCGGCGCGACCGCGTTCGTCCCAGGCAAGGAGGACACCCACGAGGGGTGGGAGGACTCGGCCGTTCCGCCCGAGCGGCTCGGCGACTACCTGCGCGAGCTGCGCAAGCTCGCCGGCAAGTACGACTACGAGAGCGCGCTCTACGGCCACTATGGCCAGGGCTGCGTCCACGCTCGCTGGAACTTCGACCTCAAGACGCGCGAGGGGACCGCCAAATTCCGCCGCTTCCTCGACGACGCCTCAGATCTCGTCCTGTCGCTGGGCGGGTCGCTCTCCGGCGAGCACGGCGACGGCCAGTCGCGCGCAGAGCTCCTGCCGAAGATGTTCGGGGAGGAGCTCGTCCAGGGCTTTCGCGAGTTCAAGTCGATCTGGGATCCGGACTGGAAGATGAACCCAGGCAAGGTCGTCGACCCGTACCGGATCACCGAGAACCTGCGGCTCGGGCCCGATTACCGGCCGCCGCGCCTGAAGACGCACTTCTCCTATCCGCAGGACCGGGGGAGCTTCGCCCACGCGACCGTGCGCTGCGTCGGGATCGGGAACTGCCGCCATACCGAAGGCGGCGTCATGTGCCCGAGCTACATGGTCACGCGCGAGGAGAAGCACTCGACGCGCGGACGCGCCCGGCTCCTGTTCGAGATGCTGGAGGGAAATCCGCTGACGGGGGGCTGGATGAGCGAGGAGGTGTTCGACGCGCTCGACCTCTGCCTCTCCTGCAAGGGCTGCACGAGCGACTGCCCGGTCTCGGTCGACATGCCGACCTACAAGGCCGAGTTCCTGTCCCACTACTACGAGGGGCGCCTGCGGCCGCGGCACGCCTATGCCTTCGGATTGATCGACCAGGTGGTTCGGTTCGCCTCGAAACTGCCCGGAGTGATCAACTTCCTGACCCGGACGCCGCCCTTCGACCGCGCGCTGAAGCTCGCCGCCGGGATGTCCCAGGAACGGGAGATGCCCGAGCTCGCGCCGCTCACCCTGCGCGACTGGTTCTTCCGCCGCGGCGAGCAGAACCAGGGCGGTCGCAAGGTAATCCTGTGGCCGGACACGTTCAACAACTATTTCCACGTCGAGGTCGGGGTCGCCGCCGTCGAGGCGCTCGAGGCGGCGGGGTATCGCGTCGTGATGCCGCGCGGCCACCTGTGTTGCGGGCGGCCGCTCTACGACTACGGGATGCTGTCTCCGGCGCGCCGCTACCTCGAGCGCGTCCTCGACGAGCTCCGCGACGACCTCCGCGCCGGCGTCCCTGTGATCGGAATCGAGCCGAGCTGCCTGGCCGTGTTCAAGGACGAGCTGCCGAAGCTGATCCCGCACGACGAGGACGCCACCCGCCTTTGCAGGCAGTCGTTCCACTTTGCAGAGTTCCTGCAAAAGGAAGGTTTCGAGTAAGCGTTCAGGCCCTGCTGGTTATGCGAGGTGGGGTATTGGGTCGCCGCGGGCGTGGGCGGCGATGACCTGGGTGAGGTAGCCGTAGAGCGACTGTTTCCGGAGTCGGCAGGTGACGGAGGTGGAGAGGAGTCGTTCGATGGTGCGTTCGCCTTGGTCTGATTGGCTGCCGAGTGAGAGCTTGCGGTAGATGACGGCGCCGCGGAGGCCGCGTTCGGCGTGGTTGTTGGTCGGCTCGACGCCGTGGGTGTGGGTGAAGGTCCAGAGTGCGGGCCAGCGGTTGAGGAGGTTCTTGGCGAATTGCCGGTGGTATTTCGTCTTTGGGCTCTTGCGGGCCGCGTGCTCGAGCATCGTGCGGAGCTTGTCTCGGAGCGGCGCGGTCTGGGTTTGGAGGCGGGCCCGGTCGCCTTCTTGTTGGTAGCTGTCCCAGGCGGCGAAGAGGTCGTGTGCGATCACGAGGCCGCCGTATCCGAACTCTTCTTGTTCGGCCATGCCTTCGCTGTGGGCGATGAAGTCCCTGAGCAGGTGGGCCCAGCAGAGCTGCCGCTGGGTGGGGTCGAGGTAGTCGTAGCCGCGCCAGCGGTCCGAGCAGACGATCCCGGCGAAGCGCTCGCCGAGCAGCGTCCTGGCCTCGAAGGCGTGGCGGCCGGCCGCGATCCGAAACACCGCGGTCGCGCTGGTCAGGGCAGCCCACAGCGTCCGGTTGCCGCCAGCGGTCTTCCAGCCGGTCTCGTCGATGTTGACGACTGAGGCCGACTTGATGCGCTGCTCGAGCTGCGTGTACGGGCCGGCGAGCGCCTCCCCAGCCCGTTGGATCATCGCGTCGACCGACCCGGTCGAGATCTCGACTCCGAACAGCTCCCGGGCGAGCTCGGTCGTGTCGCGGCGGGAGACACGGTTCCTGACCGCGAGCGTCACGACCGCCGCCTGCAGCCGCGGCCCGAACGCCGACCGCGGCACCTGGCGGGGAAGCTCGGCCCGTGTCGGGGTGGCGCACGCAGGGCAGCACACGCCGTGCAGCCGGTGCTCGGTCACACGGACCGCGGTCGGCGGCAACTCAGCGACCTGGTGCCGCCACGGCTCCGCCGCGTCAACCAGCTCCGGCTCGCCGAACACGTGCGCGCACGACCGGCAGCGCTCGGGCCAATGCTCGACGACTTCGGCGACCTGCTCGGGCGGAAGAAGCTGTCGATGCTTTCCCTCGTGACCCGGCTGACCACCACGCCCTCGACCCGAGCGCTTCCCGCCCGGACGCGGCGGCGCTGACGGAGGATCCTGGGACGGCGGAAGCGACGAGTTCCGTGAACTCCGGTTCAGCCGCCGCTCGAGCTCAGCCACCCGAGCTTCGAGCCGCTGGTTCGCCGCGACTAGCTCACCCACCCGCAACAGCAACGCGACAGCCGTCTCGCGGTCACCATCAAGGATCGCCTCGGCTTCAACCCGCTCCACAACTCGGGATTCGCCGCCTGGACGCGGGTCCCTCTATAGGGGTGAACGCTTACGGTTTCGAGCCTCCGCAGCTGCACGGGAAGGCGGTGCTGCATGGCCACTGCCACCAGCAGGCGACCGGAGGGATCGACGCGGATCGGAAGCTGCTCGAGCAGATGGGGCTCGAAGTGGAGCTGCCGGACTCCGGCTGCTGCGGCCTGGCGGGCTCGTTCGGCTTCGAGCGGGACCACTACGAGCTCTCGATGGCCTGCGGCGAGCGGGTCCTCCTCCCGGCGGTGCGAGGCGCATCACTGGAAACGCTCGTCGTGACGAATGGTTTCTCCTGCCGGACGCAAATCGAGCAGGGACGGACGGGGCGGCGGGCGCTGCACCTCGCCCAGGTGCTGAAGGTCGCCCGCGAGTTCGGGCCGGGTGGGCCGGGTAGCGCCCGTCCCGAGCAGCACTGCGCGTCGAAGCCTCAGCCGAAGGCGCGCATGTGGCCCCGCGCCGCCGCGATCGGCTCGGTCGCGCTGGCGGCCGGATTGCTCACATCGTGGGCCCGGTCATGAGGTCGAAGCAGCTCTCCGACGACACGTATGTCCTCGTCTTCGACCAGGGCGACGAGGCGATGGCCGAGCTGCAGCGATTCGCCGAGCACCACGAGCACGGTGCCGCCCGCTTCACGGGGATCGGGGTCAGCGCGGTCACGCTCGGCTACTTCGAGCACGAGCGGATCGGCTACCGGCCGATTCCGCTCGAGGAGCAGGTCGAGCTGCTGTCGATCGTCGGCGACGTCGCGGAGGGTAAGCCGAAGGTGCACGCGCATGTCGTCGTCGGCCGCTCGGACGGGAGCGCGCACGGCGGCCACCTGCTCGAGGGCCATGTCTGGCCGACGCTGGAGCTCTTCCTCACCGTGTTGCCGGCCCACCTGCAGAAGCGCAGCGACTCGAAGACGGGGCTGGCGCTGATCGATCTCGACTGACGATCTGACGCCGGCTCAGATGCGCGCCTCTCCGGTTGCGACTGCCCGCGCCGCCGCGATCACCCCTAGATGCGTAAGGCCCTGTGGGAAGTTCCCGAGCAGGTCACGGGACTCTGGATCGATCTCCTCCGAGTACAGGCCGGCGTCGTTCGCGAGCAGAAGCAGCTCCTCCATCAGCTCCCCGGACTCGTCCCGGCTACCGGTGGCGGCGAGCGCCGCGACGAGCCAGAACGAGCAGGCGAGAAACGCCCCCTCCTTCCCGAGCTCTCCGCCGATGCGATAGGTACCCGACGATCGCGGCGAGGAGGGCGCTCGCGTCCAGCTCGTCCGACCCGGCGTGGCGCGCATAGCTCCGCCTGCTCTCGGGCCAGGTCTCCCGCTCGACGAACCGCTCGATTTCCCGAGCGGCGGCTTGCCAGCTTGCCACTCGGTCACCCGACAGCTGCCCGTCCGCTGCGAGTCGGCAGGCCCGCTCGAGCGCGACCCAGCAGAAAACGGCTCGGCGGGCTCGAGCTCGAGCGAGCCGCCCTTCTCCGCGTCGAGCACGGCGCCGAACGCGCTCGACGAGTCCAGGTTCGGCAGGCACAGCCAGTCGATCGCGCCGTCGATCCCGACGAGCGCGACCGTGCGGCCGTCCCCGATCGCCGCATAGTCGCGGATCGGGAGATAGCCGTCGCCTCGCCGGGGGGCTCTCAGCGGGGTGGCCATGCGGGTTCGTTCCCCCGCGGAACGGTCAATGAATCGTGACGAAAGCCTTGTAAAAGGAAGAGGCTAGGCCGCCGGCCCGCTGGCAGACTTCGCTCCGAGTTCGTCGAGCCTTCGTGCTCCGTGCTCACTGGGGCCAATCGGCCGGACGGCGGGAGGGTTTCGTGGAGGGGCCTCCGCCGTTCGGCCGGTAGCCGTCCGGATGCACGCCGCTACGCGAGGGCCCGGCGCACGCGGTCGAGGTCGCGAGGACTGATGACGCTCACGAGCCGCGCGGCGTCGAAGCCACGCCCGCTCCGCGAGCGTCTCTCCGCCC
>Ga0137374_10008277_pt1 | contig 12301 bp, 11 predicted proteins | sample SagtaG_20_FD_104811 | JGI IMG/M metagenome (GOLD analysis project Ga0137374, IMG submission 104811) | Vadose zone soil microbial communities from Sagehorn Ranch, Mendocino, California, USA - Sage1_R_100_16 metaG | ecosystem: Environmental > Terrestrial > Soil > Vadose zone | place: USA...
CCGACAGGGCGCTTACGGATTTGGGCAGCCCCAATGGGCGCGACGGTCGTGGTCATGCCGATCTGGCAGCGCTATTTGTCGACCTATCCGGAAGTGCAACTCGAAATTTGGACTGAGTTGGGTCTAATAGATATCGTCGCATCCGGATTCGATGCCATAATCGGACCTAACCGTTGGGCAGCACCCAACATGATCAAGGTGCGCCTTACAGGGCCGATTGACATCGCTGTCGTCGCCGCCCCTATGTATTTTGCCGGCCGGCGGCCACCGCGCACGCCAGAGGACCTCGTCTCGCACAGTGGCATTCAGTACCGATTGGGAGCAAAGGGCCCGATTGCGAAATGGAACTTTGAGCGGAATGCAAAAGCGCACCAAGTCACCGTCCCGGGTCGAGTGACAGTCAATACCTCCGAGCTAGCCCTTCGTGCCGCGCTGGATGGACTCGGGATCGCGCGTGTGCCCGAAGAGCTAGCCGCGCCGTTCCTGCGGACGGGACAATTGACGCGTGTCTTGGAGAATTGGTCGGCGTCGCTGGAAGGTCTCTTTCTCTTCTATCATGGGCGTCGGCAGGTTCCGACCGCGTTGCGAGCGTTCATCGACATGGTCCGCGCCCAAAATCAGTCACGGGCACACTCGAGAAAATCTCTTGAGAATTGAGTTGAACATCCGAGAGCGACGCTCGCCTTATCCATCGCAGACCGCGACGGGTGCCCGGGAAAGTATTACTGAATTCGCCTCAAGAGTGAATACAACGGACGTTAATTCATATTCGTCCTGAATCGTGCGAGCACACTCCTGGCATTGGACCATGGACGTGCCGGCTTTGGTTCGGGTGTGCCATTTGGGTCTCGATCAAGCACATTCAGCGTGTTGGCCTGGCAATTTGCGCAGTGGAGGCGCCCAGCGGATGAGCACGAATTATGCGTTCGGGCCGGAAACCGTCGAAGCGCTTGCGGCGGCGTTTCACAAATCGTGGAGCTTCATTTCGAACGACCCGCACTTCGCCACGAAAGACCCAGTGCTGCTGCAGCGGCGGCTTGCCGAATGCCTCATGCAACTGGCCGAGGAAGGAGAACAGGATCCTTTGCGGCTCGCTAATGGCGCCATAGGCCGAATACGCCACGAATATAGCCTGAAGGCGGCTCTGTCAGCGGCAAAAATTTCACCGCCGCGGACTGGTGTGGCTCGCCTTCCGAACGGCTTACGAGATGAACATGGAAGGACAACATGAGCACCGGTTCTGGGAGCTTCCTGCGGGGTACGGTGGAAGCGTTCGCTATTGGCAATTCGGCCAGAAACCGGAAGCTCTCATTCAGCCCGTTGTCGCGCTCGTCGGCCTCACCGCGCTCGTTTGGTGCCTCATGGTGACTTGGCGGAATTTGGCCATCATCCGCGGCAATGCATCGCTACGATATTTTCGGAGCTTCACGTCCGATGCGCCGGCCGAATGGGTGGAGCGTCCCGCACGGGCGTATATGAATCTCTTGGAGGCTCCAGTCCTTTTCTACATCGCTTGTGCGCTCATGCTGGGGACCGGCAAATTCGACAGCACACAGGTTGCCCTGGCGTGGGTGTTCGTGCTGATCCGCTGCGTCCATGCATTCATCCATATCGGCTTTAATTACGTACCGCTGCGTTTCGCCGCCTTTCTGGCGGGCTCGGTAACGCTTGCTGTTTTGTGGACCCGATTCGCAGCACAAAATCTCTGAATGCGAAACTACACGCTGGCGATCAGAATTGCACAAACCGGCCGCGCCAAGCAGCCAAGCACACATTGCGGGCCATGAAGGAGAACGCTCGTCAGGGCTTCTGGAATGGCGCCCTGCCGCCGATCGGCTACTGCATCGTTGAAGCCACCGAGCAGCACGGCCATCGCGCCAAAAGATCTCGGCCGCCACCGCTTCAACACCAGGTTCTGGAAGACGCGTGAGCGCAAGCCCGATACCGAGGTGGTTGAGATAGCCGTGCCGCCGATCATTTACGCGGCCGAGTTCGAGGCCGTGCAAGAGCTGCTCAAGACGCGCAGTCCGGCGCTCACTGCTCCGCGCTCCGAGAGCGTAACCATAGAAGACCAACCCCAAGATGATGGATTGACCGAGGTAATTCGTAAATGCCATTCGGCCGACCGGCGCGGCCCACGCAAGCATCCTTCGCCGAGCGTGAACGCCGACAATCAGAGGCGCCAGAACCTCAAATTCTTGACCCTGCCGGCGTTCGAGGAGAGAGAAAACCCCGTCGGTTTCTGATCCTGATCGCGATGAAACTGGATCTCGATATCGACGTCACAGAAACGCATTCGATCGGCGGCGACGCTCCGCAATTGCTGCGCAGGCAATCCGTCCGCGGCGATGGTCAAACCCTCCGGACTCCAGGCGACGCTGTATGTCTTTCGCAGCTCCCTGCTTTCGTAGTCACCCACAAGATCGACTTGGGATGCCTTTTCCGGAGTGGCGGCGCCCACGGGCGTTGGGTCGATGGCCGGCGATTCTCTTGACGTCGGCGACGGGTCTGGCGGCCTGACCATCCGCGAGGACAAAAACACCTCCGCCACCTGCGCCACCAGTTTCGATGCGTCCTCCTCGCCGCTGTTGCACAAGACGACGATCGACGTCTTCTCTGAAAGGCTCGGAACATGGCGCGGTATCCAGCGAGGCTGCCAGAGTGTCCTACGGTGGGCAGTCCGCGCCATTGCACCGGGCCCAAGCCCATCCCGTGCCCCGTTCCCTCCCCGTTAACGAGTATCGCTTCGGTCTGCATGAGCTTCAGCGCTCGCGCCCCCACGGCGGGGCGTTCGAAGTTCTTCATCCAGAGCAGCATGTCCTCCACTGAGGAATACATGCCTCCGTCGCCGACGACATCGAGCATGCAGTTGGACGTGTGCCATGTGCCGGCGCGTCTCTCGTACCCGTGCGCCTTGTTTGCAATCAAGGCCGAGTGATCGTGTTGAAAGCGTGAGACCTTCATCCCTAGCGGGTCGAATATCTTCTCTCGCGCGACTTCGTCGAGCGTCTGACCCGTCACTCTCTTGACGATAATTGACAGCAACACATACCCGGTGTTGCTGTACATGAATTCTTTGCCCGGCACGAAATCGAGAGACTCGTGGCGGGACACAAACCGGATAATATCGTCTTCCGAATACGGGTGTTCTGAATGTAATCCTGATAGATATCCGAGAACACCATAGGGCCGCAGTCCACTGGTGTGGGTCAGCAGGTGCCGAATATTGATGTCGCTGGCGCAATCCGGAAGTTCCGGAATGATGGACTTGACGCATTCATCGAGGGCGAGTTTTCTGTCATCGACCAAAAGCAGGGTCGTGAGCGCCGTGAATTGCTTCGAAACCGAGGCCAAATAAGAAACAGAGCCGGGCGTGAACGGAACGCCATGCTCGAGGTCGGCCATGCCGTAGCCGATCGACAGGATGGGCTCGCCATCGCGCACAACCCCTATCGCGCAACCTGGACTGGCCCCGGAGAAGGCGCTGAACAGGCTGTCGATGTCTGACGATACCAGCGACATGTTTGTCTCCGTCTTCTGCCAGGAGGATCGTCGAAGCGCTCCGGACAGGATAGAGCATCAACTTGAGCTTGGGTTGCCACGCGGCCGCCAAGGTTCCGCGAGCACCGCCTCTTGCAGCCCAAGCGTCTCGAGCAAATCCTGTCGTCGGTGCTCGACCGCCGCAAGGAGCGCGCGGAGCGCCGATCGGCGCACATCGCCGAATTGCGCAAGCGGGCGAGCGAAGCAGACGCCAAGCTCAAACGGCTCTACGACGCGATTGGGAATGGCGTCGCCGATCTCTCCGTGCCGATGCCGAAGGGCCGAATTGCGGAGCTCAAGGTGATCCGCGATCAGGCCCGCGCTGACGCAGAGCGAGCCGAGGATGCAATCGAGCGGCTCGGGCGTTCGCCAGGCAGGCTCGCAAGCGGATGCGGACCGAGGGCGGCGGCTATTGCCGTGACCATCTCCGCGCACTCGCCCAGCGCGTCGAAGTGGACGCGAAAGAAGTTCGCATCATCATGGGATGGAAGAGCGTACTCCTGCGTACGCTCGTCGCCGCTGCAAGCGCGAAAACGGCGGGTTTTGGCGTGGCCAGTTTACACCGAAGTGGCGCGCCACGGTCGATGAAGATGGGCACTACTCGTTCGCTGTCGAGCTATGATGCCGGAGCCGGCCACGCGGCCCAATCGCCAAGATTGCGACCGCCTGCAATTTTGCACTATCCCCCAGATTCAGACATGCATCAGGTCCACAAAGTGAGTCAGAGAACAGGCTATCTGCGGCCTTTGACGCCGGTCTCAAGAAATTCCAGGAGACTCCGCCACGCATCAACGCCGGCCTCGGCGTCAGCCCTGGGCGTGCCACCCTGACTGAGTAGATATCCGGAAACTCCCCGCACTCGCAGACCGATCGCGCGCACTGTCCGTGGTCCGCCCGGCACGAGGATCAGGTGTCCCGCGCCCTCGTATTTCAAATGCCGGAACGGATAGGCGTGATGATGCGTCTCAAGCCGGCGCATCGCGATGTCCGCGAGGGCTGATGACGGCCACATCTGATCATCAGTCCCCGAGACAAGAAGAATCGGTCCCCGCGTTTTCTCCACGGGGATCGTCGCGCGCTCCACAGCGCGCGTATCGCGAAGGTGGCTGAGGTAGAACGGCGTGAAAGCCACCGGACGTCCGGCTTCTGCGACGGGAGGCGGCTCAGCACTCGCGTTGTTCTCCTGAAGATAGGGCAGCGGTTTTCCGCGGAACGTCCACGCCGCGCGCGGTCTCGTGTCCCCGGGCTCGGCGAGGCCAAGCGCCCAGAATACGACTCCGCTCGGTACCCATGCGATGACGGCGTTGATCTCGGCGAAGGTGGCGCCAAGCAACAATGCGAGCTCGCCACCCCGGGACTCTCCCCACACCGCCAGGAAATGATCGCGCAACCAAGGCTGCGCCCGCATCCAGCGGATCGCATTCTCGAAGTATTCAAGCGGGATGTTGACGAGGCCGCGAGGGAGCCCCTCCATGGCGAAATAGCCCAGATTCAGGGCGGCATAGCCGTGCGACGCGAGGATAGCGCCGCGATATTCGTCAATTCCGCCGCCGCCCCCACCAGCCACCATCACGGCCGGATGCGGACCATCGCCCGGCGGAAGGAACAGCGTGCCGACGATGCCCTCCGTGCGGATTGGATACCGTGTAACGCCGGCGCCTGCCACGCGGCGCTCAAGCGTCAATTCAGCACGCGTTCCGTCAAGGCTCGTGGCTTCGAGCTGAACGAACCAGGGTTGCATGATGAAGTCGGCCGGAGGCGTTTTTGCCTCGCCCGGCAATCGTTCAGCCGACCAGATAAGCCCCATCGCGGATACGCCATCGTAAGTCCCGGATACGGGGGCCTGACGCGTGACATAGACGCATCCGTCATCGTCGCTCATGAAGGTTGCGCGCGCTTGCCAGCGCGACATGCTGGGAAACGTCTGGATCGCCGTGATCGTTACGGGCTGGCGTGCGGGAAAGCCGCGGAGCTCGATGGCAATCGCCGCGTCGATCAGCGCGACCGGTTGATCGACGACGATCATTGGGGATGCCAATGCAGGACGAACGCGCGGACTAAACGTCGCTGCGACGAGAGCGGCGGCCCCCGCTGCGAAGGATCGCCGTTTGGGTCGAACTCCTTCCCAATCAGCATTGACCATTTCGGACGACTGCAAGTCCAGGCTGAAGAGTAATTCAGGGAGCCCTTCATTGCCAGCACCGAAGTAGACAACGGCAGCTTTGGGTCATTCGCGACGAACCGGTGAATACGCGACGAGTCTGCTTCACCCTCCGATCGGTACAATTCCGGCACGCGTGGTAGCCCCTGCGCTTGTTCGCTGGTCCCCGAGACGGGCCAACGATGAAGGTCGGTCGCGGGCGCTGATCGTGCTCGCCGGATCAGGTCTCGTCGCCTCGGGGCGCCTTTCTGTTACGCGAGAGGCAACGAACGGATGCGACAGCGAACGCGCGCCAATCAACAAGATCAATGCCGACGAGGTCCATGCGCAGGCTTGGGGCCCCGTAAGGCTTTCGCGTCCAAGTCCAAAGACGTCCCAGGAACGACCGCAATCGTGATCACGCTCCGGTGTTGTCCGTTATGTCCTCGATCCAGGTCAGCATGCGTACCGCATAGGGAAAGCCGAGGGTCGGGATCGCCAATAGCGCCACGTGTCGGAGTTCCTCCTTCGATATCCCTTCACTGAGTGCGCGGCGCACGTGCGAGTGTACCGCGCCCTCCGATGAGGCCCCGATGGCGAGCGCCAGCTTCACCAGCCGGAGTGCATTGCCGTCGATCGGGCCGGCCAGCGTGCACGCTTCGCCGAGACCCGCATAAGCCTTCCAGACGACGGGGTATTTTCGCGCGAGGTCGCCTGCTCCGGAGGGTAGCTCGTCGGGACGCTCGGTCATTGTGGTCCTCCGCCCTTGAGGTTCGGGTAGTCGCAAATAACGGACCTATCCCGTGCGTCGCGCGCTTACCAGCATCGGCCCGCAGTGCAACACGAACGTGCCGAACGCAATGATCCAGCCGAGCGCCGCCGCCGCCGCCAGCACCGCGAAATATCCGGAGGGCAGGATCGGCGCAGCCATTCGCGCGAGAGCGGCGATCATGATCGCGCCATAGATGACCACGGTCGCCGGCGTGGCGGAAACGTCCCGCCCGGTGTGGCCGAGCGTCGCGCGCGTCATGACTGCCAGAGTCATGACCCCGACCGCGCCCGTCGTCCAGGCATGCAGGGCCGCGCTCGAGGGCATGACGTCGGTCCGCAGAACGGATAGGCCAAGCATGAAAGCGCCGAGCGGCACGAATGCATAGCCCAGATGCAGCACGAGCACGATGGGCTCGCGCCACGTCCGTTCACCCGCCCAACGGCAGAGCCTTGCCGCCTGGACGATAGAGGCCGCAATCAGCATCGCGCCCGTCGCGCGCCGTTCGGGCGCAACGATCCACACGCCAAGGGCTGCTCCCGTAAGCGCAAGCGAAGCAATATCGAAGCGCCCGAATGGGGCGGGCAGCTTGCCGGTTCCTTGTCGCGCGAGCCAGTTGCGCGTGAAGCTTGGCGTGATCCGCCCCCCGATCAGCATGATCAGGGCCACGATCGCGGCCAATGCCAGCCGTACGCCGTAATGGGGCGCGCCGGTCCGCAGGACCTCGAAATGAAAACAGGTGTTTGCAATCGCAAGCGCCGCGGCAAGAAACACAGTCGTCAGATTACGCCAATTCCGACCGGCGATGATCTCGCGCAAGATCACTGCGGACAGCACAAACAGAAAGCTGCCATCGATGATCACCGCTGCTGCGATGCCGATCCGGTCCGCGGCAAGCATCCCAATGCGGCCCGCCGCCCAGAGCAGGAACAATGCAAGCAACATGCGGCCCTGTACGGGAAGCCGGCCGGTCCAGTTGGGAATCGCCGTCAACAGGAATCCGGTGGCGACGGCCGATACGTAGCCGAACAGGAATTCGTGCGCATGCCATGCAAGCGCACCGTAGTCCGTTGCGAACGCCCAATGGCCCTCCAGCAGGCCGATCCACAACACCATGGCGAAGCAGGCCCAGACGGCGCCTCCGAGGAAGAACGGCCGAAAGCCGTAGCTCAACAGCGGGACGAAACCGGGCTTCAGGCGCGGGATTCCCCCGTGCGGGCGAGTGCTGGAAGGCGCCTGCGGATTTGTCATGGACACGGCCGAACCCCAGCTAGGCCCGATGGCCGAGGACGTGGGCGAAGGCGCGCTGCAGACAGACAGCCCCCGGGTCCTGCGCGCGCCCCAGGGCGCCCATCAGCGTGACCCATTCTTCGTCGGACGCTTCGGCCGCATACCGCCGCATCGCGCCGGCCGCAAAGGCGCCGAGCGACAACCCGCTTGCCTCGGCCTGCTCGCGCAGCCCGGCTAGCAACGCCAGGTCGCCGAGGCCGACAACGGTCTCCGCCGCGATCGACTCGTCGGTGAAACGGGCCAGCAGGTCGCCAAGCAGCATCGTGCCCCCCTCTTTCAATTGACCCGGTGCGTATCCGCACCGTCGAGGGCGATTCCCGTGATCTCCGCGCGCGACACCAATCGCGCCACGTACTGGGCGCTTGCACGCCGCATGACGCTCTCGCGCAGGTAATCCCTGATACGATCGGCGACGAGCTCGAACGGCAATTCCCGCCCCTCGTTCTTGCGGTCGAGGCGGATGATATGCAGACCGTAACGGGTCGCGACGGGCTCGCCGCTGATCTCGCCCGGCGCGAGCGCGAACAGCGCCCGCTCGAACTCCGGGGTTGTCTGGTCGGCCGTGATCTGCCCGAGATTCCCTCCTTGCGCCGCGGACGGGCAGGCGGAATGCAGGCGCGCAAGGTCAGCGAACCGTTGCGGGCGCAATTGCAATTCCGCCAACACGCCGGCTGCCTTGCGCTGCGCTGCGGTGAAGGCCTCGGCATCGTCCCCGCGGGCAGCAAACAGGATGTGCGCCGCCTCGTAGATGGCCGGCGAACGGAAGCGCCCCCGGTTCTGGACATAATAGCGGCGACAGGTTTCCTCGTCGGGCTCGGGGGTCGTTACCTCCTGCTCGACGACGCCACGAGCAAGGGCTTCCTCCTCGGTTTCCCGCCGGCCCGACGGATCGATCTTGGGTGCCGCTTCGATACCGAGCCGCCGCGCTTCCTGCAGCAGCAGTTCCCGGATCACGAGAGCGCGGGCCGCGGACTGCCAGGCGACGAGCGGCTTCGGCGCGGGATGATACTGGGTCTCTCGTGCAATCGTGCCGCGCGGAATCACGATGCCGTTCACGCTCACCGTGGTCGGCTGGGGGATACCGCTTCCGTTGTGAATGGCACAGGTCACGGCGTTACTCCGCCGGGACGGGCCTGGCCCGGCCGATCGGCCACTGGGCCTGCTGTTCCTTGGGCCTTGGCCTGGCTTCGTACGGATCGCGGATGCGGGCCGTTGTCCGCCTGGTCCTGACGATCTGGTAGCCGCGGCGGCCGAGATACCAGACCGGCGCGCTCCACACGTGAACGAGCCGCGTGAACGGAAATAACAGGAAGATCGTCATGCCGAGGACCAGATGCAGCTTGAAGATGGGGTGCGCGTCCGCGACCAGGCTCGAAACGCCGGGCTGCAGCGTCAGGATGCCCTGCGCCCAGTTCATGAACTTCACCATCTCGTGCCCGTCGAGATGACCGAGCGAAACGGGAATCGTCGCAAGGCCGAGCACGAGCTGGGCATAGAGCAGCAGCAGGATCGCGATGTCTCCGAACGAGGAGGTCCGGCGGACGCGGGCATCAAACAGCCGGCGATGCACGAGGAGCGTGATGCCGACCAGGCAGGCGAGGCCTGCAAGACCGCCCACCACGATCGCCATCAACTGCTTGAAGCCGTGCGAGATGCCGATGAAATCAAACACTGCGATCGGCGTCAGCAGGCCGACCAGATGGCCCGCGAAGATCACCAGGATGCCGACATGGAACAGGTTCGAGCCCCACATCAGTTGCCGGCGCCGGAGCAACTGGCTTGAGCCGGTCTTCCACGTGTACTGCTCACGATCGAAGCGCAGCAGGCTGCCGACGAGAAAGACCGTCAGGCAGAGATACGGATACCAACCGAAGATGACGTGGTTGATCACATCGCGCATCGTGTTCTCCTCAAGCCTGAACCTGCGGGGCCGGACGGCGGCCCGCGCGAATGCGGGCGATGAGTCCCTCCTTGCAGCTCGTCGCGGCGCCGGGACCGAAGGCGACCGGCGCGTCCTCCCAGGCAGCGTCCAGCGCCGCGAGATCGGCCGGGTCGGGATCGGGCTCATCGAGCACGGCGGCCACCGCGGCAGCATCGGGCGCCGCCGATGCAAGCGCGCCCAGCGCGCGGAACACCGCTTCGTAAGGCGATTTGCGCTGCCGCAACCGTTGCGAAATGCCGGCCAGGATGTGCGCGGGCTGACCGAGCAGCTCGCGCGCTTCATCGAACGGCAGCGTGGAGAGATATTCGAGGAACAGCGGCAGGTAATCAGGAAGCTCGGCCGCACTGATGAACAACCCGTGCCGCTCGTATTGGGCCTTGAGATCGATCATGGCCTGGCCGCGATCGCGGCTCTCGCCGTGCACGTGCTCGAACAGATGCAGCGAGAGCGAGCGCGTGCGATCGAACAGCAAGACGTAGCGCTCCTGCAGGTCGTAAAGGTCGCCCGCCGCGATCTCCTCGAGCAACACGTCGAGTGCGCGGCGGGCGGTAGCCGGCACAAGGTTCTCCCGCTCGAAGGCATTCCATAAATCCGGAGCAGCCGCCTGCAGCTCCCCGGTCGGATAGCTCAGCAGCGCCGAGAGCGCCCGGAAAGTCCTGGTCATCACGCCACCTCCACGGGGGTCTTGGCCTTGTTCGGCGCGCCGAACAGGTTCGTCTCCGTCGTGCCGCCCGAGCAGCCGTTGCCGAACGAGAAGCCGCACGAGCCGCGCAGGTCATACGCATCCTCGTGCATCTCGCGATGCGCCGTCGGGATGACGAAGCGGTCCTCGTAATTGGCGATCGCCATCACCTGGTACATCTCCTCGATGGCGCCGCCGGAAAGGCCGACGCGCCGCGCGATCGCCTCGTCGATGACGCCATCGACCGTGCGAGCGCGCATGTAGGCGCGCATGGCGAGCATGCGCTCGAGCGCGAGCGCGACCGGTTCTTCCTTGCCGGCGGTGAGAAGATTGGCGAGATACTTGAGCGGGATGCGTAGCGAGCGCACGTCCGGCATCTCGCCATCGTGGCCCATCTTGCCGGCCTCGGCAGCCGACTGGATGGGCGAGAGCGGCGGCACGTACCAGACCATCGGCAGCGTGCGGTATTCGGGGTGCAGCGGGAAGGCGATCTTCCACTCCATCGCCATTTTCCACACCGGCGAGCGCTTGGCGCCTTCGAGCCAGGCGTCCGGGACGCCGTCCGCGCGCGCCTGCGCGATCACCGCCGGGTCGTTGGGATCGAGGAAGACCGAGAGCTGCGCCTCGTAGAGGTCCTGCTCGTCGGGGACACCGGCCGCTTCCTCGATGCGGTCGGCGTCGTAGAGCACGACGCCGAGATAGCGGATGCGGCCGACGCAGGTCTCGGAGCACACGGTCGGCTGACCGGCCTCGATGCGCGGGTAGCAGAAGATGCACTTCTCGGATTTTCCGCTCGACCAGTTGTAGTAGATCTTCTTGTACGGGCAGGCGGACACGCACATGCGCCAGCCGCGGCACTTGTCCTGGTCGATGAGGACGATTCCGTCCTCCTCGCGCTTGTAGATGGCGCCCGAGGGGCACGCCGCGACGCAGGACGGGTTGAGGCAGTGCTCGCACAGGCGCGGCAGGTACATCATGAAGGTGTTTTCGAACTGCCCGTAGATCTCCTTCTGCACGCCGTCGAAATTGCAGTCCTGCGAGCGCTTGGCGAACTCGCCGCCGAGAATCTCCTCCCAGTTCGGACCCCATTCGATCTTTTCCATGCGCTCGCCGGTGATGAGCGACCGCGGCCGCGCCGTCGGCATGGCCTGCATCTCGGGCGCTTTCTGCAGATGCTCGTAATCGAAGGTGAACGGCTCGTAGTAGTCGTCGATCTCCGGCAGATCGGGATTGGCAAAGATGTTGGCGAGCACGCGCCACTTGCCGCCGATGCGCGGCTCGATCTTGCCGTTCCGCTTGCGTTTCCAGCCGCCGTTCCAGCGCTTCTGGTTTTCCCAGTCCTTGGGATAGCCGATACCGGGTTTGGTCTCGACGTTGTTGAACCACGCGTATTCCATGCCTTCGCGGCTGGTCCAGACGTTCTTGCAGGTGACGGAGCAGGTGTGACACCCGATGCACTTGTCGAGGTTCAGCACCATCGCGATTTGCGCGCGGATCTTCATTCTGCGGCCTCCATGCGGGGGGTCATGGCCGGTTGATCGGATGCGGGACGGTCGAGCCAGTCGACGTTCGCCATCTTGCGGACGATGACGAATTCGTCGCGATTCGATCCGACCGTGCCGTAGTAATTGAAGCCGTAGGATTGCTGGGCGTAGCCGCCGATCATGTGGGTGGGCTTGAGCACCGCGCGCGTCACCGAGTTATGAATGCCGCCGCGCTGCCCGGTCTGCTCGGAGCCCGGCACGTTCACGATCTTCTCCTGCGCGTGGTACATCAGGCACATGCCCTGCTTGACGCGCTGGGAGACCACGGCGCGGGCGACCAGCGCGCCGTTCGCGTTGAACGCTTCGATCCAGTCGTTGTCGGCGATGCCGGCCTGCGCGGCGTCCGTCTCGCTGATCCACACGATCGGACCGCCGCGCGACAGCGTGAGCATCA
>Ga0137374_10008298_pt1 | contig 12287 bp, 12 predicted proteins | sample SagtaG_20_FD_104811 | JGI IMG/M metagenome (GOLD analysis project Ga0137374, IMG submission 104811) | Vadose zone soil microbial communities from Sagehorn Ranch, Mendocino, California, USA - Sage1_R_100_16 metaG | ecosystem: Environmental > Terrestrial > Soil > Vadose zone | place: USA...
AACCACGTTCCCATCGTCACGGCCGATGCTGCGGCCGTTCCGGTCTGAAGCCGGCCCAATCCAAGGACCACAATGCTTGACTCCGTCTTGCGCCAGAAGCTCGACCAAGCCCGCTTCGTGCTCGAGGAAATGCTGGAGCGCTTTCCTCTCGAGCGGACGATGCTCGCCTGGAGCGCCGGCAAGGACAGCACGCTGGTGCTGTACCTCCTCGTCGAGTTGTGCAGGGAACAGGGCCTGCGCCCGCCCTGCGTCATGGACATCGACGAGAAGGATCCGATTCCGGAGCTGGTTTCGTTCCGCGACCGGCTGGTGCGCGAGTGGAAGCTGGATCATCTCACCGTACGCAACAGCGACCTGCTCGACAAGCTCGACCGCATCGGCGATGAGGTGCGGGTGGCCGATCTCAACGCGGACAACCAGGCCGCACTGGCGGCGCTGGGCGTAAAGGAGCTATCGCTGCGCTGGGTTCCGGACTCGCCCGCGTGCAGCCTCCTGTTCAAGACGCTGCCTCTCCGCAACGCCCTGCGCGACCACGAAATACAGGCCCTCATCACCGGCATACGGTGGGATGAACATCCCGCACGCAGCCAGGAAACCTTCTTCAGCCCGCGCGACAACCCGGCGCACACGCGCGTGCAGCCCATTCTGCATTTCGCGGAACAGGATATCTGGACCGCCACGCTCGGGCTCGGCATTCCCTATTGCGCGCTTTACTCCCAGGGCTACCGCTCCCTGAGCACGCGCTCATCGAGCAAACCGTCGGCGGATATTCCCGCATGGGAACAGGATCTGGGAAGCGGCAACGAACGCGGGGAACGGAATCAGGAGAAGGAATCCATGATGGGGCAGCTCCGCGCTCTCGGATACATGTAAAGGAGAAGATGAGATGACCGTTCAGACGTGGGACAAGCATCAGATCGTCGGGTCGTGCCTGCGCCTGCCGTTGCGATTCGACTGCGCGCGGCTTCGCAGGGAAATCGAATCCATCCCTGCGCAATTGTGGGGTGAGCGGCGCTCCGACGTTCACAGCCAGGAGGATGCCCTGTTCGTCAAAGGATATCCGCCGATCCAGCGCAAGCCGGACGACGATCGTCCGGTTCTGGAATCTCTTCCCTATATCCGCCGCGTCATCTACGAAGGGCTCACCGGCACCCCCGCCAAATGCTTGATCGCCAGGATCAAGCCGATGGCCCGGGTGCTGATGCACCGGGACGGTTTCGTCGCCGACCCGTCAAAGGACGACTGCTATTTCTACGACTACTTCCGGAGCACCTTCCGTGTCCATATCCCGGTCGTGACCAACGACAAGGTGCTGCTCTTCTGCCACAACGCGTTCTTTCACATGCCGGCCGGCGAAGTGTGGACCGTCAACAACCTTTCCGACCACGCCGTGATCAACGACCATCCGACCGAGGCCCGCACGCACATCATCGTCGACATTCGTCCGGATGAGGCGACATTCGAGCTGATGCGGCGCAGTGAGCGGATGAAAGGCTGGATGGATCACGCCGCCCTGCAGCGGCTGGTGGCCGACTCCCAGTCGCCCGACATCAGCCCCTATGCGCGGGGCAAGTCGCTTCCCGCAAGCGCTCAAGTGGCCGCCTGAGCGGAGGAAGGGCTCTCAGTAGGGCCAGATTTCCAGGCCGTGAATCGCGTTACGGATGTCGTTGGTGAGCTGCACCGACGCGACCGGCCTGGGGTTGCCGAATTCGTAGACGGATATGGTTGAAGGCGACGACCCGGCGATGATGCGCTGGTCATCGGTGAGGCACAGACCGCGTCCGAATGCCTGGCGGGCCCGATCGGCCGTCAGGTGCGTCCAGGTCAGCGACTCCTGCGGGTACTGCACCAGCAGGAACGCCTCGATCACGGCACCGCGCCGATCCAGATAAGCGACCCGATCGTTGCCCGAATCCTGGCACAGCACGCCTTGGCGATACGGGCGAGCGTTGTGCGTGGTGAAAGGAATCGCCGCGTAGGCCTCGAGCTGGGAGTCCGTTATCGCCCACAGCGTGTCCATCTTGGTGCCGGAGACATAGAGTGTCCCATCACGACTGACGTTGTTGATGTGACACTCCATCGAGGGGGGAGGGCCGTCCGCCCCAGCCGGATCAAAGACGCGGAGCTGCGGCTGGGGCGTGGTTCTTCGGTCCAGGAAGTATCCTTTCACAAACCGTTCAACGCGCAGATCGAACTCCAAAACCGAATCGAAGCCGGTGGAAGTCAGATACAGCCGGTCCTCGTGGACGCAGATTTCGTGACAGTGCTTGAGGTACGGGTTGCGGTAGGACTTCACCATGCGGAAGTCCGGCGCATAGACGAATACCTCGTCGCTCGCCGCAAGATACACATGCCCGGCGTGGAAGGCGATTCCTCGGAGCCCGCGATCCCAGCCGCGCCCTTCCCAGCTGATTGCAGGATCGTTCCAATCGATCACCTGCCGCCACGACCGGTGTTCAAGATCGACGAGATACACGCCGCCATGGCTTTCGCCTTGCTGCGACGAGCGGATCACGGAGCTGGCGACGACAGTGGGCAGGCTAGCCATGCCGAATCATCAGAGGACGGATGCAGGATCGGCGATGGACGCGCCGCAGCTTAGGCCGCGCGATCACTGGGAGGTCATCGTGGTGCCGGCTGGTCCGCCATGATCGCGGCTAGACGCCTTGCTTGAGGCTCGCGCTGATGAAGTCGTCGAGGTCGCCGTCGAGCACTCTCTGCGTATTGCCGATCTCCACGCCGGTGCGCAGGTCCTTGATGCGCGACTGGTCTAGGACGTAGCTGCGGATCTGGTGTCCCCACTCGATGTCGGTCTTGGCGGAAGCGAGCTTGTCGCGCTCGGCCTGGAGCTTGCGCAGCTCCAGCTCGTACAGCCGCGATTTCAGCATCGCCATGGCCTCCGCACGGTTGCGGTGCTGCGAGCGGTCATTCTGGCACTGTACCACGATGCCGGTCGGCAAATGAGTGATGCGCACGGCCGAATCGGTCTTGTTGACGTGCTGCCCGCCCGCGCCGGAAGCGCGGTAGGTGTCGATGCGCAGCTCCGCGGGATTCACGGCGACCTCGATGTTCTCGTCCACCTCGGGATAGACGAACACGCTCGCGAACGAGGTGTGGCGCCGGGCGTTCGAGTCGAACGGCGACTTGCGCACCAGGCGGTGCACGCCGCTTTCGGTGCGCAGGTGCCCGTAGGCGTAGCTCCCCGTGATCTTGAGCGAAGCGCTCTTGATGCCGGCGACTTCGCCCGGCGACTCCTCGAGCACCTCCATGCGATAGCCCTTGCGGTCGCAGTACCTGGCGTACATGCGCTCGAGCATCTGCGCCCAGTCTTGGGCTTCGGTGCCCCCCGATCCCGACTGGATATCCATGAAGCAGTTGTTGGGGTCGAGCGGATTGGAGAACATGCGCCGGAATTCGAGGTCCGCGATGGTCTTCCCGGCCTGCGCGACGTCGGTCTCGATCGCCGCGAGCGTCGCATCGTCGTTCTCGGAGCGCGCGAGCTGGAACAGCTCCCGGGCGTCGCGCAGCTGGCCATCGAGGCCGGCGAAGACGCGGACGGTGTTCTCGAGCTGTTTCTTTTCGCGCCCCAGCTCCTGGGCGCGCTTGGGATCGGACCAGACGTCCGGCTTTTCGAGCTCCCTCGCTACTTCGGCGAGGCGCGCCTGCTTGCCCTCGAAGTCAAAGATACCTCCGCAGCTCTTCCGACCGCGTGTTCAGGCCGGAGAGCGTCGAGGCGATCTGATTGATGCGTTCGGCTTCCATGATGGCTTCTCTGGGAAACGCGCATTATAGGGGAGGTATCGAACAAGGGGGCTATGCCCTCTTGTAGATCCCCCACACATCCTGCGTGCGCGCTACTTCAGGCGCGTTGAGGCGCGTAGCGTTGCCGGATGAAATGCAATTACATGTAGGAGTTGTTTGCCGATGCTAGGCCGTCTGCAGCAGACTCAAAATGTTCACTGATTCGGTCCACACTTTCTGTAATAAGCCTCAGAAGGCGGAGATAGTCAGTACGGTGCCAGTTTTCCCTGGGAAGGCCGAGTTTTGTCGCTGCAGCGGCAGCCTCCTCTTTGTTCGGGGGGTGAGCTAAGCCACCGTGGGTGCGCAGATCGTACAGAAAGGCCAATGGAGCAAACTCATCTCGGACTCGCTTGTGCAATTGTTCCAGTTCTTTCTGAAGGTCAGACTCTGCAGCGCTCTTGGCTTTTGCTTCTGCCTGTTTCACTAACATTGGGAGTCTGGCCTTCTTGGGCTGAATGCCCTCGACCATTAGGGCAATGAGAGTTGCTCGTTGTAGCAGGTTGCGTGACCCAAGAGGCTTGGGTGACTTTTCGAGGGTCTCGTGGAGTTTCTTACCGACCGCATTGAGCAGCTTGCGCAACGATGCGGGCTGCAGACCATCCAAGAAAAGAGTTGAAGCGAGCGTGGCTCTCTTGATGAACTCATCGTCATCGGCGGTAGCAGGATAGACCCATTTCAGCTGACGCCCCGCCAGACTGTCGAGGGAACCACGCCAGAGCGGTTCCGTAATCGTCACACCGAGCGAAGCGGCCATCTCCGCAAACGCGGCGTTAAGTCTATTCAGTGCATTCACCAAGGAATTCACGGTCTCTGGGATAGTCGTTTCTTGGGCAAGCGATTTTGCGGTCTCCGGGCTCGGTGGTTCAACGGCATATTGTTTCCAGTGTGGCCACTCCTCGAAGGGGGCACCTTCGGCGAAATCACCGATGGCGGTAGAAAGCAGCTCGTTGCCAAGGCGGCTCGTGCTACGGACAAGCCCCCAATAATGGCAGCAGGACACGGAACCGTCATCCTTTACGTCGAAACCAGCAGTTCCCTCGTATTTCGTTAACACTTCCTGGCGGAAGAAGACGCGATCCATGAAATCGCAAGTGGTGCCTTCAAATTTTTTTTCGTCGCTGCGTCGGAGATGCTTCCAACGCGCGGGGGCAACAAGACCCGCGCGCGTCGGCAGAGTGAATGCGTATGGATCAAAAGACGGCGCGTCGGCCCAGGGGTCGTCAACGTCGATTGCAGGCGGTTTGATTTCAAACCACAAATGTAACCGGCGTTGCAGAAATTCCGCCCCGCCTGTAAGGCCCTGTCGTAGCCCACAGTTCTGTAAGATCGCCTTGGCACCCTGGTCCGGGGAGCCCAGTGTCAGGTCTCCCGCCACAAATGCTCCAATCGCGCTCTGCGAAGGATTAAAGAGGTGGAGATGGCGATAATGACCGACAAGCAATGGCATCTGGCGGGCTTGGAGGTATTTGAGTAGGTAGTCCGTTCGGATTTCAACAGTCTCTAGGTGACCTTCGTCCATCACACGCCGGAGTAGAACGTCGGCTCCCCGCCGTGGGTCCCACCAGATGCCACTTCCAGGGGTTTTCTCCTCCAGGTCAAAGAACATCCATAGATCGGGATTGATAAAGAGTCGGACGCCAGATGTGTCAGACCAGACGAACACCAGCGGCTCGCAGACGTCCGAAGTGAACGGAAATTCAAACTGATGGAATGGAAAATAAATGTACTCTTTCTCGCCATTCCTATTGTGGACTGAACCGCCTGGCTTCCCAAGGTTATGAAGGGCGTTGCCGACAGACTCCAGCTTGTCGAAGAACGATGCAAAGCCCTCGGGAGCGAGTAGGAGGCTTTGTCGCATGACTTCATCCTCAACGCCTCGCTCATCGCGGGTCGATGTGATCGTCCACGCTCCGAGCCGAAACCGAGGACCAGCCAGGCGCTCAGCGAAGAGATCAGCGGAGAAATCCAACTCGGAAATGCTAGACAAATGGCTGGGCGCATCATCGCGGTTCAGGATTGCAGTCACACACGCGCCTCACGGTTCAATTGAGGGCTTTATATCGTTTATCATCTCTGCGAAGGCGTTTATCCGCATCATAGAAAGAGCGCGGAATTTCATCTCTGAGCATCCGGATCATCTGCCCAATCACGAGGTCATCAAACTTACCCGGTAAGCGCACAAGAGCTGCAATTTGCGTCAGAGTATGTGCGGCATTTTGCCCCGGTTCCATCAGGCCAGCGTTGCTACGTCCGGCAAGCAGTCCACTATAATCGTCGAGTAGCCCCAATCTTACGAACATGCTTTTTACCCCAGCATGTACGTTATCGTTGCCCATTTGATAGTACGAGCGCATTTCTGCACGTCCGGCTTCCGCTTCAAGATCAGAAAAAGTCACCCTTTTCTTTTTCAGATGCAACGTGGCCCATCCATAGTCTGCATCAAAGTCTTTACCGTACTTCGCAATAGCTGCGTCGTATGCCTTGATAATTTTCTTTACTTCCCGAGCTGATAACGGCTTATACTCAAGTGGCGCACAGCAACTCAAATACTTATTCATTGCACGCTTCGATTCAACGGCTTGGTGTGCAACATAACGTTCAGCAATACTCTCGCCGTGATGCGAGATGACAGTGGCCACGACCCCGATCTCGTGAAGCGTTATCCAGCGAGCCATCGCGCCATCAGCAAACCCATTTTCCAGGAGACAGATGATTTCATCTGTCACCTGACAAGCCCGGACGAGCAATCGAATCAAAATCTCTCGAACCTGTTTCTTCTTGCTTGTTTTCAAAGAATTCACGTGGTTATGGGCCTCCTGACACCATTCGCGGGTCATTGTTATGAGCATTCGCAGCTGACCAAGCGGTTTGCCCCATCTATCCTCCAGCCGCTTGCGAAACTCTGACAATTCTGTCTCCTGCAGAGCCTGTTCATGGACCCAACGAGACTTCAGGTCTTTGAGTACCGTTTTGGAGATTCGTCCAGCAACGTCAGGAAGTAATTTGGGCAGTTGCGTCTTGCAGAAGCGATCAAGCGCATGCGTCATTTCATCTAGATCAGTTTCTTTTAGGTCGAGGGTTACATCCCTTGCATATGTGCCTCGCTTGTATACAAACGGCTCGCTGTTGCCGCTCAAAATGTGCTTTGCAATCTTGCCCGAAAGCGTTTTCGGTGCCGTAATTCCCTGATCTCGCAGTTTCTTTGAAATCAGGTTTTCGAGAAAAAGCTCTGGCAATGATGCCATTACTTGGTTCAACGATTGTTGGAGAGTATCCATGCTTGGCCCGTCTATGCGAACAGTTTTTCCTGCCGCTCGATGCGCACGTGTCCGTCAATGCTCTCTAGCACGGCGCGGGTTGGAATCTGCGCCAGCTCTTTCGGCTCCACCTTGTGCAGGCCTCCGCCGTAATCCCGGCCCTCGGAGATGAACTGGCCAAGCGTGACACGCTGGAGCGCCTCAAATACTTTCGCGGCAAGTTCCGGGTGGCTGTTGAGTGCTTCCTGCAAGCGGCTCTTTGGGTAGAGCATGAGGTAAACGCGTGTTCAGGTCGGAGAGCGTCGAGGCGATTTGATTGATGCGTTCGGCTTCCATGATGGCTTTCGCTCGAAAAACGCGCATTATAGGGGAGGTATCGAACAAGGGGGCAATGCCCCTTGTATATCCCCCACATCGGTGGCTTTCCTGTATACGCGCTACCTTATGCGGCTCGACGGAAAACTCTCATCGATCTTGTCCTCGAAGAAACTCGTCGGCGAGGGCGCGGCCATGAACTGGCGGTACACTTCGGGCGAGACCCCGTGGTACTGATTGACCCTGCCGTCGCTGAACTCGATCTCCAGGATCTGCGACTTGGGGTCGTAGCCGACCGCGCGGATCTTGCTCGAATTGACGCGTTTTCTCTCCACGGCTACTCCAGGGTGATCGTCATGGTGTCGCCGCTGCGCACCGAAGCGAGCTCCTTCGCGTCGCCGTCGATCTTGCCCAAGACGTTGCAGCGGGTCACCAGGCGCGATTCGCTTCCTTCGGATATCGGCGTGCGTCCCCAGGGCAGTGCGAGCGAGCGGCCCTCGACCCAGAAGCAGACGGTGCCGGGCGCGACGACCTGCCTCGCGTCGCCTTCGAGTTTTGCCGTGACCGGAATCTCGAAATAGACTTCCTGGCCCCAGGTCTGAGCTCTCGCCTTGATCGGCAATGCGGTGACGAGCGCTCGCGCAGTCGGCGTGCCTTCCAGCACAGCGACCGCCGCGCCCTTCGGCCAGGAGATTTTGATGCGCGAGAAGCTCATCGCGTGGGCTCCCAGTGCTCGATCACCAATTGCAGATTCTGCATCCCGTTGAACTCGTTGACCGAGAGCCGGTACGCCGCGCGCACGGTCGAGGGCAGGGGATCGAGCGCGTTGAAGCGCATGGCTTCGACGGTGCGCCCGGCGCGCGCGAGCTTGAGCTTCAGGTGTTTCTCGCCGACCACGCGCTGGCCGAGCACTTCGAACTCGTCGCAGAACATCGGCTGCGGAAAACCCTGTCCCCAGACCTGATGATCGAATAGTTGCGCGAGGCCGAGATCGAGGTACGCGGGCTCCAGCGAACCGTCGGTCTCGACCGCCCGCGCAAGCTGCGCGGGCGAGAGCAGCTCGCGCGCCACGGCTTCGAAGCCCTCGGCGAAGCGGGCGAAATCTTGAGCGCGCAGCGTGAGGCCCGCTGCGGCGGCGTGCCCGCCGAAGCGCAGCAGCAGGTCCGGTTCGCGCTTCGCGACGAGATCCAGCGCGTCGCGCAGATGCAGGCCCGCGATGGAGCGGCCCGAGCCGCGGATCTCGCGGGCACCGGCCGGGGCGAAGGCGAAGGTCGGGCGGTGGTAGCGATCCTTGACGCGCCCGGCGAGGATGCCCACTACGCCCTGGTGCCAGCTCGGATCATACAGGCTGATGCTGGAGGTCTCGCCCACCGAGAGCTTCGCCATCAGCTCATCGGCCTGCGCCTGCATGTCGGCTTCGATGGTGCGTCGCGCGCGGTTGAGATCGTCCAACTGCCGGGCGATTTCGAGGGCGCGCCCGCGATCATCGGTCGTCAGGCACTCGATCCCCACGCTCATGTCGGACAAACGTCCGGCCGCGTTCAACCGCGGCCCGAGAAGAAACCCGAGATCGAATCCGCTCGAGCGCGAAGGATCGCGGCCGGCGACGGCGAGGAGCGCGCGCACGCCTTCCTGCATGCGGCCCGCGCGGATGCGCCTCAAGCCCTGCGCAACCAGCACGCGGTTGTTGAAATCGAGCGGCACGACGTCGGCGACCGTGCCGAGCGCCACTAGATCGAGCACATCGCCGAGATTCGGCTCCTCCTTGCCGGAGAACGCTCCACGCTTGCGAAGCTCGGCCCGCAGGGCCAGCATCACGTAGAACATCACGCCGACCCCCGCGAGGCTCTTGCTCGGAAACGCGCAGCCGGGCTGGTTGGGATTGACGATGGCCGCGGCGCGCGGAAGCTCCGGACCGGGCAGATGATGGTCGGTGACGATCACCCCGATGCCGAGCCGGCTCGCCGCTTCGACGCCCTCGACGCTGGCGATTCCGTTGTCCACCGTGATGATGAGCTCGGGTTTCGATTGCGCCGCGAGCGCGACGATCTCCGGGGTCAGCCCGTAGCCGAACTCGAAGCGGTTGGGGACGAGATAGCCGACGTTCGCGCCCAAGGCGGTGAGCGCGCGCATGCCAACGGCGCAGGCAGTCGCCCCGTCGCAGTCGTAGTCGGCGACGATCAGCATGCGCCTGCCAGACGCGATCGCATCGGCGAGCAGCGCCGCCGCGCGGTCCGCGTTCAGCAGCTCGGAAGGCGGAATGAGGCCGGAGAGCGCGTCCTCGAGCTCGCCGCGCCGGCTGATTCCCCGCGCCGCGCAGACGCGAGCAAGTACCGGATGCAGGCCTTCGCGCACGAGCTGGTCGTGCACGCGCAACGGAACCCGGCGGGTGATGATCTGGGACATCAGCTATGCATAGGCCGAAAGCGGCTTGCGCAGCCGCCAGAAATAGCGGAGGTCGGAACGCACCGTCTCGACCTGAAGGAGCCGATTCTCTCCGGCAAGGTGCAGCGTGAGCATGCCGATCCGGCTGGACTTCAGGGCGGCGAGCAGCGGGAGAAACCAGTCGCGCTCGAGCGCCGTGCGGCGCTCGCGAAGCTGCGCCTCCCGCAGGGCGTCCAGGACGACCAGCGCCACTCCCTCATCCGCGAGGCTGGCGAGCATGGATCCGGCATCTCTCGGCAACGCCCGGGCCGGGATTCCTGCCGCGAGCGCGAGGCCGCGGGCAAGCGGATCGTCGCCGACCACCGCCGAGAAGGGCCGGGCTTTCGCGGTCTCGATGACGCCCCCGCCCCAGAACCATATGCTGTTCAGCGACAGATCCCCGCGCGCCTCGCGCACGGCGTTGACGGGGTGCTCGTGCAGCAGCATCTGCGCTTCGTTCATGAGCGCGTGAAAACGCATTGCGTCGGGTCCGGATGGAAGCTTTTCATCGATCGCGAGCCCGCGCGCCGCGGCAGCGGGCGTAGTCTGCATATCCGGTGCCTTCTCCAGGCGCACGTACCAGCGCGCCGGCCGCACGAGGTAGAAGAGCATCGTCTGGCCGAAATGGCGGTTGAGCGTCTCGACGAGCGCTTCGGACTCGGCGCGCGAAACGTCGAAAGCGGCGCTGTCGGCCAGGCCCAGGCTGTCGCGGCCCACCTGCAGGTGCACGGGATCGGCGCGCATCCAGTAGCGCCGTTCGGGCGCTCCGCCGTCCGCGAGCAGCGTGTAGGGGGCGACCGGCCAGTCGCGCTGCTTCGGTACGCCGAAGCGCTCGAACAGCCAGGCTTCGCGCGAAACGGGCGCCATCCGCTTGCGGCGTCCTCTCGCGATCAGCGTCTCCGCGGCCGCGAGGCTGTCAGCGGGTGGGAGTCCCTGGGCAGAGAAGAAATCGGGAATGTACAGGTTGCAGTGCATTCGATTTCGAGTTTATCACCGCTTATGGCACACTTCGCGCGTGCAATACGAACTCCTCGTCGGGCTGCGCTACACGCGCGCCAAGCGCCGCAATCACTTCATCTCGTTCATCTCGCTCACTTCGGGTTTCGGCGTCGCGCTCGGCGTGTGGGCGCTGATTGTGGTGATGTCGGTGATGAACGGCTTCCAGAAGGAGCTGCGCGAGCGCATCCTCGGCGTGGCTTCGCACGTGCAGATCACCGGGTTCGGCAACCAGCTCAGCGCTTGGCAGACGGTGGCGAAAGAGGTGTCGGAGCATCCACAGGTCATCGCCGCCGCGCCGTTCGTCAACGCGCAGGCGATGCTCTCTTTCGACAGCAGCGTGCGCGGCTCCGTAGTGAGGGGGATCGACCCCAGGCTCGAAGACAAGGTTGCCGACATCGGTTCGCACATGGCGTCGGGGAAACTCGAGTCGCTCGCGCCGGGAGAATTCGGCATCGTGCTCGGTTCGGAGCTCGCGCGCGCTCTCGGCGCGAGAACCGGCGACAAGGTGACGCTAATCGCTCCGCAGGGGCTCGTCACTCCCGCGGGCATTCTTCCGCGGCTCAAGCAGTTCACCGTGGTGGGAATTTTCGACGTGGGCATGTTCGAATACGATTCGGGTCTTGCGCTCATCCATCTCGAGGACGCGCAGAAGCTCTACCAGATGGGCGAGCGCGTGTCCGGCGTGCGGATCAAGCTCGCGGATCTCATGCAGTCGCGCGAGGTGACCCGCGACCTGATCACGCGGCTGCGCGGCGACCTGTTCATTTCCGATTGGACCCGTAGTCACGCCAATTACTTCCGCGCGGTGCAGATCGAGAAGACCATGATGTTCATCATCCTGTTCCTGATCGTGCTGGTGGCTGCTTTCAACATCGTGTCTACGCTGGTGATGGCGGTCACCGACAAGCAGCCGGACATCGCCATCCTGCGCACGCTCGGCGCGAGCCCCGGCAGCATCATGAAGATTTTCATCGTTCAGGGTGCGTTGATCGGCGCGATCGGCACGCTGCTCGGAGTGCTGAGTGGGATACCGACAGCGCTCAACATCGACGTGATCGTCCCGTTCCTCGAGCGACTGCTGAACGTCCAGTTCCTGTCGCGCGAGGTGTACTACATCAGCGAGCTGCCTTCGGATCTGCAGAAAGCCGACGTGATCGCGATTACCCTCGTCTCGCTCGTGCTCTCGCTCCTTGCCACGATCTATCCGAGCTGGCGCGCCGCGCGCCTGAATCCGGCAGAAGCCCTGCGCTATGAGTGAAGTGCTGGCGTGCCGCGATCTGCGCAAGACCTTCCGCGAGGGAAGGGAAGCCGTGTATGTTCTTCAAGGGGTATCGCTGAAAGTCGAGGAGGGCGAAATAGTCGCCATCGTCGGCGCCTCCGGCTCGGGCAAGAGCACGCTGCTGCACCTGCTCGGGGGCCTCGACGACCCGACTTCGGGAGAGGTCGACGTGCTCGGCCGCCCCACGCACAGTCTTTCGGACGCGGAACGAG
>Ga0137374_10008302_pt1 | contig 12285 bp, 10 predicted proteins | sample SagtaG_20_FD_104811 | JGI IMG/M metagenome (GOLD analysis project Ga0137374, IMG submission 104811) | Vadose zone soil microbial communities from Sagehorn Ranch, Mendocino, California, USA - Sage1_R_100_16 metaG | ecosystem: Environmental > Terrestrial > Soil > Vadose zone | place: USA...
CACGAGCGGAGCCACCCCCGCTTCCGGCGGATCTGCCGCTTCGTCGACGACCTCGCCGCACGCGGCTCCGCCGACCCGGTGCCGGTCGCCATGACCTGCGGGACGGTCGAGGAGAACCTGCCGGGCAACCGGGTCGTGCGCGACGCGCTCGCCGCCCAGGGCTACCGGGTGGGTTTGGCGGAGCACCGCGACGCGCACAACTGGATCGCCTGGCGCGATACCTTGGATCCCTGGTTGGTCGGGTTGCTGGAGGAGCTCTGGCGGTGAGCTGGTGAGACGCGACTACGTCGGCCTGTGGTCGCCGGCGATCGGCGCCGAGGGCGGCCTGCTCGCCTACGGCCACCACGGCAAGCCGCTGCTGGTGTTCCAGTCCGAGCAGGGCCGCTGCTCCGACTACGAGGACCGCGGGATGATCCAGGCCATCGCCGGGCTGATCGAGGCCGGCCGCGTCAAGGTCTACTCCGTCGACAGCTACGACGCGGCGAGCTGGTGCGATCCGACGCTGCCGCTGGAGGCCCGCGCCCAGCGCCACGGCCTCTTCGAGGACTGGATCCTCAACCAGGTCGTCCCCTTCATCCACCACGACTGCGGCGGCCCGCTGGACATCATGGTCACCGGCTCCAGCTTCGGCGCCTACCACGCCGCCAACTTCGCCTTCCGGCGCGCCGACCTGTTCCCGTTCGCGCTCTGCCAGAGCGGCGTCTACGACGCCGGCCGGCTCGGCTGGGGCGAACGCGGCGACGCCCTCTACTTCAACAACCCCACCGACTACGTCGCCAACCTCCACGGCGACCACCTCGAGTGGCTGCGTGGCCGGCTGTCGCTGCTGCTGGTCTGCGGCCAGGGCCAGTGGGAGGACACCACCGGGGCGCTCGAGTCGACGATCGCCTTCGACCGGCTGCTGACCGGCAAGGGCATCAGGCACCAGACCGACCTGTGGGGTCACGACGTGCCCCACGACTGGCCGTCCTGGCGGGCCCAGTTCGCCCACCACCTGCCGATGCTCGTCTGATGCTCCAGGGAGGGCGCCCGTGACCAGGACCCACCTCATCGGACTCCTGCTCGGCACCGAGGACGACTGGCCGACCGCCTTCGAGCAGTACCTGGCCCGGCTGGCTCCTCGCATCGAGCACGGCGGCGACACCCATGAGGTGACCACCGAACGGGTGACGATCGAGCCGTTCGACCTGCGCCAGCCGGTCCGGCATTCGCTGGTGATCGACCGCCTGGCCTACTGGTACGACCATCCCCGCGAGTGGCTCAAGAAGATCGCGCTGATGGACCGGGCGTACCTGCTCAACAACCCGTTCACCTTCCAGTCGATGGAAAAGCACGCAGGGTATTGCGCGGCGATCCGGCTGGGGTTCGAGGTGCCCGCGACCTGGCTGCTGCCCCACAAGGTCCCACCCGAGAACGAGCGCTTCGCCCCCACCGCCGCGCGCTACAACCGCGCCTTCGACCTGGAGGCGGTGGGGGAGCGGGTCGGCTACCCGATGTACATGAAGCCGTTCCACGGCGGCGGCTGGGTCAACGTCTACCGCATCGGCGACCCCGGCGAGCTGCGGGCCGCCTACGACACCTCGGGCCGGGAGCTGATGCACCTCCAGGCCGGGGTCGAGGGCTACGACATCTTCACCCGCGGGCTGGCCATCGGCCCCCAGACGATGGTCACCCACTACGACCCGACCAAGCCGCTGCACCTGCGCTACCAGGTCGACCACGGGTTCCTCACCCCCGAGCTGGGCAACGAGATCGTCACCTTCGGCACGAGCATCGGCGCGTTCTTCCGCTGGGAGTTCAACTCCTTCGAGGTGATCGTCCGCGACGGCCGCTGCTACCCGATCGACTTCGCCAACGCCACCCCGGACATGGCGATCATCTCGCTGCACTACTACTTCCCGTGGGCGATCACGGCGCTGGCCAAGTGGTCGCTGTACTGCGCGGTGTCGGGCCGGCCGATGCGGCTGGACCAGGAGATCGCCCGCTGGTACGCCGTAGCCGACGACCCGTCGAGGTCGTGGGAGGAGAAGCTGGCCGCCTACCGGGGGCTGGTCGACGACTACTACGAGGCCGACCGCTTCCACGAATTCTGCGACACCCACCTGGCCCACGCCGAGGACTGCATGCGCGAGTACATCGGCAGCGCCGAGTTCGACGCCCACCTGGTCGCCACCATCCGGCGGGCGTTCCCACCCCACGAGCACGAGCAGTTCGTCGCCCACTACCGCGGCCTGCTCGCCGCCTGGGTCGCCGACCAGCGCTAGGGCGGAGGCGGCGGGCCCACGATCTCCAGGCCGTACCTGGCGTAGATGGCCGCCCGGTTGTCGGGGTCGGCGCTCTCCTCCTGGATCCAGCCGGCTACCCACGCCGGTGAGATCAGCGTGAGCCAGCGGACCGGCACCGCGCCCCGGTTGGCGATGGCGTGCACGGTGCCGCGCGGGATGAGCACGAACGAGCCGGTGGGTGCCGCCAGCGTCCGGCCCCCGGTGAACACGGTCAGCTCGCCCTCGAGGACGTAGAACGCTTCCTCCGCCTCCCGGTGGAGGTGGAGAGGGACGCCGCCGAACCCCGCGGGGACCGAGTTCTCCCGGACGGCGTAGGCGCCGAGGGTCTCGGCCTCGGCGGCCTTGACGACCGTGCGTTCCCCGAACCGTCGCGGCACCACCTCGCCCTCCCCGGGTGGCACCACGACGACCGCGTCGTCCCTCATGGAGGTTGGATCACCTCGATGTCGAACCTGTCGGCCTCCGCTTCCGCGAAGCGGAGGAGCGCCTCGCCCTCCTCGGCGAGCTCGCCCACGGCGTGGCGGGGTAAGGCCTGGAACGGTGCGAGCCGCGGCGCGCTCAACTCGCGACGTCGATCGCCAGGCGGGCTGGCCCGCGCAGCTCCAGCACCCGGAAGCCGGCCCGGCGTTGCAGGCCGACGCCGAAGGTGAGATGGCCCTCGAACTCGTCGACCCACCGCACCTGCCGCAGCGTCGGGTAGCGGGGGGTGAGGGAGCGCGGACCGGTGTAGGTCGCCGCGTACGGCGGGGTGTTCTGGTCGTGTCCCCAGGCGGGGTCGACCTGCACGAACAGCGACGCTCCGCCCTCCAGCGGCACCGTCGCCCCCGACTCGCTGGTCACCTGGTTCACGTAGCCGACCCGCCAGCTCGGCAGGGCGTTCCTGAACTGGAGCACGACCCGGTCGTAGCCGTCGTGGCTGCCGGTGCGGATGGCGACCAGCATCGGCATGTCCTCCGGGACCTTGAGGTTGTTGGTCCCCGCCTTGGTCGCCGTGGTCCATCGCGGCGCCGCGGTGGTGGCGGTCCCCGGGCCGGTGGTCGCCGCGGAGCCGGAAGGGGCGGTGGGCGTCGCGGAGGGGCCGCCGGAGCTGTCGGTGCAGCCGGTGGCGGCCACGGCGGCGAGCAGGCAGGCGGCCGCGACGAGGCGGACCGGCCGCATGGCACCTCCCTCGCGCGGGTCAGCCGGCCGGATCAGGATAACCGGTCGGGTCGCGGAGGAAGGCGGCCCGGCAGTGCTCGCTGCAGAACCAGAAGGTCCGGCCGGCGTGCTCGGCGGTGAGGCTCGCCTCGGCGACCGCCACCGCCATCCCGCACACCGGGTCGGTGGCCGTCTGGGTGGCCGCCGGCGGGGCGGCGCGGCGGTGCCGTTCGCGGATCAGCTCGGCGAGGATGGCGACCGCGATCTCCTCCTGGGTAGAGGGGCCGAGGTCCAGGCCGGCGGGGCTCGCGACCCTCGCCAGCTCGGCGTCGGCCACGCCGCGCCGCCGCAGCTCGTCGAACACGGTCGCGGCGCGGCGGCGGCTGCCGACCAGGCCGACGTAGCCGGCCCGGGTGCGCAGCGCCGCGACCAGCGCCTCCTCGTCGTAGTGGCCCATGGAAGCGACCACCACCGCGTCGCCGGGACCGGCGGCGTCGGCCCGGACCCCGTCCAGGTCGGCGTCGCCGAGCCCGGTCACCTCGTAGCCGACCAGCTCCGCCAGCCTCGCCAGGGTCGCGGCCACCGGGGTGCGGCCGCAGACGAGCATGCGGGGCGCGACGCCCACCGGCTCCACGAACACCTCCAGACCCCCGCCCGACGGGCAGGTGCTGACGGCGGCGACCACCCCCGGCTCCGGTTCCGGTACCGGTATCGCGGTGGCCGCCAGCTCCGCCGGGGTGATGCGGACCAGCCGCGGGCGGCCCTCGGCGAGCGCGGCCAGGGCCTCCCTGACCACGATCGGCTCGGCGCAGGCGCCGCCGACCCAGCCCTCCAGCCGCCCGTCGCCGGTCACCACCGCCTTGTCGCCGACCCGCGTCGACACCGGCGGGTCGACCCGGACCACCGTGGCCATGGCGTACGGCGGCTCCGGCGTCACACGAACCCCTTCTCGTGCATCGCCGCCCACACCTTGTCGCTGGTCACCGGCATGTCGATGTTGGTGATCCCAAGCGGCGCCAGGGCGTCCAGCACCGCGTTGACGTAGGCGGCGGGGGAGCCGACCGTCGCCGACTCGCCGACGCCCTTGGCCCCGATGGGGTGATGCGGCGACGGGGTGACGGTCGCGTGGGTCTCGAACTTGGGCGTCTCCCAGGAGGTGGGCAGCAGGTACTCGGTGAAGTTCTGGCCGATGCAGTTGCCGTCCTCGTCGAAGGTGATCTGCTGCATGGCGGCGATCGCGAAGCCCTCGGCGAGGCCGCCGTGGATCTGGCCCTCGACGATCATCGGGTTGATGCGGACCCCGCAGTCGTCGACCGCGACCATCTTGCGGACCTTCCACACGCCGGTGCCCTTGTCGATGTCGACGACCACGCAGTAGGTCCCGAACGGGAAGGTCATGTTCGGCGGGTCGTAGTAGGTGACGCCCTCCAGCCCGGCCTCCATGCCATCCGGCAGGTTGGTGTAGGCGGCGAAGGCGACGTCCTGGATGGTCTTGGCCCGGTCGGGGGCGCCGCGGACGGCGAACCTCCCGTCGGCGTACTCGACGTCCTCCTCGGCGACCTCCAGCAGGTGGGCGGCGATGCGGGTGGCCTTCTCGCGCAGCTTGCGGGCGACCATCGCGGTGGCCGCGCCGCCGACCGGGGTCGAGCGGGAGGCGTAGGTGCCCAGCCCGTAGGGGGTGTTGTCGGTGTCGCCTTCCATGACGGCGACGTCCTCTGGCTGGATGCCGAGCTCGGCGGCGACGATCTGGGCGAAGGTCGTCTCGTGGCCCTGGCCCTGGGCCTTCACGCCGAGCTTGAGGATCGCCTTGCCGGTGGGGTGCACCCGCAGCTCGGCCGAGTCGAACATGCGCAGCCCGGCGATGTCGTAGTCGGCGCCGTGCCCGGCGCCGACCACCTCGGTGAAGCTGGCGATGCCGATGCCCATCAGCTCCCCGCGTGCGAAGCGCTCCCGCTGCTCGCGGCGGAGCTCCTCGTAGCCGAGCTGCTCCAGCGCCAGGTCGAGGGCGCGCTGGTACTCGCCGGAGTCGTACACCCAGCCGACCACCGAGTGGTAGGGGAACTGCTCCGGACGGATGAAGTTGCGTCGGCGCAGCTCCGCAGGGTCCACGTCCAGCTCGGTGGCGGCCTTCTGCATCAGCCGCTCGATCAGGAACGACGCCTCGGTGACCCGGAACGAGCAGCGGTAGGCGATGCCGCCCGGCGCCTTGTTGGTGTAGACGGCGTCGACCTCGCAGAACGCGGCCGGGACGTCGTAGGAGCCGGTGAAGATGTGGAACAGGCCGGCGGGGGTCTTGGTCGGCTGCGCGGCGGCGTTGAACGCGCCGTGGTCGGCGATCACCTTGGAGCGCAGGCCCAGGATCTTGCCGTCGCCCGACAGCGCCACCTCGCCGGTCATGTGGTAGTCGCGGGCGAAGCCGGTGGAGATGAGGTTCTCGGTGCGGTCCTCGACCCACTTCACCGGCCGTCCCAGCAGCAGCGACGCGACCGTGGCGACGACGTAGCCGGGGTAGATCGGCACCTTGTTGCCGAAGCCGCCGCCGATGTCGGGGGAGACGATCCGGATGTTCTGCTCCGGCAGGCCGGCGACCAGCGCGAACAGGGTGCGGTGGGCGTGGGGCGCCTGCGAGGTCATGTAGATGGTGGCCTTGCCGGTCGCCGGGTCCACGTCCGCCACGCAGCCGCAGGTCTCCAGCGGCGCCGGGTGGGAGCGGGGGTAGAAGGTCTCCACCCGCACCACCTTGTCGGCGCTGGCGAAGGCGCGCTCGGTGGCCTCCCGGTCCCCCTTCTCCCAGTGGTTGATGTGGTTGGAGGTCTGGCCCTGCTTGTCCTCGCGGATCAGCGGCGCGTCGGGCTCCAGGGCCTTGTGCGGGTCGACCACCGGCGGGAGCGGGTCGTAGTCGACCTCGATCAGCTCAAGGGCGTCGCTGGCGACATAGGGGTCCTCGGCGACCACCGCCGCGACCTCCTGGCCCTGGAACACCACCTTGTCCAGGGCCAGGACGGCCTGGGTGTCGCCCGACAGGGTCGGCATCCACGCCAGGCCGTGGGCGTCGAGGTCGCGGCCGGTGACGACCGCGACCACGCCCGGGTGGGCCTTGGCCGCCTCCACGTCGATGGCGGTGATGCGGGCGTGGGCGAGCGGCGAGCGCAGCAGCGCCATGTGGAGCATGCCGGGGAGCTGCAGGTCGTCGACGTAGTTGCCGCGGCCGCGCAGGAAGCGGTCGTCCTCCTTGCGCCGCACCGAGTGGCCGAGCCCGCGGATGGGGGTTTCGGTGTCGCTCACGCCGACACCTCCTCACGCTCGGGCTCGGCTGTCTGCTCGGGGCCCCGCATGGTGGCCGCGGCGGCCCGCACCGCCCGGACGATGTTCACGTAGCCGGTGCAGCGGCAGAGGTTGCCGCTGAGCGCCCAGCGCACCTCGTCCTCGGTCGGGTCGGGGTTGTCGGCCAGCAGCGCCTTGGCGGCCAGCATCATCGCCGGGGTGCAGAAGCCGCACTGCAGGCCGTGCTCCTGCTTGAACGCGGCCTGGATGGGGGAGGGCTGGCCGCCCTCCAGCAACCCCTCGACGGTCAGCACGTCGCGCCCATCGGCCTGCACGGCCAGCAAGGTGCAGGACTTGATCGGCACGCCGTCAAGCAGCACCGTGCACACGCCGCAGGAGGTGGTGTCGCAGCCCTCGTGGGTGCCGGTGAGCCGCAGCCGCTCGCGCAGCAGGTGCACCAGGAGCAGCCGCGGCTCGACGTCGACCCGGTGGGCCGTGCCGTTGACCGTGACGGTGATCTCCATCAGACACCTCCTGCGGCCGTGGCCATGGCAACCGACTGGTGCAGGCCGCGCTCGGTGAACACGCGGATGACGTTGCGCTTGTACTCGGCCGACCCGCGGGTGTCGGCGCTCGGCGAGGCCGCCGCCGCGGCCAGCTCGGCGGCCTCCCGGAAGGCCTCGTCGGAGGGCTCGGCGCCCGACAGGACGGCTTGGGCCTCGGTGGCCTCCAGGTTGCTCGGGCCGACGGCGGTGAGGCCGATGCCGGCGTCGCCGATGCGCCCGTCGGTCATCGTGACCCGCACCGCGACCGCGGCGGTGGCGAAGTCGCCGACCTTGCGTTCGAGCTTGAGGTAGGCGCCGCCGGTCCGCGGCCGCGCCGGCACCCGCACCTCGACCAGCAGCTCGTCGGGCCGCAGGGCGGTGGTGAACGGCCCGTCGAAGAAGTCGCGGGCGGCGATCGCGCGCGATCCGCCACGCGACCTGGCGATCAGCTCGGCGCCCACGGCCAGCATCACGGCCCCCCAGTCGCCGGCCGGGTCGGCGTGCGCGAGCGAGCCGCACACGGTGCCGAGGTTGCGGACCAGCGGGTCCGACACCTGTGGGGCGGCCGCCGCCATGGTCGGGTAGCGCTCGCGCAGCAGCGCCGACCGCTCGGCGTCGCGGTGCCGGACCAGCGCGCCGACCCGGAGCTGGCCGCCGTCCTCGGCGAGGTCGCCGAGGCCGTCGAGCCGGTTGATGTCGACCAGCAGCGCCGGTTCGCCAAGCCGCAGCTTGAGGACCGGGATCAGGCTCTGGCCCCCGGCCAGGACCTTTGCCTCGTCGCCGTGCTCGGCGAGGAGGTCAAGCACCTCGTCGAGCGACCGGGGGGCGACGTAGTCGAAGGGTGGAGGGAGCATCTGCGACCTCCTCCTCCCACCGCCGGGTCGGCGGCGGGCGCGTGGGGGCGATGGTTGCTCTGGCAACCGCCAATCATGGGAGCATGCAAGATGAACTAGGTCAATGGGGTGATAGCGGATGCCACGTGATCGTGATCACGTCCGCTGAAGAAGCTTGCGCATTACCGCGACGTCCGACGTGATCGCCGTCGGGATCCCGTGATCTTGGTAATGCGCAAGCTTCTTTACACCGCCTACGCCGCGCCTCAGCGGTGGTGGTGCCAGCGCCGCCGGGAGGCGGCGAAGGCGGCCGTCCCGACCAGCACCAGCAGGCCGCTGGCGACCAGCAGGGGCAGCGCGGCCGAGCCGGTGAAGCCGAGCGGCCCACGCACGGTGGGGTCGGGTGCGGCGGCGGCCGTGGCCGGGCCGCGGGCCGCGTCCGGGGCGTCCCGGTCCCCGGCGGCCGCCGGCACCGGTGGTCCTGGCGCGCCGCCTCGCGCGGCGGTGGGCGCCGGCCTCATGGGTGCCGGCGTCGCCGGGGCGCCGGAGACGACCGCCGCCGGCGGCGTCCACGGCAGCAGCTCGACCAGCAGCGGCCGGTCGGGCACTTCCAGCTCGATCGTCCGGGTGGGGCCGGCGAAATGCCGCTCGGGCGCGGTGCCGAGGTCGGGAGCGAACGCGCGGGCGGCCGCCACCCGATGGGCAAGCCTGACGCCGACCGGCTGGGCCGCCACGGTGAGCTCCCGCCCACCGGCCGGGTCCCAGCTCGGCTTCTCCACCCAGAGGACCAGCCAGAAGCGCCCGTCGGCCTTCTGCAGCAGCAGGTGGCGCAGCCCGTCGGTGTCGCCGGTGAGCCGGTAGGCGAGGCGTCCCGGGGTGAACGCCGGCCCCGGGTCGGCGAGGACGGCGACCAGGTTGGCGAGGTCCCGGTGGGCGCGGGTCGGGGCGCCGTCGGGGCCGAGCAGGCCGGGGCCTGCCTGCTCGCCGGCGAGCGCGCCGAGGTAGGTGCGGGCGGCCGCGCCGGCGTGCCCGAGCAGCAGGCGCGGGAGGTACCTGGCCGCCACCGCCTCGGGGACGCCGTCGCCGAGGGTCGCCTCGGTCACCTGCAACCAGCCGCCGCCGGGGTTGGCGCCCGGCGGGCCACCCACGCCGGGGCCGGGGACGCAGCCGGGGCACCGCCCGCGCAGCTCGAGCCGGGCGGTGGGGTGGTCGGCCGCGCCGTCGGTGGCCGGCCCGAGCACCGGGACGCGATCCAGGGCGGGGTGGGCCCGGGCGGCGAGCCGCAGCGGGCCGGCGTCGCCCTCGGCCTCCAGCGCCTCCAGCCCCTTGCCGAGTGAGGAGGCGGCGCCGGCGAAGCTCGCCCAGTCGGTCCCGGGTGCGGCGACCAGGTCGACCCCCAGGCCCGCCGCGGTCAGGGCGCGCACGGCCGACCAGGACGGGTCGGCCGGGTCGGCGGCGGCGCGGACGCGGACGTGGCGGACGCCCGCCGCCGCTAGCTGCGCGACGGGCGCCTGGCCGCCGGGGTCGACGTTGACCCCGATCGTGTCCAGGAAGGCGGCGGCCGCCATCGCGGGCTCGCCGGGCGTAGCGGCTCGCGGCGCGGCCGCCGCCGGCGGGCCCGCCGGCCCGAGCAGCACGGCGGCGGCGAGCAGCAGGGGCCGCAACCAGGGCATGGGTCCTCCGGGCGCGCGTCGGGGGATGCGCCGGCGGTGGCGCCGCGAGTGGCCCTACTCTACGCACAGCACTCGCTTCAAACAAGACTGACGAACATGACGATCCGGCGCCAAGGTTGCCAACCGTCCAGGCGCCTCGCAGGATTGCTGCCCGAACCTGCCGTGCTCCCGTCTGGGAGGCTTCCGTGCCCGTTCCCGGCCCGTCGCGCTGGCGCTTCCCGGACCCGGCCACCGCCGGCGAGGACGGCCTGGTCGGGGTGGGGGCGGACCTGGAGCCGGCCACCCTGCTGGACGCCTACCGGCGGGGGATCTTCCCCTGGCCGCATCCGGGCGCGCCGCTGCCGTGGTTCTCGCCCGACCCGCGCGGGGTGATCCCGCCGGACGGCGTGGTGGTGGCCCGCTCGCTGCGGGCCCGGCTGCGCCGCAGCGGCTGGGAGACGACCGTCGACCGGGTGTTCGCGGCGGTGATCGACGCCTGCGCCGAGCGCCCGGGCGCCGGCGGCGCGCCCGGCGAGGGGACCTGGATCACGCCGCCGATGCGCACCGCCTACCGGCGCCTGCACGAGCTCGGGCACGCGCACAGCCTGGAGGTGTGGGACGGCGACGACCTGGTCGGCGGCCTGTACGGCATCGGGGTGGGCGGGGTGTTCACCGGCGAGTCCATGTTCCACCTCGCCACCGACGCCTCCAAGGTCGCCCTGGTCGACCTGGCGGCGCGGCTCGCCGAGGCCGGCGGGCGGCTGATCGACGTCCAGGTCGTCACCCCGCACCTGGCCACCCTCGGCGCGCGCGACCTGCCGCGGGCCGAGTTCCTCGCCCTGCTCGCCCGGGTCCGCGACGCCCCGGTCCGCCTCGCCGCCGAGCGCCGGCCGGTCGCCCGGCTCTGCGGGTAGCATCGGCCCGTACCGTCGCGACCGTGGAGGCCGGCATGCGGGGCACCATGACCGGGAAGATCCTCGAGCAGCACCTGGTCTCGGGACGGCTCGCCCCCGGCGAGGAGGTCGCCCTCCGGATCGACCAGACGCTGCTGCAGGACGCCACCGGGACGATGGCCTGCATGGAGTTCGAGGCGCTGGAGCTGACGCGCGTCCGGGTCGATCTCGCGGTCCAGTACGTCGACCACAACATGCTCCAGTTCGACCACCGCAACGCCGACGACCACCTGTTCCTCCAGGGCTGCGCCGCCCGCTACGGGCTGCGCTACTCGCGGGCCGGCAACGGCATCTGCCACCAGGTGCACACCGAGCGCTTCGCCCGGCCGGGCGCGACCCTGCTGGGCGCCGACTCCCACACCCCCACCTCGGGCGCGTGCGGCTCGATCGCCATCGGCGCCGGCGGGCTCGAGGTCGCCCTGGCCATGGCCGGCTACCCGTTCGAGACCCCGACCCCGACCGTGGTCGGGGTCCACCTCGAGAACCGGCTGCCGCCCTGGGTCGCCTCCAAGGACCTGATCCTCTGGCTCATCCGCGAGTACACGGTCAAGGGCGGCCTCGGCCGCATCTTCGAGTTCACCGGCCCGGGCGTGGCGAGCCTGCCGGTCACCCAGCGGGCCACCGTCTGCAACATGATCACCGAGCTGGGCGGGACCACCGCGATCTTCCCGTCCGACGAGCAGACCCGCCGGTTCCTGCGCCGCCAGCGGCGCGAGGACCAGTGGGTCGAGCTCGGCCCCGACCCGGACGCCTCCTACGACGAGGAGGTCCACGTCGACCTCGCCACCCTGGAGCCACTGATCGCCAGGCCGCACCAGCCCGACAACGTCGTGCCCGTGGAGGAGGTCGCCGGCACGCCGGTGTTCCAGGTCTGCTTCGGGTCCAGCGTCAACTCCTGGTACGAGGACCTGGCAATCCCGGCCGCGGTCATGCGTGGCCGCCACCTGCCGCCGGTCACGGTCGGCACGGTCTCGCCGGGCAGCCGCCAGATCCTCACCACCATCACCACCTCGGGGGTGCTCGAGGACCTGGAGCGGGCGGGCCTGCGCATCCTCGAGCCGGCCTGCGGGCCGTGCGTCGGCATCGGCCAGGCGCCGCCGACCGGCAAGGCGAGCGTCCGGACCTTCAACCGCAACTTCAAGGGCCGCTCCGGCACCGTCGACGACCAGGTGTACCTGGCCTCCCCGGCGACCACCGCGGCCACCGGGCTGGCCGGCGCGATCACCGACCCGCGCAGCCTCGGCGAGCCTCCCGAGATCGACGACCCCGACCCGGTGGTCGACGACTTCATGATCCTGTCCCCGCCACCCCCCGAGCAGGCCGAGCGGATCGAGATCGTCCGCGGCCCCAACATCAGGAAGCCGCCGATCCCGCCGCCGCTGCCCGACGGCTTCCAGGGGCGGGTGCTGATCGTGCTGCCCGACAACGTCTCGACCGGCTCGATGGCGCCAGACGGGGCGATCGTCATGGCCGACCGCTCCAACGTCGAGGCGATCGCCGAGTACACCTTCATGAAGGAGGACCGGGAGTTCGTGCAGCGGGCCAAGGACTGGGGCGGCGGCTTCGTGGTCGGCGGCGAGAACTATGGCCAGGGCTCCAGCCGCGAGCACGCCGCC
>Ga0137374_10008305_pt1 | contig 12280 bp, 11 predicted proteins | sample SagtaG_20_FD_104811 | JGI IMG/M metagenome (GOLD analysis project Ga0137374, IMG submission 104811) | Vadose zone soil microbial communities from Sagehorn Ranch, Mendocino, California, USA - Sage1_R_100_16 metaG | ecosystem: Environmental > Terrestrial > Soil > Vadose zone | place: USA...
AGCCGTTCGCACGAAAGCCCGATGGCTTCGAAAGCCGACACGAACGCGCCTCTGTCCCGGCGCTTGCTTACTGTCGCTTGCGCCGCCGTGCGGTAATAACCGCGCGCGCTGTTGCAGAACAGAATGCCCGAACCGGCGAGCACGACCCGGCAAAAGAATTCCCCGTCGTCGTTCAGGCTCAGCCGTTCGTTCCAGGGCCCCGCCCGCTCGATCGCCGCACGCGGCGTAAGCCAGGCGAAGTTCGGCATCATTCCGCCGCCCAGCCAGGACGAGATCAGAAACTCCTCGGGCGTGGAATCGCGCCAGACCGGCTCGGGCGAAAAGACGGCTTCGCCCGGTTTGCGCCTGAAGCGGGCCCATGCGCCCGCAGCGACGGATGAGGGCGGCGCGAGAGCCAATCGTTCCACCTGCAGACGGATCTTGTCGCGATCGAGCACATCGTCCGCATCAAGGAACTGGATGAAGTCGCCGCGAGCCTTTTCGAGCCCCGCATTGCGGGCCGCGCTCGCACCGGGCCGCTTGCATTCGAGCAACGTCACCGACGGCGATCCATAGCGTTGCGCCACTTCCATGCTTGCATCGGACGAACCATTGTCCACGACGATGATCTCCAGATCGCGCCAAGTCTGTGCGAGGCACGACTCGATCGCATCGGCGAGCCAAGGCGCGGCGTTCCTGCAGGGAATAACGACGGAAACCAAAGCAGACATCGCGAGAGCTGCGTCCCTTGTCGGCTCGCCCGCTAGCCAGCCTTACGCTCGCGCGCCCAGACGTTCGCTTCCGGAACCTCGCCGCCATCGCGCAAGGGATTTCCGAACACGTCGAGCAGTTCGTAACCGTGCGCGGCAAAGAAGGACTGCAGGTCGCCGAATGATCGCCAAGCGGAGAGCTGGCGGTCGAATTCCATGAGAATATTTTTCGGGCGAAAAGGTCCTTCGAAATCGAGCCCTGAGAGGACCTGATGCTCGAACCCTTCCACGTCGATCTTGAGCAAGACCGGCCTGGCGGGAGGACATATGATCCGTTTTAGCAGCCCCTCGAGCGGAACGGTCGCAACCCAATCTGCCGGGCGGCCGGGTTGCAGATCGCCCAAGTCAATGGTGACGGTGCCCGAATTCCCGCGCGCGCGCCTGCCGATGCGAACCGGTGCGAAGTCCGGCCCTACGGCGCCATTGAACACCACGGCATTCTGCAGGTTGTTGAGAGCGATGTTCCGGCGCAGCAACGCGCAATTCTCACAGTCGGGTTCGATGCTGACAACCGACGCCCCCGCAATCGCACCGACCGCGCACGTGTACCACCCGAAGTTCGCACCCACGTCGATGAACAGGCCCGGCTCTTCGCGCACGATGCGTAGCGCCAGGCTCAAGCTTGCCGGCTCGTATTGCCCGGTCCGGAAGATGGCCCATCCAATATATTCCGAGGGGTCGATGGAGATCACGGCTCCCGGTGCGTAGCGGACGCAGACCGTGCCCCCGGCGAGCCGGCGGACCAGCCATCTGACGATCCGAATCTTCGACGGGTGCTCGAAGGCGCGTCCGTAAGCGACAAGCGCACGGTCAAACCATCGCACGCCTTCGGACACACCGAGCCCCGCATCACATGAACCCTTGCTGCTCAACTTATCTTCCGTAGTCACTGCCAACCCAAAACGAATGAAGGCAATTGCGACGCCGCCCGAGATCGGTTGCTCATGCGCTGAAAGTTACGACAAACTTTGCTCGAAGATTTCCCGCCAGCGCGAGATCCAACGCGAGCGGTCCGGCAGCTTGTTGCCGATCAGAAAGGGTTCACGCAGGTGGCTCAGGTACAGTTCGTCATCGCGATCGATCCGCATGACCCTGTCGATCAAAGCGCCAAACCCCGCCAACGCCCAGGTCCGCTGCTCGAACTCGTTGGCGAGCGAATTGACGCGCCGCGCCACCCGACCTGCAAACGTCGGCTGGCCGGTGTTCTTTACCGAGTGTGGCGCATAAGGCAACCTCGGCATAAAGCCGCGGGCCTTCGGCAGGTAATCAAGGGCGTTGATAAGGCGCCGGACGTTGAAGGCGCGGCCGATGTCCGGATCGCCCCAGTAGATCGGCAGGCAATCCGCCTCGATCGCGTGCGTCAATTTTTCCGTATTGTAGCCGGACCGAGAAGCGTTCTCGAAGGCGATGACGAATTTGTATTTTCGCAGAAATTCGATCTTTGCGTTCCAATCGAGCCGTCCCGGCACCGGATCGATGCTCGGCATGTTGTTCATCGAGGCGCCCGGCGCGTCGATTTTCTTGTAGCGCGACAATGCGCGAAAAAAGGCTTCCCGGTAATAGACCGGATTGGCGTGGATGAAGGCGCAGAAACGCGTTTTGCTGCGCAGAATGTCCGCCCAGTTCTTCTCGCCCTGGATCAGGTGGGAATCGTCGCCCCAGCGCGCAAACCGCATATATCGCGGATGGGCAAAGGATTCCTCGCGTTCGACTCCGAACGCCCAGTCGCATTCGCTCATGATCGGCCGCACGTTTTCGCAACCGATGAAAACCTTGACGAATCGTCCCTTGGGCATCTCTCCGGGATAAGGACCGTACAGGAGCACGTGCGGGGAAGCCGAGACCTCGAACTGGAAGTACGGCTTGAGGTCCGGAAGAATGGTGTCGACGAGCTCTTCCGGCCCCGCACCGGCCCAAAAGCGGGCAAAATTGATGCTTATTCGCTTTTTTTCCGATGACTGCGTCATTCAGGACGAACGCCGGTCGAGTCGACGCCGTGGTCAGCCAAGCCGTTTTCGGTACCAGGCGTCGATCCCGGAATAACTTGCATAACGGCGTTCATATCCATTTTGCAGCATCAATTCGTCGAGTGCCTGTTCCTGAGCGGTCAAGTTGTGCTCGACGGAAAAAAGATTCACGTTCCATTTTTCAAAATCGAATTTCTCCAGGATGCGAAGTTCGGATCCTTCCGTATCGATGGAGATATAGTCGATGCTCCGAGGAGCCTCGTGGCGCTCCAGGAGGTCGTTCAAAGACACGGTTTCGACCTCGATCACCACATGCTCCGTTCTCGCTTTCGCATGTCCATCCGCCGACAAGAAGTCGAGAATGGTGGCGAGGTCAGGGTGCTTGGTAGCGGCAAACTTCACTTGATCCCCGGTCCGGTCGAAAACACAGCGATGATCGATATTCGCTTTTCTGTTGCGCTTGAGCGCGCCACGCCAAACCGGATTTGGCTCGGCGAGGATTCCGCGCCAGCCAAAGTCCCGCTCCAGCAGGAATGTGTTGCTGCCAGTCACCCCATCGGTGGCGCCGAACTCGACAAAATATCCACAAGCCTTGTGTCGTGTCTCGTGGAGAACCCAAAGATCCTGATTCATATCCGCGTTTGAATATGTGGAACTCACCAGATCGCGCACGAAGATCGCCTCTTCATCGGAAGCATTCCGAATCAAACTCACCGCGCGTAGAAAGTGCGGATCCAGATCGCGGTCAAAGGTTCCGAGATGACGCCTAAATGTTCCACTCTTCGTCAACATTCCGGCGACATGATAAAGAGCGAAGTTGCGCAATTTTCCGATTACGCTCATGCGAATCGCCGATGTTGCCAAAGCCGCGTTTCGGCCAACTAAGTCCGATTGCAGCGAGTAAACTCAAGGAGCAAGCAATTCGGCGACGGCGAAGCGGCGCCGGTCCAGAAGCGAGGGATGCAGCTGATTCATTCAGCCCCTGCTCTGGAGCGTTGCGCGGCCGTCGACCAAAGATGCCCGTAAGATCGCAAGAACCGTTGTGCGGGTCTCTCGAAAAGCACGAACGTACCGTATGCGACGATAAGGGCCGAAGGGAAGAACAAGAACCCCGTGAAAACCGGTCCGTAGCCAAAGGCATCCGATAATGCTTCGGACAGCCGCAAGGTAAACGGGTGAGTCAGATAGAGCGAGTAGCTCGCATGTCCGAGAAAGGCAGATGGCCCCACCAAAACCTCAGGAACGCGACCATTGTACGCGAAAAACACAGCGGCGACTGATATTGCTGTCAATACCAGATAGGCCCAGTGCGTTTTGAATATCTCGACCCTCACAATCAGCGAAAAGCCGGCAATGACCGCGAGCGACAAGATCGACAGCAACAGGAAATCTAATCGCCTTTGCAATCGGGAGCGGACAATGGCCATGCCAAAAATGAAAAACGGGGCGAAAATCAACGCAGTCGTATAGTAATGCCAAAACCGCCGAAAATCCTCCTCGACCCAATGATGCATTAAGCCAATGACGATTTGCTGGGCGACGACCAGGACGATGGCTATCCCGGCCAATTGCCAAAAGCCGGCTCTGGAGGTTAACAGGCAAATGATCGGAAACAGCAAGTAGAACAGCATTTCGATGCCAAGCGACCACGCTCCGATCGTGTTGGACAAATAACCGGGCAAGTGCAGCGCGAACAGCGATGTTCCGGTCATAAAGGAATAGAGGGCGGACGCGCCAAGATGGCGGGTAAGGCCGAGCGACGGTACGACCAGCAGGAAACTCAGCAGACTTGCCGCAGCGAGCAACGGCATGATTCGCGAAACGCGATTCCAGTAGAACGTCTTCAAATCGCCGGCCCTAATTGCTCTGGAGAATTGCTCCCCGTAGACAAGCATCATGGTCGAACCGGAAAGTACAAAAAATACATAGACTCCGAATGTTCCAAGACTTTGCACCTCAACGTCGAGCGAAGTAACGTAATGATACGTTGCAATGCCGATTGCAGCCAAGCCACGCAAGAGATCAAGTGCGTGGTGGCGGGGTTGCATAGCTCGTACGGTCGTTCTAGCCAATCATACGCTCGCGCGCCCGCGGACCAGACCCCCGGCGAACCGACGGACCAGCCACCTGACGATCCGCCTCATGCTCCGTTCTCGCTTTCGTATGTCCATCTGTCGACACGAAATCGATAATAGTGGCGAGGCCCACGTGCCTGGTGGCGGCGAATTTCACTTGATCCCCGGTCCGGTCGAAAACGCAGCGATGACTAGAATGTGATGAGGACGAGGCACGGTTTGAGGTCAAGTTGCGGAAGATTGCGCGGGCAAACCAGCACAGAAGACGCGTGATGCGTGATCTTACGGTGCTGGCGGAGTCTGCGACCGACGGGGGCGCATGACATGAAAACCGAGCAAGAGGCGTTCTGGTCCGGCGAGTTCGGCGACGACTATACCGAGCGTAACAAGAACTCGTTCTTGCCTTCGCGGCTAGCTATCTTCGCCAAGGCGCTCGCGCGCACGACCGGCATCGCCAGCGCGTTCGAGGTCGGCTGCAATGTCGGGGAGAACCTCGATGCTTTGCGGCTTCTGTTCCCCGCAATCAAGACCGCCGGCATCGAGATCAACGCCATGGCCGCGAAGCAGGCCGAAAAAAAGGGCCATGCGGTTGTGTGCGCCTCGGTCCTCGACCCGCCGCGCGCGGATCCCGCTGAACTCGTTTTCACTAACGGCCTCCTCATCCACATCGACCCGAGCGCGCTTGAAACAACCTATCGCTTCCTATTCGAGCACTCGTGCCGCTACGTGCTGCTGATCGAATACTTCAATCCAACACCGGTCGAAGTTCCCTATCGCGGCCATGCCGGGAAGCTGTTCAAGCGCGACTTTGCCGGCGACATGCTTGATCGCTTCCCGCTGCGGCTCGTCGACTACGGCTTCACATGGCGGCGCGATCTGGTGTTCCCGCAAGACGACGTGACCTGGTTTATGTTGGAGCGGACCTAATCTGCCTGGCTCCGCCGCCGAAACGGACCGATGGCCGGCGGCTCCGATTGGTCAGTCGCAACGGAGTGATTCAGCCAGATACTTCGCAACCGCTATTCCATAGGCGCGGGTGCCGTCCGCGTTGAAGTGCACGTCGTCGGGAATGTAGTATCGTTGCGGCTTTTCTCCGAACTCGACCTTCAGATCATCGGTTGCATGATAATATTTCACGTTGTTGCGCCTCGCGACGTCTTGCACCGTTTCCGATACGATGTTGTTGAAGACGACGCCCGGGGAACCAAGGTGCTGCAGGTGCGGGTGATGAACGTAGATGAGAGAATTGGGTGTACCCATCAGGGCCACCACGGTTTGCGTCAGGTCTTGAAGCGTCCTTGTGAAATACTCGATCTCCGCCCGGTGCATTTCGTTCGCCTCGGCCGCCGTAAGCTTGGCTAGCATCAAATTATCCGCCGGCCGGCGTTGATTGTAGCGTGCGGCCATTGCGGGAAATTCGACCGCCGTGAAATACAGCTTGGCAAGAAGCCGATGCACATACAGGGTCTTGCTCGTGCTTGCGACCAGGCCTTGAAGAAATTGGACGTTGATCGGCGTGGGCCGCACGGCCACGATTGAGCCGTTGGCATCCCTCGCGACAAGCTCGCGATACCGATAATAATCATCCCACAGATCCGTCTCGTCGACATCGATCACGACGATGTCGGGTTTCACCAGCGGGATCAGTTTTTTCGCCTGCGGCACGAAGATCGACGGCGAATACGAGGCATAACCGGCGTTGAATACGCACACTTCCTTGCCCAACGCATCCCTGAAGAACTGCCTGACGTGAACTGGAATGGTGTCGGATGGAAGACTGGCGACGACTGCGCCACCAGGTATTTTTTGAGCTGCCTGCATGAATGAATCTCCCATGAACAGGAGCCTTCGCGTGCAGCGCGCCGAAATTGGTTCCTCCATCGTACGGAAGCCGTCGCTATCCCAATATTCCCCCGGTACCGGGATGTGATTCAGTTCGTCGGAAAGTCCAATCATGATGTTCTCGGCACGAAGATCGAGGTCGATCAACGGCCCGATTTTCTGCTGTGCACGAAGACCCAATTCGAACAGACACACGGTAACGATGATGTTGATCATCACAATCCGTGTTATCGAGAGTACCCGCATCGTACGCTTGCTTGCTGTTTTTCTGAAGACGAGTTCTGTTCGCCGGAGACCGAACCCCGCAGTCCCAATTTTCTCGGGACCTACTGCTCGGTGGAATTCGGGATCAGATTCGTATTGTTGGTATTGCGCTGAAGCTTGTGTGCGAATTCAAGATATTGGCGGGCGCTGCGTTGCAGGGTAAGCGTTTCGAGGATGTAGTCGCGCGGCTCGAACCGGCCGCCGCGATAGTCCTCCCAGAACCTGTCCCACTGCGACGGAAACTCCTCGGCGTTCCTGAACTTTCCGCCGCACCGATCGTCCCAGTAGGGCACGGAGGTGACGGATGCGAATTTTACCTTGTCGGGATAATAGCCGGGATCTTGCCAATAGCCGCCGCGGTCCCACGCCAGAACCGGGACGTTGCAAGACAAGGCCTGCTGATAGGCGATGCCTTGGGTCTCGTGCTCGCACAGGAAGATCATGGTCCGGCATTGACCGAGCGCGGCGCGAAATTCCTCCTCTCGGTAAGATCCGTAGCGAAACGCGCGGACCGAGCGCCGTCGTTGCCGTAGCGTCGCACGGACCGGTTCGATCAGCGAGCGTTCGTAGCGGTCGTGCTCCCAGCGCACCTTGTCGTAGAGAAGGACATCGGTCGTCTTCGCGTCATCGGTCGGGCGCCATAAATCCGTGTCGATGCCCACCGGCCAGGTCTCAACCGCGTTCCCCCAATAGGGTCTGCACATCTCAGCCATCCACGGGCCGGGAACCAGCACCTTCCTGATGGGGAGCCGTTGCAGGAGACCCGGATCGTCGAGCGGGTGGGAATGGACCGCGGCGCCGAACAGGATCGGATTTTTCCACGCCACCTTATCGAGCACGAACGGCTTGCCGATGATGCACGCCAACGCGCCAGGATTCTTCCTGGCATAGCCATAATCGTTGACGCGATAGCGGACGCCGATGCGATCGAGACCGGCGCAAAGGTTGAGAAAAATCCTCTTGTGGCCGCCGGGCTGCGGCGCCCCCCGCAGCAGTCGGCGAGCGACCCGCCGCGGATACCGGTCGAAGGGCAGCCAACGATCGCCGTCCGGTTCCTCGTAGAACAAATTCAGCATCATTCAGGCGAGAGGGCGCACCGCCTCCGCGCGCGTGAGAAACCAGATCGCTCCGGGCAGACGCCGCGGCGCCAGGAAGCGAAATCGCGCGGCGAGGCGCGCGAGTTCCGGTTCTGCGAACTCCTGATGGTATTCCAGGCACATGGAGTCGACGAGGTGCAGCCAATCGCAGTCGTGGGTCAACAATTTCCGTTCATGACCTTCGACGTCCATCTTGAGCAGGCCGATCCGGCTCCAGCCCAGGCGGCGCAAAATCGATGCAACGCTGACGGCGGGCACTGCAAACTGCCCCGCCGAGGATGGAGCGGGCTCGGCAGCGATCCTGTGCGCATAGTCCATCTTGCCGCGTTCCATCCATACCGTGCCGTCGGTCACATCGACGGCGGCGGAGATCACCTCGGCCCGGACGGCATTCATTTCGAGGTTCCGGGCCAGCACCTGCAGGTTTTCCGCAACCGGCTCGACGCAGGCGAGACGCGCGCCGGGAAACGTGCGGGCGAAATAAATGGCGCTCAGGCCGATGTTCGCACCGAGGTCGAGGATCGTCGCGGGCGGCCGTTCGAGCGGTAAGCGGTAATACTGGTGCTCGAAAACCTCCGAATGGGTGAATGCGTCGGCGCCGCCGTTCGCGCGAAGGAGCAGGCGGATATCGCCGATCGGCTCGGGATAGCGGAAGCCGATCGTCCATTCCCGCCGGCGTATCCGCGGCGGAAGCTTGGCGGAATAGAACAAGAGAAGAGTCCGTCCGACGTCCGCCAAACTAGCGCCATGGTGCGATGATGCGACGACGTTTCGAATGAACCAAATCGGATTCAACGGGGCTTCACCAGACCTCGATGCCGTTCAGGAACTTGCCGACGGACGGCCGCTCGTCTGCATGTTCTTGCAGGTAGGCATCGCTAAGCTCCGACAGCACGACCGGCCGCCCGATGTTGAGCCGCCTGATGATCGGCAACGCTCCGCACAGGCCGGCCAGGACGTAGTCGGGCCGCAGCTGGGGCAGCATGAATTCCAGATTGAGCGCATGCCTGATCGGATAGATCTGCGCCGGGATATTGGCTTCGAGCCAGTCGAACAAGGCTTGCTCCGAGCCGCCCCCTCCTCCCGGATGCACTTTGACCGCCAGCGAGCAATCCCGCAATTCCGCCGCGCGTTCGGAAAAGATTCGGGCGATGGCGCGTTCATACAAGCGCCGCAGCTCGGGACCGCTCCCTAGTCCGAACAACAGCAGCAGCACCAGCGGCCTTCGGCCGGCGCGGATCGGCCCGAGGATCGTTTCGACCTCGGCGCGCGCCGACGCCGGCAAGCTCCGGTAGGTCCGGTCGAACGCCTCGATCGAGATCAAGTGCGACACGTCCACGCTGTGGGCAGCCCAGCTGCTTGGGTGGTCGAACGTATAGGCGCGGTCGTACACGACGCGCTCCATCCGCAGGTCCACGCCCGTGGTCCAGCGTTGCCATGGAAGGAAAACGGCTCGCTTGAGCCACGGCGTCGCGCGCCATTGTTGCTCCAGTTGAGCCTTCCATCCTGCCGTGGTGACGTCCTCGAGATTGAAGCAATGCGGGATTTTGACCGGGCGGGACTTTCGCAACAGCCCGCGCAGAAAAATGGCATAGAAGTGGATCGGGTCGTCCGCCCACAACTCGACCTGGTCTTCGCCGATTCGGTTCATCTCCATCCAGCGGCGCACCTTCGCCGCGTCCCGCCGCAGACGCCGGGTCGATTCGAACCACCACTCCAAGGGACCCTGCGAGCGAGGTTCCAAGGACGCGAAATCGCGCATATCGAGCGTGTCCACAAAGCCCGCTGTCGATATGACGGCCTGCATGAAACCGTCGACAATGGGCGCGTTTTCGTACGGGTGCCAAATGAGGAATTCCCGTGCATCCGGCAATGGAAGATGCCGGCGCAGGTGCTGAATGACGAGCAGCTGTGTGCCCTGGCAGGCGGTAAATAGGCGGACCATCGGTATGGACCGTTGACGCGGCGCGCCCTGGCCGGAGCAAGTTCCCGCGTGATTGATTTGGCGGTTCCTCTCCGCTCGCTTGCGCGGGAATGAGCGGAAGCTGTGCGCCAATGCGAGCGAGATCCGGCTAAAGGACGGAATCCCGCACCACGTCGAGCGTGGTGCAGTGCAGACCGCCGAGCATCGTATAGCAATGACGCATTCGCACCGGCACGACGGTGAAATGCCTGGCCTCGAGGGTCCGGATCAGCTCGGTCTGCCGGTCGTGCACGAGCATCGTGCGCGGATCGATCGACATGACGTTCAGGCCGGCCCATGGGGAACTCATGTGGTGCAGCTGGGATTCGACGCCGAGCTCCAGAAGTTGGTTGCCGACCGGAACACGCACGGATCGATGGAACTCCACCTCCGATTCCGGCACCGGCGCGACCTCGGTGAAGAACAACTTGTCCCAGCCGGCGAAAATCGTCGGGGACGTGTCTTCTTCGACCCGTGCGCCGTTCATCAGCGCGACACCGGGCCGCAGCGGCAGGATGGTGGAATCGAGATGCGAGGACCGGTACGCGTGGGTGATATGGACCCGATAGTCCGCGCCCAGGACGTTTGCGAGCCAGGCCGCCGCCTTGCGGTTGCCGGTGCTCGACACCAGGAACAGGACGTCGCGACCGACCCGGATGACGTTGGCGGCATCGAAGATGATCTCGTCTTCGTCGAGATAATGGAACGTCGGGGTGAGCCCATGGCTCAGCCTCCGGTGCAGCGTGTACTCCGTCGCCTCCAGCTCGCTTCGAGACCGCTCGATTTCATGGCGATATTCGCCGCGCAACCGCGGAAGCGGGGCCGACACCCAGCGGAACCCGTCATCGAAGAAGTGCCGATAGAATAGGTCGTGGAACGCATAGCTTTCGAACAAGCGGAACCGGGAGGATGGCGCGCTCGCCACCAGGGTCTGGCCGAAAACGATATGCAGATCACGAACGTTGTAGATGTCGAAGCCAGCGGCCTGCCAGTTCGGCGTCGCGAAGCAGGATGATCCTTCCGGCCAACGCGGCCGAATGACCGATACGCCCGCTTGGCCGAAGATTGCGCAGAGGTCGTCGAGGTCCTCCGCCACTTCGTCCAGGTACCACTGCGGATAGGCCTTCTTCACGAGCTTGACGGCCGCTTCCAACACACCGGGACGCAGATCTGAGGTTTCCAATCCGGGGCTGAAACCCTCCACGGTTCCGACGATGACGGCCTTGAGGGGATCCCACTCGTTGTGGGAATTGAGCTTCACGTGTTCGTTCCGCTGTTATTCTTTGATGCCGAAGAACGTATATCGGAATTCGCTGCCCTCCTCCCTGAACGACGAGTCGTAGTAGTCGAGATACACGGGCCTGAATAGCGAGAATTTCTCCTTCATCTCCTCTTTGCTTCTTACGAAATTCAGGAAAAGATCGTAATTCACGCGGTTCGTTTTGAATTTCACGTGCCACAATCCGTCGCCGACATATTCGCCGTGGCTGCGATAGTACATGTTCCAGCCGTTCATCGAGGCATAAATTTTCGCTCCGGACTTCATATTGCTCCACAGGCATTTGACCGCTTGCGCGAAGTCGGTATTCGACAGGAAGTCCAATGTCTGGATCGAGATGACGATATCGAAATCCCCACCGAAAAACCGATTTTCCTCATGCGGCTTGGGGGCGACGATCATCAGTTGATCGGCGATGTGCGGCATGTGCCGTTGCGCCGCCGCAATGTCGTTCGCCGCAATGTCCACGCCGAAACAATTGAATCCCAACTTGTCGAAATAATTCAGCGCGGCGCCCTGTCCGCAGCCGAAATCCAACAGCCGCTCATGACTGGAGCCATCGATCCCGTAATCGAATTTCAATATTCGCCCGTAGAACCGGAATATGAAACTCTCGACATTGGGCGCGTCGTACGTCTGCGACCAATACCTGGCATTTCGCTCCAGGTAGTGCCGCGCGTCGTCGTCCATCCTTTTCCCTGGACCAGGATTCAACTTTTCGCGTAGGACAGAGTGCGCGGACGGTCGCCGTCATGCACGAGATCCCATGACAGCGGCAATTCTGCATCAATATCGCGGGCACATGCCTTCCCGAGCAAAGACCCGTAATACTTCGGCGCCAGGCCGCTCGCCGGACGGATGATGCGGATATTGTTCTCGGTGAATTTGTCCCCCTTCTTCATCGGACGAACCACGTAGATCGAAGGACGCTCCTTCAGCGATGCCGCCTCGACTGGACGCGGTCCATAGGAGACATTCCCCAGGCTTCTCCACACCAAGTCGGTTCCCTCGACGAGTTCGCGCAGCTCCGGCGGCTCGAGCGAG